>Ga0065721_10004596_pt1 | contig 33182 bp, 25 predicted proteins | sample Mesricmetagenome_FD_59108 | JGI IMG/M metagenome (GOLD analysis project Ga0065721, IMG submission 59108) | Mesophilic microbial community from rice straw/compost enrichment Sample: eDNA_1 v2 (version 2) | ecosystem: Engineered > Solid waste > Grass > Composting > Bioreactor | place: USA: Davis... | reverse complement strand
AAGGCCCGACGTCTTCCAGACTGGAAGAAGGCATTAATTACGAGTGGACTCGCCCCCGTGAAACACAAGCCATTCTTTCACAATTTTATTGAAAGCTGGGTTTTCACACGACCGTCCTGAATTTGACCGACCATGGATGTTCACACTTGTTTTCTTGAACCAACAAATTAACTTGCGCCTGAAGACCTCCAGTTCCAACCCCGCTGTTTTTCCCCAGAGGAGCATGCAAAATCTTGTCAGGAACTTGCCGGCAGCAATTTTTGAGTATGCCTTTTATCCCCATGGGGAAAGCAAGTTCCTTTATATAAGCGAGCGCGTAATTGACATCTTCGGACTCTCTTCTGACGAGCTGACGAAAGATGCATCGTTGATCAATTCTGTCATTCTCGGTGGCGATCCGGGAGTCTTCTCGGATCCGGCCTTGCGGATTCCCGGGAACGAAGTGGTTGTGAAAGTCCGCTCACAGGAGCCCCCAAAGGATGTTCGCATATCCTACACCGATGAGGTGGACAATAACGGAGTGGTTGTACGACGTGGGCTTGCACAGATAGTCACCTCTACTCAGGGAGTTGGTAGCTTTGAAGAATTGTTTGATAGAATTCCTATTGGAATAGTCATACACCGGGATGGGGTCATAGTGTTTGCGAATAAGCACGCTCACTTGATGGCAGGGGCGTCGCCCGGACAATTGATCGGCATTGATCCGATGACTCTTGTTCATCCGGATAACAGAGGTGTGATCAGGGAGCGTGTTAAGCAAGTCTATTCCGGGCAGGCCGTACCAATGATTGAAGAGAAGTTTGCTCGCCTGGACGGGAGGATCGTCGATGTCGAGACCGCGGCATTTCCATTCATGTACAATGGAAAACTTGCTGTGCAGGTAGTGTTCCGCGACATCACGGAGAAGAAGAACGTCGAAGCGCAAATAAGAAAGAACGAGACCCTTTTCCGGCAACTCTTTCACAACGTGCCAATGGCAGTTGTGATGCTTGATGAAAATGGAAAGGTGTCCGAGATAAATCCGGGGTTCGAGCAAATGTTTGGGTTCAGCAGCGAAGAACTTCGCGGTAACAATCTGAATGAGTTCATCGTGCCGGAGAACTTGTGGAGTGAGGGGATTGATCTCAATAACCTGATCACATCGAACAAAGCGGTGAGCATCGAGTCGATTCGCAGGCACAAATCAGGTCGGTTGGTCAATGTTCTTCTCTGCGGCGTTCCAGTGATCTTCGATAACCAGGCGATTGGTATTTTCGGCGTGTATGTAGATATAACGGATAGGAAAAAAGTAGAAGAGGAGTTGAAGATTCGAAATGCAGAACTTGACAACTTCGTCTACAAAGTATCACACGATCTTCGCGCGCCGCTTTCGTCTGTTCTTGGACTTGTGAACTTGTCACGACTTCAGGGAAATAATGACAATCCGCAGGAGTACCTGGAACTGATAGGTGAAAAGATTCAGGCGTTGGATCACTTCATTAGTGACGTATTGAGTCACTCGAAGAACTTAAAGATGGAAGTTGAGATTGGGCGGGTTGATCTCGAACAAATTATTGCGCAGACTTTTCTAGACCTGAGTTATTTGAAGGGTGCCCGTGAAACGAAACGGTCAGTGACTATCACGGGTACTGAATTCTTCAGTGACCAATGGCGAGTGTCAGAGATATTCAGGAACCTTATCTCAAACGCTATCAAATACAGGCGCCCGGATGCACAAGATTCGGCGATCATGATCCGGATCGATATTGATCATCTCCGGGCAAACATCGTATTCTCCGACAACGGTATTGGCATTAAGGAGTCTAGTCTGAAACGCGTGTTTGAAATGTTCTATCGCGCAACGGAACAGGGCGAAGGTTCAGGTATTGGACTCTACATTGTTAAGAATGCAGTAGAAAAGCTGGGAGGCCATATCAGTGTGGCAAGCAAGGTAAACGAGGGCACAACGTTCCACATTGTTCTGCCAAACAGGATCGGAACGTCAATCAACACATCAAAGATTCGCAAGGATGAAAATAGTTGAGGTAAAGACGGCGGAACACGTCAAAGAGTTTTTGCGACTTCCGGTCCGGCTCTACAAGGGTGATCGACACTGGATACGCCCCCTGGACAAGGACATCGAAAATGTTTTTGATCCGGAGAAGAACAAGACCTTCAGGCATGGCGAATGTATTCGTTGGATTCTCAGCTCTGATTCAGGTGAAACGATTGGTCGTGTTGCAGCCTTTGTAAATCAGAAATCCGTTCACAAAGGCAACGAACAGCCTACTGGCGGGATGGGATTCTTTGAGTGCATCAATGATCAGCGAGCGGCGTTCATGTTGTTTGATCAATGCAAGTCGTGGCTCGCTGCCCGCGGAATGGAGGCAATGGATGGTCCGATCAATTTTGGAAACCGTGATCGATGGTGGGGACTTCTTGTGGAAGGTTTTGATCTCGAACCGAACTACCAGTGCATTTACAACTTTCCCTATTATAAAGACCTATTCGAAGCATACGGATTCCAGGTCTATTTCTACCAGCTCACATACAGGCGCCTTGTTATGCGCCCCATCTCCCCGAAGTTGCAGCGAAAGGCGGACATAATCGCGAACGACCCTGACTACGACGTGCGCATCCTTCGGAAGGACGAAATGTCCCGACTCCCCGAATATATCATGCAGGTGTACAACAAGGCGTGGGCTAACCGCGGCGATGTGCCCGAATTGAATATGGCTCAGGCGAAGTTGATCGTAAAGCAAATGGCACCGATCATGGATCGCCGTCTGCTATGTTTTGGATTCTACAAAGGGGAACCTGTTTCATTCTTCCTGTCGCTGCCTGAAATCAATCAGTTGCTCAAACATGTGAACGGTAAACTTGACTTAATCGGGAAGTTGAAGTTCTTGTGGCACACTTGGCGCAGGACAAATCGCAAGGCATTCGGAGTTTTGTTCGGTGTTGTTCCGGAGCATCAGGGCAAAGGACTCGACGGATCGATGATTGAAATCTCAAGAAAAATCCTCCAGGAGGAATACCGACGCTACGACGAATATGAGATGAACTGGATTGGAGATTTCAATCCCAAGATGATCAACGTTGTCGAGCAGGTCGGCGCCGAGGTGAGCAAGCGACATGCTACCTATCGCAAGCTGTTCGATGAGAGTAAGCCGTTCAAGCGACATCCCATCATACACTAGTGTTATCGATTGAAGGTGCTCATTTGCGGGCTTTGTCTAATATTGAAAAGTTGATTGGCCCTTGCCGAAGGATGTGTAATTTCGCCCCACAAAAGGGATTATGACTAAGAAAAAAGGAGTTCTCCTCATAAACCTCGGCACGCCCGACAGTCCTGCCGTGCGCGATGTCCGCCCATACCTTTCGCAGTTTCTGAACGATCCCCGGGTTATCGATTTGCCGTGGCTGTGGAGGAAGATCCTTGTTAATGTCATCATCGTCCCCTTCAGGGCTTCGAAATCGTCGGTTGTTTACAAGAAACTGTGGACGTCGAATGGGTCTCCTTTGCTGTATTACAGTCGTGAGGCCCAACGCCTCCTTGAGGAGTCACTGGGAGGGGAATACCGTGTTCATCTTGCGATGCGTTATAAGAATCCTTCCATTCCCGATGTTCTCGAAGAGATGCGTCGCGAGAATTACGATGAGATTATTGTGTTGCCGATGTTCCCGCAGTATGCATCGGCATCGACGGGTTCAGCGCTCGAGGAGGTTATGCGCATAACCCAGAAGTGGTGGGTGGTTCCGGAGATCAGGTATATAAGCCAATACTATGATCATCCAACCTTCTTAAAGGCGCAGGTCGATCGCGCGAAAGCCTATGATATCGCGTCGTATGATCATGTGCTTTTCTCGTATCACGGGCTTCCCGAGCGGCAGGTTGACAAAGCGCACAACAACAAGCCGTGCTCCGAGTACCACTGCGAGACGGAAGTGAATCACGACAACAAGTTCTGCTATCGCGCGACGTGTTACGCCACTACCCGACTTATCGCAGATGCACTCGGAATACCAAAAGAAAAATACACTGTGTGTTTTCAATCACGTCTGGACCAGAAATGGTTGAAGCCATTTTCAGACGAGGTGGTCGCAGAGTGTGGTCGCAAGGGAATGAAGAGAATACTTGTCTTTTCACCTGCGTTCACTGCGGATTGTCTTGAGACAATCATTGAAATTGGTGAAGAGTACCAGGATATATTCGTCGAACACGGTGGTGAGAAAGTTCAGCTGGTCGAAAGCCTTAACGACCATCCACTCTGGATTCAATGCCTGAAGGAACTTGTCCTCCAGCGCCCGTAGAGACTTCAATTGGCAAGCAGCTCCATTACACTCCTCTTCGCGTCTTCCTGTCGCGTAGCCCGATTCCCTTTGATTTCTACAAAGGGGACGGATTGGTTTTTCATTTCTTCAAGATAGATGGAGTAAAGTCCCTCCCGCTGATCAGGGTGTTCCCTTAGGGGATCGTATTGCCAGGGGATATCGATGTATGTCAGAAGGTAGAGGTCATATTTCCGTGTCGCGATCTGCTGCAATATCCACGGATCACAGTATCCGTATTTGAAATTGCTCCACACCTTGACTACATACAGGTTGGTATCGCATATAAGCACACGGTTGGCTTCGCGTTCACGAATATTTTCTTGCTCAATCTGACCTCGAGCGATGATTGGGAGATCGTCTGCATCGTATGGGCGCGCAAGATTGTCGAGGTATTCTCTCGCGTATTCCTGGACCCACACGGTCTTGAATTCGTCAGCAAGAAATTGGGATAGATCCGATTTTCCCGTGCATTCAGGACCGATCACTGCTACTCTTTTGATATCCATACTTCACGTTAAAAGCTGATGCTGGAGTACACTTCTCCTACAAGGATAGAAGCCCCTGTAACAAGAATCAACCAGCCGAATGCTTTCTTTAGTTGATTGCCTGGTATTCGCTTCTGAAGGATGTTGCCAATCAGGATTCCGAAGACTGCGAGGGTGGATATCTTGAGAAGAAATGCCCAATCCATCGTGTAGTTGAGGAAGTCTCCGAGGAATCCAAGCATGGAATTGATCGCGATTATGAACAGCGAAGTCCCGACTGCTGTCTTGAACGGTAAGCCCGTGAGCCAGACGAGTGCGGGAATGATGAGAAAGCCTCCGCCCGCCCCGACGAGTCCTGTCAGGAAGCCGATGATCAGGCCTTCGGCGATCAGGAGCGATACACGCCATTTGTGTTCGTCAGCTTGAACTGTTCGTGTCCCCTTGATCATTGACAATGAAGCGAGGATCATGAGGATGGCGAATATTCCGAGTAGCAGTAGTCGTTTGGTGAAAACAAAAGTGCCGGATTCGAACAGCACATCGGGAATAGCAGGTACGATCCAATGTCGCGTCGCGAAAATGGACACGATAGAAGGCAAACCGAAGAGGAATCCGGTTTGGATATTAACGAGGTGATCCTTGTACTTGGGGATCGCGCCGATGAAGCTTGTTACGCCGACGACAAACAACGAGTAAGCGGAGGCAAGTACTGCATCGATGTGGAAGAGGTAAACGAAGATTGGGATTGCCAGGATGGATCCCCCACCACCAAGCAAGCCGAGGATAATTCCGATGCCAATGGAGGCGAGGTATCCGAGTAACTCCATCCGCTATACGTTCTGTCCTTTCATAGTTACATTCGGTCGTACTCAACTATAAACGCGTCCGGAAATTTTTTTTGCAGTTCAAGCCGAAATTGTTCTGCCTTATCTCGGGAGGGAAAGTGTCCGAGGATTAGGCCGTAGTACTTGACGCCGTTTACAATCTTCACCTGTACAGTAGTCTGTTTCTTGTAAGAGTTCTTCAGGTTGTCCGACAAGCGCATAAGGTTGACGAGCTCCTGGTAAGTTCCGATCTGGACTCCGAATCCTTTCGGTTTGAAGCGCGAAATTTCCAGGTTGTAAAACTCCTTATCTTCGACCATCACGTGGTCGACTGTCTTGATTGGGTCGCTTCTTTTGCCATCGCCGGCATCGATAACTTCCAACCTCACATCGGCAAGGCCTTGATTAACGAAGCCGAGTTTTTCCGCAGCTGCCTTCGACAAGTCGATGATACGATTCTCCACATAGGGTCCGCGATCATTGATAACCACTTCTACGGATGCATTGTTCGCAAGGTTAGTAACCCGCACACGTGTTCCAAAAGGAAGAGTCTTGTGCGCAGCGGTCATTTTGTTGGAGTGGTACTTCTGGCCGCTCGCGGTAGGATGTCCCTCGAACTTGTCTGCGTAGAAGGACGCTTTGCCTGTCTGCACCTGGGCCACCGCCAGGCCGACGACAGAATGAAGCAGGGCAGTTAAAACAAATGCTCGCATAGGCTGGGGTTTACTAAACAAAAATAAGGTTCCTGGGGGAAAGTTCGCAGTGATTGTTTGGTGCGAGGGATAATTAAGGAGGGCTACTAGTTAAATAGCAAATTAAAGTATACCTTTGCCCGGCAAATAATAGATCGTAAATTATTTGCTATGCCCGTCGATCGGAATAAATTTCTCTTTGAAGCACTGACATATGATGACGTGCTTCTCGTTCCCGCCTACTCTGAAGTACTACCACGCGAAGCTGACACCAGCACGTACCTGACAAAGAATATTCGGCTTAACATACCCATCGTTTCAGCCGCTATGGATACTGTCACGGAAGCGGACCTTGCCATTAGCGTCGCGCTGGAAGGTGGCCTTGGGTTCATTCATAAGAACATGAAGATCGAGCAGCAGGCTGAAGAGGTTCGCAAGGTGAAGCGTTCGCAGAGTGGATTGATCAGGGATCCGGTTACTCTTCCGGTCGATGCCACGGTGCAGCAAGCTGAAAACATTGTAAGAGAATTCAAGATCGGCGGTATTCCAATCCTTGATAACGACGGTAAACTGGTCGGGATCATTACCAATCGCGACCTCCGCTTCCAGAAGGACATGAAAGTGTCAGTTGAAACGATCATGACACGTGAGAACCTGATCACAGCTCCTGAAGGAATTACTCTTGACAAAGCGGAAGGCATTCTGAAAAAATACAAGGTCGAGAAGTTGCCAATCGTCAACAAGAAAGGCAAACTCGTCGGCCTCATCACCTATAAAGATATTCAAAAGAAGAAGGCCAAGCCCAATGCGTGCCAGGATGCGTTTGGACGCCTGCGCGTGGGCGCGGCTGTCGGAGTGACACCGGATATTCTTGATCGTATCGAAGCGCTTAAAGTTGCTGGCGTCGATGTCATCAGCATTGACACGGCTCATGGACACTCGAAGGGAGTAATCGAAGCTGCCAAGCGCGTGAAAAAGAAATATCCCGAACTGGATCTCATTGTGGGGAACGTGGCCACTGGTGAAGGTGCAAAAGCACTGGCGAAGGCGGGAGCTGATGCCGTAAAGGTGGGCGTCGGGCCTGGAAGTATCTGTACTACTCGGGTGGTCGCTGGCGTGGGGCTTCCCCAACTGTCGGCAGTTTATGAAGCGGCAAAAGCGTTGAAGAGCAGTGGAGTTCCCTTGATCGCGGATGGTGGAATTCGATTCTCGGGTGACATCGTTAAAGCCATCGCTGCAGGTGCCGATAGTATCATGATCGGATCATTGCTCGCCGGGACGGAAGAGGCTCCGGGCCAAATGATCATCTACGAAGGACGGAAATTCAAGTCCTATCGCGGTATGGGATCAATTGAGGCCATGGAGGATGGTTCGAAAGACCGCTACTTCCAGGATGTTGAAGATGACGTCAAGAAACTTGTTCCGGAAGGTATTTCAGGCCGTGTTCCTTTCAAAGGCCTGGTGTCGGAGGTACTCTATCAGTTGGTCGGCGGACTTCGGGCTGGAATGGGATATTGCGGGGCCAAAAACATCGAAAAGCTGAAAGAGGCCAAATTCGTTCAGATAACGTCTGCTGGTGTGATTGAAAACCATCCTCACGATGTCACCATCACTCGGGAGGCTCCGAACTATACCCGGAAATAGGCAATTGACGGTGCCACAGGGGTTTGTTACCCCTGTTTCTTGCTGATTTATTCCTATAATTGCAGAGCCAATCTCATGGATTGGCTTATTTTTTCATTCCAAACGGGATTGTAGGTCCTACATGCGCACAAAGGCGATTATCAGGTTATTGTTCACCGTAGGTGTCATCACCTGGCTTGCCCTTGTCATCACTGATATTTACGTCGTCTTTACTTCGAGCAACCGGATCTCGACAGGGATGCCGGGGTGGGTCCCGAATGTAATCCTCGACCTGTTCATCCTCGCGCTTTACTACTACTACAAACTTCGATACGACCGCGATGATGTTCTGAACTTCCTCGATTTGCTATGGCGCGTTTTCGCGACTGGGCTCGTAGCTACCGTTGTGTCACTCTCCATCAAGCTGGTCGAGTACCTGTTGGGATCAACTCGCCTGACGAATGACGTTGTCTTCGTAGACCTCGTCTACCTGATCAATCTCGGGCTGATGATCGGATTCCTGACCATGGCCTTCACCGCATGGAAGAGGTTGATCCTTTACCAAAAGTCGAAGTGGTTGATGCGTTTGTGGAACCTGTTTGAATGGACGCTCTTATTCTCACTCCTGTACAACGCATTCGACTTCCCTTTCATCGAGAGTCTGTATTGGGGTATGCTCACATTCTTTGTCGTCATCGGGCTGGTGCTGTCGGCGAATATGAAATGGGTGGCTTACCTGAACTTTCGACAGAAATGGACGAGCTTGCTTCTGCTTCTCCTGACAGTCTTTTACCTCCTGTATATCTTCCTCAACACGAGCTCACTTGTAGAGTGGTTGTCGGAAAAGAATGTTGACTTCACGAACTATCGTCTGCACGTCTTCATCCTCTCGTTGATGACGTTTGTGATGGTCTACAGCATTTTTTCCTTCCTCGTTATTCTCTTTAACCTGCCTACGACATCCGTGTTTGAGCAGAAGCTGGAGGAGGTTGTAAACTTCCAGAGAATCAGTCAATCCATTCAAACGGAACAAAACGAAGACAGTGTGTACAACATTTTGCTCGAGACTTCCGTTAGTTCTGTTTTCGCCGATGCTGCGTGGCTTGAAGTCAAGACTCACAACCCGAGGCCGCGGATATTCACTTATAAGATTACCGAAAAGGAATCGCAGGATATCATTAATCATCTTCGGATGAACAACGTTAAGGGTGTTCTTGACCAGGGAAGTGACAAAACGAAAAATCTTTCAAAACATCTTTCGACGCTGAAGGGATCGAGGTTCAGATCAATACTTGCATTTCCGATTCACGTGAAAGGAGAGAACATAGGTACGTTGGCGTTGCTCAAGGAATTGCCGGAAGGGTTCAACCGCGAGATGACTAAGATTGTCGCGACGTTTGCTAATCAGGCGGGGATCTCTATTGAGAACTTCAGGTTGATGGAAGAAGCGCTTCAGAACGAACGTTACAAAGAGGAACTAAAGATCGCCAAGATGGTGCAGAAGAGCTTGCTTCCTGCGATCCTCGAAAGCGGACCCGACTTTGAAATATCTGCCTTCTCAGAGTCGGCCGACGAAGTGGGAGGCGACTACTATGATGCACTGCGTATTAACGATCATCAGATCGCACTCATCATCGCCGATGTTTCGGGAAAGGGAACTACAGCGGCGTTTCATATGTCTCAGATGAAAGGGATTTTTCACAGTCTCGCACAAGACTGCATTCAGCCTGATGAGTTCATGATCAAAGCCAATCAGGCGTTGGTTTACTGTCTCGAGCGCGGATCATTCATCTCAGCCACATTCTTTATCGTTGACAGCCTCAGGAAGCGGATACGGTATGCGCGGGCCGGACATTGCCCCTTGTTGTACTACAACGCCCCTAAAAACAAGGCAGAATACTTCAAAGACAAGGGAATTGCGCTGGGTATGGTCAAAAATCGAAGCTACAGTAACTACATCGAGGCGAATGAGTTCGAATACAGCCCCGGCGACATCATGTTGTTATACACCGATGGAATTACGGAGGCAAAGAACTCAAAAGGTGAGGAATTCGGCTACGAAAGGCTCGCTGAGGTGCTGTTAGAGGTTAGAGAGGCATCTTCTAAGGAAATCCAGGATCATTTGATTAAGCGACTGTACGAGTTTTCCGGTACGTCGAACATCAATGACGACTATACGACGATGATCGTGAAGTTTGCTGAAAAGTTCCCGGAAGCTGGAAAAGGGTGAAAATTAGGGGGAAAGCCCAACTTTAAAAATACTAAAACGTTAAAAATATGATCCACATTAAGAGACTTCAGGAAGACGGAGTTGACATAATTGCCCTGATTGGTGAGATCGATGCCAGTTCTTCCATCGAACTTGATTTGGCGATCGCCAAGAGTGTGGGAGAAGGATTCAGAAAGATCCTAGTAGACTGCCATTCGCTCGAATATATCTCCTCTGCCGGCCTGGGTGTTTTCTTGTCGTACATAGAAGAGTTTAAGGATCAGAACGTAAGTATGGTTCTGTTCGGCATGAATGATAAGGTGGCGAACACATTCGAAATTTTGGGCTTGAATAATTTGTTAAAAATTGCAAAGGATAAGGCGCAGGCAAAGCGCATGGTAAATGAACTATAAACAGAAAGTCGGTTGTAATATCGAGAACCTCAAGGGCGTTCGCGATTTTATTCGCGGCGCCCTGAAAAAGCACGGTGTGGCTGATCTGCAAGTCAGCGAACTCGTTCTTGCATTGGACGAAATGTGTTCGAACCTGATGATACATTCCCATCGATGCAATCCGGAGGAACTTTTCGAAATTCACATCATCCTGAAGAAGGGCGGTCCCATTATATTTGAAATAATCGATGACGGCAGCACGTTTGACATTAACCAGTTTGCAGAACCCGATCTTGGCAACCTTGTGCACGAAAAGCGAAAGGGTGGCCTCGGGATCAGGTTGGTAAAGTCGATCATGGATAAGATCGAGTACCAAAACAGAAATGGAAAAAATGTCTGTCGTCTAACCAAAAATATTTCCTACAAATAAATCTGTGGAATGATGTATGTAAAACGGGTTGCGTTCTCTGCTCTGATTTGTTTAATAGCGACAGCGGCAGCGGCACAATCAGGAAAAGGAAAGGAAGAAGTACTTTTTTACATCAACAGCAAACCCACCACGATAGAAGAGTTCGTCTACCTCTATCGAAAAAACCACCAACACAACCCGGGAGATTTTACCACAGAGAAGATTGAAGAATATCTCTCCCTGTTCATTAACTACAAGTTGAAAGTCGAGGAAGCCATTTCACGGGGAATGGATACCACCGCCTCTTTCCGCAAAGAATATGAAACCTACCGCGATGAGTTGTTGAGGCCTTACACACCTGACTCAAAGATTGTCGACAGCCTCGTCACCCTCACCTACAACCGCTTGAAGGAAGAAGTCAATACATCGCATATACTCATACGACTTAGCTCAGATGCGACCCCGGAAGATACACTGAAGGCATTCCGAAAGATATCAGCAATAAGAGACCGCGCACTCAAAGGTGAAGACTTTGGAGAGTTAGCCGCCGCCAACTCGGAAGAACCAAACGCGAAGGTGACCAAGGGAAATCTTGGGTATTACACGGCCATGCAGCTGGTGTTTCCCTTCGAGCAAGCAGCTTATACGACACCGGTAGGACAAATCAGCGGGATAGTGCGCACGCAATTCGGTTATCATGTTCTAAAGGTTAATGCGCGCAGACCTAGCAAAGGTGAAGTCGAGGTGTCGCACATTATGATTCGTAAGAACGATGATGCCAAAGACAGGATCTTTGATGTATATGACAAGCTTCAGAAGGGAATGGCATGGGATGAATTGTGCGCCGAATATTCCGAGGATTCGAATACAAAAAGCAAAGGCGGAAGACTTCGCCCATTCGGAGTGGGTACTATGGCATCGGTCCGTGAATTCGAGGAAGCCGCATTCTCACTTGACAAACCCGGAGACATTTCCGATCCGATAGAAACTCAATTCGGTTGGCACATCCTGCGACTTGAATCCAAAATTCCTCTCCCTCCTTTCGAAGAAGTTAAGGCATCGCTTACGCAACGTGTAAGCCGTGATGAGCGGGTGAAAATATCGCGCGACGCGTTGCGCGAAAGGATGAAAAGAGAATTTGGATACCAAGAGAACCATGCTGTCACCAATGCAATTGTCGATAACGCTCCCAATATACTTCGCGGTGACTATTCATCTATCAGTACATTATCTGGTAGCGCTTTGTTTTCAATGGGAGGGAATGATTATACAACAGCCCAATTCATCGACTTTCTGAAAAGAGAATCCGGTATTCAGACCGAATCACCGAAAGAGAGAATGCGTTCGCTTATAGATCGTTTCTCCGACAGATCGCAAATGGCATTACTCGAGAAGAGAGTTGCCCGTGAGTCACCTGACTATCGATGGTTGTCGAAAGAGTACTATGAAGGAATTTTGCTGTTTGAGATCATGGAGAAGGAGATCTGGAATCGCGCTGCCGACGACACGGTTGGTTTGAAGAACTACTTCTCTGCGAACTCAGGAAAGTACGTTGCTGATGAACGTATGGTCGGGACGATTTATCAATCGCCCATCAAGGCCCAACTTGAGCAGTTGAGGTCGCTTTTGGGAAGTAACAGCCGCGAGGAGATCACACGGTTGATAACAACCAACTATATCCGTGTTGATTCGGGCGCATTTGAACGGAAGGATCGTTCAATCTTGTCCCAGGTGGAGTGGGCTCCCGGTGTTTATATGACTGCGAGCGGGAATTCGAATTATCTGATAGTAATCCAGAAAATATTGCCGCCGGGACCTCAAACTTTTGAAGAAGCCCGGGCATCAGTAATAACGGACTATCAAACGTACCTTGAAGATTCGTGGATCCGGGAACTTAAGCGTAAATTTGCGGTCAAAATTGTGAAAAAGGCCAAAAAACGCGCTTTTTCACAGCTGATAGATCCAAAGGCTGACCAGTGATGTCACGATTATTGATTTTCTTGACCGTTACCACCCTCCTGGCAGGATGTGATTTCATCCGCATGAAGAAGGGGTTCGGTGAACAGGAAGATAGGGAGGCGGTAGCCCGGGTGAACGACACCTACTTGTATAGGGATGAGTTAGCGGGAATTGCCGCTTATGGTTCAACGAAGGAGGATAGCGCGGCAAGGGTGGAGGCATATATCGACAACTGGATCCGCAAGGAACTATTGATACAAGAGGCATCGAAGAGGATTAACATCAACGAGGCCGAGGTTGAGCGCAAGATTCTTGACTACCGTTACAGCCTGATAGCATACGAATACCAATCGTATTATATCAAACAAAACCTGGATACGGTGTTCGACGAAGCGGAGATTAAGAAGTATTACAACGACAACATCGACAACTTCATACTCAAGCAAAACATCGTTCGGGCGACTTTTATCAAAGTACCAAAGAGCGCTCCAAAGCTGGATAAGTTGAAGGAGTGGATGTTCTCTCAGGATGAGAAGGACAAAGCGGATCTGAAATCGTATTGCCTCAGTTTCTCTGTGGCATATCACATTTCGGATTCGACATGGATTATCTTCGATGACCTTGTGCGCAATTCACCGTTGATGGAGATTCCGAACAAGGTTCAGTTTCTGAAGACGAATCCGTACTCTGAGACGGAAGACGATAACTTCATGTACTTCCTGAAGGTTAATGAATACCGTATATCTGACAATGTTTCTCCGATCGAGTTCGTTACTGATGAGATCAAGAACATTATCCTGAACAAGAGGAAGGTTGAACTTGCTAAAAAACTCGAAGACGAGGTTTATGAACACGCACTTGAAAAGAAAGAATTTGAGATCCTTACTCAGTAGCGTCGCACTTGTGTGCGGTCTTGTGCTGGCGGGTTTGCTGCTCGCGACGCCGACCCGGGCGCAGGAAGGATTCGTAGTTGACGAGATTATCGCGAAGGTCGATAACTACATCATATTGAAGTCCGAGGTCGATCGGATGTATCAGGACTACCTCACTAACGGAAACCCTCCGTCTCAGCGCGCACGCTGCGAGATCTTGGCGTTGATCACTCGTAACAAGCTCATGCTCGCAAAAGCAGAGATAGACTCCGTTGTCGTTCTTGACGCTGACGTCGATGCAAACACGCAACGTCGTATGGATATCATCCTTGCTCAGTCAGGAAGGACCGCGGTGGAACTCGAGGATTTGTATGGCAAAACATTGGAACAGATCAGATCGGAGCTTCGCGACCAAATACGCGAGCAGATGATCGTTCAGAAAATGGAGGATAACATTACTTCCGACATTTCGGTTACGCCGGCGGAAGTCAAGCGCTTCTTCAATCGCATCCCGAAAGACAGTCTTCCCTATTTCTCAGCATCTGTTGAGGTAGCGCAGATCGTGAAAGTCGCGAAAGTGAGTTCAGCGCAGAAGGAAATAGTGAGGAACCAGTTACTCGATATCAGAAGCCGTATTCTCGCTGGAGAAAACTTTGGCGAGTTGGCGAAGAAGTATTCCGATGACCCAAGTGTGTTGAACAATAGCGGTGAGATGGGTTGGGTTGGCCGCGGTCGAATGGTGCCCGAGTACGAAGCGATGGCATTTAAGTTGAAGCCCGGAGAAGTATCAATGCCCTTCGAGTCGCCCTTCGGGATACATATCATGCAATTGATTGAGCGTCGTGGAAACGAATACAACTCGCGGCATATCCTCATTTCGCCGAAGCCTTCGGCCGAAGACCTTCGGGCCGCCACGAAGTTTCTCGATAGCCTGCGCACTATGATCATAAGAGACAGTATCAAGTTTGAAGCTGCGGCGAAGCAACACTCCGATGATATCCTGACAAAAGGCAACGGCGGGTACTTTTCCGATGCTGACGGAGGCACACGTTTGACAGTCGACGAACTTGAGCCGGGAATCTTCTTCCGAATAGACTCGATGAAAGTCGGATCTATTTCGGTGCCGATCGAGTATCGTACTGACGAAGGAAAAGACGCTGTTAGGATTCTTTACTACAAATCACGAATTCCACCTCACCAGGCATCCCTGAAGGAGGATTATCACAAAATTCAGACAGCAACGCTTGCTGAGAAGAAAGCGCGTGTCCTTGAGAAGTGGTTCCTTAAGGCTCGCCAGGATGTCTTCATCAATATCGATCGAAGTTACGACTACTGCGGGATTCTAAACTAACCACTGCGGGCCCTCAACCGCAACCGGGAGTGCAGCCGAAGTGCTGCACTCCCAAGGTGCTTCACTGGTATTTTTTTCATAGCTTTCGGGCAATAAGCCGATCGAACCGCATGGAACAGGTACTCTATGAGGAAATCCCCTCCCTTGATCTGAGCGACTTTTCTACTGCTAAGAAGGAGGAATTCGTTCGGCAATTGGGCACTGCCTATCACAACATCGGCTTTGTAGCGATCCGAAATCATTTCCTTGACGATAATCTGCAGGATCGCTTATATAAGGCTATCCGGAAATTCTTTGCGCTTCCTGATGAAATCAAACAACGATATGAAGTACCAGGCCTGGCAGGTCAGCGTGGTTACACGGGAAAAGGGAAGGAGCACGCGAAGGGAAGAAATACAGGTGATCTCAAGGAGTTTTATCACATAGGCCAAGAGTTGTCTGAAGAGGCGTTGAAGGTGGAGGGTTATCCGGCAAACGTTTGGCCGGAGGAGGTTCCCGAAATGAAAGAGGCAGGCACCGAAGCATTCAAGAGGCTTGAGAAGACTGGCATGTTTATGCTGCGTGCAATCGCGCTTTACCTCGGCTTAGACGAAAATTACTTCGATGATAAAATAACCAATGGCAACAGTATACTTCGTCCCATACACTATTACCCGATAGAACGTCCCGACGAGGTTCCTGCTGATGCCGTGCGTGCCGCAGAACACGGTGACATCAACCTGATCACTCTCCTGATGGGTGCAAGTGCCGATGGTCTGCAGGTTCTCAGGAACGACGGCAAATGGATCCCGATCACTGCTCTCCCCAACCAGCTTGTAGTCAACGTAGGGGATATGCTCGAGCGATTGACAAACGGAGTGTTGAAATCAACTATTCACCGCGTTGTCAATCCACCGCATGATCTGATGAATACACCTCGGTATTCTATTCCGTTTTTCATGCATCCGCGTTCGGAGACAAGCCTCGCTGCTTTACCAGATTGCGTGACGGACGAGAATCCGAAACGTTGGGAAGACATTACAGCGGGAGAATTTCTCGACCAGAGATTGGCAGAAATAGGACTGAAGAAGTAACAAGAGAAAGTCTTGGTTCAACGCGTCCGATATTACATTTTCCTGCGTGATGTGCTGATCCTTGCGCTGACGACGTTCGGAGGACCACAAGCCCACCTCGCTCACTTCCACAAAGTTCTGGTTAAGAAAAGAGCCTACATTACTGAAGCAGAGTTGATGGAACTCAATTCGCTTTGTCAGATCTTACCCGGGCCTGCTTCAACACAAACATTGATTTCCATCGGGTTCAGGATCGGTGGTCCCAATCTCGCGTACCTTACGTTGCTTGTCTGGATACTTCCGGCAGTGATCTTCATGACCGCTGCCGCGTTGATGATGTCCAGTATCCAGGAGAAGAATTGGTCCACTGAATTTACCCGGTTCATCCAGCCAATGGCTGTTGGATTCGTCAGTTATGGCGCGTACATGATCAGTCTGAAAACGGTGAATACCCGTATGGGTATAGCGTTGATGATTGTCTCAGCCGTGCTTTCATACTACGTGCAGACGCCGTATATCTATCCCGTTATTATCATCGGAGCCGGACTCCTGACAGCTTTGAAATTCCGCTCACAACCCAAGGAACAGAAACAGCAATTAAAAGTCAACTGGGCGAACCTGCTCCTATGGGCAGGTGTGCTCATTGTCGCCGCTGCTATTGGAGGAATAACGAAAGCCCTACCCGTCAAACTTTTTGAGAACTTCTATCGGAACGGGAGCCTTGTGTTTGGAGGAGGACAAGTCCTCGCACCCCTTCTTTACACTGAATTTGTTGCAGTACCGGAAGAGGACGACACTAAAGTGGGCGCACTTCGTAGCCGATTGAAACAGAAGTATTCACCAAAGCCATATCACACACCGATCTCACACGACGAATTTCTTTCCGGGTATGCGGTAGCGCAGGCATTGCCTGGACCATCTTTCAGTTTTAGTGCATACATCGGCGCGTTATCCGCGCGAAGTTATGGTGTCGGTGGTGAGATTCTCGGTGCAGTTACGTCTGCCATAGGAATCTTTCTTCCCGGAACGTTCCTGATCTTCTTTGTGATAAGGTTCTGGGATAGTCTCAAGAAGTATCGACCGGTGCGGGCTTCTTTGGAAGGCGTAACCGCTGCGTCCGCGGGGCTTGTAGCAGCTTCGGCTATCATCCTCTTTCAACCTTTGGAAAACACGTTCCTCAATTTCGGAGTGACGATAGCAACGTTCGCATTGCTCGTGTTCACGAGAGTGCCATCATCGCTGATTATCCTCGGCGGATTGATCCTCGGGTTCGTTCTTCGGTAATAGTTATTTTCGTCCTCCGTAGAAGAGAGTGAAAAAGAGGACGGGGTACACTGAATAGTTCTTCGTTGTCGGGATCAACTCGATTTTTTTCGTGTACGCGTCGAGCAGGAAGCCCGCTTCAAAACCTGTGACTTGACTCTTGATAGTACCTAACTCAAAATTCAGAGCAGCTTTCGCATTGGCACCGGGCACTATCGTTGACTCGCCCAAACCTTCAAAGAGTCGTCCCGGTCCATAGATGTCTTCAGCTCTCACGGAAGGATCATACGGTTTGCGGATAGTGACCATACCGCCGACGTCGGTCCTCACTTCAACGTAATAAGGAGCCACAACGCCCAAGGTTGGGCCGACTGCGACCACGGCTTTGATCTCGACACCCTGCTGGGGAGCTTTCTTAAAAAGGATAAAGTCCCTTCCATATTGGAATCGAAGGGCATACAGGTAGTGGCTTTTCCCGTAGACGAAGAGATTACCCGTGGTGAGGGAATTCTTCCGATTCTCGAGAGGGTGCTTGACGTTCATGATCTCAAGCCCAAACGTCTCCAGGACGCGATCATCCAGTTTTCGGGCCTTCTTGAACACAAAACCGCCAATCAGTCCACCATACGTGTTCTTGTTAATACCCCACGTAAATTCAGACTGGTACTCATAGCTGTCCTGGGTCTGCCCGGCTGCGGGCAGCGCAAAAAGAGATACCAGAAGTACAGCTAAGAACCCTTGGCGCTTCATGCCTTCAAAACAGAAAGGAGATGATTTTTCCAAAATATACTCTAAACTCGTACCAACCCCAAATTTTGCCGGGCAAAAACTGCATCTAAACGATCAGAATGCGCCTTTCGTGTGATTTGTACGTTTTCTAGCCTGTAGAGTTATCGCCCTTCGGCAAAGAGCCAGCGATCCTGTCGAAATCGATCTCAAAATGCGACAAATCCAGAACGGACTGCCCATCGCAGATCACAAGGACCTGTGGAGACTGGTGCTCCACCCCGAAAACCTCGGCAATGTGGTTTGAGAGATCGCGGAAACTGATCAGATCGAGAAAGTAGCGCTTGACCTCCCCTATCACGCCGGCGTCCCACTTGCGCTCTAACCGGTCGAATGTCGTCCGACTGATGTTACAGCGAGTGCTATGCTTGTAGATCAGTACAGGTTTTGTCTTGGATTCGGCAACTATATCTTTCAACTGCTCGAAATCCGTCAAAGAAATCCAATTCATTATTCAGTAGTTGCGGGTAGCATGCGCGGAATCAATCATACCACAAACCGGCCTCCCCTTTGTCATATCGCGGTTTCCTGTCCTTTTCTTTCAAATGATCGGGCTGGGTTTCCGCCTTTCTGAACAAACGCGCCCACCAGAGCTTAAAGTTCGTCAGCATGTCTTTTTCCTCAGGAACGTTGTTCTTGTTCGTCTTCACAAACTGAGCATCCGGGTGGCGGTCGGTCTTGCCGAAGAAGTCAAACTTCTTCAACCGGATGTGTCCCTGAAATTGGGTCGACTTAGCGAACGCCCTGCCGGGTTCCCTTGTGCGCTGTGCGTCGTCCGCGCTACTCGGATTATGGATGTAGTCCCAATCTCTTTTCACTCCCGTGACCGTACGTCCCGCCTTTAAAGTTTCGGGGCTGGCCTTCCGAACCGGTAGGGCATCATTGGCAGAATTCGGGTTTCGTTTGTAGTCGGCGCGCGCAACCTTCGTGTTTCCGGAGAACCGGCTTATCTTGTCCATGTCATCGTACTTCCTCACTTGAATCGGTGACTCGTTATTGTTCCAAAGTTCTCCGCTAACACTTCCACCACCTTTCTTAGGTCTTCGTGCCTTGATGTTTCCAGCGAATTCTTCACCCTGATCCTGCATGACCTTGCGTCCGCGGATATCTCCTCGGTACGTTCCTGCTCCCCGCGCCGCTTTGTTGGTTGGTGTTCGGACGAGTATAGGGGTCTCGTTGTTGTTCCAGAGTTTGCCACTCCTTGATCCTCCACCCTTAAATGGTTTCCTGAACTTGATGTTTCCCGTGTACTCTTCTCCCTGATCGGAGAATACTTTCTTACCTCTGATGTTACCGCGATACTCTTCTCCCTGATCTGTGTAAACACGACGTCCGCGTTTGATATTACCGCTGTACTCTTCACCTTGATTCGTGTAGACCCTCCTTCCTCCTCTGATGTTACCGCGGTCTTCTTCTCCCTGGTAAGTGTAGACCCTTCGTCCGCCTTTAAGATTCCCACGGAACTCTTCTCCCTGGTTGGAGTAGACCCGTCGTCCACCTCGGATGTTTCCTCTATGTTCTTCACCCTGGTCGCTGAATACTTTTCCTCCACGAATATTCCCTTGGTAGCTCAGACCGTCCCGTCCCTTTCCAGGACCCTTGCCTTGTATGGGCAAGCCTTTGTTGTTCCAATGCCCACTGATTGATCCACCGCCTTTCTCAGATTTTCGAAAGCGAATGTTGCCAGTATATTCCTCGCCTTGGTCCACGATGATTCTTCCGCCACGAAGGTTTCCCTGGTATTTCCCCGTGCGTCGGTCGAGTTTGGAAGGCCCTCTTCCGAAGATCGGTGTGCCTGCTTTTGGCTCGCCTTTCTTGGATCTGAAACCACCACGGATGCGGCGGTGCGCGATGTCGCCTGTCCATGCTTTTCCTGAAGTTGTTCTGGAGACATGGCTTCCTGCTGCGCGTCCTTTGTAAGGACGTTCACCAAACGCGCCTCTACTTCTCAGTTGAGCACCCGGATTGGTTAGAATGGGACGCTGCGTCTCGAAATTTTTTGTTCGCAGCTTATGTCCAGCGAGGTCCCGCGTATATGCTCTTTCACCTTTGCGTTTTGGTCGTGGAAAATGAGCCCAGACGTTGGTGCTCCTCCGCGCGAGGTAGGAGGCTGAGGCTGATCGTGGTCTGACTTTCCCTGTTCGATCACGGGGCATCGTTTGATCGTAGTGCCGTGCCAGGCGATCCAACGCTGCACGAGTACGTGGGCTCTCCCGATTTACCGTCCTCCGCGATCGATTGGCATTGACATAATAGTTTCTTCTTGACTGCGTGTTTGCAGCTCTGCCTGAAATTCGTGGCAGAATGCTTTTCCTTCGCGTAGGTGGCGGACCGCTACCCAATATTTGCCGCGCTGGCTGACCGGGCTGAGGCCTCAACCTGTCGGAGGACGTAGCGCGAATCTTTCTTCCGGTGATATCGCCACGCCATGCGCGTTCACTATGCTGTGGTCTCGTCTTGTGAAAGGTTGGCCTTATAGGCTTTCCGACCTTTGGTTCTTTTGCCTCCTCCTGCTGCATCTTTCTTACGCGCCGGACATTCGGGTTTCGGTTGTCTCGTTGACTGCGCCTGACATTTTCGGAGGAGTAATTAATCGTATTCGGCTGAGGGTAAACGTTTCTCGCCCTACCCGTGGATGGTTTGGGCGCTATGCGACGGTTCGTTAGATCACCTTTCCACGGGCGTTCCCCTTTTGAAGGAGATTGTGAAGCCTGTGGTGCTACAGGTCTCCCGGCGCGTTCTCTGCGCTGGGCTGGTTGTGGCGCGGGCATCAGAGGCTTGCCAGCCCGGTCTTCGCCGCGTCGTACCCTGCGGGTGGCCGGTTTTGTCTTTTTTGTCTTTTTAGGGGTTTTGAATCGTGTTTCCCGGGGTGTAGGCGCAGGCCGGTCACCCTTCGTGTTCTGCGCCATCACTGGCATGCCGAGCACGAGCACAAGAATGCTTAGGAGGATGACCCTTACCGCTTTGGATGCCATTGGGGTATAACGCAGAATTGGCTCAAAAAATACGCAAAGAAACAAGCTAAGGTAGTCAATCTCGGGGACCTGGGCAATTTTGCCGATTGGGCCTGTCTGTGAAGTTAGTATATCGTCGGTATCCTGTCTGATAGGGCTAGTTATGCGCGGATTTCCGCTAAGCCCAGGGAATCTCAAACTCAGAATTTCATCAGGTCCTCAATTGCGCCCTTTAGTCTGCCCTTTGGCAGAAAATTCTGCTCAAGTGTGGGAGCAAACGGGATGGGTGTATCGAGGCTGGCAATTCTCCTGGCAGGTGCGTCGAGATATTTGAAGAGATGTTCACCTATCCACGCGGCGATTTCTGCGCCTATTCCCCCCGTTAGAGTGTCTTCGTGAAGAACGAGGACTCGACTTGTCTTCTTAACGGAAGATGCGACGGTTTCTTTGTCCCAGGGGAGCAAAGTCCGGAGATCGATGACCTCTGCATCGACGCCTGGCATCTGCTCCAATATTTCCCTTACCCAGTGGACACCCATGCCGTAGGTCACAATTGACAGATCAGTTCCCTCTCGTACGATCTTCGCTTTGCCAATCTCAACCGTGTAGTAAGTATCGGGGATAGGTTCGGCGATCGAACGATACAGGAATTTGTGCTCAAAGTAGAGGTAAGGGTTCGGGTCTTCGATGGCAGCACACAAGAGTCCTTTTGCATCGTATGGATTCGAGGGATAGACGATCTTCAACCCCGGTGTGTGAAAGAACCACGCCTCGTTACTTTGAGAGTGGAAGGGCCCGGCGGCAGTGCCTGCCCCTGTCGGCATGCGAATAACGACATCGGCGCATTGCCCCCAACGCCAGTGAGTCTTCGCCAGGTTGTTGACGATTTGATTGAAGCCTTCAGTCACAAAGTCGGCAAACTGCATTTCGACCATGCTTTTCATGCCTTTGATTGACAAGCCAAGGCCCGCACCCACGATGGCGGATTCACATAGCGGCGTATTGCGCACACGTTGTTTTCCGAATCGTTCGACAAATCCTTCCGTAATCTTGAACACACCACCGTACTCGGCGATGTCCTGACCCATCAGCACGAGGTTGTCGAAACGTTCCATACTTTGACGCAGTCCATCGCTGATTGCATCGATAAATCTTCTCTCCGTTGTGTGGTCATCCGCGGGGTCAATCACTTCCTGTTGGTGCGGAGCGTACACATCGGCGAGTTCGGTTTCTGTGACGGCAACTGGATGGCTTTCGCGGAATGCAATCTGCAACGCTTGTTCGATCTCTTCTTTGATGGAGTCGCGAACTGATTTAACAAAAGCTTTGTCGATCACACCTTGCTTCAGCAGATATCGTTCGTAATTGTCAATCGGGTCTTTCTTCGCCCAAGACTCCAGTAACTCTTTTGGTACGTACTTGATCCCGGATGCTTCCTCGTGACCGCGCATTCGAAAGGTTCGGCATTCTATCAACACCGGCCGCGGGTTTTCGCGAATCTCTTCTGATAGCGAACGAAGGGTGTCGTAAACTTCCAGAATGTTGTTGCCATCGATGCTGATTCCATCCATGCCATAGCCGATTCCCTTGTCGGCAAAACTCTTACACCGGAATTGTTCGCTTGAAGGCGTCGACAATCCATAGCCGTTGTTCTCGACAATGAACAGCACGGGTAAGTCCCAAACGGCCGCAACGTTCAGCGCTTCATGGAAATCGCCTTCACTGGTTCCGCCATCCCCATTGAATACTGCCGTCACTTTTTTCTCACCCCTCAGCTTTGAAGCCAGTGCAATTCCATCGGCAACTCCGTTTTGCGGACCGAGGTGTGAGATCATTCCCACGATGTGGTAGTCGTTCGTTCCAAAATGGAAAGACCGATCTCTTCCCCGGGTATACCCGCCGGGAGTGCCTTGCCATTGGCAAATCAATTTGTCGAGAGGAAGCTGCCGGGTAGTGAAGACACCGAGGTTACGGTGCATGGGCAGAATGTATTCGTCTTCTTCCAAAGCCATTGTCAACCCTACAGCGACGGCTTCCTGACCGATCCCGCTGAACCACTTACTGATCTTGTTCTGGCGGAGCAGGATGAGCATCTTCTCCTCGATCATTCTTGGGCGAAGAAGGTTCCTGTACAGTTGTATCAGGATTTCGTCGTTGTATTGCTTCCTGTTGAATTTCATGGCGGGTTGTATCAGTCTGCGATACCCAGGAAATTCCGAAAGGTAATCGATTTGTCGCTTTGCGTTGATTCCCTGGGCCACAAATAAAAAATCGGCAGGAACCTGGCCAAGTCCATCTTTTGTGGCAGCCAAAAAATCTGACGTTATTTGCGCACTATGATTCAGTTTAAGGAATTCTCGCTGGAGAACGGACTACGGGTAATTGTGCACGAGGATCCCACCGTGCAGATAGCAGTATTGAATATCCTTTACGACGTCGGTTCGCGGGATGAACATCCCGAAAAGACGGGGTTTGCACACTTGTTCGAACATCTCATGTTCGGAGGTTCGAAACACATTCCAAATTATGATGAACCCCTTCAAAAAGTGGGAGGGGAAAACAATGCTTTCACCAATACCGACATTACGAACTATTACCTGACTGTACCCGCGCCAAACATCGAAACGGGATTCTGGTTGGAGTCAGACCGCATGTTGAGTTTGTCGTTTGATCCGGAAGTCCTTGAGGTTCAGCGAAAGGTTGTGGTTGAAGAGTTCAAGCAACGTTACCTGAATCAACCGTACGGAGATGTTTGGTTGAAACTTCGTCCACTCGCGTATCTGAAACATCCGTATCAATGGGCAACCATNGGAAAGGAAGTCAGCCACATCGAGAATGCCACAATGGACGATGTCCGGAATTTTTTCTTCAAGTATTACATACCCTCCAATGCGATACTGGTCGTCGCGGGTAATGTTCAATTTGATCAGGTAAAGGCCTTATCAGAGAAATGGTTTGGTCCCATCGGTTCGCCCGAACCACCCGAACGCAGACTGCCCAAGGAGACACCTCAAGACTTGAAACGAACTCTTGAAGTGCGCGCCGACGTTCCGGCGAGTGCGCTCTACAAGGCGTATCACATGCCTGGACGTTTCCATAAGGATTTCTTTGCGATCGACCTCATGGGTGATGTGCTTGCTCGCGGGCAATCAAGCAGGTTCTATCAAAAGCTGGTGAAAGAGAAGGAGGTTTTCACTTCTATTTCGGCATTCACCATGGGAAGCATCGACCCTGGATTGTTCGTGGTCAACGGACGAGTAAGAAACGGTGTGTCATTGCGTGATGCTGAAAAGGAACTGAATGATATCATCTTCGACTTCGTTGCCAAGGGTCCTACTGATGAAGAAGTAGAGAAAGTGAAGAATCAGGCCTATTCGACGCTGGAGTTTGCCGAGGTAGAAGTCATGAACAGGGCGATGAATCTCGCGTTCGCGAAGCTTTCAGGCGATGCCAATCTTGTCAACAAGGAGGCGGAATTGATTGAAGCCGTTTCATCAGGTGATATCGGTCGTGTAGCCCGCGAGGTGCTGCGAGAGGAGAACTCGAGTGTGATGTACTACGAGGCAAAGTGACGAGGCCGTTAATCAATACTAGTAATTATGAAAATCAGAGTTGGGCTTGGCTACGATGTTCACATCCTTGAGGAAGGAAGAGACTTCTTTCTCGGCGGTGTAAAACTGCCTGCGACGAAAGGTGCAGTGGGACATTCCGATGCGGATGTTCTCATTCATGCGATATGCGATGCACTGCTTGGCGCGGCGAACCTCCGCGACATCGGTTATCACTTTGCCAACAACGACGATCGATGGAAAGGCATGGATAGTAAGTATTTCCTGAAGGAAGTGACGCGCATGCTCGCCGACAAAGGATGGAAGATCGGAAACGTCGATTGTACCATCTGTCTCGAGAAGCCAAAGGTCAATCCCCACATCACAGAAATGAAGAAGGTTCTCGCGCCATTGATGGGAATTTCCGAAGACGACGTCTCGATCAAGGCAACGACTTCGGAGAAACTCGGGTTTGTAGGGCGCGAGGAGGGAGTGAACGCATATGCTGTAGCCCTCATATCGCGTGACTAATGGACGAGATCGAAATTATCACGACGTCCGATGGGTCGCATACCCTTCGCAATACACGTCTGAATGAGACGTACCACTCCATTCACGGAGCCCTCCAAGAGTCCAGGCATGTCTTCATTCTTCATGGTCTTGAATACTTTCACATTTCAACGAAGGCTGAGGAGATTTCCGTACTGGAAGTCGGATTCGGAACGGGGTTGAATGCTTTTCTCGCTGCGCAGTATGCGGAGACACACAAGGTAAGCGTTCGTTTTACGACATTGGAAGCTTTTCCCCTTGCGGACGAAGTGTGGACCAAACTGAATTATCCTGACGACAATCGCGTGCTGTTCGAGTCATTGCATCGCGCCTCCTGGGGCGAGCCGGTTTCAGTCACTCAGTATTTCACGATTGACAAACGTAAAGTCTCTCTTCAGGATTTCGCTTCACAGTCATCACACAACGTCATTTTTTTCGATGCATTTGCGCCGTCCGTGCAACCAGAAATGTGGACGTATGAGATGCTCAGGAAAGTAACGGAGTCTCTATCCGCAGATGGTGTGTTCGTTACATATTCCGCGAAGGGACAATTGAAGCGCGATCTCCGGGCATTGGGATTGCGTGTTGAAGCTGTTCCGGGTCCGGCAGGAAAACGTGAGATGGTAAGGGCGGTCCAGCGTCTACCTTCGTAGTAGAAAGAATCCTGTTGTCCTTTTTTCGCCGTTACCTTTGTCAATCACAAAATAGTAAGTGCCCTCCGGTACATCGACGCCATCATCGGATGTCCCCGCAAATTTTATATCATTATTATCGTAACCGGCGCGGTCAAAGATTCGGTTGCCCCATCGATCATATATACTCACGCGATTTTCAGGGAACCAGGTGATATTCTCGATTACAAGATGATCGTGCTTGTCATTTTGCCTCGGTGTGACGACGTTGTAGACGACAAGATCAATAGCGCCTTCGCCTTCGAGGTTCATCACATACGAAGGAGTGCTGCCGTTGCTGAGAATCGTGAAGGTGCCCGAACGCTTCCCCGTCACCGATGGCGAGAATGCGATATGGACAGTAATACTGGCGCCCGGTGCAATCGGGTCGGGAATCTCATCCACAAGAGTAAAATCTCCTGTGACGATGATATCATCGATGACCAAAGGAGCATCACCGGTGTTAGTGATCACCAATTCACGGATATCTTCAGATCCTATTCCTGCAGAGGCAAATGTAAGTGTCGCACCGTCGGGCTGAACAGTGCCGTTTCGTTTGACTTCAATGTCGGCGGCTCCAGCACTCACAATCAAGACTATTGGTTCGCTTGTGAGTGTGAGATTTGGAACCAATGGACTTGTAGCTCTCAACGTATAGGTGCCAGCATCGTTTTCTGTTACCGCAGGGATTATGATTGTATTGCTATTGGTTGAAGCAAGTGGATTCCCATCCTTGAACCATTGGTATTGATTCGCTGATCCCCCAACCGTAAATGATTCTTCGAATCGTTGACCGGGAGCAATGACGCGTGTTCGTCCCCCGCGAATATTCTTTTGAGGGCTGTATCGGAAATCGGGAATGCCGATGTTGGGTTCGAGGTCTTCGAAGGTGAAGTAGTTGTTGCGCGCATCGAGCGTCGTAATAGGCAGGTCGGAGAAGTCGGGAAGTTGATCAAGTTCATTTGACAAGAGGAAGAATTCATTGAGGTTACCGAAGTTGGCGAATGAAGAAGGAATGCTTCCCGTAAAGGCATTGTCGTTAATCCAAAGCGTTTGTAGTTTGACAAGATTGCCCAGTTGAGCAGGAATCGGACCACTCAGGTTGTTTGGTGCGAGATCGAGATAGGTGAGATTGACCAGATTCCCGAGCGATGTAGGGATTGACCCCGATAGTTGGTTTACGGCCAGATCCAGCCGAGTGAGATTCGTAAGATTTCCAAGTGATGATGGAATGTTGCCGGTCAGTTGATTGATATGTAACACCAGGTGTTCGAGATTGGAAAGGTTTCCCAACTCGGCTGGTATTGCCCCGGAGAGTTGATTCCGCGCAAGGTACATGTAGTGCAGCGAGGAGATTTGTCCAAGCGAAGCGGGAATGGATCCTGTGAGTTCATTGCCTTGCAATTCAAGAGCGAAGAGTTGGGGCAGGTTTCCCAAGGTAGCCGGTATTTGTCCAGAGAGTTTGTTCTCACCAAAGAAGATGTGTGTCAGTCCCGTGGAGGATCCGAGCTCGGGAGGGATCGCGCCAGTGAGTTGATTAAGATGAAGTTGTAGTTCACCAAGCTGCTTGAGGTTTCCAAGCGACGCAGGAATATCTCCCGTTAGCTGGTTTTCGTAGAGCCATAAGTGTCGCAGCTTGGACAAATTTCCGAGTTCAGTGGGAATGGATCCCGTCAAGTTGTTCTTGGCGAGCGATAGAATCTCAAGATCCGCGAGTCCCCCCAAGCTCACTGGTATCGTGCCTGAGAGTTCGTTTTCATCAAGATACAGATACACAAGGTTGGTCATGTTCCCGAGTTGGGTCGGGATCGCGCCGGTAAGGTTGTTTGCAAATAGATAGAGGAATTCACAATTCACCAGGTTCCCCAATTCAGTAGGTATTGAACCACTCAGGTTGTTGCCAGCAAGTGACAAGAACTGGAGCTGGTCGAGGTTGCCGAGTTGAGAAGGGATGGTCCCGGTCAGGTTGTTGCCAGTCTGCGGCGGAGCATTGTCGACGTCTCCGAGTATGATCTGGGTAACTCTGTTCGATGTGACGGTAATACCGTACCACGTGCTGACCGGTCCAGTCAACCATCCTGACCGATTTGTCCACGATGGACCATTCGTTGCATTGTACAACGCCACCAGGGCAAGTGAATCAGATTGGAGAACCTGCCCGCTCGCGGAGATGCAAGTAATCGCAGAACAAAAAGCTAGCAATATTATTCTCAGTAACTTCATTGGCGGATGGGATCAACTATCAAAAGTATCTGAACACCTTCTGCTGCGATCCAAGTGGACTAAACTCAATGAGCAGCGAGAGTTCGTGCGTACCGAAATTCCTTGACAATAGTGAAGTGGTAGCAAGTTCAAACGCATAACCCAGCCGCACGCGTTGACTTACTTGAAGTTGCCCATCGATTCCTATCCCGGAGAGGTTGCGATAGGTCGCACCCACCCAAAGGGTCTCGAGTAGGAGCGCGTGCATGCTCAGATCAAGTGCCATATTGCCATCGGGCACATAACGCAACAGGAAGGATGGTCGGAAGCGAATGAGCCCGCCTTTGAAGTTTCCATTTACAATTCCACCACCGGATAAATAGAAGTGTCGAAGATACCTTGTACTAGACGCCACACCATCATTCACTTCTACGTTGAGCAATCGCGGTGAAGAAAGACCTAAATAGATTCGGTCCGAGCGATAGTAGACTCCGGCTCCAAAGTTCGGGCGGGAATAGTTCGTCCGATCCATATCGAGATCTTCATCGTCCAGGTATTGCAGATTAAGCCGACTATAGTCGTATCGATAGTGAATTAGGCCCCCTTGTACGCCGAACGACAAGCTGCGTCCAGCATCTTCAAAGATCTTGTAAGAGAACGCTCCCTGGAATTCAGTTGTAGTGTTGATGCCAAGACGATCGGAAATGATCATTCCTCCAACACCAAAGCGATTGTCAATAGACGACGTGACGGACAGGAAGTTCGTGAGTGGAGATCCGTCAATGCCGACCCACTGTTTCCTGCTGATGAGATTGAGAGCGATGTTTTCGTAGACGCCCGCGTAAGCCGGATTGATCATCACTTGATTGAATCCGTAGAGATTGTAAAGCGGATCCTGTTGGGCTGATACTGACAGTGTCGCAAGCGTTAGTAATACGATCAAGGCAAGCGTGATTCTCGCGCGGAATGCTGGAATATCACACAAGTACCGCGCATTCCATGCCGTCAAAGCCAATGACATTAATAGGGGTTTATTGAGTGGTGAGTGGGCCCTTAGAATTGAAGGCAATTCTATTCTAAGTATATAGAATTTTATCAGCCGGTCCAACTTGAGAAAGAATTACGTGACACATTTGTGTGTTTCGACCGATAAGGGGATATTTAACAATAACCCGGCGTACCATGAAACTGTCATCTTTCTCCCCTTCAATTGATCAGAAAAAAGTTACACGGATCACAGAAAACTTGACCAGGAGCCTGATAGTTGTGACGCTGATGATGATTGCTCTGCCTGCGCTTGCTCAGCAAAAAGAACTCAATGCTGCCATTGACATGCACAGAAAGGGAGAGTTGGTCGTTCGCGCCAAGCCGGGAGATAAGATTACAATCGAGCAATTGTCACATGAATTCTGGTTCGGGTGTGCGATTGCCAATGGCCTCGCAGGAGACCGGTGGTCGGAAGAAGACAAGAGGAAGTACAAGGAACACTTTCTGAAGAATTTCAACTCAGCAGTAACGGAGAATGCTGTGAAGTGGGCGAGCATGGAGCCGCGAAAAGGTGACGTTGACTATCGCACAGTCGATGGTATCCTCCAATGGACTGAAGACAACAAAATTCCGCTCAGAGGACATAATTTATTTTGGGGAATTGAACGATTCGTTCAGCCGTGGGTCAAAGAACTGAGTGATGACGAATTGAGAGAGACGATCAAGAGGAGAGCGGAAACAATCACCGCTAAATACAAGGGACGATTCGCCGAGTATGATCTCAATAACGAGATGATTCATGGCAACTATTATGAACAACGTCTGGGGCCGGACATCACGAAACTCATGGCAGAGTGGGCGCTTGTTGGTGATCCTGATGCGAAGCTGTGGTTAAATGATTACGACATACTCACAGGAAACAGGCTTGCGGATTACATGGCACAAATTCGCCGTTTTCTTGCACAAGGAGTTCCGATTGCCGGTATCGGTGTTCAGGGTCACTTGCACGGCGATACATTCGATCGGGAGGTGACTCGTCGTTCTCTCGATTCGCTCGCAGTGTTCGGGCTTCCTATTCGCATTACAGAATTCAATATGCCAGGGCAACGATCGAAGTACCATCGTGAGAACATTCGCACGATGATGCCGGATGAGGAAGAGCAGAAAGCCAAGGACATTGTCGACTACTACCGGATTTGTTTCGCGCATCCGGCAGTGACAGGGATTCTTATGTGGGGATTCTGGGAAGGCGCGAACTGGATTCCCGTTTCCTCCTTATATAAAAGAGACTGGACGCCGACTCCGGCAGCAAAAGCTTATCAAGCCCTGATCTTCGACGAGTGGTGGACCAAACATTCAGTTGCTGCTGACAAGACTGGCACAGTAACAGTGCGCGCATTCTTCGGGAAGTATCGCGTAACGATCAATGGCGTGACCAAAGAGGTCAAACACAGCAAGGAGGCTGGAAAGACGATTGTCGATTTCCGGGTGCGATGAGCATTGCGACTTCGCAAAGGACGCTTGTTTGCGGTTGAAATTTTGGCAATGGGTGAATGAAAGCCTTGCAAAAAATTCAATCGTTTTCGGTTTTTTTCAAAATTTTAAAAACCCGTCAGTCTGCAATCGTTGACGTTTTGAGATTTTTGAACATTTCGGACTTATTCTAAAAAGATTCGAAAAATTCTTTCGGCGATCTTCAAACGCAAATTTCCTCCTGCTTCTTTCGTAATTTCAGAAATTAGTTTGGGGCAACTGACGCCAATTTTTGCCCCAGAGTGTTTTTAACCAGACGTAAATGCAAACGAAGACGAGAAAAGGCTTGTACACTCCCGAGCTGGAACACGATGCCTGCGGTATCGGGTTCATAGCGAACATCAACGGAACGAAATCTAACAGCGTATTAAGTGACGCACTTTCCATGCTCGAGAATATGGAGCACCGCGGTGGAAAGGGCTGCAATGCGAAGACTGGAGACGGTGCAGGGATTTTGATCCAACTCCCCCATGAATTTCTTGCCGATGAAGCGGCGCGACTTGGTTTCCAGTTGCCCGAACCAGGTAAGTATGGAGTTGGTATGGTGTTCTTCCCGCGGGACAAAAAGGTGGCGAACGCTTGCCGCGATGTGTTGAAGAAAAATATTGTAGCGCTGGGCTTTGAGCTCATCGGTTTCCGTTCGGTACCAGTAGATCACACGGTGCCAGGTCCTGATGCGGCGGAGGTCGAACCGGTGATCGAACAGGTCTTCGTAAAATCGAAAGGCGATACCATTCCCGACGAAGCTCTTGAGCGCAAACTTTTCGTCTTGCGCAATTACACGTCGCACAAAATAAGCCGTGACGTTAAAGGCAGCAATACTGAGTTCTATATCACAAGTTTCTCGTCGAAGACAATTGTCTATAAAGGGCAACTTCGCACGGAACAACTCAGAAAATATTTCTACGATCTTCAGGATTCACGCCTGCGTACAGCCATCGCGTTAGTACACTCGCGTTTCTCCACCAATACATTCCCGAACTGGAAACTTGCTCAACCTTTCCGCTACATCGCACACAACGGTGAGATCAACACGATCCGCGGTAACGTGAATAAGATGAAGTCGAAGGAAGCCCTCTTCAAGTCGTCGCTCTTTACGGATGAAGAATTGAAGATGGTCCTCCCTATAACGACGCCCGAAGGTTCTGACTCAAGCAACCTCGACGCGCTGGTCGAAATGCTGGTTATCGCCGGACGTTCTATACCTCACGTGATGATGATGCTCGTGCCGGAGGCGTGGCAGGACAACAAGCTGATGGATCCGCATCGCAAGGCATTCTATAAATATCACGCTTCGATGATGGAACCGTGGGACGGACCCGCAGCTCTCGTGTTCACCGATGGAACTCGCATTGGAGCAACGCTTGACAGAAACGGTCTGCGCCCTCTGCGTTATTACATTACTCGTTCGGGCCGCGTGGTCATGGCATCCGAGGCGGGTGCGCTTCCTGCATCGCCGAAAGATATTCTTGAAAAAGGACGGATCACTCCTGGCAAGATGATGCTGATCGATCTTGAGCAAGGTAAAGTTCTCGATGACGAGAAAGTAAAACGCTCAGTCTACGAGGGCAAGCCTTACTACAACTGGATCATTCAGAATCGTCTGAAGCTGCGCCTCGAACCGGAACAGGAGTATTACGAAGATAACTTCGACGACAAGACACTCGTTCAGCGCCAACACGCTTATGGGTATACGGCTGAAGATCTTAAGGCAATCATTGCTCCTATGGCAAGCTCGGGTTATGAGCCTGTCGGATCAATGGGTGATGACACACCACTGGCGGTATTGTCGAAAGAGAGCCGGCACATATCAAACTACTTCAAACAACACTTCGCCCAGGTAAGTAACCCGCCGATCGATCCGATTCGCGAGCGTCTGGTTATGTCGCTTTTCACAAGGATCGGCGTCAGCCTGAACGTACTGGACGAAACACCTCAGCATACCAACCAGATTCACATTTCGCAGCCGGTGTTGCTTAACTCCGATTTGGAGAAGCTCAAGCACTTGCCTGCGCACGGATTTGATTACTCAATCCTCCGTTCAGTATTTGTTGCTGATGGAAAACCGGGAAGGTTGGAAGAAAGTCTTAACCGCATTTGCCTCGAAGCTGAAAAGGCAATCCGCAGCGGGAAAAAGATCATCGTTATCTCCGACAGGAAGATTAGTCCGGACCACGCACCGATTCCTTCGCTGCTGGCGATCGGAGCAGTTCACCACTATCTCGTAGAGAAGAGAATAAGGACACATGCCGGCTTGCTTGTCGAAGCTGGTGACGTATGGGAAGTTCACCACTTCGCAACTATCATCGGCTACGGTGCGAGTGCGATCAACCCCTACATGGCGTTCGAAACAATTCATACGCTGTGGAAGGAAGGAGCGCTCGGCAATATCACCGAAGAACAAGCATTCAAGAATTACCAGAAAGCGATCGGCAATGGTCTGCTGAAGGTTATGTCGAAGATGGGTATCAGCACCCTGCAGTCATATCAATCTGCACAGATCTTCG
>Ga0065721_10049486_pt1 | contig 33200 bp, 32 predicted proteins | sample Mesricmetagenome_FD_59108 | JGI IMG/M metagenome (GOLD analysis project Ga0065721, IMG submission 59108) | Mesophilic microbial community from rice straw/compost enrichment Sample: eDNA_1 v2 (version 2) | ecosystem: Engineered > Solid waste > Grass > Composting > Bioreactor | place: USA: Davis... | reverse complement strand
CCTGCCGCAATAGCCTTTTTGCGGAATGGCCCCATGCAGGCCATCGGCGAACTGGGAAATGTCTTTGATCCGATTCAAGCGGACGACAATCTTGCCGCTCCAAATGGGGGAACCCCCTCTTCTCCCTACATATCCGCCGGAGGCAGAACCCTCCGTATTGGTCAGCCGGAATTTACCGTCACCGGCACGAACAACTGGAACACCAACGGCCGAAGAGCCATCGAACTTTTGGATGTCTTCACGGTCAATTGGACAAACTCAACCAGCGGGGGCTGGCCTGTTGGCATCGGAAAAATCAATCCCAACACCGCTCCTCCGGAGGTTCTTTCCGCCATACTTTCGAGCATCACCATCCGTTCCGATACGGGAATAAGTACTGCGGTTCTGACTAATGTCGGAACCATTGCGAGTAATATTGTTTTGAATCGCCCCTATGAGAAGCTGTCCGACCTTCATCGGGTGCTCACCAATTTCTCCACGGCCACGAATTACCATCCGGCTTTTGGCAGCTCGGTGGGCGGAGGGACCACCAACCTGGCCGCGCTTGATCGGGTGAGGGAAGAGGCTTTTGCCAAATTTGCGGAGAATCTGGCGATCCAATCCCGAACCTATCGGATCTTTGTCCTCGGAGAAACCCTTGATCGGGGCAGGGTTCGCAGTCGCTCGGCGTTGGAAACAATAGTGCACTTTCGGACAAATTCCGCCGGTGCCTTCTATCCGGTGGTCCAATACCAGAAATTTCACCAATGAGAGTGAACTTGACAGGCATGCGCGGTCTTCGAAAGGCGCTTTGGTCCGCGGGAGTGTTTGTATGGGTGGCTTCGCTAAGCGTCCGCGCGCAGTCCTCCGAGCCCGGGGACGACGCAACGACCCGCGTTCAGATTGTCAATGGCACGAGTGTTGAGTCGATTGCTCTGAGCTTGAACGGAGAGAAGCTCTACCCGGACTTTCCGCAGGGCTTGTTTACGAACGATGGATCGATCAAGTCCTTGAAGGTAAAATTTGAGGCGGAGAACAAAGCCACCTCCGTTGTGGCGGAATCAAAGGAAATCGAATTTCAGCCCAACGCCATTCAGTCGCTTGTTCTGTTGGGAGACTTCGATGTGAATGTTCCTCCGGGAACCTTGCGGCAGCCGGGTCCTCCTCCCCCTCCGCCAGAAAAACCCTATCCTCCCAATGTGCTCTTTCGGGTTTATCCGCACGAAAAGGAGGATCTGCCTTCGGCGGTTCGTCTGAGGGTTATCAATGGTATGCCGGGAAAGTCGCTGACGTTCACCGGGCCAAACGGGAAGGTGACGCTTCTGCCGGGGGAGGAACATTCTCTTAAGGGGCAAAAACCTGTCACCGAATACGTCGCGGAAATTGAAGAGTCGTCGATCCCGATTCTTATGCGGCAGGAGAGTGCTTTCCGAAATGCCATGTTGATCTTTTTCCTAAAACCTGACGGCAGCCCCCATTTTAAAAGGATTTTCGAAAACTACTGAATTTTTGGGCAAAAAATTGCTTTAACCTCCCCAAAAACGCGGGACCCATGAAAACCCGCCTTTCCGCCCTCCCTCTTCTGTCCGCTTTTTATCGGCGGCTCCACTCGTTGCCCAAGTTCCCTTTTCCGGGACTTACACTTTTGGTTCCGACGGGAATACAACCTCCTTGGATTCCGATTTGGCAATGCCAACGGTGCCTACGGAGGAAAACTGATTGTCACCGACTCCACTTCGCTGGACGGACGATTTCTGGAGTTCGAACCATTCGTGGACCCTCATCGACAACACCGGGGGCGGGCTTCTCTCCGGCCAGTTTGTCCTGAGCCCGGCGTCCGGATGGTTTGACGCCAATGGCGTGTTGCTCGCGGACATCAATCCCGATGCGGAGTTTCTTCTGAGCTCGGTGAACGGGGATGTTGTGCTGACCTATTACGCGGTGCCGGAACCGGGCGCGCTGACGCTTTTCGGTCTGACCGGCCTCGCCCTTCTGGGCATCCGTCGCCGGAGAAAGTGAGATTCGCTTGGGGGGAAGGGGACAGGCCGGTGCTTGCCCCTCCCTGACAGCTTCCGGAGGTCCGGTCTTATTTCCCGCCCTTCGCCCTCTTTTTCCCGATTTCCTTTTCGATTTTTCCGAGCGGCAGGGTGTTGATGACGTCGTGGCGGGTGAGCCAGCCCTTGCGGGCGGCGTTGATCCCGAAGATGAGGTCCTGGAGGCCGGAGGTGGAATGGGCGTCGGGATTGATGGCGCACTTCACGCCCTTTTCCTTCGCCAGCGGCCACCAGCGCCAGTCCATGTCGAGGCGGCGCGGGTTGGCGTTGAGTTCGATGATGGTGCCCGTTTCCGCGGCGGCGTCGATCACCGCCGGAACGTTGACCTTGTAGGGTTCTCGGGAAAGCAGAAGGCGGCCGGTCAGGTGTCCGAGCATGGTGACATGCGGATTTGAGATGGCCCGGATGATGCGGTCGGTCATTTCGGCTTCACTCAACGTGAACGAGGCGTGGACCGAAGCCACCACGTAGTCGAGCTGGCCGAGGATCTCGTCGGAGAAATCCAGTGAGCCGTCCTTGCGGATGTCGCACTCGACGCCCGCAAAGAGGCGGAAGCCCTCGAAGCCGGCGTTGAGTTCGCGGATTCGGGCGACCTGGTCCAGGAGCCGGCGCTCGTCGAGTCCGTTGGCCTGAAAGGAGCTTTTGCTGTGGTCGGCGATGCCGAGGTATTGCATGCCGAGTTCCTGCGCGGCGGCCGCCATGTCCTCGAGGGAGGCGCGGCCGTCGCTGGCGGTGGTGTGATTGTGAAACGTGCCGCGGAGGTTCTGCCATTCGATGAGGGCGGGCAGCTCATGGTTTTCCGCCGCGGTGAGTTCCCCGCGGTCCTCGCGCAATTCCGGCTCGATGTAGTCCAGGCCGAGGGCGCGGTAAATGTCCTGTTCGCTGTGAACCTCGGGCAGCGGTTCCCTGAGTTTGCGTCCCTCGGCCGCGCTGAAGCGGTATTCGTTGAGCGACCAGCCGCGTTCCAGCGCGCGCGAGCGCATGCGCACGTTGTGCTCCTTGCTGCCGGTGAAATAGTTGAGCGCAAACGGATATTCCGCGCTGGTGACCACGCGCAGATCGCACTGGATGCCGCTTTTCAAAATGACACTCGTCTTGGTGTCGCCGCGGGCCAGGACGCTTTCCACAAGCGGATGACCGGCGAAATCCCCGGACACCTCGGCCGGTTTGCGGGTGGCGACGATGAAATCCAGGTCGCGCACGATTTCCTTTTTGCGCCGGTAGCTGCCGGCGATCTGCGCGTAGGTGACATGGGGGTGACTGCGGAGGTCGTCGAGAAGGCTTTCGGCGAGGGCGGTCACGTCCCCGATGCGGAACTGTCCGGCGCTCTTTTTGTGCTGCTCGATGGCCTTGCGGATGTTGGCTGCGGTTTTTTCCCCGAAGCCGGGCAACCGGGCCACCTCACCGGAGTCCAGGGCGCGCTCGAGTTTGGCGAGCGAACCGACCCCAAGCTGGTCGTAGAGGACCTTGATCTTTTTCGCACCGAGTCCCTGGAGTTCAAAGAGCTGGAAAATCTCCGGCGGAAATTCCCCGCGCAGCTTGTCGTAATATTCGAGGCGTCCGGTGCGGACGAGGGTTGTGATTTTTTCCGCGATGGCCTTGCCGATGCCGTCGACCTCCTCGAGGCGTCCCTCTTCGACCAGCTTGCCCAGATCCTCACTGAGCGTTTCCAGGGCGCGCGCCGCGTTGGTGTAGGCGCGGACTTTGAAGGGATTCTCCCCCTTGAGCTCCAGCAGACGGGCGATGCGTTCGAAAATGTCGGCGATTTCTTCGGTGGTCATGGCGGCAGCCCGCGAAAGCGGCGGAAAGGGTTCGGAAAACTCTAACTCACGACCCTCCGGGGAGGAAAGCTTCGGAGGAAAGCGGCAACGCTGAAATGCCCCTTCAAGTCGAATACGTATACACCCGGTTCCGCCAGCCGGGCAGCCAGCGGGCCTCATTGCGTTCGGGGGGGGAGTTTTTGACGCGTTGGGTGAGCACCTGGTCGGCGGCTTTGGAAAAGGCGGGCAGCGCCGGGCCGGAGGTGGGCATGGCGGCGAGCACCTGGAGGAGGCCCCAGCCCTGGCCTTTGTATCGCTCGGTGGCCTTGGTCCCTTCGCCCTTGAAGTTCACATAATCCATCAGGGCATAGGGTCCGAGCGGCTGGGCGGCGACGCGGTGGAAATTGGCGCGGATTTTTTCGCGTTCGGAGGCCGGCGCGGCGGCGAGCATCCGGGGCAGGGCCTGCTCGAGTCGTTCGGCGGCGAAACGGGCCTGCAGGGCAATGGTGTCCTTCAGCAGGGACCGAAGTTGCACCATCCGCGGGGAATCAAAGGCGGCCTGGAATTGTGCGCGGTTCTGCCAGGGACACGGACCCTCCATCCAGGACGGCACGCGGACATTGTGCTTTTTGAGAAAGCGGATCAGGGCGGGGAAACTTTCCTCGAAGGGGCCCTTTTCCCCGGCGGGATACCAGATGAAGTGTCCGATGCCAAAGGATCCAAAATCCTCCCCGGCGTTCCAGGAGGTGAGGCCGTTGACCGTTCCCGCGCATTCGTTTTTCCAGATCCGCTTCCCGATCTCGAGAGCCTGGGCGTCGGTAAGCCGGATCGACCCCGCCGAAGCAAGAGTCACGGAAAGAAGAAGCGAAGCAATGGCAAGCCGCATGGGCGCAGCCTAGCGTTCCGCGAGGTGCGTCGCAAGGGCCGAGGGCCCGGGGCCGGGAGGCGTGTGTGAACGGTCGCGTGTGCTGCCCGTTTGCCGACGCCCTGGGTTTGGCGGCCAAGGAAAATTTGGGACAAGCCGGAGGTTGTCCGAATGAAGCCGGCCCGCGGCTCCCCCCTCACATCTTCTCCGGGCACTCGATGCCGAGGAGGCCGAGACCGCGGTTGATGGTGCGGGCGGCGAGTTCGCAGAGCACGAGGCGCGAGGAACGCACGGGTTCTTCGGATTTCAGCACCGGACAGGCTTCAAAGAAGCTGTGGAACATGCCGGCGAGTTCGTAGAGGTAGTTGGCCAGGAGGTTCGGACGGAATTCCTCCAGCACGAGCGGCACGGTTTCGCCGAACTGCAGCAGCTTTTTCGCCAGCGCAATTTCGGCCGGTTCGGTGAGGGTCAGCGTTTCCGGCGGGGTGAACGGTCCGTCGAGCTTGCGGAAAATGGAGCGGATGCGCACCGAGCTGTATTGCAGATACGGCGCGGTGTTGCCGTTGAAGCTGAGCATGCGGTCCCAGGAGAACACGTAGTCGCTCTGGCGCGCGGGCAGAAGGTCGGCGTATTTGATGGCGCCCAGGCCGACGATGCGCGCGATCTCGCGGCACTCGGATTCCCCGAGGTCGGGGTTTTTCCCCCGCACCAGATCGAAGGCGCGTTTTTCCGCCTCGTCGAGAAGATCCTTGAGCTTGATGGTTTCGCCGCTGCGCGTTTTGAACGGTTTGTTGTCCTCGCCCAGGATGGTGCCGAACCAGACGTGCGCGAGCCGGACCCGCGAGGCGGCTTCGCCCTTCCAGCGGCGGAAGATGGCGAAGAGCTGGCGGAAGTGGAGCTGCTGGCGGCCGTCGGTGACGTAGACGATTTCGTCCGGCGCCCATTTTTCCAGGCGGTATTGCAGTGTGGCGAGGTCGGTGGTGGTGTAGTTGGCCGCGCCGTCCTCCTTTTGCACGATGGCGGGAATGTCGACCCACTCGCCCTGCCGCTGGACGCGGAACGGATCGTCCTTGTCCGGCAGGGAGCCGTCGGAGAACACACAAATCGCGCCGTCGCTTTCGCGGGCGATGCCGCGGGCCACGAGGTCGGCCACGACGCCCTTCAGCCACGGGTTGTAAAAGCTTTCGCCGAGGGTGACGTCAAAGCGGACACCCAGGCGTTGGTAGATGCTGTCGAACTGCGTCTGCGACAGCCGGATCATTTCCTTCCAGATGGCGAGGTTTTCCCCGTCGCCGGACTGCAGTTTCACCAGTTCGGCGCGGGCGGCCTGCTGGACGGATTCGTCCTCCTTGCAGAGCGCGCTGATCTTTTTGTAGAGCCGCTCCATTTCCGCGATGGGTTCGGCGGCCAGCGCCTCGCGGTTGAGGTCGGTCTTCCACCCCACCAGGAGCATGCCAAACTGCGTGCCCCAGTCGCCGATGTGGTTGTCGCGGACGACGTCGTGGCCGAGGAATTCCGCGATGCGGGAAATGGCGTCACCGAGAATGGTTGAGCGGATGTGTCCGACGTGCATCGACTTCGCGACGTTGGGCGAACTGAAGTCGATGACCATTTTTTTTGCGCGGCCGGTGAGGCCGGCGCCGAGTTTCGGATCGTCCAGAAGCTCGCGCGTGCGGCGGGCGAGAAATTCCGGACGCAGGCGGAAATTCAGAAATCCGGGACCCGCAATCTGCGGCGGCTCGGCCAGATCGGACACTTCCAGCGCGTCGACAATCTCCTGGGCGAGCGCCCGCGGGGCGACGCCGGCCTTTTTGGCCAGCAGCATGGCCACGTTGCTCTGGTAGTCGCCATGACGGGCGTCGGCGGTCGGAACGACCTCCGGTTTGACGTCGGGGAACCTGTCCCCCAGCGCACGGCTGAGGCGTTCCGCGAAAAGTTCGCGCAGGGTTGCCATCAGCCTCGGGGAGAGCGGCTCTCGAAGACCTGAAGAATCTGCTCGGCGGTCGACGCCTTGCCGAGCTCCTCCCGGACCGTTCGGTCGTTGAGAAATTTGGCGATGGCGGCCAGCGTTCGCAGGTGGGTCTGGAACTGGTCCTTCGGCACCACGAAGAGGACCACAAAATACACCGGCTGTCCGTCCAGGGAATCAAACTCGATGCCTGTGGTGGAGCGTCCGAAGGCGGCCACCACTTCATCGACCTTGTCCGACGAGGCGTGGGGAATCGCGATGCCGAAACCAATGCCCGTGCTCATGGTCTGCTCGCGCTGCTGAATCGACTCGAGAACCTGGTCACGCTCCTCCGTGCGGATGCGGCCGTGGGCCACCAGCCGGTCCACGAGCTCGGTGATGGCGTCCCAGCGAGCCCGCGCCTTCATGTCAGGAACGACAAGCTCCGCGGATAAAAGATTGGCCAACGTCATGATTTGCAGCCGGGTAGGCTTGCAATTCGACGCCCGTATGACAAGAGGGAAACGTGCCTGGTTGCCTGCCGGCGCCGGGTCAGCGGGTTTCGCATCAGGAAACGCCCGGCGACGGGCCCCTCCGCGGCGGACGCGCGACGGCTGCGGTGTAGATTTCCTCCACGGCGGCGATCTGACGTTCCGCGGAAAACCGGTCCTTCACGGACGCCGATGCCCGGGCCGACATTTCCCCGAAAAACGCGGGCGATTCCGCCAGCCGCAGCAGGGCGGCCGCGACACCGGCGGCGTCGCGTTCTTCACAAAGGAGGCCGGTCTCGCCGTCGGTCACCACCTCGGGAATGCCGCCATGACGTGTGGCCACGACGGGCAGTCCGCCGGCCATGGCCTCGAGAAGCGCGTTGGGCACCCCCTCGACGTCGCCGCCGGCGGTTTCGCTGGGATGCAGGAAGATGTGCGATTCGCGGAACAGCCGCTGCAGCGCGTCCTGCTCCAGAAAACCGGCAAACCGCACGCGTTCGGACAGCCCCAGTTCCTGCACCAACCGGCGGAGGTCCTCCTCCATCGGTCCCTCCCCGGCAATGGTGAAGGTGGCGTCGGGGAACCGCCGGACAAATTCCGCAAAGGCCCGCAGCGCGGTGGGCAGACCCTTCTTGGCGACAAGGCGCGCGGCCTGCACGATTTTCCACGCCCCGTCCGGGGGAGGGTGCCGCTGCCGGAAGGGAATCTCCGGCAGCACGGTGCGCATCAGGCGGAGTTTTTCCCGGGGACATCCCAGCCGTTCCACCGCGCCCGCCAGTTGTTCCGAACGGCACGGCACCGCGGCGGCCAGGGAAAACATTTCCCGCACGGCGTCGGCATATCCCGGCGAGACCATCGAGCCGGCCACGTCGGATCCGTGGAACGAAATCACCACCGGCACCGGGGAGCGGCGCAGCAGCGGCAGCAGATGGACCGCGACATTGCCGAAAAAGACGTGCAGCAGCGCGCAGCCTTCGCGTTCCAGCACGGACACCATCCTTCGGGCCTCGCCCGGGGTGATCTGCCAGGGACGGCCGGTGGATTTTTCCCGTCCGCGCCCGAGGAATCGCCACGGGGAGCGCGGAATGACCTCGATGCGTTCGACCGGCCAGTGACCCTCCCGTTTTTGCGTGAGGACGACCGGACGAAATCCGCGCAGACCCGTCACATGACGGTAAACATGCAGCATCTCCGGCTTGAGAAACGTCGCGCAGAAAAGCGCGGCGGCGGGTCGGTTACCACTCAACGCCGAAAACAATCCAGCCGGAGGATTTGTACGGTGTGCCCGGACCGAAATCCTTCGACACCATCTTCTGGCCGCTGCCGTAGGACGCCGGCGCCACGGGGTTGACCAGCTGCCACGGCTTGCGGGTTTCAAAAATGCTCTTCACGATCCCCTCGATCGTCGGCCGGGGTTCCACAAACCCCTCGCGCACCTCCCGGCGCGGTTGTTGGGGCGCGATGAACTCCTGCGCGGACGCCAGGCCCGCACTCGCGAACGCTCCCATCAGGATCAACACCCCGGTCTTCATGGCTTCCTGCTAACAGGTTTGGCGGGGGCAGGCAAGTGCGGCAGACGGGCCGGGGCCGGCCGTCCCTCCGGACGGCGCATCCGACTACTCCGTTTTGGCGTTTGCCTCGAAGAGCGCGCGCCAGTAGGCGAGGCGTTCCTTGACGCGTTTTTCCATGCCATTTTCCGTGGGTTCGTAATAGATGCGTCCCTCGGGCAGGTAGGCCTGCGGCACGTAGCCGCCTTCGTAATCGTGGCTGTATTTGTACCCCTCGCCGTGGCCGAGTTTTTTGGCCCCCTTGTAATGGGCGTCGCGCAGATGTTTGGGCACCGCGAGGGTGCGGCCTTCGCGGACTTCCGCCGAGGCCTTGCCGATGGCGACGGTGCAGCGGTTGCTCTTTGGCGCCGTTGCAATGTAGACGGTCGCGTGGGCGAGAATGAGCTGGGCTTCGGGGAGTCCCACGAATTCCACCGCCTGCTGCGCCGCACAGGCCACCACGAGGGCGTTGGAATCCGCCATGCCCACGTCCTCGCTCGCGCAGATGATGAGCCGCCGGGCGATGAAACGGATGTCCTCCCCGGCATGCAGCATCTTGGCGAGCCAGTAAAGGGCGGCGTCGGGATCCGAGCCGCGCATGCTTTTGATGTAGGCGCTGATGGTGTCGTAGTGCGCGTCGCCGTCCCCGTCGTATACGACGGCCTTTTTCTGGATGCTCTCCTCCGCCACTTCCAACGTGACGTGGATTGTGCCGTCGGGGCCGGGCGGGGTGGTCCGCACGGCGATTTCCAGCGCGTTGAGGCATTTGCGCGCGTCCCCGTCGCTCACCGTCGCAAGGTGCCGTGCGGCCTGCTCGTCGAGCAGGACGCGCTGCGTGCCGAGTCCCCGCTCGGGATCGGCGAGGGCCCGCTGCATCAGTTCAAGAAGATCCTCGATGCCGAGGGGTTCCAGTTGGAAAACCTGCGAGCGCGAGACAAGCGGACTGTTGACGTAGAAGAAGGGATTGTGGGTGGTGGCGCCGATGAGGCGGATCAATCCGCTTTCCACGTCCGGCAGCAGCACATCCTGCTGGGCCTTGTTGAAGCGGTGGATTTCGTCGATGAAAAGGATGGTCTTGTCCCCGGTGTTCTGCTGGCGGGCGGCGGCGGCCGCCACCACGCGGCGGATGTCGCCCACATTGCTCTCCACCCCGCTGAGCCGCTCAAACCGCGAACGCGTGGAGGCGGCGATCACCTGGGCCAGGCTGGTTTTTCCCACCCCGGGGGGGCCGTACAAAATGATGGAACTGATGCGGTCGGCTTCGATGGCCCGACGCAGGAGCTTGCCGGGTCCGAGAATGTGTTTTTGGCCCGTGTATTCGTCGAGAGTGCGCGGACGCATCCGTGCAGCCAGGGGAGCGTCCGCCGCCACCGACGCGGCCCGGGGCGCTTCTTGAAACAAATCCTCCATGGCGGCACTATCACGGTCCGTCGCAGGCACGGCAAGAGGCGGGCGAGGATTTTTGCACTCTTCGCTGTGACCGCGGCCCGGTTTGTGGTTTACTGAATGTATGAAAACACTCCTCGTCCCCCTCGATTTCAGTGACACGACGGATCGGGTCCTCGCCGAGGCGGCCGATCTGGCCCGTTCCCTCGAGGCGAGGCTTGTGCTGGTGCATATTGTCGAGCCGGTGGCCACGTATGTTCCGGTGGGCGCCTCCATGGACGTGATTGCCGCCGCCCCGCCCGGACCGGTGGAGACGCAGGATTTGTCCGCCGACGAGGCGCGTCTGCGCACGCTGGCCCAGCCCCTTGAGGCGGCGGGCCTCAAGGTGGAGTGTGTCGCCCTGGTGGGGCTGCCCGTGGACGACATCCTGGAGCAGGCCGCCGGATACGGGGCCAGCTACATTGTGATGGGCTCGCACGGCCATGGCGCGCTGTACCACCTTTTCAGCGGCAGCGTGGTCAACGGCGTGCTCAAGCGCGCCAACTGCCCGGTGGTGGTGGTGCCGGCCCGAAAGAAATAGGGTGTTTTTGGCCCGGCCGGAACTGATCCGACCGGTCCGGTGACTCACACCGCCACTGCGCCGATCTGCTCGAGCCAGGCGGTTTCGGGCAGGGCGTAGGGGCGGAAGATTTCGAGGGTCCCTTCCTGGCCGTTGTAGAGCAGGGCGCGGTGCAGGCCGAGGCTGCCGGCTTTCGGGCTGTCGATGAGGCTCGCGGAATCGTTGGCGTTCATCTGGAAGAGCACGCGCCGCTCGAATTCGGTGAGCGGTTTGCGTCCCACGAAGCGCATCACGTTGTTGTAGGTGTCGCAGGCGGCGATGACATGAAGACCCCGGGTCGGGCCCTCGGTGAGCAGCTCGCTGAAGATTTTGGCCGGACTGGCCGCGGCGTCCTCGTCGAGGGAAAATCCGAAATCCTCCTCCTGGCGCAGCTTTTTGAAGTTTTGCAGCGCCGGAATGAACAGAAAGGCGGAGGCGTCGGCGTCCTTTTCCCTGAGCCGGGTGAGAGCGTCGGAGAGATCGGCGGGACGAACGACGGTGAGCTCCTGGGGGACGGTGTTCCGCAAGTTCCGGAGCCAGGCGTGGGCCGGGGAGTCCGGCGCGGAACTGTCGAACCACAGAAAACGGGTGTCGCGCGGCACCTGGGTGGAAAGCGCCAGAAGTCCCGCCGTCATCAGGGCCAGAATGGGTTCCTCGGCCTGACCGACGATGAGCAGATGGCTGCCGCTCTGCCGGGGGAAGGAAACCTCGGTGGGTCCCTTGATGGCATTGGGCTCCCCGAGCCAGATGCGCGGTACGGTGGCGATCTGCGGGGCCCGCAGGAGGGCGCCGAGGGCGGGGTTGTCCTCGGGATGGGCGGGCGCATTGCCTTCGAAGACGAAGGGCGTTCCCGCCGGCAGGGAGGCCTCGCGGGCGCGGGCGCGGATTTGCTTCAGGCGTTCGTCGCGATCGTCCTCCGGAAGCCACACGGTCTGGAACGGACTGTTGCCCTCCACGGCGCCGGCCATGTCGTTGTAGATGCCCTCGCCCGGACGGGTGAGGAAGCGCGGCGCGGGATTGTTGTCGTCCATGATCAACTGCGCGTCGGCCTCGTTGCATTGCAGGGCGATGCGAATGACCATCTGACCCATGGTGGCGCGGGCGAGGGTGTAGGCGCCGCCGAGGGTCTGGGATCCGAGGATGACATGGATGCCGAAGGCGCGGCCCTGACGGACCACGCGATCGAGGAGCACGTTGGCCTCCTGGGCGATGCGGTCGTCCTCGACGAAGTATTCCTGAAACTCGTCGATGAGCAGCAGCGTGCGCGGCAGGGGTTGTCCGGAGGCCTTGCGATAGGCGGCGAGGTTTTGCACGCCGAGCTTGCGGAAGAGGTCGCCGCGGCGGCGCAGTTCCTCGTCCACGCGCTGGAGCACGCCGAGTCCGAACTCGCGGTCGCTTTCGATGGCGACCACCCGCGCGTGCGGCAGCTTGTGGGTGGCGTAGGCCTTGAACTCGACGCCCTTCTTGAAATCCACGAGATAAAACTCCACCTGCTCCGGCGAGCACCAGAGGGCGAGGTTGGTGATCATCACGTGAAAGAGCGTGGATTTGCCCGAGCCCGTCTTGCCGCCGACGAGCACGTGCTGGCGTGTGCCCCGGCCGATGGCCAGGTATTGCAATTTGGCGGCGCCGGCGCGTCCGATCGGTACGCGCAATTCCTCGGCGGTGTCGAGCGACCACATTTCCTCCGCCGCCGGGGCGATGCGCGCAAAGGGCACTTCCACCCGGTTGGAATCCTTCCATCCCGCGCCGACCCTGTGGAGGAACGGGGTCATCACCTCGGGCGGCGGCGCGGACTCCAGGGTGAGCCGGGTGCCCCGGCCGGGCAGGCCCTCCATCTCGAATCCGGCTCGGGATGCGGTGAGCCACACGCAGTTGCGGCGCAGTTCGTCGAGGACGAAGCGCGGGACGTCATGGCGGCGGTCCCAGTGGATGAACAGGTAGACCCCGCAGCGCGCGCCGCTCACCGCGATGTTCACCAGATGGCGCAGCGCGGTTTCGGAGAAGTTCACCGGGAAGTCGGCGATGACCAGGAAGTGATATTTCTCCGCGATGTTGCCGGCCTGTTCGTTGTATTCGCGAATTGTGGGGTATTCGTTGCGCAGGTGCAGCTGGATGACCTTTTCGATGTGCTTGTTGAGATCGCTGAGCCGCTGCTCGATCTCGGCCGTCTGCGTCCAGATGCGCTTGTTGATCAGACTGTCCTCGTAATCGGCGAGGTGCATGACGCCGGCAAAATTCTGACCGAGGCCCACCGGGTCGAGGATCGTGAAGTTGAGGCGTCCGGGGGGCGAGCCGGCGAGGAGGCGGACGATGAGGGCGTTGAGCGCACCGGCGACGCTTTCCCCGCAGCTCCGCCCGGTTTCCAGGAGGAGGGAGCCGGCTTCCGGAAACTCCAGGAGCATCGGCAGGGAAAACGTGGCCGGCCCGGGAAGGGGCATCCGTTCGCTGCGTGGCAGGGAATCACAGAGCGACGCCAGATCCACCTCCAGGCGCCCAAAGGGAACCCGGGATCGCAGGGTGTCGGGCGGGGTCCATGTCTGCCAGTGATCCGGGGACCAATCGGGAAAGGTTTCCCCGACGGCGATGGCCGAGGCCACCTTGGCAAACAACGGCGGGACGGTTTCGGTCCAGGAGGTTTCGGCCTCCCGCCACCGGGTCTGATTGTCGGCGAGCTGTTTCTCCAGGCGCCCGGTCCGGGATTCCTCGAGGCTCTGCAGCCGTTGCTCATGGTCCCGCCTCAGAACGGCCAGCGCGGCGGCGGATTCCGCCTCGAGGGCGGCGGTGCGCCGTTTCAGAAAGGCCTCGTGTTTGGCGGTGAGCGGTCCGGGTTTTCCGTTGAGCTCCCGCACGGTGGCTTCACGGCGCGTCTGGGCCTGCTGCGTGGCCCGCTGCCACCGTTCGTCCAGCTCCCGCAGCCGCGCGGCGGCCTCGGCTTCGATGCGTTCGGCCTCCGCCTGGTGGTTGCCCTGTGCATGGGCCGCGCAGGCCTGATACAGGCCGGCCAGCCGGGCCAGGCGCCGGGAAAGATCCGCGGCGAAAGGCTGCGCGGACCGGGCGCTGAGAAAATAAAAGGCGACGGCGGCGAGCGCCAGAACGGTCGCTCCGGCGGCGGCGGGGTGAGGGGGAAGAAACTGCAGCGGAGGGAAAAACTGGACCGCCGCCAGCCCGGCGAGAAGCAACACGATGAGCCACAGGGGCAGAACGCGAAAGAACGCGGGAGCCGGCAGTTTGCGGAAGCGGTCGAGTTCGGCGAGCGTGGACGGATACAGCGAATTGAACTCCTCGATGAGAGCCTGCGGCTCCTCCCCGTGTCCCGGGTCGGTCGGCGTTTCCGTCATCAACCGCCGGAAGGAACCGTATCCGCCGAAGGCCGCGCGGGTTTGGCGCTGGAGTTGCAGAAGGGCCTGACGTGCGTTTTCCAGGTTCGCGGCGAGGCCGGACAGGTGGGCGTCGTTTTCCTGCAGGGCGGCGGCCTTTTCCCGTTCCACGGAGAGGCGTCCGTGCTGCACGGCGGAAATTTCCCGGCCCTTTTCGGCCTCGATGAGATCGAGGCGTTTGATGCGCGCCGTGCCGATGGCCGCCTTCAGTCGGGCGCGCCGGCGGGTGTCCCATCGGGAGAGCTGCTGCAGCCGTTCCTGCAGCGCGGCACGTTCTGCGGCCCCGGCCTCCTCGAACCGGCGGTTTTCCTCCTCCACCGCCGCGGCGTGAAGGGCGTCGTGTCCGCCGGTCAGGTGATCGAGGGATCGCTGCAGGGTGCGTTCCCGGGAGGCGAAGGAGGTGAGCGTGTCCCGGAGGGCGCCGATCAATTCCACAGTTTGTTTTGCTCCCAATTCGTCACTCACAGTCTTTCCTCATTTTTGTCAGCACCTTCTCCAGTTCGCTCATTGCGGCGACGGCCTTGTCCACGTCGGATTTCAGTTCGCGGAGATATCGGGCTTCGAAGTCGATCGCCTTGGTGTCGCGCCATTGTTGACGGGTGTCGTCCCAGCGGGCGAGCAGATCCCTGGTCAATTCGCCCAGGCGGGCCCTGTTGGCGGAGAGGCTCATGGCGTTTCCTCCGCGCGTGCCGGCGGCGGCGCCGGGGCGGCTTCGCTGTAGGCCGCCAGCAGTTGCGTGATCCGGCCCAGATCGGCCACCGCCTCGTTGAGGTCGATGGAAAGGCGTTCGCGCAGATGTTCGATCTGCCGCGAGGCCGGTCCCGTGACCTCGTCGAAATCCAGGATCCACCTGCGGACCGCCTTGAGCCGGCCTTCGGCTTCGGCCAGCGCCTCCCGGCAGCGCCGCACCATGGTCTGTGCGTATTCGAGTCCGCTGGCCAGCGGCGAAAGCCGCAGTTTGAGCAATTCCGCCTCGGCGTCCTGCAGGCGCTGGGCCCGCCGCCGGATCTGGGCCTCCCAATAGGGTTTGCGGTCGGTTTCCAGCCAGACCCGCGTCCGGATGATCTCGCCGCGCACCTCGTCGAGGGCCGGGCGCGCCGCGTGGAGAAAGACAATCAGGCTGGCCCGGAATGTCTCGAGCGCCCCGACCGAAAGGATGTGAGCCTGTTCCGGCACCTCCGCCTAGCGCTGGTTGAGATATTCCTCGATGCGCTGCGCCTTGCGCAGAAGGAAGGGAACCTGACGCCCGGAGGCTTCCGTGAATTTGCGCAGGGCTTTCATGGTGTCCTTGAACTCCTCGGCAAACTTGAGGTTTTCCTGGTCCTGCCAGGTGTCGCCGAGGGCGTTGAAGCGCGCGATGAGGGCTGACATCCGGTTTTGCAGGTCGGTGTTGAAACGTTGCAGTTCCTCGGCGAAGCGCCGGACCTGCTCGGGATCCATGATTGCCTGGGCCATAGGGTCTGTGGGGAAATTAAGGGAGACGGTTCATGCGTCGACGAACGGAATCTATTCCCGTGCGCGGGGTTGCACAAGACTCAACACCGCGGAACGCCGAAGGTTGCGGGTCAAAGCGATTGCGCCTCGGCGGACAGCGTCGTGTAATCCGTGCCAAGGTCGTCCTTCCACACTTCAAGGGCGTTGAGAATCTTCTGTTTCCCGTTTTCCCGCATGGCCCGGTACGAGAAGAACGCGGGAACGAAGACGATGAGGAAAACGGGAATGACGCTCATCACCCCCCATGACAATCAGCATGCCGCGGAGGGTTTTGACCTGCATGCGGTAATCGGCGATGGCATTGCGCAGATACAGCTGCTTGGCCTTGCGGATTTCCTCCGCGGGGAGGGCGGCCAGGGAGGCGGCGAGGCCGCGAGGGTGGCCGGTTCGAGGCTGGTGGCCTGTCGCGTGTTCGGGGTGTTCATGGGAAAAACGGGGGTCAGGCCGGACGGTTCACCGCCGCCACCGCGAGGGCGGCGATGCCCTCCCGTCGGCCGACGAAGCCCATCATTTCGTTGGTGGTGGCCTTGATGCCGACACAATCCACGGGGATGTTGAGCACGCGGGCCAGGTTTTCCTTCATGGCCGCGAGGTGCGGACCGATTTTCGGCGCCTCGGCGATCACCGTCGCGTCGATGTTGTGGACATCCACCCCTTTTGCCAGGATCCGCTCCCGCACGATGCGGATGATCTCCAGGCTGCTGATGCCGCGGATCGATTCGTCGGTGTTGGGAAAGAGATGGCCGATGTCGGGTTCCCCCGCCGCGCCGAGGAGGGCGTCGGCGATGGCATGACAGAGCACATCGGCGTCCGAATGCCCGTCCAAACCGACGGGATGGGGAATCGTCACGCCGCCCAGCACGAGGGGCCGTCCCTCCGCGAAGCGGTGCACGTCGTAACCAATGCCGCAGGCCACCATGGTCAGAGTCCGAGATCGATTTGTCCGCTGGTCGCCACGATGGAGTACTTCTCCGGCGCACTTTCGTGGGGCTCGAGGAGAACCTTTCCTCCGGCGCGTTCGACGAGAAGGAGTCCCGCCGCGACATCCCAGAGGCTGATGGTGCTTTCGATGTAGGCGTCGAGGCGACCCGTGGCGACATAGGCGATGTCGAGCGCGGCGCTGCCCATCATGCGGCATTTCTTGGCCGACCGGGCCATGCGCTCGAAGAGGGGCAGGCCGCGGTTGATGGAATCGAGGGATTTCGCCACGCCCACGGAAACAACCGCCTCCGAAAGCTGGGTGCGCGTGCTCACCGCAATGGGCCGGCCGTTGAGCGTCGGCGTGCCGTTTTCCTCCACCGCCCAGAGCTCCTCCCGCATGGGATCGTAAATCACTCCGACGATGATGCGGCCCGCGCGGCGCAGGGCGATGGAAATCGCAAAATGCGGCACACCGTAAAAAAAGTTCACCGTGCCGTCGATGGGGTCGATCACCCACTGAAACTCGCTGTTCGCGTCGCCCCGCACGCCCTCCTCGCCGTAAATGGCGTGGTCGGGATAACGTCCCAGCAGAAGGGATTCGATCAATTCCTGGCTGCGGCGGTCCAGCTCCAGCTTGATGTCGTGCGCCTCGTTGGCGTCGACATTGAGCGGACGCCCGAAATTGGCGCGCAAAAGTCCTCCGGCCGCGCGGGCGGCCTCCATGGCGGAATGCAGATACTCAGACACGCCCTTCGTTGTAGGAAATTGGGGGAAAAGCGAAATCTCTATTTCAAGGGGAGGGGGAAAACCGGCGCGTGTATTTCGGGGTAATTCGGGAAGCCCCTTCCGGGTCCCTACCCGTAGTACCCGTAAATATAAAAAAATTTGGGAGAAGCCTTTCGGCCTCTCCCAAATCGCTTTTGTTATTCGCCCGAGGCGGATAACGGGTTATTTTTTAGCCTTCTTAGCAGCGGGCTTTTTGGCGGCGGGTTTCTTGGCCACCGCTTTCTTCACGGCCTTCTTGGCAGGAGCCGCTTTTTTGGCAGGAGCCTTCTTCTTGGCCGGAGCTGCCTTCTTGGCCGGAGCTTTCTTGGCGGGTGCTTTCTTCTTAACTGGCATTCGTTATCCCCCCTTTCCACTCGCGGATGCGAAAAGTGTGAAAATCATGTGAATAACTTTCGATGCGCTGTGAATAATTCCCTGTTGACAATTCGTCAACGAATTTTTGCGATTTTCGCTTGATTTTTTTTGCGAATTGTTTCCGTCCCCGCGGGGCTTATGCGCCGCGAAGCAAGATTTCATCAGCCTTGGCGGCGATTTCGTCGACGTCGCGGAGACGTCCGACTCCTTCGTATCCGCAGGCGAGCAATCCCTCCCCCGGAGCGAGAAATTCCGCGCCGCGCGCCTTGAGTGTGGCGACGTTTTGCTGCGTCGCCTCATGCAGCCACATCTTTCCGTTCATGGCGGGGGCGATGAGAAACGGGGCGCGGGTGGCAAGGGCGATGGACGTGAGGGCGTCGTCGGCGATGCCGTGTGCGAGTTTGGCGAGAATGTTGGCGGTGGCGGGCGCGATGAGGAAAAGATCCGCGCGATCGGCAAGGTCGATGTGGGTGGGGCGCCACGAATCGCGTTCGTCGAAGACGCCGGTGGTGACCGGATGACGCGAGAGCGTCTGGAAGGTCATGGCGCCGACAAACTGCGTGGCGTTCTGGGTGAGGATGACGAAGACCTCGTGTCCGCGTTTGACCAGTTTGCTGGTGAGATCGGCGGCCTTGTAGGCCGCGATGGAGCCGCAGACGCCGAGGAGGATGGTTTTCGGGCCGGAAGGTTGCGGAGCGGGGAGTTCCTCTTCCATGGCGGGGGGGTTATTCGCGGCGGAGGCGGCGGCTGAGGTAGCGTTCCGCGCGCATCACGCCGCGGAACTTTTCGATGTCCTCCTCCGTCGAGCCGCTGATGATGGTGTATTTGTATTCCTGCCAGCGTTCCATCTCCGCGGCGGCGTTGGCGAGGCGCGTGGCGATCTGTTCCTCGGTTTCCGTGCCGCGTTTGATGAGGCGGCGGCGGAGTTCCTCGAGGTTGGGGGGCATGATGAAGACGTCGGCGAGGGCGTCGAGGATGAAGGGGTCGCCGCACTTGCGGATGGTTTCGGCGCCCTTGGTGTCGATGTCGATGAGCACGTCGATGCCCTTCACGAGATTGTCGACCACGAGCTTCTTGAGCGTGCCGTATTTGCGGCCGTGCACGACGGCATGCTCTAGGAATTCGCCGGCCGCGACGCGGCGGTCGAATTCCTCGTCGGTCAGGAAGAAATAATCCTCGCCTTCGATTTCGCCGGGGCGCGGCGGGCGGGTGGTGCAGGACACCGCGTACACAAAATCGGGTTTGTGCCGCAGGGCGGTGCAAAGGGTGGTTTTCCCCGCCCCCGAGGGGGCGGAGAGGACAAAAAGAACGCCGGTACGTCGAAAGGTCTTATTCAATGTTCGCGAGCTGCTCACGCAGCCTGTCGAGTTGGGATTTTGCTTCCACCACGAGGCGGGAAATTTCCGCATCGTTGGCCTTGGCGCCGGTCGTGTTCCACTCGCGGGCCATTTCCTGGGTGAGAAATTCCAGCGTGCGTCCCACGGGACCGTCACTTTCCAGATTTTCGCGCAGTTGCGCAAGGTGGCTTTCCAGCCGGGTGAGTTCCTCCGTGATGTCGCAGCGTTCGGCGAAGACGGCGATTTCCGTGACCAGCCGCGGATCGAGGAGATCGACGGGAAGGTTGGCGGCGGCGAGGCGGCGCTGCAGGTTTTCGCGCTGGCGTTTGGGTACGCCGGGGGCGAGGGCGCGGACCTTTTTCACCAGGGCGGCCAGCTGCCCGGCGCTGCGGGCGAGTTCCTTCTTGAGGTGGCGGCCTTCCCGGGTGCGCATGACGAGAAGGTCGTCGAGCGCGGCGGCGAGGGCTTTCTTCACGGCGGGAAGGATGTCGCGGTCGTCGACGCCGCCGGACTTCAGCACGCCGGGGGCGGCCAGGACGGTTTCCAGGCGGATTTCGCCGCCGAGGCCGAGTTTTTTCTGCAGCGCCCGGGCCTGCCGGAGGAAATCGGCGGCGCGGGTTTCGTCGATGAGCGGGGCGGATGCACCCGGGGTGTTTTCGACCACGACCGAAACCTGCACCTTGCCGCGGGCCACGCGTTTGAGCACGTCCTCGCGCACGTGCGGTTCGAGCCACGAGAGCTCACGGGGCACGGAGACGGCGACCTCGCCCTGCTTGCGATTGACGGAAAAGCACTCGACGACGGCGCGAACGCCCTTCACGGCGGCCTCGCCGCGTCCATGGCCGGTCATGCTTTTCATCGCGGGAGATTACAAATGCGACGCGGGGGTTGTCACGATGGGAAGTGGGATTGTCGGGGGCGGCGGATTTTCGTCCGGATGGATGGTCTCATGACTTGAAATCGCGCCGGGAAAAGACCTGCCAGGCAAGCAGAAAAAGGGTGGCGTTGATGGCCGTGAGCCAGGTGTAGTCCTCGATCAGGGAATCCCAGGGGATGCGGTATTCGAAAACGCGCACCCAGGCGGTCATTTTCATGGTGAGAAACCACCCGCGGATGCTTTCGAAGTAGGGGATGTTTTTGAGGATGGTGTCGGCGAAAAGAAGGGAAAGCGTCACCACGGTCGCCGCGGCGGGTTTCATGTTGAGGCAGGAGAGGAAGAAGGCGACGGCGGTGATGGTGCAGAGGCTGAGGGAAAGGAGCGGGATGGCGCCGAGGTAGCGCAGCAGGCCGGACCGGAAGTCGTGGAAGGCGAAGATGCCCTCCATGGGCGCGAAGACAAACAGCCCGCCGGGACCGCTGTTGAGGAAACCGGCCAGCAGGGCGGTGACGGTGACAAACACCGTGAGGATGAAGGTGTACAGGAGGCTGGCGAGGGCCTTGAGCAGCAGGAGGCGTCCGCGCGAGACCGGACGGCAGAGCATCATGCGCATCGTGCCGTCCTCGACCTCCTTGCCGACGATGTCCCCGGCCACCAGAGCGAGGTAGAGTGCCTCGAGCAGAAGGACGGTCCACACGACGATGAGGAAGCCGAGGGTGAGGCCGGAGAGGTATTGGTCCGCTTCGAAGCCGGCGCGCTCGATGACACGGCGCACGGCTCCCTGCACCCGGTCGAGGCGCAGCAGCAGGAGCACGACGATCTCGAAGGTGATGAAGGCGCCGAAGCCGATGAAGGTGCGTTTGCGCGCAAAGAGTTTGCGGAGCTCGCCGGAGAGCTGGAGGAGGAAGAGGCTCATGATCCGACGCGTTCCAGGTAAAAATCCTCCAGGGTGGTGCCGGCCGGGATCACGCCCCGCACCTTCACGCCCGCCGCCACCAGCGCGGCCACGACATCGGCGATGTCGGCTCCGGGCCGCAGCGAAATCTGCGAGGGACCGCGCACCACGGCGCCGGCGGCGGCAAGAACCGCGGCGGCCCCGGTCCAGTCGTCCACCGAGAGCGTCCAGCGCGGATCGGCGGATTTCCAGTCGCCGCAAAAGACCAGCCGTCCCCGGTGCAGGATGGCGATGCGATCGCAGAGCTGTTCGACCTCGCTGAGAAGGTGGGAGGAGAGCATGACGGTGAGGCCGTGTTCGTCGCGAAGGCGGCGGATGAGGTCGCGCATTTCGTGGATGCCCTCCGGGTCGAGACCCTCGGTGGGTTCGTCCAGCAGGACGAACTCGGGATCCGGCAGCAGGGCCTGGGCGAGGGCGAGGCGCTGGCGCATGCCGTGGCTGTAGGTGCGCACGGGATCGTGGATGCGTTCACCGAGGCGCACGAGGTCGACGATTTCCCGCAGCCGGCGGTCGGGGACGGGGCCGCTCAGCGAGACCAAAAAGCGCAGGTTCCGCCAGCCGCTCAGGTATTCGTAAAAGGCCGGGGTTTCGAAAATCGCCCCCACCCGGGAAAGGGCGCGCGCCCGCTCGCGCTGCACGGAATGTCCGGCGATGAACGCCTCGCCGGCGTCGGGATGCAGGTGTCCCAGCATGAGCCCGAAGGTGGTGCTTTTGCCCGCGCCGTTGTGACCGAGCAGGCCGAAGATTTCCCCGCGCCGGATTTCCAGGGAGAGGTCGTGAAGCGCCGGGCGGCCGCGGAAGGATTTCGCAAGATGATCGAGGCGGACCATGGGGGCGGCCGCTTTTCCGGGGTCAATCGTCATCGGCCTTCCTCGACAATGAGACGGAGTTCGTTGGTGACGTGGCCGTCGGCGAAAAGGTGGTTGACCCTGTCCTTGACGAACCGGTGCCAGCCCTCCTTGTCCAGGAGAACGGGAATCCTGCCGGGATCGTCCAGCCAGAAGAGGCGCAGTGAGGCCACAGGCTGACCGCGGAGCGCGCTGTTCCAATAGTAGCTCGTCCCGGTTTGGGCCGCGACGGCGCGTCCGGCCGGACAGGTGAAAACGGCCGGATCGTCGACGTAGGCGTCCAGGGTGTTGTCGATCACCGGAACATCGTCGGACCTGCTCGCGCGGGCGGCTTCGAGGTCGGGCATGATCATCCGGTTTTCGGCGAGATAGAGGTTGAGTGCGACGCCGAGCGAGCGGAGGTGGCCCACGCATTTGGCGGATTCCGCGCGGGCCTGGGTGATGCGGAGCGAGGGAATGGCGATGGCCGCGACGAGGGCGATGACGCCGAGGGAGACGAGAACTTCGACGAGGGTGAAGGCGCGTTTCATGGCATGCCCTGTGTGGCGCGCTGCAGTTTTTCGATGACCGGGGCGAAGTCCAGTTTCACGTCCGCGCTGGCCTCCTGGTAGAAGGCGTCCATGCCCTGCGAGATGATTTTCTGCACGGCGGTGCGGTCGACGCGTTCGCGAACCTCCGGGGTGTCCCGCTCGAGGTCGTCGAGCGCGCGCCGGACCAGTTTCTGCCGCTGCTCCGGGGTCATTTTGTTGAGGGCCAGCATGAGCTGACGGAAACCTTCGGGCAGGGTGAGGTCGAGGAAGTGTTTGCGCTCCTCCGGGGTCATCTGTTCGAAAAAGCGCCGGTCGGCGCGGAGTTTTCTCAGTTCCTGGCGCTGGTCGAAATTGAGGCGGTTGAGCTGTTCGGCCACCCGGGCGATCACCCTGCCGCGTTCCGCGGCGGGCAACGATTCGAGGGGATGTGTTTCGATGTAGGCGGCGAGTGAGGCGGGGGTGGGACGGCTTTGCCGGGTCCAGAGGATGACCCCTCCGGCGACCGCCCAGATCAGGACGAGCAAAACCGGGATTTTCCATGTTCCGCGCATGAAACTCACACTATCTGGCGGCGGGTCGGGCGCAATGGCGGATTACCGTGACGGTGCGACGAAACGGAAGAGGTAGCTGAGCCGCGGCCCGAGCAGGCTGAATCCCTCGAAGGTGTCGTCGAGTGCGAGGGTCTGCCAGAGCCGGGCGCGCTCCTGGGAGGGGGTGGCGGGCCGCTCGGGGCCCTGGAGCTGACGGGAAAACGGACGGAGCGCGAGTTTGGCTTTGGTCGGGAGAAGGACGTCCGGGGTGAAGCCGGAGGTCAGCAGCTTCACGATGTCGGCCTGGGGGAGTCCCGGATCGGTGCGAAGGATCAACCGCCGCTCAAAGAGCGGTCCGACGGCGTAGGCCTGCACTTCGTATTCCAGCGCCCGGGCGCTGCCGCGCAGGTCGAGTTGCGGAACCCACGGGGCGTCTTCAAGGAAGCTGATCGAACCCTCGGGAATGAGCAGCGTGGTGAAGGGAAAATAGGCGCGCGCATCGGAGAGGGTGATCCGGCCCACCGGCACGGGCCGGGCCAGCGTGCCCGTCAAACGCACGTCCGGGACGATCTGCCCGAGGCTTCCCGTTCCGCCGAGGGAAAAACGGCCGTCGTTTTTCACCTCCACGTTCAATTTCCATGCGGAGAGGAATTCGGGAAGGTCGGCGGAGAAGTTGGGAGGCGGGAGGGGTTCCGTCCTGGTGGAGGCGGGAATGAGGACCGGAGTGACCTCCAGCTTTTTTGAGAATTCCGCATCGGTGAAATGCACGGAACCCCGGACGAGGCCGGATTCCCGGTTGCCCACGGCTTCGAGGGCGATGTTTGCCGGCAGGCGCAGGCCGGGTTCGTCGGCCAGCAGGATGCCGCTGCCGGAAAAGGTCAGCCTGGCGGCCGGCTTTTCATTTTGCTCGAAGAGGAATCCGGCGCTGGCGGTGAATGGTCCGGCCCCCATCCGGCCGGTGATCTTTTCGGCGACAATCTCGCGCTCGCTGACCTTGAAGGCGGCCTGGACCTGATCGATCGGAGGCAGGAGGGAGGGAGGGGTGACCTGGCCGTTGGCCAGGAGGACCCCGCCTTCAAACAACGGGCGGCCGGCCGTGCCTTTGGCTTGGATGCGGGCGGACAGTTCGCCTCCCAGCCCGCGCAGATGGGGAAAGAGGGGGCGCAGGAGACGGAGGTCGAGGCGGGGGATGTCGAGCCGGCCCGAAATGGTGTCCGCCGGATTCCGCCACGAAACCCCATGGTTTTCCGCCCGGTAGGCGAGCGGCGTTTCCATTGCAAACGAGGCGGTCGGACTGCCGGGGATTTTCCACTCGCCGGTCACGCGTGCCTGACCGTCGGCGACGTGGATGGCGGCATCGAGCTGGGTCGGCGGGATTTTGCCCGATTCGGAATCGAGGCCGAGTCCGCGGCCTTCCAGCCGGCCTTCCACGACGGGGACGGCGGGGTTTCCGGACGCCTGGAGGTAAAAGCGCAGGGTGCCGGTGGCGGGAAGGTCGTTGCCCGCGAGGCGCAGGAGGTCGCGGACATTGAGGGCCCCGCGGGTGGCGACATTGGCGTAGAGCGGCCGGTCGGCGAGAAGGACCTGGCTGAGAGGCCGCCCGGCGGCAAAGGCAAACGGGTCAATGGGCAGAAAGACGTCGGCGTCGGCGATCTCGCGTCCGCGCGCCCGGAGAACGCTGTCCTGCAGCTTCACCCCCGAGGAGGCCAGCGTGGCGCGCGTGGAAAAACGCAGCGGCCCCTGTTCGAGTTCGACACCGCTGAAATAGATGTTCTGGGGCGAATAGGTGCCGGCGAAACGTCCGGTCAGTCCGCTGGGCGTGAAGGCGGAGACAAACTTGTCGAGGGCGATCTGGAATGCGCCCGAATGCGAGGTGGCGGTTCCGTCGCCCTGCCAGCGGATCTGGGCGATGCCTTTCCGGATGGGCAGGATGTTCCGGGTGCGGAGCAGGCCCAGATAGGCGGCGACATCCTCGACCCGCGCCTGAACCTCGCCGGAGTATTGATGCGGCGGCTGGAGCTGCACGGACCCCTTGCCGCGGATGTAGTCGAGTCCGCTCCAGAGTTCGCACTGCGTCACCCGGGCCTCGCTGTTGACGAAGGTCACCTCCAGGCGGCCCGATTCGACGGGACGGTCGCGGAAGCCCATTTGGGAACCTTCCGCGCTCAAAAATCCGTTGATGGCGCCGGGTTTTCCGCTGACCGATCCGCTCAGGCTCATGCGGCCGCTCATTTCGTCGAACGGTTTGCCGAAGAGTCCGGCGAGGGCCCCGAGGTTTTGGATGGAGGCGGAGACATTCAGGAGGAACGGGGCGCGGGAGAGGTCGGACCATTTCTCCATGAGGGCGAGGTCGCCGTTGAGGGAGAGGGTGTTTTCCTTCTGGCGGAGCGTGAAGTCGCTGACTGACAGCCGCCGCCCCGACAGGCTGGCGCCGACCTGGAGCGATTCCCAGCCGCGTTCCTTCCAGCGAAAATCATCCGCCAGAAGCCGCAGGGACGCCTGTCCGTCCAGCGGTTGGGCGGGATTGCCGCGGAAGGTCAGCCGGGCTTCGCTCAGCACGCCCCGGGTTTCCGATCCTCCGCCGAGAAAGCGGACCAGCGGCTCGAGCTGCGTGCCCGCGATCCAGAGCGAGACGGTGGCGGGCGCGTCGGCTTCGCCAAGGGTGAGGTCCCCGCGCAGGGAACCGCCGAAAAGCCCGGCTTTCGTGGTCAGGGCCAGCTTCCCGGGAGTGGCGAGATCGATCTCGAAGTTTTCGATTTGAATGCCGTCGCGCAGCAGCAGGTCGGCCAGATGCACGACGCCGTTTTTCCAGGCGGTGATTCCCTTGAACGCGCCGAAGGTTTCATGCAAGGGGCCGACATGGATTTCCGCCCCGGCGGCCGAGAAGGCATTCAGCGCATCCTCGCTGAACTCCGCGGAGAAATCCCGGACGACGCACGACTGGTGTCCGACGAGGATTGCAAAGCTGGCGTGGCTGATGCGCAGCGTCTCCGGAAGGTAGGGAAGCCGGGATGAGGCCGGCGCGGCCGGGCGCGCCGGGGCTGGGGCCGGGTCGGGATCCGTCCGGGTGTCCGCGGGGAGGGGGCCGACATCAAAAACGCCGCGCAGGTTTTCCATGGCGGCGAAGCGGATCCACCGCCGGTCGCCGAGGAGCGCCCGCCAGGGCCAGTTCAGGGTCAGGACGACGCGGTCGATCTCGGCGGCGGTGCGGGAAACCCCGGTGTCCCGGCTGCGGAGGCGGACGCCGGTGGCGACGATCGGCCGGGCGAGATGGCATTGGATGGTTCCGATTTCGAGTTGAAGTCCCGCCCGGTCGGCCCCGCGCTCCAGGACGTAGCGGAGGAGGGATTCCACCACCGGCGGATGCAGAAACCAGACGGCAAGTGCAAGCACGGCCAGCACCAGCAGGAGGAGCCGTCTCGGAAACCTCCGGCGGCGGCTGGCGGATGTGGCATTGGACGGGCTCATAAAGGCGCCTCAGCATATTGTTCGGCGCGTCGCACGCAAGCTCCCCGCAGTTTCCGCCTTGATGCGGGCCGGGGCGCCGCATAGACACGTCCAGCCGGGAGTCATGAAAAACCGAAACTTTAGCGATTGGGCGGTAGCTCTTTCCGTCATTGCCTGCAGCGCGATTCTTTTTGTCGCGCTGGCGCTGGCCTTGAGCGGAACCCTGCTGGGCAAACCGGCCCGTACGCTGAAGGTGTATTTTCCCGACGTCACCGGCATCAATCTCGGGGGCCAGGTCAAATACGGCGGCGTGGGGGCCGGCCGCATTTCCGCCCTCCGCATGCTTTCGCCGGAGGAACGTCTGGCCAGCGGCGATCCCCGCAACACGGTGGAGGTGACGCTGGCGCTGACGAAGAACGTGCCGGCGCTTCCCGCGGACATTGAGGTGACGGTGGCGGCCGACACGCTGCTGAGCGACAAGTTTGTTTTGCTCTCGGGCGGCACGCCGGGCGGTGCGGTGCTGGCCGACGGCGCGGTCCTGCAGGGTGTCCCGCCGGTGACCATCGACGAACTTTCCCGTACCATCGACGAAACCCTCGAAGGGCTGCGCGGTCTGGCGGGCAACAACAAGGCGGGGGATCTTTTCCAACGCCTGAACGGCCTGCTCGACGAAGCCAACAGCCTGCTGGGTGAGGTGCGCGGCCTGATTGGGGAAACCAAACCGGTCGTGCAGGATGCCCGGGCGCTGGTGGCGCAGACGAAGGGCGTGGTCGGCGAGGCCGGCGAGCTGTTCAACGCGGCCGACGGGGTCATCAAGGAGGCCGGCGAGCTGATTTCCGAAAACCGCGGTCCCGTCAAACGCACCTTCGCCCGGCTGGAGGTGGCGGCGACCAACCTGGACCGGCTGGCCACCCGAGGAAACGAATTCCTGGCCCGGAACGAACGGAAACTTTCCGAGGCCATTGCGCTTTTCGTGGCCACCGGCCAGAACCTGAAGGTCACCACGGCCTACGCCGAAATTCTGACGCGTGAACTGGCCGAGCGGCCCTCCCGGCTCATCTGGGGCGGACGCCCCGTCCCAATACCCACCCGCGAGCAGATCCTCAGGGATTCCGGGAAGGCGCGGTAGAGCCGTTTCCCCAACGCAGGGGGCCGAGGCGTGTTTGGTCCCCGGGTCCGCGGACGGGCTGTGAGAGGATGGCCTGTCGGGGCCCCAAATTCTCCCCCCCGACTTGCCGCCCATGTTCCGGAGCAGCGCGCCGGGCGAGGGAGATCATTTTGTCACGAAATCCCAAACGCCGTCCCATTTTTCGCCGGGCGGATCCTTGGCAAATTGGGCGCACCGTCGGGCGTAGAGGGCGGCGGCCGCGGGGGCGAGTCCGCCGGCGGCGAGTTCGCGAAAGATTTTTTCCGCCGCGGCAAACTGGCCTTCCCGATAGTCGGCGCGGGCCCGGGTGAACTTCTCCGCCCAGGGGTCGGGGTCGTGGCCGGGATAGGGAAAATACACCGGCTCCGGTTTTTGGCGGCCCTTGACGCGCACCACGTCGACGAGGAGCAGTTGGCACTCGCCGCGCAGGTTTTCCGCCATGTGGTCATCAACGAGCAGATCGCAGCCGTAGACGCGGGTGAGTCCCTCCAGGCGGGAGGCGAGGTTGACGGGATCGCCGATGGCGGTGAACTCCCGCTTTTCCTCGCTGCCGATGCTGCCGAAGACCACCATCCCCTGGGTGATGCCGATGCCCGCCTGCCATGCGGGGCGGTCCGGTCTCCGCGCATTGAACGCGGCAAGCCGCCCGCGCATGGCAAAGGCGGCCTGCAGGGCCTGACGGGCGTTTTGCCGCGGGCTGTTTTCGCCCAGGGCCCCCCAGGTGGCCATGAGGGCGTCGCCCATGAACTTGTCGAGGATGCCGCGGTGTTGGAAAACGACCGCGACCATCTCGCCGAAATAATCGTTCAACAGCGCCACCATCTCCTCGGGATTCATCCGTTCCGATTCCTCGGTGAATCCCTTCAGGTCGGAAAACAACGTGACGATTTCCTTTCGCTCCCCGCCCTGGGTGAGGAAATAGGGTGTCGGATTGTCGATGAGTTCCTTCACCAGGTCCTTCGACATGCTGCGTTCCAGTTCCCGCCGCAGGCGGATCCGCTCGCGCGCCTCCAGCGAGGCGTCGCAGGCCATGATGAGGAATCCGCAGACGAGCCAGGTCACCAGCGGCGGGGCAATCGGCAGGAACCAGGAGGTCACGACCAGCGCCGCCAGGCACAATCCGCACCACAGAAGGGCGATCGCCACCAGCCAGGAAAAAAACCACGCCGTGTTCCGCCGCAGCGCCGCCAGTCCGAGCGCGCCGAGGGCGGCGACAAGAATGGACCCCACGGCCACGCCCCCTTTCGCCGTGTGCAGCCAGCCGCCGCGCAGGATGGCCGCCAGGATGTGCAGCTGGATCTCGGGTCCCGAAAGGCGGCCGAAGGGTGTGTTGTGGTAGTCCTTGAGTCCCTCCGCCGTCGCCCCCACCAGCACGACCCCGCCCCGAAAGATCTCCCCGTCCCGCAGGGTGGACTTCCAGAACGCCGGCACAAACAGGTCCGCCAGCGAGACCCGGCGGACCTCCCGGGGCACCGAATAGCGGAAACGCAGCGGACGACGGATTTTTTCGGCGAACGGCCGGCCGAGCGCCTCCGCGGCGACCGTGGTCAGCGCCGGATACACCGGATCATCGTCCCACGCTTCCCATCCCGAAAAATCCGACAGGGAGGCAAAGGGCATCGTGTGACGGATCTCCTTCAGATCGGGCAGATTGGCGTACCCCACCCAGGGTCCGGCGGCCTTTGCCAGGCGCGAGGTGGGCGCCCGATAGGTGGCGTGCTGATTCGGTCCGGAGGGTGGTTCGAGGAGGGAACCGATCACGATGCGGCCGGGATATTTTTCCAGAACGGCGGCAAAGGCCTCGTCCCCGGGGTTGGGTCCGGGAAAAACCATGTCGAAGATCACGAGCCTGGCCCCGGCCTCGAGCATCTTCTCCGCGGCGAGGGCATAAACCTCCCGCGAAAACGGAAATCCCTCCTTCATGGCCTGCAGCGCCTTCGAGTCCTTGATTTCCTCCGGCTCCAGCGTGTCGAGACTCAGGGAGGCCTCGTCGATGCAGACGAGGAGAAAATTTTCCGGCAGCGGCTGGGTGGTGATCAGGCGGAGCATCCGGTCCTGCAACGCCAGGTTGAGGTCCGAAATGAAAGGCGTGTGCGGATTGACGGTCAGGAGCATGACCAGGGCCGCCGCCGCGACCACACAGGTCGCGTGCCATCGAAATCGCAGGGAACCGGGCGTTGTCCGCATGCCTCTAAAGGAGACGTGAAGCGCGATGATTGCAAGCCGCCTGACAATCAATCCGGCTTGACTACCACACGCCATATGGGATTTTTGCACCCGGTGCTGAAAACTCCCTTCCTCTCCGCCGTTTTCCTTGTCGCGGCCGGTTCTGTTTTGATGGCTCAGAATGCCGCCCGGCGTTCCGATGCCGCCGCGCGGGTCGCGGAGAATGTGGATCGCGTGCAGGCGGCCGCGACCACGGTGACGCGCGACGTCGCCGAGCAGGCGGATGTCGACCTGGGTGAACAACAGTCGGTCGAGGCCCGGTCGGGGCTCCTCGGACTTTACGGCGGGGCCGACACCGGTCTGTTTTACACGTCCAACGCGAACCTCAGCAAAACGGGCGGCCAGGGCGACATGTATTTCTTTGCCCGCGGCGCGGCCGGCCTTCATCCGCATGTGGGAGGCGGATTGTTCCTTGATGGCTTTGTGGCCCAGGAGGTGTTTGAATACGCCCGGTTTTCGAACCTGGACTTCCTGAAGTTCAGCGCGGGCGGCGGGGTGGATTATGTCGTTCCCGCCACCCACGGCCTCGTGGCCTCGGTGAAATACAAATACGAGCGTTTCCTCGACACCGGTTCGCTGGACGAGTTTTTCGTCAACAACGCCCTCGAGGTGGGGCTCGCGAAGGAATTTTCCCTGAATGACATTCACGCCGTCCAAGTCGGCTGGAAGTCGTCCTTCTCGCTTTATGCCGTGCCGGACTTTGTGCGTCGCGACGAACACACCTTCTGGCTCGGCTGGCGGTGGCGGTTTCTCGAGCCCCTGGAACTTCAGGTCTACAACTTCCTCTCGCTTTATTATTATCCCAACATGTCGGGCCGCTTCGATGTGACGAACTACTCGGGCGCCTCGCTCAATGTGGCCCTGACCCGGTGGGCGCAGCTCTCCGCCTCGGCGGGTTTTGCGGTGAATTCCTCCACGCAGTCCATTTTCAACTACACCGCCGCGAATGTGGGCGGCGCACTCAGCCTTTATCTGAGTTTCTAAGATGAAAACCCGGTTCACCCTCCTGTCCCTTGCCCTGATGCTTCAGGGTGTCGCCCTTGCCGCGCCGTTCGAGGAAGCCACCGTGACGCGCGTGGTCAATCAGGTCGACCTCCTCCGGGTCAATCGGAAGCCGGAGAAGGCGTTTGTGGGCGCGGAAGTGCGGGGCAACACGGCGGTGCGCACCGGCCCGGATTCGCGCACCGAACTGCGCTTTCCCGACGATTCCATCACCCGGCTGGGGGCCAACGCGTTGTTTCGCTTTGACGCCGGCACGCGCCGCATGGAGCTCGACCAGGGTGCGATCCTGTTTTCTCCATCCAAGGGGAGCGGGGGCGGCGAGGTCCGGATGGGAGCCGTCACCGCCGCGGTGGCCGGAACCACCTTCCTCGCGAGCCACGTCCCGGGCGAGGAGACGAAGGTCATCGTTCTTGAGGGCCGGGTGAAGGTGCTTTGGAAGGGATTTCTTTTCGGTTCGCGCGTCCTGAAGCCGGGCGAGATGTTTCATCTTTCGCTCCGGACCCCCGATGCCCGCGCCACGGTCACCCGCCTGGAGTTGAAAAAACTTCTCTCCACCAGCCGCCTTCTCGAGTCCGGAGGCTTCGGTCAGCTTCCCAAATGGCGCGACGTGACCGCCGCCTCGACGCGTCCCCACCGCCCGTTCCTCACCAAACTCATCAGTCCGGAGGTCAACGGTCCGTTTGTCGCCCAGACCATCCGCCGGACCGAGGACGTGAACCGTCCCCGTCCGCCGCGCGTCGATTCCCGTCCGCGTCCGCAAAACCGGCCTGTGGTGCGCCCCAACCTGCCGATTCCGCTCCAGCGTCCCAAACCGCCGCGGCCCCCGTGTCCGACACCCCCGCCCACGCCGACGCCGCCCCTCACCGGCGGATTCTGATCGGAGGGGCTTCCCTCGCAGGGAGGCCGGGCGTGTCGGATTCCTCTTTGGCGTGATCTTCCCGGGCCGGGCGGTGATCTGTCTTGCGGATGGCGTCAATCCGCACGGCCCGTCACGGATGAGGCGATTGCGCTGAGGAACACGATGACAAACAGCGCGCGGACCGCCGTTTTCGTTCGCAGGGTGAGATATTGGTAAATCACCACGCCGACATACGCGGCGACGACCAGGCCGTTCAGGACCAGGGAAAAGGGTTCGTGAAACGCTCCGATCGGCATCGGATCCGGCCCGGAGAGGAGTTGCGGCCAGGGCCTCAGGCCGAGAATGAGAAGCGTTCCCAAGGCCCAAGCTCCCCCCACCACCACCACCAGGAGCATGTTCATCAGGGCGGCGAGAATGATCATCTTCACCGCAAGAAAAACCGTCTCGGAGAACTTTTTGGTCACGCAGGCGAAGGCGGCGGTGCCGGCAAGAACCGGGCAGAATTTCTGAAACACCTCCGCAGCGGGGGCCGGCTGGCTCAGGGCCAGCAGGGCAAGGAAGGGCGGCAGGAAAAAGGCCGCCTTGGCGGTCAGCAGCTGGCCGCCGGTCAGCGGGCGGGTCCGCCAGAACGCGTCGGGATCGGCGGGGGAGTCGAGGTGAATCAGGCGGATGAGCAGGATGATCACGAGGAGGGCCTGAAGGCCTGCCGCCAGTCCGCCCGACACGTGCAGTCCGCCGGTGGCTTCCAGGATGCGGACAAGGAGGCTGAGGGCGAGAAGTCCCCCCATGCCCAGCAGCAGGCCGCGAAGCGGCACGAGGTCCTTTTTCATTTGGGCGGTGATGAGCGCATTCATGGGATGTTCAGGGGTTGTAGCCGAAGGGCCTTGATCAGGGTGATGAGAATTTCCCGCAGGGAGAGCGGGGAGGTGACGAAGGAGGTTCCCGGCGGAAAGAGCCGGGCGACCGTTTCGGCGACGGCCGCGTCGCCGGCATACCGGCTGTCGATCCAGCGTACGTGGGAGGCTCCGGCTTCCGGTAACAGGCAGGTGTCCGGAAGGGTTTCGGGCAGGCGCGCACCGCCCATCACGGCGATGTCGACCCGCCGGAATCGTTCCCGCAGGTCGTCCAGCGGTTCGGAAAGGTGAAGGGTTCCGCGATCGAGCAGACCCACCCGGTCGGCGAGGCGCTCGATCTCCTCCAGATCGTGGGAGGTCAACAACACCGTGAATTCCCCGTCCCCGGCCAGTTCAAGCAGGCCCTGGATCAGTTCATCCCGCATGACCACATCTAGGCCGTTGAAGGGTTCGTCGAGAATCAGCAGGGAAGGCCGGTAGGCCAATGAGACCAGCAGGGCCGCCTTGATTTTCATGCCGCGGGAAAATCCCGCCAGTCGCCGGTTGCCAGGAAGGGCAAACTGATCCTGAAGCCGGCGGCACAGGGCGTCGTCCCAATCGGGGTATTGAGGCCGGCAATACGCAATCAGTTCGGCCAATGTGAGGTATTCGGGAAGTGATGGGTTGTCGGACACGTAACCGAGGCGTGCCCAATCCCCGGGTTCCAGAGAGGTGGACTCCCTCCCCAACACCCGAATGACACCGGAGGCCGGGGCATGGATGTTGAGCAGGGCCCGCAGGAGGGTCGACTTCCCGGACCCATTGGCGCCGAGCAGCGCATACACACTGCCGCGCGGAATTTCGAAGGAAACCTTCTTGAGGCTTCCGTGGGGGCAGTTCAGATCCAAAACTTCGACGGCGGGCGAATCGGTCTTCATGACGATCGGGGTGGGGAAAGTTTTTTCCATTGTTCGGTGAGGAGGCGCTTCAAATCCTCCAGCGAAAGGCCGGCCGAGCGGGCCTCCACAATCAGGCGTTCGATGTCT
>Ga0065721_10004264_pt1 | contig 33201 bp, 28 predicted proteins | sample Mesricmetagenome_FD_59108 | JGI IMG/M metagenome (GOLD analysis project Ga0065721, IMG submission 59108) | Mesophilic microbial community from rice straw/compost enrichment Sample: eDNA_1 v2 (version 2) | ecosystem: Engineered > Solid waste > Grass > Composting > Bioreactor | place: USA: Davis... | reverse complement strand
ATGGCGAAGGCGAAGTTCGAGCGTTCGAAGCCTCACGTGAACATCGGCACGATCGGTCACGTGGACCACGGCAAGACGAGCCTGACGGCGGCGATTACCAACGTTCTTGCCAAGAGCGGCGGGGCGCAGGCCAAGAAGTACGAGGACATCGACGCGGCGCCCGAAGAGAAGGAGCGCGGCATCACCATCAACACGGCGCACGTGGAGTACGAGACCGGCAACCGCCACTACGCGCACGTGGACTGCCCGGGCCACGCCGACTACATCAAGAACATGATCACCGGCGCCGCCCAGATGGACGGGGCGATCCTGGTGGTCTCGGCCGCCGACGGCCCGATGCCCCAGACCCGCGAGCACATCCTGCTGGCGCGCCAGGTCGGCGTTCCCTCGATCGTGGTGTTCCTCAACAAGGCCGACATGGTCGATGACCCGGAGCTGATCGAGCTGGTGGAGCTGGAGGTGCGAGAGCTTCTCTCCAAGTACGAGTTCCCGGGCGACGACACGCCCATCGTCGTGGGCTCGGCGGTCAAGGCGCTCGAGGGCGATCAGTCCGAGATCGGGGAGCCGGCGGTCCTGAAGCTGATGGAGGAGGTCGACCGCTACATCCCGACGCCGGAGCGCCCCAAGGACCAGCCGTTCCTGATGCCGGTGGAGGACGTGTTCACGATCACGGGCCGCGGTACGGTGGCGACCGGTCGCGTGGAGCGCGGTCAGCTCAAGGCGGGCGAGCCTCTGGAGATCGTGGGTCTGAAGCCGACGGCGAGCACGGTCGCCACCTCTATGGAGATGTTCCGCAAGACGCTCGACTACGTGGAGGCGGGCGACAACGCGGGTATCCTGCTTCGGGGTGTGGACCGCTCCAAGATCGAGCGCGGTCAGGTTCTCGCGAAGCCGGGCAGCATCAAGCCGCACACCAAGTTTGTGGCGGAGGTGTACATCCTCTCGAAGGAGGAGGGGGGGCGGCACACGCCGTTCTTCAACAACTACCGTCCTCAGTTCTACTTCCGGACCACCGACGTGACGGGGGCTCTGACGCTTCCGGAGGGCGTTGAGATGGTGATGCCGGGCGACAACGTGACCATCAACGCGGAGTTGATCGCCCCGATCGCGATGGAGGAGGGTCTGCGCTTCGCCATCCGTGAGGGCGGCCACACCGTCGGCGCTGGAGTCGTCGCTAAGGTCATCGAGTAATCGCGACTGATCAGTAGGAAGAAGGCAACAGATGGCCTCGAAGAGCAGCGAAAACCGGATCGTGGTGACGCTCGCTTGCACGGAGTGCAAGGAGCACAACTACGTGACCAAGAAGAACAAGCGCAACGACCCGGGGCGCATGGAGCTTAACAAGTTCTGCCCCTCCTGCCGCGCGCACAAGTTGCATCGCGAGCAGAAGTAGCGTACACTAGGGACGTTCAGGGCGAAAGGGGCGCAATCCCGCCGCCCTGAACGTCGCTTTCCCCCCAGGGGGTGTAGTTCAGTGGTAGAACGTCGGTCTCCAAAACCGAATGTCGTGGGTTCGAGTCCTGCCACCCCCGCTTAGCTTCTTCTAGCACACCACCGAAATGCCGCGCGCCGGAGCCGAAACGCTCCGGCGCGCGGCGTTTTTAGGTAGGTCGCTACGGTGAAGGCCGCTTGACGCCGTGCTGGCCACTATCGTATAATTCACCATCCCCGTATTACCCGCCCGAAGGGAGAGCGTCGCCGCCGCATGAGCTTGTTTGCCGCCTATAACGACGGCCTGGTGCGAGGAGGCTATCAGGGCGCCTACGACGAGATGTTCGCCGACCCGGCGAACCTGACCCCCCGACCGCACTATAAAGCGCTTTACGAGCGGCTGGCGACCATGTCCCCGGAGGAGTTCCGGCGCCGCGTTGCTGCGGCGGACGCTACCCTGATGAATCAGGGGATCACCTTCACCGTCTATGGCGACGCAGCGGGGGTGGAGCGCACCTTCCCGGTCGATCTGATCCCGCGCATCGTCCCGGCGGACGAATGGGATCTGGTGGAGCGGGGGCTGACGCAGCGTATCAGGGCGCTCAACCTCTTCCTGGCCGACCTCTATCGCGAGGACTGCCAGATTCGCAAGGACCGGGTCCTGCCGTTCGACCTGATCGAGTCCGCCGTCCACTACCGGCGCGCCTTCGTCGGCTGCCCGGTGCCGCACAACCTGTTTGTGCACATCTGCGGGACGGACTTGATTCGGGATGCGAGGGGCAACTGGTGCGTTCTGGAGGACAACCTGCGCACGCCGTCCGGCGTGTCGTATGTGCTGGAGAACCGGCAGATCCTCGCGCGCATCTTCCCGCAGGTGTTTGCCGCGCACCCCGTGCGCCCCGTGGACCACTACACGACCTGCCTGCTCGACAATCTGCGCGCCCTGTCGCCGCGTCCGTACAACCCTGTGGTCGTGCTTCTGACTCCCGGTATCTATAACTCTGCCTACTTCGAGCACGCGTTCCTGGCGCAGCAGATGGGCATCGAACTGGTGCAGGGGACGGACCTGTATGTGGACGCCGACGTGGTCTATATGAAGACCACGCACGGTGCTCAGCGCGTGGATGTCATCTACCGGCGTATCGATGACGACTTCCTCGACCCGGAGGTCTTTCGCTCGGACTCCGTGCTCGGAATCCCCGGTCTGATGCGTGCCTATGCCGCAGGGAACGTCGCCCTGGCCAACGCGGTTGGGACGGGGGTAGCCGACGATAAGGTGGTTTACCGCTACATCCCGGACATCATCCGTTACTACCTTAAGGAAGACCCGATCCTCCCCAACGTGGAGACCTACTGCGCCTGGGAGGAAGCCGAGCAGGACCATATCCTTGCCAACATCGAGCGGCTGGTGGTCAAGGCGGCGAACGAGTCCGGCGGCTACGGCATGCTCATCGGTCCGCAGGCGACCCGGGAGGAGTGCGCGGCCTTCGCCGAGAAGGTCAAGGCCACTCCGCGCAACTACCTCGCCCAGCCCGTGGTTGATCTGTCGGCCACGCCCTGCTATATCGAAGGGCAGGGGATCGTTCCCCGTCGCGTGGACCTGCGTCCGTATATCCTCTCCGGTCCCAGCGGCGTCACGATCATTCCCGGCGGACTGACCCGCGTGGCTCTGCGCGAAAGCTCCTATGTGGTGAACTCCTCGCAGGGCGGAGGCTCCAAAGACACCTGGGTCCTTTCGCGCCCTGTAGCCGGAGGGCGCCGCCGCGCCGCCATGACGGTGTCGGCCGCGCCGGCTCCCACCTCACCCGCCCCCGCTGTAAAGTCGCACCAGTCTCAGGGACAGTGGCAGTCGCAGAGCCAGGTCCAGAGCGGGATGAAATCGTAGGCGCGCGTGCGCGCGACGGAGGATCGTACCCACCCCTATGCTGTCTCGTGAAGCGGACTCCCTGTTCTGGATCGGGCGCTACCTGGAGCGTGCCGAGGCGACCTCGCGCCTGGTGGACGTCCAGTACCACGCGGCGCTGGAGTCGCCGGCCTCGCTCAACGACCCCACGTCCCTGTGGACCTCCATTCTGGAGATCAGCGAAGACGAACTGATCTACAAGGCGCGCTATGGGGAGGTGGAGGAGAGCAACATCATCCGCTTCCTGGTGTTCGACCCGGACCAGCCGAACTCCGTCGTATCCTGCGTCCGTGCGGCCCGCCAGAACGCCCAGGGGGTCCGGGAGATCCTCTCGTCCGAGATGTGGGAGACGATCAACCGCAGCTTCCTGGAACTGATGAAGTGGGATGCCGAGCGGATGCTCGCGGGCAGTCCGCACGAATTCCTGGTAGGTATCCGCAACCGCTGCCACCTCTTCTATGGCCTCGCCGAGCGCACCATGCTTATCGGGGACGCCTACTACTTCCTGAAGGCTGGTGTGTATCTGGAGCGCGCCGACCAGATGGCGCGGCTGACCGAGGTGCTGGTCCGTGAGTTGACCGGGGGCGATTTCGTTCTGGATGAGAACGAGGTGTTCGACACACACGGGTGGATTGCGTGTCTGAAGTCCGCGTCCGCCTTTGAGGCCTTCCGCAAGACCTACCGCGGGGGGATAACGCCCGATAACGTCTTATCGTTCCTGACTCTGGACTGGGAGTACCCGTCGTCCATTCACCACGCGGTTTCGATGCTGGAGCGCTGTCTCCGCTCGATCTCGGGGTCGTCAGGCCGGCGCTATGCCAACGACGCCGAGAAGCTGGCGGGGAAGCTGCACGCGGAGCTCTCCTTCTGCACGGTCGCGGATATGCACGCAGCGGGCCTGCACACGTTCCTGGAGAACATCCAGGTGCGCTGCGCCGAGATCGGGACCGCAATCACCGACCGCTATCTCCGTCATTGAGCCGGTCCGCTCCGCGCCGGTTTAGAGCGGCGGCCACCGCGGCGGTGAGCACCACGCACGCCAGGGCGGCCGCCGCGGCGAGCCACCGCAGCCACGGCCGCCCCTTCTCCCCCGGCATACAGGCGTAGGCGTCGCCTCGCCCGTCGAGCACGGCGCGCAGGAACTCGGCATCGTCGGACAGGCACGCGGCGAACGCCACCATCGGCTGCGGGCGCGGCACTTCCGGAATCTTCTGATACACGCGGGAGCCGTTCTTGCCGGGTTGCGCCACGAAGAACCCGCGCGTGTCGAACAGCGCGCCGGTCACCGGGCCGCTCCCGTCCGCATGGCGCGCCAGGTGCGACATCACGGACTGGATCACGCCGACAAGGCGCCACTGCCCCCCCTCGCGCAGGAAGACGCCCCCGCCGCTGTCGCCCGTGGAGACGCATGCCTCGTTCTCACCGCCACCGCGGTCGAACGCAAAGGCGAGAAGCCGTCCCCCCGCCGCGCCGCCCGGCCCCGGCAGAATCGCTTCGACGCGGTTCGTCCCCCAACTCAGGGCGCCGTCCGAAGGGCCCCACTCCCAGCCACAGACCCGTCCGCCCTGCGTGATCGGGCGGCCGCGCGCCGTGCCGCGCCCGAACAACACCACGTCCCGGCCGACCTCACCGCCGCTCAGGTGCAGCGGGGCGAACGCGGGGAACGTCTCCTGGACTCGCCACACGCAGAGGTCCGCCTTGCGGGAGCAGTAGGCTCGCTGGGCGGTATACGATCGCCCTCCAAGCTCCAGCGTGTCCCCGGCGCGCCCGCCCAGGTGCCGCGCCGTGACGAAGTAGCGGGGAGCGATGGGCGTGCCGACGCCCGCGCCCCACTTCCCCTGAAGGTCCCAGCCGCTCCCTGCCAGATCGCCGGACGGCGGGGTGGTGTTGCGGCCGGGCGCTTTGAGGGTCAGTATCGCTCCGGCGGGGGCTGCCAGCGGCGGGATGGCGAGCAGGGAGGCGACGAGCCACACGACCGCGGAGAGGGCGGCCCGCCGGGAAGGACGCGCCACCACCTGCGGCATTATGCGCCGCGCTTCCGGCGCCGCCGGGCGGAGACGCCCCAGGCCGCAGCGCCCACGCCCGCGCCGAACGCCGTCAGAGCAGCCGTACCCGGTTCCGGGACCGTTGCCACGGTGAAGTTTGTGTTGGCGTGTATCCAGTCCAGATTATTGGAGATGCGCGTGGCGTAGAAGGCAAGGGGCACCGGTTCGTCACCGGTGATGTACCGGCGCGGCTGACCGCCGCCGACGTCCTCCCACATCCCGCGGGCATCATAGATGGCCCCGGTGTTGGGGCTGCTGGAGGTCGGAGTCGAATAGAAGCCTGCGTCGACCGCATAGACTACTCCCGCCAGCCGCCATTGACCGTTCTGGAGCATGAAGACTCCGGCGCCGGAATCGCCAAAACTCGCCATCGCTTCGTTGGCCTGCTGGGCGGCGTCGCCATAGATGTTGTCGCCCTGTCCCGGCTGGTCGAACGTCATGCGCAGGTAGTCCTCCCCCGACACAACGGCTCCGTTCGCCTGAATCCCGACCAGACTGTTGACGCGATTCTGCCCCCACGTCCGGGACGCCGAGTCCCCGATGTTGGTCAGGCTCCATCCGTTCTGAAGTCCTGCGTAGCTGGGCGAGCCCCCGGTATCCACGGCGATGATGGGGCCGGACTTCTGCATGAAGCCGCCCTTACCGGCGATGAAGACTTCGGCGCCTACTTCCGAGCCGCCCGGTTGGTACAGCGGGATGGGGTTCGTAAACACGTTATCGACCCGCAGCAGGGCGAGGTCGTTGGTAGGGTGGGGGATCACTTCTTGAATGGTGTAACTCTGCCCAAAATACTGGAAGGTCTGCCCCACGCGCCCGCCCGAGACGTGCTTGGCGTACAGGAAGTAGTTCGGTGCGACGGGCAGCGGGTTGAAGTACGTGTTATCCGGGCCGATGTACTGGTAGCCGTGGTCCAGGAGCGAGGCCGGCGGGGGAGACGTGAGCCGAACGTCTGAGCCGTAGGTGACGATTGCCCGGGCGGGCGGAGCCCCGGCCGCCGCGACGAGGAGGCTGAGGGCGGCGACGGCGGCGACGGCGGCGGGAAGGGGTGGGCGCCGGCGCCCGGTGAGAGTACGAGACATCGTGGTTCCCCTCATTAGTACGCGGTAGAAATTGGTACAATTATAGCAACGATCGTGGGCCTTCGGGTACCCCTGTGTTTGCCCGTGGGAGCCCCGTGCGATATAATGGGCGAGGTATTATGGCACGAAGGCGACCCGAATAGGCGGGCCGCCTTTTTTGCGGCGGGGGCGACAGTGGCGTGCCGGATGGAACGGCTCCCCCGGAAGGACTGCCACCAGAAATGCTGACGGCGGATAATATTTATAAGTCGTTTGGAGCGCAGAAGGTCCTGGAGGATGTCAGCCTGGTCATCGGCCCCCGGGAGCGCGTGGGGATAGTTGGTCTGAACGGCGCGGGGAAGTCCACGCTGGTCAAGATCCTTGCCGGGCTGGAAGAGCCGGACAAGGGGACGGTAAACGCTCACCGGGCGTCTCGCGGCTACCTGTCGCAGGAGTCGCAGTGTCGTCTCGGGGTGACGGTCGGCGAGGAGATGCGCGATGCCCTTCCCGGCATCGCGGACCTGGAGGCGCGGCTGGCGAAGGCGGCGGAGGTCGTGGCGGCGGGGGACGCGTCCGCAGCGGACCTGGCGGCGCTCGCGCAGGCGGCGGATGACGTGGACCGCCTGGAGGCGCACACGGTAGACGCGCGCATCCACCGCGTTTTGAACGGTCTCGGGTTCGAGCAGGACGCGACGAGCCGTCTGACGGACACGTACTCCGGGGGCTGGCAGATGCGCATCGCGATGGCGAAGCTGCTCCTGCAGGAGCCCGCGTACCTGTTCCTGGACGAACCGACGAACCACCTGGACGACTCGGCGAAGTACTGGCTGATGTATGACTACATCCCCAACTACCCGGGGAGCGTTATCATCATCTCGCACGAGCCGGACTTCCTCGACATGACGGTCGAGAAGATCGTCGAAGTCGAGTACACCCGGGTGAAGGTGTACACGGGCAACTACTCGGACTACCAGCAGCAGAAGCAGGAGGCCCACGAGCGCGCGGTGAAGGCGTGGGAGGCCCAGCAGAAGGAGCTGGCGGCCACCCGCCAGTTCATCGAGCAGTTCCGGGGCAACAAGTCCAAGGCGGGCGTGGTCGAGAGCCGGCAGAAGATGCTGGACAAGCTGGAGATTCTGGACCGGCCGCGCGACAAGCAGCGCACCATCTACCTGCAGCTTCCGGAGCCGCCGCGCTCTTCGCCGGAGCCGGTGGTGATCGAGAGCGTGACCAAGCAGTACGGCGAGAAGGTCATCCTCGATGACATCAGCCTGACCATCGTCCGGGGCGATAAGATCGCCCTGGTGGGGCCGAACGGCGCAGGCAAGTCCACCCTCCTGAAGATCGTGGCCGGGGTGGAGGAGCCGACAAAGGGTAAGGTGACGGTCAGCCCGAAGACGGTGATCTCCTACTTCGCCCAGCATCAGGCCGAGGCGCTCGTGCCCGACCGGACTGTGCTGGAGGAGACGCTGTATGGTCTCGACCACCAGCGGGAGGAGATGGCCCGCGGCCTGCTGGCGCAGCTCCTCTTCAAGAAGGATGAGGTCTACAAGAAGGTGGGGCACCTCTCCGGCGGGGAGCGGTCCCGCGTGGCGCTGGCGAAGTTCCTGCTGCGCCCGGCGAACTTCTACCTGCTGGACGAGCCGACCAACCATCTGGACCCGAACGCCCGGCAGGTGCTGGTGGAGGCCCTGTCGCAGTTCGAGGGGACGATCCTGATGGCAAGCCACGACATCCTGCTGATCGACACCGCAGCCACCGGCGTGTTCCGTGTGGAGGGCGGCAAGCTCATCATGGAGAAGGACCCGGTCATCGCGCGCATCAGTCTGGACGACTGATACGCCCGCACCACAAAAGATGGAAAAAGCGCCGGCCTCCCGCGGGAGGCCGGCGCTTTTTTCTGTCGGGCGGCCGGCTTAAAGCACCGGTTCGCCGGTGGCGGGGTTGAGGATAGGCTGGTTTGCGCCGGGGTGGAGCTTCTTGCCCCAGAGGTAGTTCTGCGGGTTGAGGGTCTGCTGCGGCTTGTACCACTTAGCGTGGCCGTCCGCAAACACGTAGTTCGAGCCGCCGTTATGGCGGTCCGGCTCGATGTAGGCGAGGTGCAGGTAGGCAGCGGCGCTGTTCTCGCGGCACAGACTCCAGAGGTCGTTCCCTCCGCTAATCTGGTTGTAGTCCACCGCGTAGACCGGGTTCGTGTAGTCCGCGGCGGACTCGCCGGCCCACTTCGCGGTCAACTGGCCGGACGCCGCAGTCGCGAAACCGTTTGTAGAGCGGTGCGTCTTGTAGGCCACGCCGGAGGCCGCCGAAGAGTCGTTGATACAGGCGGGCGTGTCAGTCATCTCCGCGATCAGGATTTCGTTCGCCGGCTCATCAATCAGGGACGACGGGACGACCTGGGCCGGGTCGGCGGTGCGGCGCTTGCGCGGCATGATGTTCGAGTTGGCGATGTAGGAGAGGCGCGGCGCCTGAACATCGGCGATGGCCGCCGCTGAGGTCTGCCCCTCCGGTACGCCGAACCCGCCATTGTCGCCGAGGAAGTTTGTCGGGGCCAGGCCGCCCGCCACATCCGACGGGCAGATGAAGATTCCCAGGTTCTTCACGTACGGCTGAACCGTCCCCGACCACTGGTAGTAGCCACCAGAGCTGTTCACATCGTTCGCGTAGAAGTACGCCTGGGGATAGGTCTCGTCGTAGTCCTGTACGTACTGCAGAACGGCGAGCCCCATCTGCTTGCCATTTGAAAGGCAGGACGATTGCCGCGCCGTTCTCTCGTGCCTGCGCAAATACCGGGAAGAGAATAGCGGCAAGGATAGCAATGATGGCGATTACGACAAGAAGCTCGATCAGGGTAAATCCGAGAGACTTACCCGGGGCGAAGGCGGCGTGGTTCCGCGTCTGCATTCCTCAAACCTCCAGGGGTGGGGACTTCCAACGTCGCCCAACTGCCGGGATTATAGCGCCGCGCCCGCGCCGATAGATTAAGCCAGGGTTAAGATTTGCGCCCGGGAATTAAAAGAGCGCAGCCGACGAAATACTCGTCGGCTGCGCTCTTACGGTTCGGAACCCCGAGCGGCTACTTTCCCCGGGTGCCGCTGCGCCGCATGGGGGCGGCGGGCGGCGGCCCCACGACGGGGGCAGAGTTGCCGCCGCCCGTGTCTGCATCGGGGCCAAGGGCGTTGCCGTCTTTGCCAGGGACGGACTTGCCTGCATTGCGGTACTGCTCCAGAATTTTGGCAGCTTCGGGGTTCAGGGGGCGGGGTTTCTTCTTTTGCATGGATTCGTTCCTCCGATCGGTTTGAACGCAGACATATTCTTTATCGTGGCTACAGCGTGCGTACAAAAAGATTACCGGGCTGGCGTCGTATCAAACCCTTCATCTCCAGGAGCGTTGCCGTCACCGCCGCCTGCGAGGCGATCAGCCCGGCCCGGGATGCGGCTTCGTCCAGGTGCTTCGGGATCAGGTCGAACTCCGCGAGCAGTTTCGCCTCCGGTTCGGGAAGCGGTGGCGCCGCAGGAGCCGGGGCGGAGGCCGCTACCGGCGGCGGGGCCGCTGCGCCAAGTTGAACCGCCGCGGCGGCGCGGTCGCGGTCGGTAGCCGCCTTCGGTACGATACCGAGGGACGACAGGACGTCTTCCGGCCGGTCGGCAAGCGACGCGCCATCCTGAACGAGCTGATGGCCGCCGCGCGAGCGTCCGGTGTTGACGGGGCCCGGCACGACCCAGACGTCCCGCCCATACTCCGCGGCGCACCGTGCCGTGCCGAGCGCGCCACTCGCCTCCGGTGTCTCGACCAGGACGACTGCGCGCGCCATCCCGGCGATGATCCGGTTGCGCGTGGGAAATCGCCACGGCTCGGGGCGGGTTCCGAGTGAGAACTCGGAGACCACCGCACCGCCACGGGCGACGCGCTCAAAGAGGGCGCGGTTCTCGGCAGGGTAGGTGATATCCACACCGCAGCCGAGTACCGCCACGGTGCGCCCTCCGACTCCAAGCGCCCCCTGGTGGGCTGCAGTGTCGATTCCGGCCGCGCCCCCGGAGACCACCATGAGGCCGTGGCGGGCAAAGTCGGCGGCGAACGCCTCCGCCTGCTCTTTACCATAGGCCGTGGCACGGCGCGAGCCGACGATCGCCACGGCGAACCGGTCCTCGGGTCTCAGCGCCCCGCGCACAAAGAGCATCGGCGGGGCATCGTCCAGCGGCACGAGGCCCGCGGGGTACGCCGGATCGCGCCACGTGATGCCGCATACGCCCAGCGTCTCCGCCCGTTCCTGGAAGCGCGGGGGCAGCGGCGCGCCCGCTGCCTCCGCAAGCCGCGCCGCCTGACGCTCGGTGAAGCCGAGATCCGCCCCGCGCAGGTCTGCGGCCGGTACGCGCAGCGCCTCCAGGGGGGATCCGCCGACCCGGTCGAGCAGCGCCTTCAACCGCGCGGGCGGCAGCAGGGCGTCGGCCAGGCGCTGGAACGCCAGGAAGTTCGCGCCTCCGTCGTCATCGGTGATCCGGAAGCAGGTCGGTGGGGATGAGGAGGGGGTGTCGGCCATGGTCGTCCGGCGGAAAGCGGAAAAACGGCGAACGGGACCGCGAGGCGGCCCCGTTCGCGCCAACAGGGAGATAGAGAGACGGGTGGAGGTGTCAGGCTCCCTCACCGCCGCTGGGAGGCGGCGGGGGAGTGCCACCCGGCGGAGGAGGCGGGGGAGTCCCGCCGGGTCCGCCGCCCGGTCCCTGCTGTCCACCGCTGTTACCGCCGCGTCCCCGGCCACCGGGCCGCTGCCCACCCGCGCCCGCGCCCGGTGCGGTGATACCGCTCGGCCGGACCGCCGGCGCCTCGGTGCTGGAGGGCGGCGGGAGCGAGTTGTCCACCACAAACGACCAGGTCCGCTCCAGCGTGTTGCCGCGGTAGTCCTTGGCGGTGAGGGTGACGGTGTGGCGGCCGTTCGCGAGCGGCGGGTCCACGATCTTACCGGTGCCCCGGGTGCGGTAGTAGGCCAGGGTCTGAACCTGATCGTAGCTCGCACCGACCTCCTTGTCGTCGAGCAGCATCTTGATGCTGCTGGTCTCAAGGCCGGAGCCCGGGTCCGTTAGCTTGGCCGCGAGGATCAGGCCCGGCCCACCGTTGACCGAGCTGCCCGGCGCGGGGTAAAGCTGCGTGGCAAAGGGGGCCGTGCTATCCGGCGCGTCAGCCCGGAACGCCGAAAGCGTGCCGTCGTCCGTCAGGACGTAGAGGGCGCCATTGGCCACGGAAACCGGAGCCGTGATCGCCACCTCGGCGGGCGCGACCGCGCCCGCACGGTTCACCGACGGCTCGATGCGGTACTGCCACAGAATCTCGCCCGTATCGCGCGCCACGGCGACCACGGTGCTGCGGTTCGTCGGCACGTAGATGACGTTCCCGGAGATCGTCGGCGCCGCAGACGGCGCGAAGGGGATCACCGCGGGCTTTTCCCAGAACTCGCGCCCGTTGTTGGAGCGCAGGGCGTACATCTCGTAGGCGCCGCTGCGGGCGTTGCGGCTGACAGCGTACACCACGCCGTCGGCCGCGACCGGGGCGGTCAGAATGTCGCCCGGGAAGTCGCGCTGCCAGCGGAAGTTGCCGGACGTGGGCTGGATCGCGTTCATGCGCGGGCCGGACGGCACATACAGCGTGTTATCCGCGTAGATTGCCGCGTTCGACTGGTAGCGGAACGGGAGGCGATTCTGCCACCGCGGGATGCCCGTGGCCACCTTGACGGCGTGGACAAACTGGTCGCTGGTGGTGAAGAAAAGGAGCGAGTCCGCCACCACCGGGGCCGAGTTGATCGTGTCCTGCGCCTTGTAGAGCGTGCGCCACGCCTGGTTGCCCGTCTCCGGGTCCAGGGCATACAGAGTGCGGTCGTTGGAGCCGAAGTACAGCACGCCGTCCTGCACGATCGGCGACGAGCCCACGGGGCCGCCGGTGCGGAACTTGCGCAGTTCGCGGCCGGTATTCAGGTCCAGCACGTACAGGTAACCGTCTGACGCCCCGATGTACACGGCGTTGTTATGGATCATCGGCGCGGTGGTGAACAGCTTCCGGTCGCGCAGACCGTTCTCGCCGGGGAAGATCCACTTCTGGCTGCCCGTGCGGGCGTCCGCCGCGAAGACCACGCCGCCGCTGTCAGCGTTACCCTGGGCGCGGCCCGCGAAGACCACGGTGTCGCCCACGATGGAGGGGGCGGCGACGTTATTACCGAGCGGCGCGCCGGTGAACCGCCACAGCAGTGTCAGCGGGGGCGCCACAGCCTCACCGGCCACGCCCGAGCGGCGCGCATCGCCCCGGAGCATCGGCCAGTCGGCGGCGTGGGATACAGTGGTCCCGACGGTCCACAACATCGCTACGGCCGCCACGGCAAGTCCGGCGCGGCGGACCGCGCGGCGGCGGGGGAGATTAATCATAACTGTCTTTTACCTCTATGGATTCGTAACAGCGCATATCCCGTCGGCATCCGCACCGCGCCGGCGGCGTGAGGGCCGAACCGGTGCAATTATAACAGGGGCGGTTGTTTAGCGTCAAGAAGGGCGCGAAAGCGCTATCATCTGTCTACTTGGGTGCGCCGCCGGTGGCGGGCGGTTTCCCCTCCGCTGGTGTGCCAGGCGGGAGCAGGTCGGGCGGTTTCGGGGCGCCCTGAACGGTGACGGGGAGGACGAGCTTGAGATTTCCCGGCAGAATGGCTACCACGCGCGCGGTCCCAGGGCGGACGGCCGCAAACCGGCCGCTTTGAGAGACGAAGCCCGCGCCCCCCTCGACACCCCACACGACCTTATCCTGGGCATCCGCCGGCAGCCCCGTCACCACGCAATCCACTGCCTGCCCCACGACCAGGGGAGCCGTGGGCCCGGAGAGCGTGTATCCCGAGACGGCCGTCCCGTCCGCGGGCGCTTCCGGCGCGCCGTACACCACAAACATATTGGCTACCGAACGCTCGGCGCCGCCGGACGGCGAGTTCACTACCGTGCCGTGGACCGCCAGCGTCGTGGAGCCTCCGCCATCTAGATTGACCCCATCGACCGCCCCGAACTTCAACAGCCAGCGGGCCGTCTCATCCAGAGAGATGCCGCGGCTGAGCCCCGCCTGACGTCCGTCCACCGTTAGGAATACGAGACGACCGTCTCCTGTAATTCCCGCCGCGGTACGGGGATGCAGGTCCCGCACGAAACTCGCGCTGGAGCCCTCCTCGCGCGCCCGCACCGTCACCTGCCCGCCCGTGAGCAACCGGGGCACGCCCTGAATGGCCTGGCGGATATCCGCCACCGGGAAGGGGAGGCGCTCGACGGCGTTGATTTCCATCCGCACCGAAAGCTGCGCTCCGGGGGCGGCGTTGGTGCGGAGCCACGTGCCCGCCGCGCCGCCGCCGCTAAGAACCACGGTCCCCGGCACGATCGGCGTGTCCCCGCCGGTCGAAACGGTCTCCACCGTGCCCGTAAGCGACTTCCCGGGCGTGAGCGGCCCTGGTGTGGGGAGTCGGAGGACAACCTCCACACGGCCCGGCTGCGCCAGCGTACGGTCACGGAAGCGCGGGCTGAAAAGCAGAAGCTCGTTGCCCTTGTCCGGCGGCGTCGGCTTACGGTTCAGGCCGTGCAGCGTGTGCTTCACGCCGCCCGGGGCCGCCACCTCTCCCACGAACGTGAACGTGGAGACGGCGGCGCGGTCTGCCGACAGGACCAGCGCGGAGCGGTTCAGCGAGGGCTCGGTGATCAGGTCGCCATTCTCCACATGCAGCCCGATCGGGTGCCCGCTGGAGAAGGTGAAGAAGCCCGCGTTCAGCGCCACCAGAGCGCCCCGCCGCTTCGCCAGCGCCGAGACCGTCTCGCGCCCCTGCGAGGGGGTGTCCGCCCATACGCGGTCATGGCCGAGCGCCGCCTCAATCCGCACGCCGCTTTTTTTCGGGTCGACGATCACCGCGGTAACGACGAGCGGGGCGTCCGGTCCTTCGGTCACGACCTCCTGGATCAGCTCCACTCCCGGCGCGAGCGTCCGGACGGTACGCTCGGAGCGCTGGAGGTACGGCGCAACCGGGACTGCGGCGGGCTTTGCCGCGGGCGTGGTCGGGGGCTGTTGTGCCGGCGGTTGCTGTGCGTTCGCGGGCTGCCCCCCGGCGATGAGCGCCGCGAGCGCGGCAGAGGCAAGTGTCAGGCCAAAGCGGCCGGAGATGCATCGAATGATCATGCTGCGTTTCAGGACATCGCCGCCAGGATCTCATCCACGGGGACGGTGGCAAAGCTGCTGGCGTAGTCCGACATGGCGTAGGGCAGGATGAGCAGACCGTTGTGAATCAGCGCCCCGCAGGAGTACACCACGTTCGGCACGTACCCCTCGCGCTCGTTGGCGTTGGGCGAAAGCAGGGGCTCCTTCATGCGCCCGATGACCTTGGTCGGGTCGTCGCGGTCCAGCAGGAAGGCGCCAATGGCGTATCGCCGCACCGGGCCGACTCCGTGGCTCAGGACCAGCCAGCCGGCGTCCGTCTCGATGGGCGAGCCGCAGTTGCCAAGCTGCACGAACTCCCAGGGGTAGGTGGGTTTCAGCAGGAGCTGCTTGGTGTACCAGAAGTGCGCGTCGTCGGAGAACATAATGAAGATGTTCTCGGCGTCCTGCCGCGAGATCATGGCGAACTGGCCGTTCACGCGGCGCGGGAACAGCGCCATGCCCTTGTTCTGCACCTCGGGGCCGTTCAGGGTCGCGATTTTGAAGTGCAGGAAGTCGCTGGTCTCGAGGATCTGCGGGATGACCGTCTTACCGTCGTACGCGCTGTAGGTGGCGTAGTAGAGGACGCGGCCGTCGTCGTGCGTGAACCGCACAAACCGGGCGTCCTCGATTCCGTTGCTCTCGGTGGGCGAGTAGGGGAAGATAACGCGCTCGGATAGCTCGGTGTCCGGCTTGTACAGGATGTCGTAGTTCGCCTGCGCCAGCGTCAGGATGTCCTGAGCGGTCCGCTCGAACTCACCCGCGCGGGCCCGGTTAATCCGCCGCACGAGTCCGATCGCCGTCTTTAGCTGCTCCAGGGTGAACGTGTCCTCCAGCGACGTCAGCACGTCGCGCGCGAGGTCCGTCAGCACCTCCATCTCGATCAGCTTCTTTTCAAAGAGCGCCTTCTCGTAGTACGGGTCCGGGAAGGTCTCCGGGGCCGTGACATAGGGCGACGCCTCGTCGATCACGATGTCGCCGTCCGCGGCCACCACGCCCGAGCGGAAGGTAATCGAGGAGATGTGCCCTTCACCGACCGCGCGCAGGCTGATGACGAACCGTAGCGCCCCCTCCGGCAGCCCGCTCTGGTCCGGGTGCGGCACGATCGACGGGTTGAATAGCGCGGCCGACTCCAGCGAGTACTCCATCGTGAAGAAGGCGCCAATCAGCACCCGCCGCGCCAGCGAGAGCTCGGTGTCCAGGGGGATGTGGTGTCGAACCTGGTTGAAGCGCCGCAGGAAGTAGCGCTCCAGCCGCTGGTGACGCCCGTCGAAGTCGATCATGACCTCGCGAGTCTGCTTCTCCACCTCCGCCTCCGACATGGAAAGGACGCGGGCGATGATCTTGAGATAGCGGGCGTCCTGGGAGAACTGGAACGGACGGAAGAGGACGCGCTTGCTGCTGGGCGGGATGACAATCCCGGTTCTGGTCACACAGGGCATGGTTTTTGGGAGGAGCGCATCAGCCAGAGCGCTCCTTAAGTATACGTCTTTGCACCGGGGATTATCCTGCCGCAATTGCCGGGATTGTTCCCTCCGCCCTCTCCGCAGGAGCGTCCGGCGTGCGCCACAGCAGACGCCACCGGGCGACGGAGGCCGCAAGGATCACCGCCACGCAGGCAAGGAGCACCACGGACAGGCTAATATTGATAACCGAGAACAGAGTGCCGTACTGAGCGACGAACTTCTGGGAGGCGAAGTTCCCGATGTTCAGGACGCCCGCCGTCGCAGTGGTTACCGTCAGGAAGCAGAGCGGGAGCAGCGTGGTCCAGGCGTAGCGGGCACGCCCCATCTTCAGCAGCACGGTGGTTCCGACCGCGAGCGCCACCACCGCGAGGAGCTGGTTCGCCACCCCGAACATCGGCCACAGGCTCATAATCGTGCCCTTGTATACCAGCCAACCCCACGCCCCGACCACGAGGAACGAAGCAAAGGCGACCGCGGGCACAGACTTGTTATCCCCGAGCGGCTTCCAGACCCGGCCCAGGGCGTCCTGGGCGAGGTAGCGCGCGACCCGCGTGCCGGTGTCCACCGCAGTCAGGATGAACAGCGCCTCGAACACGATCACGAAGTGGTACCAGTAGGCCAGCAGATGCGAGAGGCCCGGAATCCGGCCGAAGATGGATGCCATTCCTACCGCCAGCGCGACCCCGCCGCCGGTACGGCCCACAAGCTGCTCGCCCACCTGCGCCGACAGGGCGGCGATCTCCACCGGCACATAGCCGGTGAGCCGCTGCACCTCCGCCGAAACCACCGCCATGTCGATGTTGCCGTTCATCGACTTCACCAGCGCCGCGATCGGCGCGGCGTTCATAGCGAAGTAGTCCCCGGGGTGCAGCGCGCAGGCCGCCACTAGCGCCGTGATGGCGACAAAGCCCTCCGTTACCATGGCGCCGTAGCCGATGAAGCGCATCGCGCCCTCGTCCGGCACCATCTTGGGCGTGGTCCCAGAGGCGATCAGCGAGTGGAATCCCGAGACGGCGCCGCAGGCGATGGTGATGAACAGGAACGGGAATACCGGGCCGGGCACCACCGGGCCGCCGCCGGCTACGAAGGGCGTCGTCAGCGGCATCCGCAGCGACGGAGCGACCACGAGGATGCCCCCTGCCAGGAGCAGGATCACGCCGAGCTTCACCCAGGTCGAAAGGTAGTCCCGCGGGCAGAGCAGCATCCACACCGGCAGTGTCGCGGCCACGAAGCCGTAGGTGGGCAGGGCGAGCGCGATGGTCTCGCGGCTGTGCAGGAACCAGTGGTCGATGCCCCACTGCTTCAGGTACGGCCCCGCGAGCGTGGCCGCCACCAGGCCAATGACCCCGATCAGCGACGCCTCGCCGACCTTCCCGGGCCGGATCCTGTACATCCAGAGCCCCATGAAGAGGGCGAGGGGGATGGTCGCCGCCACGGTGAACGTTCCCCACGCGGACTCGGCGAGGGCGTTCACCACCACGATGGCAAGTACCGCCATGCTGAGGAGCAGGATGAGCAGGACAGCCACCTGCGCCACCGCGCCGGTCAGGGGACCGGTCTCGTCCCGCGCGATGGTTGCCAGGGAGTCGCCGCGCCGCCGCACCGAGGCGAACAGGATGATGAGGTCGTGTACCGCCCCGGCCAGCACCGAGCCGAGCAGAATCCAGAGCGCGCCGGGCAGGACGCCGTACTGCGCCGCGAGCACCGGCCCGATGAGCGGCCCGGCCGCCGCGATGGCCGCGAAGTGGTGGCCGAAGAGCACAAAACGGTTCGTCTTTACGTAGTCGCGGCCGTCCGCCATCGTTACGGCGGGTGTGGGTCGCGCACTGTCCAGGCGGAGCACCTTCTCCGCGAGGAAGGCGCCGTAAAAGCGATAAGCAAGGACAAAAATACAGGCGGCGCTAAGGACCAGAACGACAGAGTTCATACCGCGTCCAACTCCCTTGTGGATGGTGGTAGCCCATTGTAGCGGTACGCCCGCCCGCTGTCAAAGACAGGCGAGCGCGGGCACACCATTTTGCGGCGTGCCCGCGCGGTACCGATCCGGGGTGTCAGTAGCTGAACTCGCCGAGCTTCACCTTGCCGCGGAAGACCCAGTAGATGATGATCGTGTAGGTCAGTACCAGCGGCATGCCGATCAGGGCGATGATCGCCGCGGTCCCCAGCGTCTTCTGGGACGAGGCGGCGTTGTAGATGGTCAGGCTATAGGCCGGGTCCAGGCTGGAGGGCACCAGATTCGGGAACAGGGCCATGCCGAGCAGGAAGACGAACGCCGCGAACGTGGCGCAGGAGGACAGGAAGGCATACAGCGGCTTCTCCTGGTAGATGGCGCGCGGGATGTTGGCGATCGCGAGGACGTTTAGCACCGGCACGGCCCAGGCCAGGGGCAGGGTCTTGAAGTTCTGGACGACCTGCGGCAGCGCCACCAGCGTGTACATGGTGACCAGGATATAGAGCGCCATGAACGTGCCAAACGCGGTCCACATCCAGCCCTTGACCCTCTGCTGAAGGTCGTGCTCGGTCTTCAGGTACAGATAGATTGCGCCGTGCATGGCGAACATGGCCACGGTGAGCACCCCGACCAGGAGGGGATAGGGCCGGATCAGGGTCCAGAAACTCCCCTGGAACTCCTTGTCCGCCCCGACCGGGATGCCCATGAGCATATTGCCGACCGCGACGCCGAACAGGAACGTCGCCAGGAAGCTGGACAGGAAGAAGGTGCCGTCGAAGAACGCGCGCCAGCGCGGCGAGTGGACCTTGCTCCGGAACTCGATGGAGACGGCCCGGAAGATGATGGCGGTCAGCAGCAGCATGAACGCCATGTAGAAGCCGGAGAAGATCGTGGCGTAGACATCGGGGAAGCACGCGAACAGCGCGCCGCCGAAGACCACGAGCCACACCTCATTGCCGTCCCAGAGAGGCCCGATGGAGTTGAGCGCCAGCCGCCGCTCCCGGTCCCCCTTGATGAAGGGGTACAGGATGCCGACGCCCAGGTCGAAGCCGTCCAGGATGGCGTACCCGGTGAGCAGGACGCCCACCAGCGCGAACCACAGAAGGTTCAGGTCGAGTCCCATGTCAGGCCACCCCCTCCTTCGGCGCGGCAGCAGCGGGCCGCGACTCGGCATCCGCCAGCGCCCCAGCGTGGATGGGGCGGCGGCCGGCGACCTCCGCCATGTCCTCTGCGGTTACCGGTCCCGCGGGCACCGACGCCGGAGCGTCCGGCCCATGCTGTATCTTGCTGTTCAGGACGTAGATATACACGGCGAACAGGCTGGCGTAGATGAGCGAGAAGAGGACGATGGACCCGAGCACCATCTGCGAGGTGATCGCCTTGGAGACGGCGTCGTTGGTGCGCATCAGGCCCCACACAATCCAGGGCTGGCGTCCCACCTCGGCCGCAATCCAGCCGGACTGGTTCGCGGCGTAGGCCGGGAAGATCATCAGCACCCACACCCCCATCAGCCACCGCTTCTCGAAGAGGCGCCCGCGCCACGCCAGGAACACCGAGAGTAGCGACAGGCTGATAAACAGGACGCCGATCGTAATCATCAGGTGATACGTCTGGAACGACAGGGCGACATTCGGCCAGTCCGCGCGCGGCGTCTGGTCCAGTCCGGCCACGGGCTTGTTCGGGTCGCCGTGAGTCAGGAGGCTCAGCAGGCCCGGTATGGCCAGGCCGCCGTTCACCCGCCCCTCTTCGACGTCCGGGACGCCGAAGAGGTACAGTGGCGCGCCGCCGGTTCCGGTAATAAAGTGTCCCTCGAAGGCGGCCAGCTTTGCAGGCTGGTACTTCGCGACTACTTTTGCAGAGAGGTCACCGGTTACCATCGTCATCAGGGACGCAGCGGTGCAGACGGCCAGGGCGACCTTAAACGAGGCCTTCGCAAAGGCAAGGTGGCGCCCGCGGAGCACGTAGTACGCGGAGATCGACAGGACCACCGACGAGCCTAGGACGAGCGCCCCGATCAGCGTGTGCCCGAGGCGGACCATGCTGGACGGGTTAAAGACCATCGCCCAGAAGTCCGTGATCTCCGCTCGCGCGTTCGGGAACTCGCCGACGATGTGGTAGCCCGCGGGGGTCTGCATCCAGGAGTTCGCCACCACGATCCAGACAGCGGAGAAGGTCGCCCCGCAGGCGACCATGACGGTAGAGAAGAAGTGCATCCGCGGTGGAATGCGATCCCACCCGAAGACCAGAAGCGCCAGGAATCCGGACTCCAGGAAGAAGGCGAAGATGCCTTCGGAGGCGAGCGCGGAGCCGAACACATCCCCCACGAAGCGTGAGTAGGTGGCCCAGTTGGTGCCGAACTCGAACTCCATTACGATGCCGGAGGCGACCCCCATCGCGAAGTTCACCGCGAAGATCTTCGTCCAGAAGCGGGCCAACTGCTCATAGAGCGGGTTGCGCGTCTTCAGGTAGAGCCCCTCCATACATACCAGAACCCACCCCAGCCCGATGGACAGCGGCGGGAACAGGTAGTGAAACATGACGGTCAACGCGAACTGAAGCCGCGACAGGAAGACAACGTCATCCATATCCTCAGGTTCCCTAACCCTTCCCAGTAATTGCCTGGTCCTATCATAGAGAAGGCAGACCGCTTTCGCGTCCTCAGAACGGCGTATTTCCCGATGCCGCGTCGTCTTGCCCCGCATGGGCCGTGTCGGCTATCATGGCGGGAGATGGCGGAAGAGATACTGGTATCGGCAGCGGCGAGCCTGACGGACGCTTTCGAGCGGCTCGGCGACCGGTACGCAAAGCAGCAGGGCGTTCGGGTCCGCTTCAACTTCGCCGCCTCCGGCGCCCTGGTTCAACAGATTCGGGCGGGAGCCCCGGTGGATGTCTTCGCCTCGGCTTCTCCGAAGGAGGTGGACGACCTGGAGCGCGCGGGCCGCCTTGAACCGGCGACACGCGCCGACTTCGCGGGGAACCGTGTCGTCCTGATCGTGCCCGTGGGAGCGAAGAAGCCGCCTGCGGGCTGGGCGGACCTGGGCGCGGCGCGGCGTGTTTCGATAGGCCGTCCGGAGGCGGTGCCGGCAGGGCGGTACGCGAAAGAGGTACTGGAATCGCGCGGCCTGTGGGGGCAGATGCAGGGGCGCCTGGCTCTGGCGGCGAACGTCCGCCAGGCGCTGGCCTACGTCGCCTCCGGGGACGCGGACGCGGGCATCGTCTTCGCCACGGATGTCCGCGCAGCCCGCGGACGTGTGCGGGTGGTCGCGGCCGCGACGCCCGGGCGGGACCATGACCCGGTCCGCTACACAGCCGCCGTGGTCCGCGGTTCCCGCGCCCTGGGGCCGGCGCGGCGGTTCGTGCGCTTCCTGGCGCAGCCGGACGCCCGGCGCATCCTGGCCGACTTCGGCTTTACCGCGCCGCCCGGGGCGTCTCGGGCATGAACCTCGACCCGGTTCGGCTGTCGCTGCTGGTCGCCGCCGCGGCGACCCTCCTGGTCGTCCCCCCGGGCATCCTGGCCGCCTACCTTCTCGCCCGGCATCGGCGCTTCCCTGGCCGGGCGTTTGTGGAGACCCTGCTCTCGCTGCCCCTGGTGCTTCCTCCCTCGGTTGTGGGTTTCGGACTCCTGATGGCGCTGGGGCAGGGCACGGCGTTCGGGCGCTGGCTGAACGACGCGGCGGGGGTGCGCCTGCTCTTCACCTGGCAGGGCGCGGCCGTCGCCGCGGCGGTGATTGCGTTCCCGCTCTTTGTGCGGACGGCCAGCGCCACCTTCGCCAGCCTCGACCCGGAGATGCTGGAGGTCGGGCGCACGCTCGGGGCGAGCGAGCCCGCGCTGCTCCGCTATGTTCTGGCGCCGCTCGCCTTCCGGGGCCTGCTGGCGGCGCTCACCCTCGCCTTCGCCCGCGCGCTCGGGGAGTTCGGCGCCACGCTGATGGTTGCGGGCTCTATACCGGGCCAGACCGAGACGCTGCCCCTCGCGCTCTATGCGGCGGTGCAGGCGGGGGATAACGAAGGGGCGCTGGCAATGGCGGCGGGGCTGACACTGGTGGCCTTTCTCGCGCTCTGGCTGGTGGGCCTGTACACAGATTACCTGGCAGGCCGTCAGGGAGAGCGGTAGGGGGCGCGCCCGGCCGGTTTCCGGACTTTTCGCGCGGGGCATCTTCGGTGTGGGCCGCGCGCATGTGTGCGCGCCCCGCATCTCCGAGGAGGCCACCACACGACCATGTCCACCACGCTTATCGAACCGAAGGACCCGCGCCAGCAGGGGCCTAGACCCGAATACCCCCAGGAGAAGGTCGCGCCGCCGGGCACCGAGGCCGACATGACCCCGACCGCGGACCACGGCGAAGAGACGTATGTCGGCAGCGACCAGCTGCGCGACCGCGTCGCGATCATCACGGGCGGCGACAGTGGCATCGGCCGCGCCGTCGCCATCGCCTTCGCCCGCGAGGGCGCCGACGTCCTCCTCTCGTACCTGAGCGAGGAACAGGACGCGCAGGAGACGGCTCGCTATGTAACCGAGGCCGGCCGCCGCGCTCTGACTGTACCCGGCGACATCAGCGACGAGGCGCACTGCCAGGCACTCGTCCGGCGCGCCGTGGACGAGTTCGGGCGCGTTGATATCCTGGTCAACAACGCCGCGTTCCAGCGCACCTACGGGGGCATCGAGGAGATTCCGTCCGAGGAGTGGGACTACACCTTCCGGACCAACATCTACGCGATGTTCTATCTCACCAAGGCGGCGGTGCCGCATATGAAGCCCGGCAGCGCGATCGTCAACACGACGTCAATCCAGTCGTACCAGCCGAGCGCGTCGCTCCTGGCCTATGCGACTACGAAGGGCGCGGTCACCAACTTCACCAAGGCCCTCGCGGCGGACCTGGCGGAGAAAGGGATTCGGGTCAACGCCGTGGCGCCCGGGCCGATCTGGACGCCGCTGATTCCGTCCACCATGCCCGCCGAGCAGGTGAAGACCTTCGGGCAGGACACGCCGCTGGGCCGCGCCGGCCAGCCGGCCGAGCTCGCCCCGGTCTACGTTCTCCTGGCCTCCCAGGCGGCCAGCTACATCACCGGGCAGATCTACGGTGTCACCGGCGGAAAGCCGCTGGTCTGAGCGTGTCGAAAACCACAGCCGGCGCGCCCGGAGACGGCAGCACAAACGAAGACAACGACCCGGATGCGGAAGCGGAAGCGCCGCTTGCCGGGCTGACAGCGGGGGAGGCCGTGGTCCATGTGGACCACGGCGTCGGCCTGTTCCGCGGGCTGGAGAGGGTGGCCACGCCGACTCCGGACCAGAACGAAGCGCCGCCCGAGCGGGAGTACCTTTTGCTGGAGTACCGCGGCGGGGACCGGCTCTACGTGCCGGCGGACCAGGCGGACCGGGTGTGGCCGTACGACGGTCCCGGGGGCGGCGGCAACGGCGGCGCCCCCGCGCCGGACCGGCTGGGCGGACAGGGGTGGGCGAAGTCCGTCGCCAGCGCCCGGCGCGAGGCGGAATCGGTCGCCGCGGAGTTGATGCGCCTGTACGCCGAACGGGCGGCCCGCGCCGGGCACGCCTACGGCCCGGACACTCCGGAGCAGGCGGCGGTGGAGGCGGCGTTCCTGCACGAAGAAACGCCGGACCAGCTCGCCGCTATCGCGGACGTCAAGCGGGACCTGGAGGCGCCGCGCCCGATGGACCGCCTTCTGGTGGGGGATGTCGGCTACGGCAAGACCGAGGTCGCGGTGCGCGCCGCCTTCAAGGTGGCGCATGCCGGGCGGCAGGTTGCCGTGCTATGCCCCACGTCGGTCCTCGCCGGGCAGCACTTCCAGACCTTTACGGACCGGCTCGCCGGGCACGGGGTCCGACTCGCCCTGCTGTCACGGTTCGCGCCCCCGGAGGAGCAGCGGGAGGCGCTGGAGCGGCTGCGGGCGGGGGAGGTGGATGTGGCGGTGGGGACACACCGCATGCTCTCCGAAGATGTGGCGTTCCAGGACCTGGGTCTGGTGGTCGTGGACGAGGAGCAGCGGTTCGGGGTAGCCCACAAGGAGCGCCTGAAGCAGCTCCGCGAAACCGTGGACGTGCTGACGATGACGGCGACGCCGATCCCGCGCACGCTCAGCCTGGCCTCCGCCGGGGTGCTGGACGTGTCCGTGATCGTGGACCCGCCCCGTGGCCGCGCGCCGGTTGAGTCCACCGTCCACGAGTACGACGACGCCCTGGTGCGGGACGCCCTCCTGCGCGAGGTCGAACGCGGCGGACAGGCGTACTACCTGCACAACCGGGTGGAAAGCATCGCCGAAGCCGCCGCGCGTCTGGAGAAGCTCGTCCCGGGCGTGCGGCTGCGCGTGGCCCACGGCCAGATGGCGGAAGAGGAGCTGGAGGACGCCATGGCGGCGTTCTACGAGCGCGAGGCGGACGTGCTGGTCTGCACGACGATCGTGGAGACCGGGCTGGACGTCGCGAATGCCAATACGCTGATCGTGGACGACGCCGACCGGCTGGGCCTCGCCCAGCTGTACCAGCTCCGCGGCCGGGTCGGGCGCTCCGAGGCGCAGGCGTACGCCCTGCTCCTGTACCGCCGCCCGGACGCGCTGACCGAGGAGGCGGCGCAGCGCCTGGAGGCACTGCGCCGCTTCACCGCGCCCGGCTCCGGCCACCGCATCGCGGAGCGGGATTTGCAGCTGCGCGGGGCAGGGAGCCTGCTCGGCCTGGAGCAGAGCGGGGCGTCGGCGGCCGCCGCGGTCGGGTACGACCTGTTCCTGCGGATGGTGGACCGGGCGCTTGCCGCGGCGCGCGGCGCGAAGCCGGACCCGCGGAACGTACCGCTCCCGCCGGTGGACCTGCCGGGCGTGGCCGCGGGCATCCCCGCCGGCTACGTGCCGGACGAGTCGGAGCGTCTGACCCTCTACAGCCGGGTCGCGTCGGCGCGCTCGGAGGACAGCCTCTCCGCCGTGCGCGCCGAGACGGCGGACCGTTACGGCGCGCCGCTCGCAGAGTTCGAATCACTGCTCCGGCTGGCGCGGCTGCGCCTGCGCTGCCGGGAGGCGGGTGTGGGGTCTGTGGCCGCGGAGTCCGGCAGCGGGAAACTCGTTTTGAAACTCCGGAAGGGGGTGCGACTCACGGCCGCCCGGATCACGCCGCTCCAGCAGGAGTTCGCCTCCCGGGGCGCCGAGTTCTCCCGGACCGGGTGACCCTGGACCCCGAAAAGGGCGCGGCGTCCGCGGACGCGGTGGAGCTGCTGGAAGCGGTGGCGGGGGCACTTGCCGCCGCGCGGGCGCGCCGCAGCCGAAAGCCCCGGCAGGACACGTGACCCGGCGCCTCGGCCCGGCTTACGGAGAGCCGGGCCGAGGCGCCGAAGGAACCCGCTACTCGTCTACCGGCTCCATGTCATCCTTGCCGGCGCTGACGGCGGCGGCTAGGGCCTGTGCCGCGGGAGCATGGGTGCGCACCCAGTCGCAGTCCGGCGCGTGCTCCTGGCTCAGCGCCCTCCATGCCTGAAAATCGCTCTGCGGCGGCGGGTCATCGTCGAGATGGCTTACCAGTCGGTGGCAGGACGGACACTCTTGCATCGGGGCAACCTCCTGAACTTTCACAGGGCGCCCGGGCCTATTTCCGCGCGCCACTTCCTTCTTACCCATCCCGGGGCGGGGCGGTGCGGCGCGAAGGGAAGTATAACGGGAGTGTGGAGTTTCTCGCCCAATCCGGCAGCCTGTTTGCCACCGTCATCGTCCCGGTCCTGCTCATCGTCCTCGGCGGCGCGCTCGTCCAGCGCTTTCACCGGCTGGACATGCAGACACTCTCGAAGCTGCAGATCTACCTCTTTGTCCCCGTTTTTCTGTTCTACTACCTCTACACCAGCCGTCTCTCCGCGCGGGACATCGCGGGCATTGCCGGCGCGGTCCTGCTGGCGAAGGTGTGCCTGGCGGTGCCCCTCTGGGCCCTCCTGCGGCGCGCCGATGTGCGGCGAGAGACGCTGGCCGTCGCCCTGATCTCGTCCGCGGTGTTCAACGCGGGGAACTTCGGCATCCCGGTCGCTGTGCGGGCGTTCGGCGCGGCAGGCGCCGCCGTGCAGGCGGTGATCGTTATGGTCTCCAACCTGTCGCTCTGGGGCGTGGGGTACGCCGCCATGGCCGCGCTCACCGGGCGCGGCCTGAAGGACGCCGTCCTGGCGTATCTGAAGCTGCCGATGCTCTACGCGCTGCTGCTGGCCTTCGGGCTCCGCGCTCTGCACGTCGCGCTGCCCGAACCGGTCCTCTACGGCACGAAGCTGATCGCGGAGGGGGTGATCGCGGTTGCCCTGGTGACACTGGGCGCGCAGCTCTCGCTGCAGGCGCGGTGGCCGCGGTGGAGGGTGGTCCTTCCGGTGATTGGCCTGAAACTGCTGGTTCTTCCCGCCGTAACTACCGGCGTCGTGGTGGCGCTGGGCCTGTGGCCGTGGCCGGGCGCGGGCATCATCGTGGCGTCCGCCGGGCCGACCGCGGTGAACGCGATGCTTCTGACCATCGAGCAGCAGGGGGACGTCGAGCTGGCGGCGGAGTGCGTGTTCTGGACGACCCTCCTGTCTGCGGTGACCGTAAGCGTGATCTTGGCCCTGGTCCGGCTCTACGGGGGCGGGCCGCCGCTGCCCGCCTCGCCCTGAGGGCGGGGCAGGGCGTCGTCCAGAAACCGGGTGACCCGCCGGGCGTACTCGCGCCCCGCCACGAACACCGAGGTGCAGTGCTGCCCCCCCTTCACCTTCCAGAGAGTCGTGTGCTCCGGGGAGGCAGCGTACAGGGCGTCCGCGTTCTCCGGCAGGATAAAGTCGTCCGCGGTGCCGTGGATCAGGAGAACCGGGCGCGGCGCGAGACGCGGCAGCGCCTCCACCGGGGCGATCTCCTCGCAGCGCAGCCCCAGGATGCGCTCGCCGATCTTCTGCGTCGGCGGCGCGAGGACGCGGGACGCCCGCTCCCCAAAGACCGACGAGAACCGCCCACTGACCGCGCTGTCGAAGCGGGCGAACCCCGAATCCGCGACCACCGCGCCAACCCTCGGTTCCTCCGCCGCGACTAAAAGGGCAACGGAAGCACCCATGCTCTCTCCGAGGAGCGCGACCGGCAACCCGGCGAGTTCCGGGTTGTCGAAGACCCAGTCCAGGGCCGCCTGGAGATCGAACGCTTCGTGGACGCCGAATGTGGTCCGGCGGCCGCCGGACCAGCCGTGCGCGCGGAAGTCGAAGGTCAGCACGGAATATCCGGCCTCGTGGAGAAACCGGACGTACGGAAGCATGGTGTGCCGATTGCCGTGGTAGCCGTGGGCGAGGACCACTACCCCCCGCGGCGCCGTGGCGGGGGTGGCTGGGATAAACCATGCGGACAGGCGAACTCCGTCCGACGCGCGCAGGCTAAACCGCTCATACGCGAGCCCGAGGGCCGTGCGCGGCGTCCTCCGGTGGATGCGGCGCGGCGGGTGCAGGAAGACCCACGCCATCAGGGCTGGAGTGGCCAGCGCCAGGGCGCTTACCCCCGCTGTCGCGGCGACGGCAAGGACGGTTTTTCCGGAAACTGGTGTGCGGTGTTTCACATTCGCGATTGTATCGCGCGCGGAACGGGCACATGTTAATCGGGAACAACTACCGCTATCGGGGCGTCGTTTGAGACGGAGGCAGCGATCCGATAGGAGATTCTGGTGGCCCGCGTCATAGGCGACACGGGAGTTGAGCGCTGCAAAATAACATGAAGCACAAACCAAAGTCCCTGGTGGACATATCACAGAACGTTCACACGCTCAGGCATATCGAAACGGGCGAGTATATCTGCCTCCGGCAGAACGGGCAGGAGTATATGGCCTGTTTCACGGACGGAGACTCGGCGTACCAGTTCCGTGAGGAGCTGGGCCTGCTCGAACACGTCAACATCGAGCGAATGGCGCTCGGGGAAACGCCGTTCGAGTATTTCTGGTTGGACGGCGAGATGATCAGCCGCGCGGTGCTGACAGACCGCTCGTCCCGCCCGCTCCGCTGACGGCCTGAAACACGACGGCCCCGGTGCGGAACTCTTCCGCACCGGGGCCGTCGTGTTTCAGGCCGTCTACCGCTCGCCGCTGAGAACGACCTGCAGCGCCTTGAAGAAGACGTCGGTGTTGTCCATGACGCCCACGAAGGACATGGCCCCGCGCCCGAAGGCGGAGATCGGGACGTCGGTGCCCGTGTGTACCGCGGAGCCGCCCGGCACCTGCCCGGTGATCAGGAAGCCGCCTGCAACGTCGCGCTCCTTCGGCCCCTTCGGATAGCCCTGCAGTCTACCATCCAGGGGAAGCGGGTTCGTGAGCCAGTCCTCATACCGGTCGGCGTTCGCCGCGAGACCGAGGAGCATCTTGCCGTCGATATCCGTCGTGACCGGGTAGCCGTCCGGCGCGATGACATACCGGGGGAACCCTGCCGACTCGTAGGTGCCCACGACGGGGTCGCGAAGCTCCTTCACACCACCGCCGCGGGCCGCGCGCTCAGCCAGTTCGGCGTTACTCACGCGGGATGCCCCGATGATGTTCATGCCGCCGCAGTCGTGGTCCGCGGTCACGACGATGAGCGTGTCCGGGTTCTTTTCCGCGAACTCCTTGCAGACCTGAACGGCCCGGTCAAACTCGATCACATCCAGCAGGGAGCGCTCCGGGTCCATCGCGTGCGTCTGCTTGTCGATGGACGCTCCTTCTACCAAGAGGACGAACCCATCCCGGTGCTTCTCCAGCACGCGCAGCGCCTTGCGCGCCATCTCGTCCAGCATGGGCTGGTCCGGGAACCCAAAGTCGTTGACCACCTTGCCCGTGCCGCGCCGCCCGTCGATCTTGTCCTTGGCGACGTTCATGTGCCCGAGCGCGAACAGGCCGAGCAGACGTCCGTCGTCGGGGGCCGCCTCCATGGCGGTCTTATCCGGGACGTAGTGCCAGCCGTCCTTGCGCCACTCCTCCAGCATGTCCGTAGCGGGGTCGCGGCTGCCCCGGGACACGCCCCAGGCCGCCGCGGCATCCTCGGGCAGCACATAGTCGTTGGCCTCGTTCCGCTGTGAGCCGGGTGTGCCGGCGGGAAGGAACCAGCGGCGACCGCCGCCCATCAACACCTTCAGGCCCGACTTCGCGCGCTCCGCGAAGAACATATCGGTGATGCCGGTGCCCGCGCCACGGTTGGCTGTGTGCGCTCCGAAGGCGCCGGGGGTCGCGTCCTCAACGTCGGCCGTGGTGACGATGCCGAGCGCCTTGTTCTGCTTCCGGTGCAGGTACTCGCCGACGTTCTCGATGCGCGGGTTGTCGAAGGCGTCCTTCGTATCGTCCGGGAACACGCCCTCCTCGTTGTTGTCCGCCTTGTTGCCCGTGGCGTAGCAGTGGGCGCCCGGGGACGAATCGGTCACAATCGAGTTCAGGGAGGGCGTGATGACGAAGCCGGTGGCCGGGAAGGAGTCCATCGCGAGCCGGCCGGTGGCCTTGCCCTGCAGGTTGCCCTTGAGCAGTACGCGCGCCGCAGAGCGGTGCCCGAGGCCGAATCCGTCCCCGATCATGAAAATGATGTTCTTCGCGCGGCGCTTGCCCCCGCCGACACCCACGATCTCGAAGTTGCCGACCGCGGTCACTGTCTTGCCGTCGCTCTGGGTCGCGGTGGCGCGCAGCTCATGTACGCCCGGGCGGGAAAGGGCGTAGGCGCGGCGATGGGCGCTGACGCTGTTCTCCTTCACGCCGTTCGCATCCGCGGGCAGGAGGCTGGTAGCAACCCCGACGGACGCCCCATCCACGAAGAACTCAACCTTCGTGATGCGCTGGCCCGGGTCCGGCTGCACGGTGGCCTGGAGGTCGAAGCGCTGGTCCGGGAGGAAGCGCGCGGTGATGGGGCCGTCTGTGGACTTCTCCGAGAACAGGCGGCTGGGCGGGTTCAGGCGAGAGATAATGGGGTCTGCCTGTGCGGCGGACCCGGCCGTCAGCAGCGCACCGCCGAGCAGCAGCGCGGCGCGGAGACGGAATGCGGTCGGATTCACGAAGCAACTCCTCACTGGGGGGTGGTGGTTGGGGTATCGGACGAGGCCGCTGGCGCGTCCAGCGTCAGGCGGACCAGGGACACGGAGCCGTCCGGCTCGCGGCGGTTGCCCACGGAGAGCGTGCCGGTCAGCAGCAGCGGGCGCGGCGTGTGGGGCAGCACCCGATCGGCGGCGGTGGGGACCAGTACGCGGACGTGCGCCGGGGGCAGGTCCGCGTACCCGCCCTCGTGTTCGTCAATGAGAAGGGGGCGCTCGCACAACAGGAACGTCCCCGGCCGCGGCTCCTCCTGCTGCACCATGTACCCGAGCAGACGCACGCGCTTGCCGTCCAGGCTCAGAAGCTTCTCGGTCAACTCCAGCCCGCGCGGGCCGACAGGCCGCACAAAGAAGTCGCTAAACTCCAGCGCGGCGACGCCCGCAGGGAGCGGGGGGAGCAAAGGCGCGGGGGGCTGACCCCGCGAGGGCAGGGCGGCGAGTACGGAGACTAGTCCAATGGCAAGGAAGGCGGAAAGGGTTCGCATGATGACGGGGCGTGTGCGGGCGTGGTACCTGTTCAAGGGACCACGCCCGCGTTCATGGGAGGCTATGCCGCGGGCTTGACGCTGCGGTAGCCGTTCGGATGCGCTTCGCGCCACGCGGCGGCGTGGCGGATAATCGACTCGATATCCGGGTACTTCGGGTTCCACCCGAGTTCGCTGCGGATTTTGTCGCAGGACGCCGCGAGGCTGCCCGGGTCGCCGGGCCGCCGCGGCGCGGGCACGGCGTTAATCTTCACACCCAGGACCTTCTCGGCGGCCTCCACAGCCTCCTTGACGGTCGTGCCGTAGGAGTTGCCCAGGTTATAGGCGTTGGTCTTGCCGCCGGAGCGCAGGTACTCCAGCGCCAGGATGTGGGCATCCGCCAGGTCGAACACATGGACGAAGTCACGCAGGCAGGTGCCGTCCCGCGTGTCCCAGTCGGTGCCGTAGATCTTGAACTCCGCGCGCCGGCCAAGCGCCGTATCGATGATGAGCGGCAGCGCATGCTGCTCCGGCGTGTGGTCCTCGCCCAGAACGCCCTCCGGGTCCGCGCCCGCCGCGTTGAAGTAGCGCAGGCTCACCGACTTCAGGCCGAACGCGGCGTCGTAGTCGCGCAGGATGCGCTCGAACATCAGCTTCGTCTCGCCGTAGGGGTTCACCGTCTTCTGCGGGTGGTCCTCGGGGATCGGGACGACCTGCGGCTCCCCGTAGGTGGCCGCGGACGACGAGAAGATGATGTGTGGGACGTTCTGGTTCAGCAGGGCGCGCAGCAGCACCAGCCCTTTGATGATGTTACCCTCGTAGTACTTGGCGGGGTCCGCCACCGAGTCACCGACCGACGCATAGGCGCCGAAGTGCATCACGGCGTCCACCTTATGGACCCGGATCGCCTTCTCCAGCGCGATGAGATCGCCGTAGTCACCGTGAACCCACGGGCAGCCGACCAACTCTGCCGCCTCCCGGTGGCCCAGCTCGAAGTTGTCATAGATGACCACGTCGTAGCCGCGCTGTTTCAGCACCTTGGCTGTGTGGGACCCGATGTAGCCCGCGCCGCCGATGACGAGAATGGACAAAGCCCGCGTTCCTCCTGACAGGTGTCGGTTCACGAACAGTATAGCGCACTCCGCGCATAGTTGGCGGTGGTTGGCGCAGGATGCGCGGGGGCTGGTATACAACAGGGCATGCCTACCGCGCCGCCCCCTCCCACCGTCGTACCGTCCCTCGCACGCCTCTTCGCGCTCTGGTTCACCATCGGCATCCAGTCGTTCGGCGGGGGCACGGCGACGCAGGAACTGATTCGGCGCGTCGCGGTGGACCGGGAGCGGTGGGTGGACGAGGCTGCGTTCGCGCGCGAACTGACCCTGGTGCAGCTTGCGCCTGGTATGAACCTGCTGGCGCTGACGCTGCTGCTCGGTCGGCGTGTGCGCGGGGTGCCGGGCGCGGTGGTCTCGCTCCTCGCGATGCTGGTGCCCGCCGTCGCCGCCGCCATCGCCCTCGCGGCGCTGGCCCGCTCGCTCGGCGATAACCCGTATGTCCGCTCCGCGCTCAGCGGCGGCGTGGTCCCGGCCACGGTGGGGATGGGCCTGTACGGCTCGTTTCGCACGGGCAGAGGGCTGCTCAAGGGCACGCGAAAGGGGCGGCTGGCCGCGTGCCTGCTCATCGCGGGCGGGAGCGCCGCGACCGCGGCGCTCCTGCCGGGCCGTGTGCCGGTCATCGCCATCCTCGGCGCGGGCGGACTGCTCGGCGCCCTGCTGGGGGTAATCTCCCCACCGAAAGCGCCGCCGGTCACCGACGCCGCGGTAGCCCCCGAGGAGGCTGCCGTCTGATGCCGCTCCCATCCGGCGCTTCTGCGCTCGAAATCTTCTGGGTTGTGCTGAAGGCGACCCTGCTCTCCACGGGCGGCACGGGAAACCTGCCCGCGCTGCACCAGGAGGTGGTGGTCGCGCGCTCCTGGGCCAGCGAAGGCGACATGGCCGAATCCCTCGGCCTCGGGCAACTCGCGCCGGGCCCGACGGGGCTCTGGGTGGTGTGCCTGGGGTACTTCGTGGGAGGCGTGCCGGGCGCGCTGCTCTCCGCCGCGGCGGTCGCGCTGCCGCCGTTCCTCATCCTTGGGGTGGAGAGGGTGTACCGCCGGGTGAGCCACCACCCGGCCATTGAGGGGTTCGTTCAGGGGCTCGGGTTGGCGGTGATCGGCATCTCTGCCGTCATCCTGTCGCGCCTGATCTCCGCCGCGACCGGTCCGCTATGGCTGAAGCTCGCGTTCGCCGTTTCCGGCTTTGCACTGCTCGCCTCGCGCCGCGTCAGCGTCCCGATCATCATCCTGACCGCCGCCATCGCCGCCATCGCCGCCGCGTTGCTGCGGCAGCCCTGACAGGACGGCTTCGGGCGCCTTCCTGTATCCAAAAGGCCGGCGGCCCCGCATTGGCGGGACCGCCAGCGATCGTCCTTCGCCCTATGCGAGGGCGCCCATGGGGTGCCATGGGGGGAGAACCGTCGGCGTGGTGTCGAGCAGGGCGACGACCTCCGCCGGGACGTACTTCTTCTGGACCACGACCTCGTAGTTGAACTCGTCGAACCAGGCGTCGGTCATGACCATGAAGCCCTTCTCGCCGCCCTTCTCGCCCCAGGAGTTCTCCACCCGCCACTTGCGCGGCGTGCCGTC
>Ga0065721_10004263_pt1 | contig 33207 bp, 34 predicted proteins | sample Mesricmetagenome_FD_59108 | JGI IMG/M metagenome (GOLD analysis project Ga0065721, IMG submission 59108) | Mesophilic microbial community from rice straw/compost enrichment Sample: eDNA_1 v2 (version 2) | ecosystem: Engineered > Solid waste > Grass > Composting > Bioreactor | place: USA: Davis... | reverse complement strand
AGCGACGACTTCGTCGCGCTAGGTTTGGTGATGATGGCGGAGGGGTTCCACGCGTACCCATCTCGAACACGACCGTTAAGCCCTCCAGCGCCGATGGTACTTGGACCGCAGGGTCCTGGGAGAGTAGGATGTTGCCAAGCCGACAAGCAGAGAAAGCACCCATCGCTGGGTGCTTTTTTGCATGTGCAGAGACGGATCTGATTTTCCGGCCTCCAGGAGGAAGCAGCAAGATTAGGATCAGAAGACTTTGTTCGATCCTAGATGTTCTCCAAAAAAAAGACCCGCAGCACGAGGCTGCGGGCAAAGTCTATATATATCAGAAGGGGTCATGTGTTTATCTTAAAGGCTGCGGATTAAAGGGTCCTGATAGAAACCTTAAAATTAGATGAATGTTTAGCGGTGATAATAAGAGATTTCCGAGCCTTCCAGCCGAATGACCCCGTCGCTCAGCTCCTTGCGGGTCCGAAGCAGGAGGAAGAAGCGAGGCGCCAGCAGCCAGACGTGCCAGAAAATCAAAGAGACGACCAAACTGGAGCTTGTCCACGGATAGAACAGGCCTGCCACGCAGCAACCGACGAGCAGCAGATGCAGATGCAGCCTTCGGAACAAGGATAGACTGGTGTCCGATACGGGCAGCGGGCCGATCCATGGGAGATCGAATCGCAGGAACCATTTTTTCTCCGCCGGCTCCTCCACTCTTCGCAGCGTGATCTTAAGAACGATAGCATGCACGGCGAACATAACGGAGAGTCCGAGCAAGGAATAAAGAAGCCCCCTCCATGCGTCCAGAATCGTCAGCGCGGCGATTCCCATAAGGGCGGTGGCCAAATAAGCGTACTTCATCTCCGGAAGGAGAGTCAGCTTGCGGATTAGCTTATAATGATAGATAGTCGGGTCCTTCATTCGAATAACTCCTTACGAACGCACTCTGTTCTTTACTATCGGCGTATGGGAGGGGAAATGTTAAGATTCGGAGGGCAACTGCTATTATTGATGTATATTTTCATAGAATATACCCCATACTATAAGTTATAAGGCATAGAAAGCAGGGATGGCAATGGATCAGGATCGCATGGAAACCTGTATTGTCTGCGGCCAACCGAAAGAAGAAGGCATTCATATCGTGAATGAATTTATCTGCATCTCTTGCGAGATGGAAATGGTACAGACGAAAGTAGAAGACGAGAAATATCCATTCTTCGTTAATCGGCTTAGACGGATAGCGGTCCGTTATCATGTTTAAGCGATGGAACGCAACGAGGTAAGAACCGTTTGCTCTTGATGGACAGGAGCGGACGGTTTTTTTGTTTGGTATAATAGACCGAAGTCATGGAAAGGAACGGTGGAAAATGAACGGGAACGCGGATCGTGCTCCTCTATTGGAGGCATTGCTGCTGCACGCGGAACGGCTGCCGACAAGCTTCCATGTGCCGGGTCATAAGCAGCGCGAAGCGAAGTATCGGACGGACCCGACGGACTCCCTCTACCGAGATCTGCTCGCTATCGACGTCACGGAACTGTCCGATACGGACGATCTCCACCATCCCGAAGGAGTTATCGCCGAGGCGGAGCGGCTTGTCGCGGATTGCTTCGGCGCCGAGGAGAGCTGCCTTCTGGTAGGGGGCAGCACGTCCGGCAACCTGGCGATGATTCTAGGCGTCTGCGAGCCGGGAGAGCTTGTTCTCGTTCAACGCAACGTACATAAATCGGTGATTCACGGGTTGATCCTTGCCGGAGCTCAAGCGGTGTTCTTATCTCCGGTCATCGACCCGGAGACGGGTCTTGCTCTTGCTCCTTCCTCAAGCACGGTTATGGCGGCTATGGAACGCTATCCGGAAGCGAAGGCTCTCTTCCTGAGCAACCCGAATTACTATGGTCATTCCTCCGATCTCCGCGATCACGTCGCGCTTGCCCATCGTTATGGAATTCCGGTTCTTGTCGATGAAGCGCACGGACCTCATTTCGGACGGCATTCGTCATTCCCGACGAGCGCCCTAAGCTTTGGAGCGGATGCGGTCGTTCAATCGGCGCACAAAATGCTGTCCGCCATGACGATGGGGGCCTATCTTCATATGCAAGGGGACCGGGTAGACAAGGAAAGCATTCGACAGTACCTAAGAATGGTGCAGAGCTCGAGTCCTTCGTATCCGATCATGGCTTCCCTTGATTTGGCTCGCTGGCAGGTGCAGACCAAAGGCGAAGAGTTGTTTCACTCCGCTCTGGCAGCTGCGAGAGACATTCGAGAGAGCCTTAAAACCGCTCCAATCCGTACGCTCCCTCTGCAGAGCCCACGGGTCGATTGGCAAGGGGATCCGCTGAAGGTCGTCCTGACCGACGCGACGGCCACGCTGTCGGGCTTCGAGCTGCGCGATGAGCTGGAGGCGCTGGGCTGCCTTGCGGAGATGGCGGACGATCGTTACGTCGTTCTTGCCCTAGGCACGGGAACACGAGAGGAAGATGGAGCCGTATTGATTCGGGCCGTCAGGAAAATCATTCATAAATTCGGTCTCGAGAGGAAAGCCTATAAAGAAACCTCTCCGGGAGAAGTCCAAGCCCCGGACAGTCCCTTCTCGCTTCCCGCCCGGTTCTCCCGCCATTCTTTTCCTACCGAGTCCATTGATTTGGAGGAGGCGGAAGGACGGATCTGCGGCGAATGGATCATTCCCTATCCGCCAGGCATTCCGGAGCTTTATCCCGGGGAGATCATTACCGCCGCAACGATTAACCGCCTTAAGCAGTGGAGAATCCAAGGCTCTCGAATTCAGGGCGCCGAGGATGCCGAGCTTAAACGCTTGCGCGTTGTCTTACAAGGGTAGAGTGCGAAGGGCAGGGAGGATTCAAAGGAGCAGACTCGTTTCATGAATCGTACGGATGACGATATTCGCCTCGCGATCGGCCGCATCGCGGCCCTTATGGCTTCCCTTCTGATCGTAAGCCTTATTATGACCTCTCCAATCGTCGGAGTGGCGGACAATGGGGATTTCGCCCGGGTGATGGGTGCTTCGGGTATCGCGCCGCTCGATCCGTCCGAATCCTACGGCGAGCGTTATTTCCGGCATGCACACTCCCATTACGCCTACGGTACGTTCCTCTCGGGAGGATATGTATCGACGCACGTGCTGCTTGTCGCTCTCTCCGGCTTATTGTCCCGCCTGCTCCTCGAACCTGTGTACGACATACGCTGCCTGGGACTCCTATATGCGATCGCGATTTTGTTCGCGATTCTTCTGCTCGTCCGCCATATGCCCGAGCTAAAGACCAGAAAGGGAACCGTCCTTCTCTCCTCGGCCTTTAGTATAGTGTTAGTCTTGGTCTTTCTGGACATCGGCTACCTGGCCTACTTCCAATCCTTCTTCGGCGAGCCCTACGCGATGGTTGCCATGCTTCTAATGACGGCTGCCGCTCTGGCTCTGACCTCCTCCCAAGCTCCCTCCGGCAAGCTGCTGGCCTTGTTCGTCTGTTCGGCGCTGGCCGTCGCTACCGCCAAGATCCAGTACGCCCCGTTAGGCTTCGTCTTCGCGATGCTTGCCTGGAGGCTGCGGGTCCTGCAAACGAGCGTACGCTGGCGACGGCAGGTCCGGGTCGGAGCTTGCCTCATCGCCGCAGGATCGATCGCCATGATGATAGCGGCGCCGAATCGGCTCGTTCACACCAACCTTTACCAGTCCATCTTTTACGGAGTGCTTAAAGACACCCCCTCTATCGAAGAGGATCTTAAAGAGCTCGGGATTCCGCCTAAGTATGCCGTTCTCGCCGGAACGAATTATTTTCAGAAGGATACCGCCATTCCCCAGAGAGACGCTGCCCTCAAGCGGGAAGTCCTCGATCGGCTCAGCCACCGAACCGTCGCGATGTTCTATCTTAAACACCCCGGGCGACTGCTCGAGAAGATGAAGAAGGCCGCTCTTGCAGGGACGTCGATCCGCCCTTATTACCTGGGAAATTATGATAGGACCGACGGCAAACCGAAGGGTGCCTTGAGTTACCGATTCAGCGCCTGGAGCGAATTCAAGCATCAAAGGATGCCGAAGAGCCTTGGATGGTTCGCCATCGTTTATTCGGGGTACATGTTGGTTATCGGCGCGGGCTGGCTTCGAAGCCGGTCCAGAAGCGCCAAATTCGCATTCGAGACGTTGGCGGTCGTGGCGGCGTGCGGGATTTTCGCTTTCGTTATTCCGCTAATCGGAGACGGGGAGGCGGATTTGGGCAAGCATTTGTTCCTGTTCAACGTCTGTTTCGATATGATGCTGGTCTGTCTTCTTTTTCTCGGATTGTACGGTCTGGGCAAAAGACTGGAACGATAGGGACGCGGAGGAGCCCTATAGTATATAATGATTAGAGAAATAGAAGACGCGAGGATGGGCATCGTTCATGACGAAAGGGTATTTTCTATCGGTTGAAGGGAATGAAGGGGCCGGCAAGTCGACCGTGCTGTCGATGGCGGCGGAGCATCTGATCGGCAGGGGCATCGAAGTGGTCATGTCGCGCGAGCCGGGAGGAATCTCGATCGCGGAGCAAATCCGTTCGATCATCTTGGATAAAGGCAATACCGCTATGGACGCGCGGACGGAAGCGCTTCTGTATGCGGCTTCGAGAAGACAGCATTTCGTGGAGAAGATCGTTCCGACGTTAGAGTCCGGTAAGACGATATTGTGCGACCGATTCATCGACAGCAGCCTTGCTTACCAGGGATATGCGCGCGGCATCGGAATCGAGGAGATTCTGGCCATCAATCAATTCGCGATCGAGGATACGTTCCCGGACCTCACCTTATTTCTGGACGTCGATCCGGAGCTTGGCCTTGCCCGCATCAACGCGAACAAGAATCGAGAGATCAATCGGTTGGATCTGGAGGCGCTCGGCTTCCATCAGCGGGTACGGGAAGGCTACCTGAAGATTGCGGCGAGATTCCCGGAACGAATCGTCCGAATCGACGCCAATCGTTCGGTCGAGGAAGTTCTGGAGAGCATGAAGCAAGCGCTGGATGCGTTCTTGGCCCGCAAGTCCCGTGTCGCGAAACATTCGTTTGGCGGATAAAGAGGATTTTGACCGCAACGTGTCTAATTATATGTATTGGAAGCCATTGCCGATATCTGAAGGAGGGACAGGCAGATGAAGCTGTTGATTGCCGTCATTCAGGATAAGGATAGCAGCAGATTGTCGAACGCTCTCATTAAAGAAGGATTCCGGGCAACGAAGCTCGCCAGTACGGGCGGTTTCCTTCGCGCGGGCAACACGACTTTTCTTATAGGCGTCGAGGATGAGAGAATTCAGCAGGTGCTCGACGTCATACGGGCGAATTGCAAGATTCGCGACCAGCTGGTGACGCCGGTATCCCCGGTCAGCGGAGCGGCCGACTCGTATATTCCGTTCCCCGTGGAAGTTCAGGTGGGAGGCGCCGCGGTATTCGTGCTGCCGGTCGAGAGGTTCGAACATTTCTAACGAGCAGCGTGGTGAAGCGTAATGAAGATCGAGCCCGGATTTCGCCCCTTCAACAAAACCCTCGTTCGCAACGATTCTCCGAATCGGCAAGCGCAGACGCAGACGTTCGGAGACTTCATGCAGCATCAAGAGGAGAGCCGCACGATCGAGGAGCTGAATCGCAAGCTGGTGGAGATCGGAGCGCAGGGAGATCGCCTGATGCGCTCCATGACCGTTCGCGAGCTGAAGCAGTATCGCCTTATGGTCAAGAGCTTTCTGGAGGATACGTTAAGACGGGGAATCAAGCTTAAAGAAACCAAAGGCTGGGACAAGCGCGGCCGGGGCAAAAGATACAAGATTCTCGAGGAAGTCGATTCCCTGCTCGTCGCGATGGGAGAGGAGCTGCTCCAGAGCGAGGAAGGACGCCTGGAGCTGTTGGAGAAGGTCGGCGAAATTCGCGGCTTGCTGATTAATTTAGTCTTCTGATGGATAAGATTTGCAAGGCCGTCTGCGCGAATGTCGAGCCGACTTAGTCGAACAATCGCGAGCGGCCTTTGTTTTTTTCTATATACGAATTCTCAGCGGATAGGAGGATAAACGCAATGGCCATGCAAGACGTTCCGGGCCAGCGCCGGGCGAAGGCGCTGCTGCAGAACGCGCTGCGCGCCGGCAAGGTCGCGCATGCCTACTTGTTCGCGGGACCGGCGGGAAGCGGCAAGAGGGCGATGGCGGAGGCGTTCGCCCAGACTTTGTTCTGCGAGAAGCGGGGCATCGATGCCTGCGGGGAATGCCTGGAATGCCGCAAGGTGCTGCACGGCAACCATCCGGATCTTCACATGGTCGTTCCGGACGGCGCCACCGTCAAGATCGAACAGATTCGCGAGCTTCAGAAGGAATTATCTTATCGAAGCGCGGGAGCGGGACGCAAGGTTTATATAATAGAAGGCGCGGAGACGATGACGACGCCGGCGGCGAACAGCCTGCTTAAATTCCTCGAGGAGCCGTCTTCTCCGATCAATGCCATTCTGCTTGCGCCGAGCGCCCAATCGGTTCTGCCGACCATCCTGTCGCGAAGCCAATTGGTGCCGTTCGTGCCCGGGGATCCGGAGGAATTGGAGCAGGCGTTGATCTCCGAAGGGAAGCCTGCGCTGCTGGCGAGAGCCGCGGTGCACATGACGTCCGGGCTCGAGGCGGCGAGGGCTCTCTGCCAGGAGAATTGGTTTGCAGAAACTCGAAACGTAGTGATACAATTAGGTAAGGAGAATTCGTCCCGATTTCCTGCTGCGTTGCTTACGGCTCAACAGCAGGTCTTTAAGACGGATGTTGCCGAACATACAGATACTTTGCTGCAGATGTTTGCCTTGTGGTATAGAGATATGATTTATGTCATTACCGGCCGAGAGACAAGAATCGTGTTCTCGGATCAGTTAGAATGGATTGCCAAGCACGCTTGGAGCCGCAGCCTCGACCATTGGCTCGCGGCAATGGAAGCGGCGCTGACGGCGGCTCGACGAATCAAGGCGCATGTCCAGCCGCAGTTGGCCCTTGAGCAATTCCTGGTTAAGTCGCGGGAGGGATAGATAGTGTACGACGTTGTCGGCGTCCGCTTTAAGAAGGCGGGCAAGGTCTACTATTTCGATCCCGCCGAGCATTCGGTGTCCAAAGATCAGAACGTTATCGTAGAGACGGCCCGCGGAGTGGAATACGGTCAGGTGGTCATCGGACCGAAGACCGTGGGAGAAGACGACGTGGTGCTGCCGCTTAAGAAGGTCATTCGAGTCGCGGGCGATCAAGACGCCCGCGCCGTCGAAGAGAATCGGAACGCGGCGAAGAACGCCTTCGCGATAGGTTTGCAGAAGATCAAGGACCATCAGTTGAAGATGAAGCTGGTCGACGTGGAATACACGTTCGACCGCAACAAAATTATCTTCTATTTCACGGCGGAAGGCCGCGTCGACTTCCGGGAGCTCGTCAAGGACTTGGCGGGAGTATTCCGGACTCGCATCGAATTGCGGCAGATCGGCGTGCGCGATGAAGCGAAGATGCTGGGCGGAATCGGCCCGTGCGGACGGATTCTGTGCTGCTCGTCTTGGTTGGGAGACTTCGAGCCCGTCTCGATCAAGATGGCCAAGGATCAGAATCTGTCTCTCAACCCGACGAAGATATCGGGTCTGTGCGGGAGATTGATGTGCTGTCTGAAGTATGAGCATGACAACTATGAGAGTGCAAGAGAAGAGATGCCGGCGGTTGGCAAGATCGTCATAACCTCGTTCGGTGAGGGCAAGGTCGTCGGTTTGAACGTAGGCAATCGCATGGTGCATGTCCAATTGTTCGACCTCGGCAAAGTTAAAGAACTATCGTTTGAAGATGTCGTGGTCAAATAACCGTTTCGACACTGACACAACCTGATGCTTGAGGTGTAAGCTGTTGATGAATGACATTTTCCAACGCATGGAAGAGCTTGAAGCGCAGCTGCTCCATGTCCAAACCGAGTACGGTTCGCTTAAATACAAGATCAAGGAGCTTCTGGAGCAGAACCAGCAGCTGATCATCGAGAACGAGCAGTTGAGGAAGGTTTTGAAGCGGGAGAACGGCTTCGCCGCTCCCGAGGGAGCGATGGAAGTGCCGGCTGCCGCAGCCGGACAAGCCAAGGAGTCGTCGGGGGCCGCTCACGGAGTCGGAGAAGGCTACGACAACCTGGCACGGCTTTATCATGAAGGATTCCATATTTGCAACGTTTATTACGGGCATCTTCGAATGGAAGGCGATTGTCTGTTCTGCCTCTCCTTTTTAAGCAAGTAATCGCTCCAAGGAGCTTTGCGAAGCACGCGCTGTTCTTCCTCGCGAAGAGGAAGACGGCGTTTTTTTATTATCGGCGTGCCCTTCGGGAGCGGAAAAGTGGCAATTCTCGTTTAGATCAGGTAAGCTAGTGGGCATGAGAAATATGGAACGAATGGTGGGAAAGACATGTTGGAGTTGCCGATCGGCTCCCAAGGGACGCCCGATGCCGAGCTGAAGCCGGGAGAACGGCTGGATGACTTGCTGACCTACGAGCTGAAGATCATCCAGAGTCCGGAAGTATTCAGCTTCTCTCTGGATGCCGTTTTGCTGGCGCGGTTCGCGACCGTCCCTCCTCGCGGCCGGATACTGGACTTGTGCACCGGCAACGGGGTCATTCCTCTGCTGCTGTCGACAAGGACTTCCGCCCGGATCGAAGGAGTGGAGATCCAGCCGCGGCTCGCGGACATGGCGAAGCGCAGCGTGGCCTTGAACGGCCTCGCGGACCGGATCCGGATTCGGGTGGGAGATCTGAAGGAATTCGAGAGCCCGGACGGACCTTACGATGCGATAACGGTGAACCCTCCTTATATGCCCGTTAAATCCGGCGAGCATAAAGAGAACCTGCATCAAGCGATGGCTCGGCATGAGATCGGGTGCACGCTCGAGGAGGTAACGGCCGCCTGCTCACGTCTGGTGAAGAGGGGAGGGCGCGTGTCGATGGTTCATCGGCCGTCCCGCTTGGTCGAGATTACGGAAGCGATGAGGAGAAACCGTCTCGAGCCGAAGCGGATGCGCTTCATTCACTCCCATGCGGACAGCGAAGCGAACATGGTGTTGATCGAAGCCCTGAAGGAGGGCAAGCCGGAGGTTCGGCTGCTGCCGCCGCTCATTGTCTACCGCAAGGACAGGGAGTATACGCAAGAGCTGCTGGATGTGTTCTATGGAAAAAAAGATCAGCTTATCGACAACGGCAACAAGGAGACGGAGGCGGATACCCCATGAGTTCAGCGGATCATCAACGGAGCGAGACAAGCTCGGTCGCCGTTCAGAAGAGCTTCGCCGCCCGGGATAAACCGGGAACCCTCTATCTGGTGGCGACGCCGATCGGCAACCTGGAGGACATGACGTTCCGCGCGATTCGGACCTTGAAGGAGGTCGATCTGATCGCGGCGGAGGATACCCGTCAATCGCGCAAGCTTCTGACTCACTTCGAGATCAGCAACCGGATGGTCAGCTATCATGAGCACAACAAGGAAGCGAGCGGACCGGAGCTTCTTCGTCTTCTCTCCGAAGGCAGCAGCATCGCCCTTATCAGCGATGCGGGACTGCCCGCGATATCCGACCCGGGAGCCGATCTGGCCGCAGAGGCGGCAGCGCTCGGAATTCCCGTCGTGCCGATCCCGGGGGCCAACGCGGCCTTGTCCGCCCTCATTATCTCCGCTCTGCCGACGGACCGATTCTTATTCGCGGGCTTCCCGCCGCGGGATCGCAAGGGAATGGACCGCTTCCTTGACGGAATAGGGTCGGAGCCCGGAACGGTCATCCTCTATGAAGCCCCTCACCGGCTGAAGAAGACGATCGAAGCGATAGCGGCCAGATGGGGCCATCGCCGGATGGCGATCGTGAGGGAATTGACGAAACGCTACGAAGAAGTCGTTCGGGGTACGGCGGAAGCTTGCGCGAGACATCTCGAGGAGGTTCCTCCTCTAGGAGAGTGCGTCCTTCTGCTGGAAGGGACGGCGAGCGCCGGCAGCGAATTGGGTTCGGAGCCGGGCTCTGCGGCCTCGGAGCCGAGCTCCTGGTGGTCGGCTCTGTCTCTCGCCGAGCATGTGGACAAGTATGAAGCGGAGTCGGGCAACCGGAAGGAAGCGATGCGCCTCGCTGCAAGGGATCGGGGGCTATCCAGGCGGGACGTCTATCAGGCTCTCTTGGAACAAGAGTAGAAGAGATAAAGACCGAGATTAGGCCGCTAAATTATACACATGTGGATAAAGCAAAAAAATCCCTCCCGCATGAGCTCGGGAGGGTTGCAAGGAGATATAAAAAGGTTAGAATTAACAAATTTTAGACTTTCGTTTTCTATTATAGCACACTTCTTTAATTTGTCACAGGTGTAGGCAAATCCTTCAAGCAATCTCGGCAAACAATTTTGCCCTTGAAGTAGATGACGCTCTCCGCATTTCCGCAGAAAATACAAGCCGGCTCATACTTCTTCAGCATGATCCGCTCGCCGTCCACGTAAATTTCGAGCGCATCCTTCTCGCCGATACCCAGCGTACGACGCAGTTCGATCGGAATGACCACGCGGCCGAGCTCGTCCACCTTGCGAACAATACCAGTAGATTTCATCATTTGGAAAACTCCCTCTTCTCAGGTTAAAATAAATATAAAGCTCTCTAGCAAACGTGCAACAAAGGCGGATTATTATTCGTCAGCATTCGACAAAATTCTCGTTTCACTGCCTATAATCATACCAACCATTCCCAAATAAGTCAACCGAGAATATGCCACGATGTAGAGAAAATCCGTGAAACGCCTGTAACTACAGGAACAAAACAGGTACTTGAGAGAAATATGAGCTTCAATTAAAGTCAAAAAGTCCTAATACATATAACGACATTATTCGACATTAGTTTCGGTGTTTTGTCGAATTGTGAATAAGAAAATAATGGATAACGGAGGTGCTGTCTATGTTCCGACCGCTGGATGAGGAGAAAGTGTTCAAAGATCCGGTGCATCATTCCATCTATGTGCAGGATGCGACGATATGGAAGCTGATCAACACGCCGGAGTTTCAACGATTGAGGAGGATCCGACAGCTAGGGACGACCTATCTGACTTTCCATGGCGCGGAGCATAGCCGGTTCTCCCATTCCTTAGGCGTCTACGAGATCACGCGCAAGATCATTAATCAGTTTGAGCGTAACGGATATAAGGATTGGCCGCAAGAGGAAAAGATGGTAAGTTTATGCGCTTCTTTGTTGCATGATGTCGGACACGGCCCATTCTCCCATGCCATCGAGCAGGTGTTCGACACCGATCATGAGGAATGGACCTGCGCGATCATTCTTGGCGACACGGCGATCCACCGGGTGCTCAAGGAGGCCGACGAGCAGCTTCCTTGGAAGGTCGCCTCCGTCATTCGCAAGACCTATGATAAACCGATCGTCGTCAGCCTCGTCTCCAGTCAGATGGACGCGGATCGGATGGACTATCTGCTTCGCGACGCCTACTTCACCGGAGTCAACTATGGCACCTTCGACCTTGATCGAATCCTGCGCGTGCTCCGTCCGCATCAAGGGCAAATCGTCGTTAAAGAGAGCGGAATGCATGCGGTCGAGGACTATTTGATGTCGCGATACCAGATGTACTGGCAGATTTACTTCCATCCGGTTACCCGAAGCTCGGATATCTTGCTGAAGAAGATTTTCCGAAGGGCCGTCGAACTGCGCGGAAGCGGGCATCGCTTCGAGTTCATGCTGCCTTCGCTGCAGCAGCTGCTCGAAGGGAAGCTGACCGTAGAAGGATATCTGTCCTTGGACGACAATGTGGCCTTCACGGCATTTAGCCAGTGGGCGCACGAGAAGGACGAGCTCCTGTCCGATTTATGCCGAAGATTCTTGGATAGGCAATTGTATAAATACGTTCAGCTGGAGACGATGGATCTGAAGCTCATCGAGGATCTCCGCGGCGAATGGGCCCGGATCGGGCTGCATCCGGATTATCATCTGGAGACGGATACGGTGGTCGACCTTCCGTACGACGTTTACAAGCCGGGAACCGAAACGGGCGCTTCCGAGAAGCCCCCCATCCTGCTGCTCGACGAGAAGGAGCAGGTGACGGAGATATCCGCGAAATCGGACATCATTCGTTCGATCGCCGGCATTCACCGCGGGAAATACTACGTTTATTACCCGGAAGAACTGTTGATCTCGAGGGCGGATCGACTACAGACCCATACCCGTGAGCTGTTTCACTTATAATAGAAGCAATTATTCGATAGAAGGAGACGAAACCTGACATGCTATTTGACACTCATGCGCATATGGATTCCCCGAAGTTCGACGAAGATCGCGACGAGATGATCGAACGCGCCCGCGAAGCGGGGATCGAGAAGATCGTGAACATCGGATTCAACCGCGAGACCATTCCGACAACGATGGAGCTAGCGGAGAAATACCCGTTCGTTTACGCGGCGGTCGGCTGGCATCCGACGGATGCGATCGACATGAGGCTGGAGGAGGATTTGGCTTGGATCGAGAGACTTTGCGCCCATCCGAAAGTCGTCGCGATTGGAGAAATCGGACTGGATTACTACTGGGACACGTCGCCGAAGGACATCCAGCATATCGTTTTCCGCGAACAGATTCGCTTGGCCAAACGACTCCATAAACCGATCATTATTCATAACAGGGATGCTCACGCAGACGTGGTCCGGCTGCTTCAAGAAGAAGGGGCATCGGAGGTCGGAGGCATCATGCATTGCTTCTCCGGAAGCTGGGAAACGGCCAAACAATGCCTCGATATGAACTTCTATATTTCCTTCGGAGGACCGGTCACGTTCAAGAATGCAAGGGTTCCCAAAGAGGTGCTCGAGAAGGTTCCGAACGACCGATTATTGATCGAAACGGACGCCCCTTATTTGACTCCGCACCCCCATCGAGGGAAGAGAAATGAGCCCGCTTACGTGCGTCTCGTCGCACAGGCAGCAGCGGAAATAAAAGGAATTTCAGAGGAAGAAATAGCCAAAATTACGATGCGCAATAGCCTGGAGTGTTTTGGACTGCCGAGATAAAACGCTACCATCTGAAGAAAATCGAATCCTTTGTCCGATAAAACTGATATTTGCTTGCGAAAACGGGGATTTGAAGAAAAATTCATCGAAAACGAGCCAAATTCGCCAATTGACCCTTCTTTACACCTTTGGCGCCAAGAGGTTATCATCACAATCAGAAGTTTGAATATGGCATCCCTTTTCCAGTGCGCTTAATCTCCGATAAGGAGAACGGGGGACCCGATGCAGAGGACGGAACGAGTAACAATCCGCGCCGATGCAGACGAGCAATCTTGGGGTGAATTTCGATGAAGAGCGGTTGGCCGCATGACGGTCATCCATCTCCGAATCGGATAGGGCGACTCTCTTCGTCCGAACCCGACAGCTAACCTCGTAAGCGTGGTAGAGAGAGGTCACCTCGTGCTGCCCAATTCCCTTTGATTCGTACACAAGCGGAAGCCACGAACAGATCCTCTGTCTGTCGAAGGCTTTTTTTGTTGTCCGTTTTACGCAAGACCCAAGGGAAATGGCTCGCCAGCGCGAAGGAACCGATGAACTGGGCAAGGCGGCGCACGTTCGTACGATTGCCGCATCGTACGGATATCCACGCCGTTATCATAAATGGATAGTCGCGTCAGACAATCATGCGTAACAGTCGACGGCGGGGCTATGAAGGAGGAACGAGAAAATGGGATTGGTTCCATTAGGGAACGCCCATGATCCACGACCGACCGGCAAGCTTTTCGCAGCGCGATGGAAGCATGGGCACTTACGCTTGGTCCTGCTGAGCGTAATTCTCTCTTTTGCTATGACCATCTTATTTCTAATGCTGCTGCACGGCGCGTCCGCCATGAGCGTGACCGTCGTGGACGGCGGGAAAACTACCGTCATCCAAACGCGTAATTCCGATGTGCAATCGCTCCTGGAGGAGCATAGCATCGCCGTGGGTCCGCACGATGAACTGTCGACTCCGCTCGCAACGCCTTTAAGCGACGGCAGTACGATCGTCATCGATCGCGCAGTAGGGGTAACCCTTCTTGCGGATGGGAAGAACGTAGTCGAATATACCACCGGGGAGACCGTCAAGGATGTGCTGCACTCCAAGAATCTGTCCCTCGGACCGGACGATCGGATCTATCCGGCGCTCGACACCCAGGTGTACGACGGCCTGAAAATTCGAATCGTNCGCGTTAAGAAAGAACTGAAGGAAGCTCAAATCGAAGTTCCCTTCACGGTCGTGGAGAAGAANGACGGAAGCCTTGCCGCCGGNACGAAGAAAGTCGTTCAGACCGGGAAACAAGGCCTTGTCGTCAAGCAGTTCGAGAAAGTGTACGAGGACGGCAAGCTCGTCAGCGACCGCATGGTCTCCAAGACGGTCGCGGAGCCTGCCGTGCAGAAGATCGTAGCGGTCGGAACGAAGAAGAAAGCCGCCGTTACGGCGTTGTCTTACGAGGCCGATTCGGAGAAGAAGACGATCACGGTGGACGGCGAAACCGTCAAGGTCAAGAGCGTGCTCAGCAACGTTACCCTGACGGCTTACACGGCCGGTCCCGAATCGACCGGCAAGGACAAGGGCGATCCGGGGTACGGAATTACCGCTTCCGGCACGACCGTGATGGAAGGGCGGACGATCTCGGTCGATCCGGACGTCGTTCCTCTCGGCTGGTGGGTATACATCGAAGGCATCGGCATTCGCCGAGCCGAGGATACCGGGAGCGCGATTAAAGGCAAGAAGATCGATGTTTACTTCGATAGCGAAAGCTATGCGAATAAGTTCGGCACGAAGCGCGGATATACCGTGTACGTGATCGGACCCGTTAAGCCGACCTCCGATTGATCGGGGCGGCCGTTAGCAGAGGAACGGTCCGGATGCCGAACGCTTACGCTTCAATGGGATGCCACCATCGTAAGCGCATCGACTACAATCAAAGCGGAAGCTGGCTGCAATTGCTGGGGAAGAGGCGCTAAGCCTCTTCTTTTTGTTATCGGCGGGAAACTTCGCCCGGAGTTTTGTTATAATACAACCTATGGGATTAAGTTAAGGGACGGAAGAACGGAAGGCGGCAGATCGTTGGCTAAAATACGCATTCAAGAAATGATCGTGGTGGAAGGCAAGGAGGACACCGTCGCTATCCGGCGAGCGGTCGATGCCGACACGATCGAGACGGGCGGCTCCGCCATCGGCGAGGAGGTTCTGCGTCGAATCGTGCTCGCCCAGGAGCGACGCGGCGTTATCGTGTTTACGGATCCCGACTCTCCGGGGGAGAGGATTCGCAAGATCGTGGCGGAGCGAGTGCCCGATTGCAAACACGCCTTCCTGTTGAAGGATGAAGCGAGGGGCAAGGACGGGATCGGGGTCGAGCATGCCTCGAACGAAGCGATCGTCCGGGCGCTGGAGCGGGTACGCACCCCCGTGCCGCATGCGTCGTCCGATGTGTCGGAGGCACCGGCTCCGGAGATCGAGTGGAGCGACCTGCTGGATGCCGGCCTGATCGTTCATGCCTCGGCTTCGAAGCGCCGGGAGCGCATGGGAGAGCTGCTCGGCATCGGCTACGCGAACGGCAAACAGTTCCATAAGCGCTGCGTGAACTTCCGCATCACGCGGAAGGAGTTCCTCGACGCCTTGGAACAATTGGAGAAGGAAGGAATCTAACGAACATGACCCCATCGAACTTCCGGGCCGGAGCGGATATCGCTACGCCTAACCGGACCAAGGATATCATTCGCAAGCACGGCTTCACGTTCAAGAAGAGCCTGGGCCAGAACTTCCTGATCGACAAGAACATCCTCGATAAGATCGTCGCCGCCGCGGAACTGAGCCCCGCCAAGGGCGCGCTTGAGATCGGCCCCGGCATCGGGGCGTTGACGGAGCGGCTCGCTGAGGAAGCGGGACGGGTCGCCGCCGTCGAGATCGACACTCGCCTGATTCCGATCCTGCGGGATGTCATGGCGGAGCGCGACAATGTGAACATCGTGCATGGAGACGTTCTGAAGACGGATCTTCATCGGCTCTGGAAGGAGCAATTCGCCTCATGCGAGCAGGTCAGCGTAGTGGCCAACCTGCCTTATTACGTGACGACGCCGATCATCATGAAGTTGCTCGAAGAAGGGCTTCCTATCGAGAGCATCGTCGTTATGGTACAGAAGGAAGTCGCGGAGCGAATGGCCGCGAAGCCGGGAGGCAAGGATTACGGCACGCTCAGCATCGCGGTGCAGTACTATTGCGAGCCTCAGTTGGTCTGCATCGTTCCATCGGGTTCGTTCATTCCGGCTCCGAACGTCGATTCGGCGGTCATCAAGCTGAAGCGCCGCGGCGAGCCTGCCGTGGCCGTCCGCAATGAGGCCGCCTTCTTCAAGGTCGTTCACGCCGCCTTCGCCCAACGCCGCAAGACGCTGCAGAATAACCTGTCGCAGCTGGCCGGCAAGGAGAGGAAGCAGGAGCTGGGAGCGCTGCTGGAGAGCTGCGGCATTAAACCGGAGCGAAGAGGCGAGACGCTGACCCTTCAGGAGTATGCGACGCTTACCGAAGCTCTGCTAGAAGCGGGAATCCTCTCCTGATCGCGCGCCGGATTCGGATAACCTTGCACCATGTGCCTATCGCTCCCATACGATAGGCTTAGAGGTGATTTGCCCATGAAGCAGGGGGAACTGGTTGTCCGCAAATCCTATGGCGGCGATATGTTGTTCCGTATTGATGCCGTATTCGATAAGATGGCGGTGCTGCGCGGAACGGATTACCGGCTGCTGGCCGATTCGCCCATCGACGATCTCCAATCGGTGCGGAACCCGGACGAGCTCGGAGGGACCAAGCGGGCGCGCATCCAAGCGACCGAGTCCTTGAAGCGGATGAGGGAAGAACGGGCGAACATCGGCCTATCGCAGCTGCCGCACTTTTTGAACACGGACAGACGCCCTTATTTCGAGATGCCAGGCAAGGTTCTCCATCTGGATGGAGACCCGAATTATTTACAGAAGAGTCTTGCCGTCTATCATCAGCTCCGGGTGCCGGCGGAGGGGGCTCATTGCCATGAATCCCAGATGCCGCAGGTGCTGATGAGGCTGCTTCCCAAGGTACGTCCCGACATCGTCGTCGTCACCGGCCACGACGGCGTGCTTAAGCAACGAGAGGATTGGCATAAGCTCAGCAGCTATAAGAATTCGGTCAACTTCCTCCACTCCGTTCATGTCGCCCGGGAATACGAGAAGCATAAGGATTCCTTGGTCGTGGTGGCCGGCGCTTGCCAGTCCCACTTCGAGGCGCTGCTCGGAGCGGGCGCCAACTTCGCGAGCTCTCCGGGCCGAATCATGATTCACGCCTTGGATCCGGTATACGTCGCCGTGCGCGCCGCGTTCACTCCCTTCAGGGAGACGATTAACATCGAGGATGTCATCGCCCACACCATTAGCGGCATGCAGGGAGTCGGCGGGATCGAGACGATGGGCCGATATCGGATCGGGGTACCCAATCTGAAATCATTGACCTCTAACGTGGACGTAGGGTAATAAGCTTTACGTCCTATTTTGGGATTTTGGGCGTAAATGAAAGAAAATCACCGTTGACAACATTTGCTCTCGGCCTTATAATATTTGATCGTTTGACACGAGCCCTCTTTTCTTGTTATAATTTACAGGGAAAGAGGTGGTAGTGGATCATGGCTAAGAACGCGCTTATCGAGATCAAGCGAAGCTTGGAGCCGCACGTCGGTTCCAAAATCATGCTCCGCGCCAATGGTGGCCGCCGCAAGACCGTAGAACGTACCGGCGTGCTGGAAGAGATATACCCTTCGGTTTTTATCGTCAAGCTGGATCAGGAACAAAATGCGTTCAAGCGGGTTTCGTACAGCTATGCAGATATTCTGACCGAATCCGTTGAAGTGATGGTTTGCAATGAAGAGGGTCAGGTAAGGATCAATTTCATGTCGCACTGACAAGATTCGGTTGATGGGCAGCCGCGCTTTCGAGCGTTGGCTGCTTTATTTTGTTGTAACGGGGGCTCCCCCAAAAGTAATCGGAATCAACTACAGAGCTTTGCGTCGCTTTTGGGGGATTTGTTCTTGTATGAGCCCCGATCGGCGAGGGAAGACTATCGGTTAGGAGCCGTTACGGCGACCCACACTCGTTAAAAGCGAAAGGGGCGGTACCCATGAGCCGGAGAAGGAGAAGCACCATGTCCGAGGAATTCAAAGCGGAGCTTGCGAAGGATCTCGGCTTCTACAATACCGTTCAGAACGAAGGCTGGGGAGGCATACGCGCCAAGGATGCCGGGAATATGGTCAAAAGAGCGATTCAGATTGCCGAGCAGGCTGCTTCCCGCAAGCAATGATCGATCGGCCGAAGATGGAATAGCAGATAGCAGCGGCTCTCTTCTAATGGGAAGGGTGCCGCTTTGTTGTTTTTCGTAGGCCTAATGGCCGAAATCGCATTTCTCCCGGGGGTTTGTTATAATATGTAAAGCTTTTGGCATGAGACGAAGATTGGATTGCCCGACAGGTGATGATGATGATGATGAAAGTATACGAGAAGGCCCCGGCCAAAATAAATCTGCTGCTGGACGTGCTTCGGAAAAGAGAAGACGGATACCATGAAGTCGAGATGATCATGACGATGGTAGACCTTGCGGACCGGCTCGAGATGTACGAGCTTCCCCGCGATCAGATCGTGCTCTCCAGCCATGCAGGGTTCATCCCGCTCGACGAGAAGAATCTCGCTTTCCAGGCTGCCCGCCTGATCAAGGATCGATACGGCGTACAGCGCGGCGTTTATATCCATCTGGACAAGCAGATTCCGGTGGCGGCCGGTCTCGCCGGCGGCAGCAGCGATGCGGCGGCGGCGTTAAGAGGGTTGAATAGATTGTGGGAGCTCGGTCTGTCGATGACGGAATTGGAAGCTCTCGGCGCCGAGCTGGGCTCCGACGTCCCGTTCTGCATCCGCGGGGGCACGGCGGTGGCGAGAGGCAGAGGCGAGAAGCTCGAATCGATCGAGAGCCCCCCGCAATGCTGGGTGGTGCTCGCCAAGCCTCCGATCAACGTCTCGACGGCGGACGTATATGGCAAGCTTCGAGCAAACGAGATCCAAGACCATCCATCCATTCCGGGAATGATCGACGCGATCAAGCGTCAGTCCTTCCATGACGTGTGCGCGAGACTGGGCAACGTATTGGAATCGGTTACTTTGCCCAAGTATCCGGAGGTTCGCCAGATCAAGGAAGTCATGACGAGGCTCGGAGCCGACGGCGTGCTCATGTCCGGAAGCGGACCGACCGTATTCGGGTTGGTATCGAAGGAATCCAAGGTGGCGAGAATCTACAACGGGCTTCGCGGCTTCTGCAAAGAAGTCTACGTCGTCCGAATGCTTACGTAAAAGTTCTTGCTTAGCCATTTGATGTTAGATATGTTATCATGGTGTTTAGTGAAGTCTTGCTCAAAACCGGATAAAGATGTTATGATTGCGGTAAATTATTCGGTTTTGGGACGGGAGAGAGGATCTGTGAAAAAGTTGAAACGCAGCGCACGGCTTGTGGAGATGACTCAATACTTATTAGCCCGTCCCCATACGTTAATATCTCTGACAGCCTTCGCGGATCGCTACCAATCGGCCAAGTCTTCCATCAGCGAGGATCTGGCCATCATCAAGGAAGTTTTCGAAGGCGAAGGAATCGGGGATTTGCATACGCTGGCGGGAGCGGCGGGCGGGGTTCGCTTCATCCCCCGATGCGACAAGACGATGGCCTTGGAGAAAATCAAGGAAATGTGCCGTCAGCTGGAGCAGCCGGATCGGCTGCTGCCTGGAGGCTATCTATACATGACCGACTTGCTCGGACAGCCGGCTCTGCTTCAAGAAGCCGGCCAGATGTTCGCTACCGCGTTCGCCGATCGCGAGATCGATGCCATCATGACCGTCGAGACGAAGGGGATTCCGCTTGCCTACGCGACGTCCTTGTTCTTGAACGTTCCGGTCGTGATCGTCAGACGGGATCATAAGGTTACCGAAGGCTCGGTCGTCAGCATCAATTACGTCTCCGGCTCGACCAAGCGGATTCAGACGATGTCTCTTGCCCGTCGCGGGCTTCGGGAGCAATCCCGGGTGCTCATCATCGACGACTTCATGAAGGCGGGCGGAACCATTCAAGGGATGATCGACCTGCTGCACGAGTTCAGGGCGGTCGTCGCCGGAGTCGGCGTATTCGTGGAATCCGGCGAGATCGATAACGAAGAGAGGCTGCTTCACGATTATGTCTCGCTTGCGCGGCTGACGGAGGTAGATTTGAAGACTCGCCATATTACGGTTCAACCCGGGAATTTCTTTAAGGAGGAACAATAATGACTATCTTTGGAACGATCTCTACGGATGCGGCCCCGGCCGCGATCGGCCCTTACGCCCAGGCTGTGCGTTACGGCGATCTTCTGTTCACTTCGGGACAGATTCCGCTGACGCCGGACGGAGTTCTCGTAGAAGGCGGAATCGAGGAGCAAACCCATCAGGTGCTCTCGAATCTTAAAGCCGTCCTCGCGAGCGTCGGAGCGGACTTCAAGAACGTCATCAAAACGACCGTCTTCCTGAAGGACATGAACCAATTCGCGACGTTCAATTCGGTCTACGCCACCTACTTTTCGGAGCATACTCCCGCGCGCTCAACCGTAGAAGTGGCGCGGCTTCCGAGGGATGTTCTTGTCGAAATCGAGGTTATTTCGACAATCCCTGTCGAAGGGTAAACCTAACAAAAAATAATTTCAAATTCGACCATTAATTTTCCAATAAAAAGAAGGAATTTGCACGGTAATGTGGAATATTACACCAAGTCTTCCGAAGGGGCAAAGGTGGTGAACACAAGTGCAAATTACAGATGTGAGGCTCCGCCGCGTTAATTCCGAGGGGCGCATGAAGGCTATTGCTTCCATTACCATTGACAATGAGTTCGTCGTTCATGATATCCGAGTGATCGACGGCAACAATGGGATGTTCGTGGCAATGCCGAGCAAGCGGACACCAGACGGTGAGTTCCGTGACATTGCTCACCCCATTTCCTCCGGCACACGCGAGAAAATCCAATCCGCCGTTCTGGCGGAGTACGAACGGGCTGCTCAAGACGAAGAAGTATTGGTCGAAGGCGCTTAACAGGAATCATACAGAGAATGGATATGAGAATTTCTTAAGAGAGAGCTCTACATGGGCTCTCTTTTCATTTGCGTTAGAATAAGCTAAACTTTAGAGATTGTGAAGAGATAAGCAGAAATGCCGACGGCGAATCCAGGACGTTGTTGCGCGGACGCCGGCTGGAAGAAGGAAAAAGGAGGTCTCGTTGCTTGAGAAGATTGGCTATCGTATTAGCGGCCGGACAAGGCAAACGAATGAAATCCAAACTATATAAAGTGCTCCACCCCGTATGCGGCAAACCGATGGTGAGCCATGTAGTGGAAGCGGTGAAGAAGGCGTCCTGCGAGCGGGCCGTCGTCGTCGTCGGACATGGGGCCGAGGCGGTCATGGCGCATCTCGGAGATTCCGCCGAATACGCTCTGCAAGCCGAACAGCTAGGAACCGGACATGCGGTGCTGCAGACCAAATCGCAATTGGGCGATCTCGACGGCGTTGCCATCGTCGTCTGCGGAGACACTCCGCTCGTCACGGCGGAAACTCTCGAAGCGCTCATCGCCCTTCATGAGAAAGAAGGCTCCGCGGCAACGATTCTGACGGCGGAACTGGAAGAGCCGACCGGCTACGGCCGGATTATCCGGGGAGAATCCGGAGAAGTTCATAGCATCGTCGAGCAGAAGGATTGCTCGCCGGAGCAAGCGGCTATTCGGGAGATTAATACCGGTACCTACTGCTTCGACAACCGCAAGCTGTTCGACGCGCTCTCCCAGGTGACGAACCAGAACGCGCAGGGCGAATACTACCTGACCGATGTGATCGGCATTCTGCAGAGGCAAGGCAATCGGATCTCCGCCTACAAGTCGGAGGATCCGGCCGAAGCAATCGGCGTGAACGATAGAATCGCCCTCGGGGAAGCGGAGCGCCTCATGCGCCGCAGGATCGCCAGGGCCCATCAGACGAACGGAGTTACCCTAATCGATCCGGAGAATACGTATATCGAGTCGGAGGTAACCATCGGTTCGGATACCGTCATTTATCCGGGAACCGTGCTGAAGGGACGGACGGTCATCGGCTCGGACTGCGTCATCGGACCTTCCGCAGAATTGAAGGACACCGCGGTCGGAGACGGCTCCGTCATCCGGCAATCGGTAACCGATGAAGCGGAGATCGGAGAAGGCTGCGCGGTCGGTCCGTTCGCTTACTTGCGCCCGGGAACCAAGCTCGCCAACCAGGTGAAAATCGGGGATTTCGTCGAAGTGAAGAATTCCGTCATCGGAGAAGGCAGCAAGATCCCGCATCTTAGCTACGTCGGAGACGCAAGCGTCGGCGCGAACGTCAACATCGGATGCGGGGCGATTACCGCCAACTACGATGGTTATAATAAATCGAGAACAGAGATCGGCGACAACGCTTTTGTCGGCAGCAACGTCAATTTGATCGCTCCCGTCTCCGTCGGCGAAGGCGCTTATGTCGTCGCGGGCTCTACCATTACGCAGAATGTCGGAGCTAACGATGTCGCCATCGCCCGCGAGCGTCAGGTGAACAAGCCTGGCTATGCCGAGAAGCTTCGCGCCAGAGCGCGCGCCCAGAAAGAAAAGAAACAATAATTTCTCTCTATCGTAAATAATCCTATAAAAGTAATTAAGGCGGTGCGTCATGTCTTACCCAGATTCAACTCTCAAGCTGTTCGCAGGCAGTTCCAATCCAAGACTAGCTGAAGCGATCGCGCGCAACATTGGAATTGCTCTCGGCGATGCGGAGATGAGAAGATTCAGCGACGGCGAAATCCATATTCGCCTGAACGAGAGCGTACGCGGCTGCGACGTCTATGTCGTGCAATCTACCTCGCAGCCGGTCAACGAGCATCTGATGGAGCTTCTCGTTATGGTGGATGCTTTGAAGAGAGCTTCGGCCAAGACCATCAATGTCGTCGTTCCCTACTATGGCTACGCTCGGCAGGATCGCAAAGCCCGCTCGCGCGACCCGATCACGGCGAAGCTGGTCGCCAACCTGATCGAGACGGCGGGAGCCCACCGCGTGATCGCGATGGACCTGCACGCCATGCAGATCCAAGGCTTCTTCGATATCCCCGTCGATCATCTCTTGGGAGTTCCGATTCTGGGCGATTACTTCCAGAGCAAGGGCTTGCTTGCTCCGGTCGTCGTCTCTCCCGACCACGGCGGCGTCGTTCGCGCCCGCCGACTGGCCGACGAGCTTCAAGCGCCGCTGGCTATCATCGACAAGCGTCGTCCGGAGCCGAACGTCGTCGAGGTCATGAACATTATCGGCGACGTCTCCGGACGCACGGCGATTCTCATCGACGACATTATCGACACCGCGGGCACGATCAGCCTGGCGGCCGAGGCCCTTAAGAAAGCCGGAGCTCGCGAGATCTATTGCTGCTGTACGCACCCGGTGCTGTCGGGCAAAGCCCTCGAGCGTCTGGAGGCCGCTCCGATCAGCGAGGTTGTCGTCACGGATACCATTCCTCTCAGGGATCCTTCCGCTTCTACGAAGCTGCGAGTGCTGTCGGTAGCTCCGCTTATCGCGGAAGCGATTGTCCGCATTCATGAGCAGCAGTCGATCAGCAAGCTGTTCGAGCCGCACGTATAAAGAATGTTTAGGCTTGGTCGGTAACGGGTACTAATAGGTATATCACCGTCTGGAGGGATAACCTTATGAGTACTGCGTTACATGCCGAAGCACGCCAGCCATCCACGAAGAGCGCCTTGCGTCAGCTGCGGAAGCAAGGGAAGGTTCCGGGCGTTGTTTATGGCAAGGAATTGGGGACAGGCTCCGCTATCGCGCTGGATGCCAAGGAGCTTGGGGCTCTGCTTAGAGGGAATGCGAGAAGCATTCTGGAGCTCGAGGTTCCGGAACAAGGCAGCCGCTCGGTGCTGCTGTCCGATCTTCAACGGGATCCCATCAGCGGACAAGTCCTTCACGTGGACTTCCGTCATGTTAACTTAAACGAGTCTATTCAATCGTTCGTTCGATTGGACTTCCAAGGAGTAAGTCCCGGGGAGAAGGAAGGCGGCATGCTTCAAGCCATCCTTCACGAACTGGAAGTGGAATGCGTCGCGAAGGATCTTCCGTCTTCGATTCCGGTCGATATCGGCTCGCTCGGGATCGGAGACCATATTACGGTCGGAGATCTCAAGCTTCCCGCCGGAGTCAGCGCGGCCATGGAGCCTGAATCGGTCGTCGTCGCCGTGCTCGCGCCTCAGAAGGAACGCAGCGAGGATGAGCTTGAAGCGATGGACGACGCGGCGGAGGAGAACGAGAACCACGAGCGCGCCGCGCTGGCCGTCGAGAAGGATTAAGCCAACCCCGGCGTTTCGCGCGGCTGCGCGTTGTCCAGAAGGAGTGCGGACGATTCGATCGTTCCGCACTCTTTATTTTTTATGCGTTAGTATCCGGGTCGAGAAATGAAGGTAAATTGCTTGCGGCTGTACAAGATGCTGTTGACCTTGACGAATTCTTTGCCATAATATTCGATGAAGCCGATGTCCTTGTGGATGGTGCCCCGGTAGATCTGAATGGGGACATCCGCGGCCATATGGTCCAGGAAATGACAATCATCGAATATCATTTGTCCGTTCAAGTACATCATCGATACCCTCTTTCGATCGGAAAAATGGTTGTACTTCTAATGACACGGCAGAGTGACGATTCGTTGCAACGGGCCCTTTTTTTTTCTTGGGCTTAGAAGCACAACGATGAAATTCTATTCGGGAAGAGCGGAGGAATATTCGCATGAAATGGATAGTGGGATTAGGCAATCCCGGATCCGCTTATGAAGCTACGAGGCACAATGCCGGCTTCATGGTTATCGACGAGCTGGCCAGAAGATGGGGAACCGCGGTTAGCCAAAGCAAGTGCAAGGCGTTGGTCGGAGAGGCGCGCGTCGACGGCCGGAAGGTTGCGTTAATCAAGCCGATGACGTATATGAACTTGTCCGGAGAGTCGGTTCGGGCTTTTATGGATTTCTATAAAGTCGAGCTGGAGGACATGATCGTCGTTTACGACGATCTGGATACGGACCTTGGACGGATTCGTTTGAGGTATCAGGGCAGCGCCGGGGGCCACAACGGGATCAAATCCATCATCCAGCACGTCGGCACCCAGACCTTCAATCGAGTGCGCATGGGAATCTCGCGTCCGAAGAACGGGCAGCCCGTCGTCGATTTCGTTCTAGCGCCGTTCGCGAAGGCGGAGCAGGCCGATCTTCGTCGAATGATAGAGGAGGCGTGCGATGCGATAGAGTTCGCGCTCTCGCACCCGTTCGATCAATCGATGGCGAAGTTCAACGGCAAGCCGGGAGATTGAATTCGGGAACGGCCTATGGCCAATGGCGCTTAATATCGGAATGAACCGGGCATACTGAAGGTAATGCGGCGCCGCCCGCATACCCTACCTTCAGGAGGCATACATATATGGCTGTAAACTACGTATGCAGGCATTGCCGAATGCCGCTTGGAAGCTTGAATTCGATGCAAGTAGAAGACTACAGACTGGGCTTCCATTTCTTGACCCCCGAAGAGCGAAAGCGTATAATATCGTATAATTCCAACGGGGACGCGACTGTACAGGTGATTTGCGAATACTGCAGTCAAACCTTGGAGAGCCATCCGGAGCTGGTCCTGCAATCGAATCCGCTCCAATGATCTAACGACGATAGCGAGGCCTTGGCATGTGCCGGGGCTTCTTTTTGGATGTTCGCGCAAGTTTACGCTCGGCAAGCAGTTGGGAATTTTATGAATGAAGCTATCATTTGGATGGTCGGATGCCGAACCGACGCAAGCTTCATCGACTTCGATGGACGTCGAAGGCGTTTTTGCTTGGTGCCAGAAATTGAAAGGGGAAACGTAATGAAGGCGCTTATAAATACGTTTGCCACAGATCCCGAGCTGGTCTCCGTCCTGTCGGGAGTCCGAGGAGGCATGCGCGAGCAGCTTGTCGCCGGACTGTCCGGTTCCGCACGGCAGGTCATGATCGCCGCGATGTATCGCGAGCTGCAGAGGCCGATGCTCGTCGTGACGCATAACATGTTCTCCGCGCAGAAGATGGCGGAGGATCTTCAGGAATGCTTGTCCGAGGAAGAGGTTCTGATTTATCCGGCGAACGAGCTGATTGCGGCCGAGACGGCGATCTCCAGTCCCGAGACCTCGGCAAGAAGAATGGATGTATTGATTCAACTCGCGGGAGGCTTCCGCGGGGTTGTCGTCGTGCCCTTCTCCGGCGTTCGGCGCTTCCAGCCCGACCGCTTGACGATCTCGCAAGCGATGATTTCGCTTAAGGTCGGAGACTCTTTGCCGATGAACGATTTTCTCGAGAAAATGGTCGGACTCGGCTACGAGAGAGTCGACCGCGTCGAACAGAAGGGGCATATGAGCGTTCGGGGAGGAATCGCCGACTTCTACCCGCTTACGGCGCCCGTGGCCGTTCGGGTCGAATGGTTCGACGACGAGATCGATTCGATTCGGACGTTCGATCCGGCGGATCAACGGTCGATCGACAAGCTCGATACGTTCCAGGTGCGCCCATGCCGCGAGATTATCGCCGACACCCGGCGGTTCGCCAACGCGGCGCAGCATGCGAGCGAGCTTCTGGACATCCAGTTGTCCAAGATGACCGATCGTCAGGCCAAGGAGAAGCTGCAGGGCGAAATTGCCCGGGAAATCGATTTCTTGAGACAAAATATGTATTTCTCCGAAATCTATAAATATATCTCCTTGCTCTATCCCGAGAGACAGACTTTGCTGGATTACGTTCCGAAAGACACCCTGCTTCTGATGGATGAGCCGAACCGCCTGAACGAGACCGCGCGTCAGCTGGAGCGGGACGAAATGGAATGGACGACCCATCTGCTGCAGCAAGGCAAGTCGCTGCCCGGCTTCGTCCTTGCCATGAACGCGGAGCAGAGCTTGTATCCGAAAGCGTTCCAGATCGTTTACCTGTCGCTCTTCGTCCGTCAGATACCTCATACGCAGCCCCAGAACATCGTGAACTTCGTTTGCCGTTCGATGCAGAACTTCCACGGGCAGATGAACGTTCTGAAGACGGAGATGGAGCGCTGGCGCAAGAGCGGCAGCCATATCGTCATGCTGGCCGGCAACGCGGAACGGGCGGACCGGATGCGAAGAGTGCTTGAGGATTACCATATCGAGCTTCCGGAGATTTCGGAGGGCAACCTGCAGAGCGGCTTCGAGTTGTCTTCCGTAAAGCTCATCGTGATCACCGAAGGCGAGATGTTCACCCAGAAGCAGCGCAAGGCCAGGCGCGTAGACCGCCGGATGGACAATGCCGAGCGGCTCAAAAGCTATACCGAGCTGAAAGTCGGAGATTATGTCGTTCACCAGAACCACGGGATCGGCAAGTATCTGGGCATCGGCACGCTCGAAATCAATGGTATCCATAAGGATTATTTGCATGTCGTTTATGCCGGGGGAGACCGTCTCTCCATACCGGTCGAGCAATTCGATCTCATTCAGAAGTACGTCGGTTCCGACGAGAAGGAGCCGAAGGTCAGCAAGCTCGGCGGCGCCGAATGGAACCGGGTGAAGTCCAAAGCCCGTTCCTCCGTCAAGGATATCGCGGACGATCTAATCAAGCTGTACGCGGAGAGGCAGGCGACGACGGGGTTCGCGTTCGGCGAGGATACCGCCTATCAGCAAGAGTTCGAAGCGATGTTCCCGTACGACGAGACTCCGGACCAGCTTCGCGCGATCGAAGAGATCAAGAAGGACATGCAACTTGCCCGGCCGATGGACCGTCTATTGTGCGGGGATGTCGGTTACGGGAAAACCGAGGTGGCGGTGCGGGCGGCATTCAAGGCGGCGATCGAAGGCAAGCAGGTGGCGATCCTGGTGCCGACGACGATCTTGGCTCAGCAGCACTACGAGACGTTCCGCGAGCGGTTCTCCGGCTACCCGTTCCAAATAAGAGTGCTGAGCCGATTCCGGTCGCGCAAGGAGCAGAACGAGACCATCAAGGGAGTCAAGGCAGGGACCGTCGACGTCGTCATCGGAACCCATCGGCTTCTCTCCCAAGATATCGTGTTCAAGGACTTGGGCCTCCTGATCGTCGACGAAGAGCAGCGGTTCGGCGTCTCCCATAAGGAGAAGCTGAAGCGGCTGAAGACGAACGTCGACGTCCTGACCCTGACGGCGACGCCGATTCCGAGAACGCTGCATATGTCGATGCTGGGCGTGCGGGATTTATCCGTCATCGAGACTCCGCCGGAGAACCGGTTCCCGGTGCAGACCTATGTCGTCGAGTACAGCCCGACCCTCGTCCGCGAGGCGATCGAGAGAGAGCTGGCCCGGGACGGCCAGGTTTACTTCCTCTTCAACAGGGTGCAGGGCATTTACCAGATGGCGGAGCAGATCAATGCGCTCGTTCCCGACGCCCGCGTCGCCGTCGCGCACGGCCAGATGTCGGAGCAGGAGCTGGAGAGAACGATCCTCGACTTCCTGGACGGAGAGTTCGACGTTCTCGTCAGCACGAGCATCATCGAGACAGGCGTCGATATTCCGAACGTCAACACGCTGCTCGTCCATGATGCGGACAAGATGGGCTTATCCCAGCTCTATCAGCTGCGCGGACGGGTGGGGCGTTCGAATCGGATCGCTTATGCTTACTTCACCTATCAACGGGATAAAGTGCTGAACGAAGTCGCCGAGAAGCGCCTGCAGTCGATCAAGGAATTCACCGAGCTGGGGTCGGGCTTCAAGATCGCGATGCGAGACCTGTCCATTCGCGGCGCAGGCAACCTGCTCGGCGGAGAACAGCACGGCTTTATCGCTTCGGTAGGCTTCGATCTCTACTCTCAGATGTTGGCCGAGGAGATTCAAGCCCGCAAGCTGGAGCAGTTCGGCCATCAAGAGCTGGCGGACATTCCCGTCAACACGCAGCTTGATCTCGGCGTGGACGCTTACTTGCCGCCCGAATATATTTACGACAGCATTCAGAAGATCGAGATCTACAAGAAAGTGGCGGCGGCCGCTTCCCTGGACGACGTTCACGATATCTTCGAGGAGCTAACCGACCGCTTCGGCGATCCGCCGAAGTCCGTCCTGAACCTTCTGGCTGTAGCGAGATTGAAGGTGTACGGTCGTCAATACGGAGTCGAGACGATCAATAAGCGAGGAGACGAGGTTCTGATCAAGATCGAGGCCCGCCGCCGCGAGCATATGGACGAGACGAAGCTGAAGGCTCTCGAGCAGAAGTTCAAAGGCAAGCTTCAACTGCAAGCCATGTCCCCCCAGCCGACAATGAAGCTGTTCGTCCGCGGAATGGACGAAGATTCGATGTTGGCATTTGTCGAAGAGTTTCTGGTACAATACAAAGAAGTGACCAAAATTAAGGGGGAATTACAGGATGTCGCACCCTAAGCGCAGTACGTATAGCCGGTTTGCGATTACGCTGCTGGCTGTCGTGCTGCTCGTCTGCTTGGCGGCCGCCTGCGGCAAGAAAGAAGACAAGGTCGTTGGCGAATACGAGGGCGGACAAGTAACCGCAAGCGAATTCAAGCAATACAAAACCTTTATGAAGGTAATGAATCCTTATTACGCAAGCATCATAGATGAGGATTCCGTTCAAGAGAGCGTTCTTAGCTCCTATATCGGCATGAAGATCCTGAGCGCCCGCGCGACGGAGGAAGCCAAGACCCAAGGAACGGAAGAAGCGAACACCAACTTCACTAAGATTAAGGAACAGATCGAAGCGTTGGACGCGGACACGAAGAAGTCGATCGAGGACATCATGAAGGAAGGCGACCTGACGTACGATCAGATGAAGTCGTTCATCACGACCCAGACGATCGCGTCGAAGGATGCCGACCTCAAGGTAACGGACGAGCAGATCTCGACCTACTACGACGAGAACAAGGATTCCTTCAAATACGCGACCGTTCGCCATATCCTGATCGGCTTCAAGGATAAGGAAGGCAAGACCCGTGAGAAGGCGGATGCGCTTAAGCTGGCCCAAGAAGTCAAGCAGAAGCTGGTCGACGGCGGCGATTGGACCGCTCTCGCGAAGGAATACACCGACGATACCGCCACCGCGGAGAACGGCGGTCTGTATGAGAAGGCCAATCCGGATCAATGGGTCGAGGAGTTCAAGAACGCCGCCGAGACTCAGCCGCTTAACGAGATCGGCGATCCGGTCGAGACGGAATACGGCTATCACGTGATCCAGGTCGATGCTCGCGGCACGAGCACGCTGGAGGAGTCCAAGCAGACGATTCTCTCTACGCTCAGCGGCGAGATCATCGACAAGTTCATGACGGACGAGCTGCCGGGCTTGATCAAGAGCATGGACGTTCCGAAGCCTAGCGCCAGCCCTTCGGCTTCGGCAAGCGCAACGGCTTCCGCTTCGCCGTCTGCATCCCCGTCGGCATCGGCGCCGGCGAGCCCGGAAGCGTCCGCCAGCCCGTCGGCGTCAGCAGGACAATAATCGCCTAGGTCGCGCAACCCCTCCGTATAAACGGAGGAATCGGATGATCGATCGGAGACACGCAGGGAATCCTCTGCGTGTCTTTTTTTCTCTCGAGGGAGACCTGGCGAATGATTCGCCACAATATGGAAGGGGGTAATAAGAGGTGCAAGCTTCGGACGATTCGGCCCCGGCCCCCTTAAACTGGGAATGGCTTCCGAATTCAATAAAGAGGGCAAGTAAGGAGCTTGGCTCCTTCGGAAGGGCAATGCAGCAAGCAGGGTGCTACAAATAATGGAATCGGAACCGGAAGAGCAGCCTTCGTCCAGCGCCGTTCCGGCGTTAGGCGGCCTTATTTGACGTTAATCTCCATCGGTGGGCAAGCGCATAAGAAATTGGGAGGGGTTGAATACTATGCCCAAGTTCAAGGTCACTTTTCTAACCAATGGTCAACGGTTCGTCATACAAGCCTAACGTTCGTAAACGTCCGCAAGCGGCAGGCTGATTCCAGGGTTAATCACATCCAAGAAAGTGGGGCAACACGAGCTATGAAAGCAACCGGGATTGTACGTCGCATTGATGACCTCGGTCGGGTCGTTATTCCAAAAGAAATTCGCCGCACGCTCCGCATTCGCGAAGGGGATCCGCTCGAGATCTTCGTGGACCGGGACGGGGAAGTCATTCTCAAGAAATATTCGCCGATTGGAGAGCTGGGCGACTTCGCCAAGGAGTATGCCGAATCGTTATACGAGAGCACGGGCCATACTGCGATTATCTCGGACCGGGATACCTTCATCGCCGTGGCGGGCGCTTCGAAGAAGGAGTATATAGACAAGCCGGTCGGCAGCATGCTCGAGAATTGCATGGACAACCGCAAAATCATCGTCGAATCGCAGTCGGGCAGCTACGAGATCCTTCGCGACAACGCGGAGACGTTCAGCTCCTTCGCGATGGCGCCGATCGTGGCGGGCGGCGATCCGATCGGAACGGTCATTCTGATCAGCAAGGACGATAACGTTAAGATGGGCGAGCTGGAGAGCAAGATGGTCGAGACGGCGGCCGGCTTCCTGGCCAAGCAGATGGAGCAATAGAACGGATAAAATCGCCTGAGATCCGAGTATTCCCCCTAAACGATAAAAGCTTCCCGGAGGTGGTTCGTTCACTTGGCGGCGGAGCTTTTTCATTATGGCTGCGCGGGCGTGGACCGTCATGGGCAAGCCGCTTCGGACCGGCGAGCTGGACGAGCCTTCCTGAGGTTTGTGTTATAATGCTTCATGGATGGTTAACCAATCTTTGCGTTCGCTACCGAGGAAAGGAATGCTCCATGAAGACGGATAGGGGAAAATCCGCAGGCGGGAGCTCTGCCCTTTGGCAGAGCGCGGCTCTCCTGGGAGGGGCCGCTCTGCTCTCGAAGCTGATCGGCACCTTCCAGAAGATTCCGCTGCAGAACTTGGCGGGCGACGAGGTGTTCGGTCTCTACAGCGCCGTCTATTCGCTCGCCGTCATGTGGATGACGCTCGCGTCGGCAGGCGTTCCGATTGCGGTGTCCGTGCTGGTCGCGGAGCGGGAGGCGGATGGCGACGAGGCCGGAATCCGGAGGGTGCTCCGCTACTCCTTGGTCGTGCTCACCGCCAGCGGCCTGATCGCCTTCGCGATTCTGCTGCTCGGGGCGGATCTCTTCGCGGAGTGGATGGGCGTCCAGGAGGCGGCTCAAGCGATTCGCACCTCTTCGCTGGCGCTGCTGTTCGCCCCGATGACCGCCGCGCTTAGAGGTTATTCCCAAGGCCGGATGCGGATGCTCGGCCCCGCCGTGTCGCAGCTCTCCGAGCAGACGGCCCGCGTCGCGTTTATGCTGGTCGCCTTGCTGTGGGCGGTCGATCGCGCATGGTCGACCGGCGCGACGGCCGCAGCCGTTCACGGCGGGCTTGCGATCGGAGGAGCCGCCGGGCTGACGGTTATGGCCGCGATGCTCTGGCGGGAGCGTAAGGCGTCAGGGCCTCGGACTCCGTCAGAGGCTCGCTCCGGGGCAATCGCTTCCTCGCCACCAAGGACCGAGAGGGAATCCCGAGGCGCCTTGCTTCGCCGAATCCTTGCCGTCGCCTTGCCGGTCGCGGCCGGCTCGATCGTCGCGCCTCTCTTCGGGCTGATCGACGCCTTCACGCTGCCGCGCCTTCTGCAGAGCGCCGGCTCCACGGCGGCCGAGGCGATGGCCTCCTTCGGCGAGTACAACCGCGGCATCGCGCTGCTGCAGCTCATCGTCATGGCGGCGGGCGGCGCTTCCGGCGCCCTGGTCCCTGCGTTGACGGCGGCTCGGACGCGAGGGGACCTGGGCGGCCAGCGGAGGCAGGCGGCGTTCGCGCTTCGCCTCGGCTGGTGGTTCGGCGGCGCCGCCGCCGTCGGGCTCGCCCTGCTCGCCCGACCGGTCAACATAGCGTTGTTCGCCGATGCGGGAGGCACGACGGCGATGGCGATCATGGCTTTCGCCGCGCTGGGAGGCACGCTCCAAGCGATCGGCGCCTCGCTGCTGCAAGGGCTCGGCGACCTTCGTTCGCCCGCCGTGCATCTCGCCGTCGCCGCGCTGATCAAGGCCGCGCTCAACGCGCTGCTGGCGCCCAGCTTCGGCATCGACGGCGCCGCCATCGCCGCGCTTGCCGCCTACGGCTCGGCCGCGCTGCTCAACGCGCTCGCGCTGCGCCGTCTCC
>Ga0065721_10049485_pt1 | contig 33220 bp, 39 predicted proteins | sample Mesricmetagenome_FD_59108 | JGI IMG/M metagenome (GOLD analysis project Ga0065721, IMG submission 59108) | Mesophilic microbial community from rice straw/compost enrichment Sample: eDNA_1 v2 (version 2) | ecosystem: Engineered > Solid waste > Grass > Composting > Bioreactor | place: USA: Davis... | reverse complement strand
CAACACCGTTCTGATGCCGCATCAAGGCAGCGCAACGCGCGAGACGCGGATTGCGATGGGTGAGATTGTCCTTGCTAACCTCCAGGCATTCTTCAGCGGCGAAAAGCCGCCCACCACCGTCAACTGAATCGGACGTGACATGATCATTCGCCAAGCACTCTTCGAAGGTCGCATCCACGAAGGTAAGGAAGCCGCCTTCAAGGCATATGTGGCAGATAAATTGATGCCGATGTGGCTGGAGTTCCCCGGCGTTCGCGAAGTCCGCGTGCTCTATGCCATTGACCAGGACGAGGGCGCTCCCGCTTATCCCATGGTGCTGTCGACCATGTACGACAGCCGGGAGGCGCTGGCTGAAGCATTAGAGTCGCCGGTACGCTATGCAAGCCGCGAGATGACAAAAGGCCTGCTTGCCATGTTCGACGGCGTCATTCATCACCATGTTTTCGAGCTTCTTCAATGATCGCTCGCGATTTGATCTTCTCTCCCTCACGTCAATCAAGGAGGACATGACGACTTCGACTGCTCGTGACTCAAGGAGGCTGAACGTCGTCATCCTTGCTCCCAACATTGGCACTAACTAGGAAGGTCCAGAGGCGAGACTGTCGCATCTCTAACTGGCCCAACTGTCGCATCACTAAATAGCCCTGGAGAAGCTAAACTAAGTGCATCATGCCTGCCTTTGGAGAAGCTAAACCAAGTGCATCATGCCTGCCTTGGAGGGTAGGGGATCACGCCCCATCCTGCAAATGTGCCGTGAATGCCTCGGCCGGCGTCATGTATCCGAGGCATTTACGTGGTTGATCGTTGAGGTGGCGTGTGAGCTGGAGAAGATCGCGTTGCGAGATGGCCGCGAGATCTGTGGTGCCGGGCAAGTAGCGTCTTATGCGCTTGTTTGCGTTTTCGACCGTCCCTTTTTGCCACGGCGCACTTGGGTCGCAAAACCAGCTCCTCGCACCAATCCCGTCTTCCAGAGCCCTGAACCCGGCAAACTCGGTACCGCGATCAAATGTGAAGCTCTGACGCGCGAATGCCGGCAAAGGCGAAAACGCTCTGATGATCTTGTCCATGATTGGCCTCGAGTGCCGGCTCGGGTTCTTGATGAGAACGGTGTAGCGGCTCTTGCGCTCCACGAGAGTGGTGACATTGGCATGGCCGAATGGGCGTTCGAAGATGAGGAGATCTCCCTCCCAATGGCCAAACCTCGATCTATCTCCAATGAAGTCAGGCCTTTGGGATATCCGGTGCGTGGCGGGAAAAGCGCCGTCCCGCGGCTTCCTGGAACGCATTGGACGACGTTTGCGGCGGGCCTCAGGCAGATACTGATAAAGACCAAGCTCGTAATCTTCCTTGCTGTAGATGAAGCGGTAGATTGTCTCCTTGCACACTCGAATACGACTGAGACCATCCGACTGCAGACGTCCGGCAATCTGTTCCGGCGACCAGCGAGCTTCCAACTGATTGATGATCTCCGTGCGCAACGCCGGGTAGCGCCGCAGCTTCCTCAACCGGCGTCGACGCTCCCTGGAGATGTCGTGCGCAACGGCGCTGTAGTACCCGTCGTAGTCCGGCAGCTCACGATCCCGAAACGTGTTGCGCTTGATCTCGCGGTAAATAGTCGAGCGATGACGGCCAAGCTGACGCGCCATCTCGGTGACCGGAACCTTTGCCGCCACCAGATGATGAAGACGCCGGCGGTCGGCAAGGGTGATCTGCGTATAGCATCGAGACATACAAGAATCTCCAAAAACGAAGCCATTGAAATCATTGGCATGTCGCACTTGGAAATAGAATGTACCTCGCTACAAACAAAGATCATGTAATATATATTATGGAACTCTGAGCTTCGATGTCGACTCCAACAGTCGTTTATCTCAGCACGCCTGCCGTTTAAAGCGGGCGTCATTTTTCCGAGCGATCACGCTCTTCAAAGAGCGAGTTGAACCTTCATCGAGTGGCTGCGATCGCCGGCGATCTCGAAGGCATTGATCGCCTCCTCCAAAGGATAAACCGCAGAAAGAAGCGGCTGGATTTCTACGCGACGATGATTGGTCGCGTCGACGGCGAGCCCGAATTCCTCATGGAACCGGAAAGTGCCTTTCATCTCGATCTCCTTCGCAACCACCGTGTTCTGCGGGAAGGAGATGTCGCCGCCCAGTCCGAGCTGGACGAGAACGGAGCGCGGCCGGAGCACTTCGAGGCCTGATCTGACGGCCCGTTCGTTGCCGGAGGCTTCGAACTGCACGTCGAAATAACCCTTGTTGGCGGCATAGGCGGTGAGTTCTTCCGGGTTCTCGGCAACATCGATTGCCCGGTCGGCTCCAACGGCCAGTCCCTTTTCGAGGACGGCATCATCATGTCGGTGACGACGATCTCACGCGCGCCGAACAGCCGGGCCGCAAAGATGGAGAGCGCACAGCCGCTGACCAAAACCCGCTTGCCAGCCAGCGACCCGGCCCGCACGGCACCATGAAGCGTGACAGCCAGAGGTTCGGCCATTGCGGCCTCGTGTATCGAAACGCCATCAGCCACCTTGTGGCATTGCCACTGCTCGGCTACGAGGCGCTGCCGGAAGGCCCCATGGGCATCGCCGATCCGTAGAACCGCATGTTGAAGCAGTGGTTCTGCATGCCCTTGAGGCAGAACTCACAGGTGCTGCAGGGCCTGCTTGGCGAAACGGCAACCCGGTCTCCGACGGCAAGCCCGGAGATGCCCTCGCCCAGCGCCCTGACCGTGCCGGAAACTTCATGGCCGAGGATCATGGGTTCGCGCACCCGCACCGTGCCGAAGCCGCCGTGATTGTAGTAATGCAGATCGGAACCGCAGATGCCGCCGGCTTCGATGGCAACCTCCACCTGGCCGGGACCGACGGTCTCGACTTCCCGATCCTCGATCCGCAGATCCTTCGCCCCATGAATGACGACAGCCTTCATCGTTTTCGTCTCCTCAGATCACGGGTGTCGGCAGGTCGGAGCCTGCGAAATGGGCGGCAAGATTGTCGCGCACCAGCTTGCCCATGGCCTTGCGGGTCTCGATCGTTCCAGACGAGTGGTGCGGCTGCAGAAGCACATTGTCGAGCTTGAGGAAGCGAGGATTGAGATTCGGCTCTCCTTCGAACACGTCGAGCGCCGCCGAGCCCAGAGCGCCGGTCTCCAGCGCCTTAAGCAACGCTTCCTCGTCGATGTTGGACGCACGCGAAATGTTGATCAGCATGCCTTCCGGGCCAAGCGCCTCGATGACATCCTTCGATACGATGTGCCGGGTCTCGGCAGAGGCTGCAAGCGTGACGAACAGGAAATCCGAATGCCGGGCGAGTTCCACGGGATCGGCGATGAATGGGCTTTGGTGCGTGGGTCGTTGAAAGCACTGAATGCCGTCTTTGCTGCTGCGGCTATGCGGTAGCTTTTCTATACCGGACGGATTTCGGGCGTGCGCAGGCGAGCATTCGATTGAGGACGGAGCAGCCGATGGCAACTTCCGTCTGCTGCGTTGGGAACGAACGTGCCCGCAGCCTGCCGCCGATGATCGATTTGTAACGACCGATCGCGGTCTCCGCGAGGGATTGCTTTCCGTAATCGGTCGCGACCTGCCACTTCATCCGGCCACCGGTGTTGATCGCCGCGATATGTTGGTTTCGTTGATTGCCGGGGTCGGCATCCGGTCGTTCCACTGCATTGGCGCGCGGCGGGATAACCACCGCAGCATCGGCGCTGTGGCTGGTAACGGCGTCGTAGGCCGGCTCACCGTCATAGGCGCCATCGGCGGTGAACTGGCCGATCGGCGTGTCGATCTGTTCGAGCAGCGGCTCCACCTGCGAGGCGTCGCCGGCATCCTGGTCCGTCATGACGTGAGCGATGATGTCGCCGCTGTCGGCATCCAGCGCCAGGTGCAGTTTGCGCCAACCCCTACGGGATTTGACACCATGCTTTTCCTCCAGCCATTGGCCAGCGCCGTAGACTTGCAACCCTGTGCTGTCGATCAGGACGTGGACGGGCCTGTCTTCGGGATGCGATCACTTGGCCGCTTGTTCGGTGCTCTCGGCTTGCCTGCCCGACGGCTCAACGTCGTATGATCGGGAACGGCCAGAGCCAGTCCCATCAGTTTCAGCACCGAGGTCACGAAGCCCTCCGTCTGACGCAGCCGCAAACCGAACACCAGTCCCAGCGTCAGGGCAGTCTCGATCGCCAGATCGGAATAACGCGGCTGGCCGCCACGCGTCGTCCGCTTCGACGCCTCCCAGGAAGACAGTGCCTCCGGCGTCATCCATAGTGTCAGGCTTCCGCGCCGACGAAGGCCTGCTTCGTATTCAGGCCAGTTCGTGACCTTGAACTTCATCTTGCCAATACGGTGGCGGCGGGAGGAATCGTGCTTAAAGGGCATCGTGGCGGAGACCGGGTGTTGCGTTTTGTCATCTCCTATGCCGACGCGATTAACGATCCGAGAATTCAACCCCAGCCGCGATCGCTGCACCAACGCTGTCCGCTGCCCTTCCAGCGCCAGATACGGCTGATGGAGGCACGAAAGCTGCTGTCCGCCGGAAGCACCAACGTGTCGCGCGTGGCCTACGACCTCGGTTATGCGAGCCCGTCGCAGTTCAGTCGCGAATACAAGAGCATGTTCGGCAGCGCTCCGGTTGCCGACCTTCCGCGGTGAGGCCTGAGGCATCCGTGCGATACGCGGATAGTCGCAATCCTAAGCCTCTATGGGCGCGAGGCTGCCCTGCTGCTCGGCAAGCTTGACGGCCCGCAGCACCCGTTCGGGGGTGAAGGGAACCACCGACAGCGGATCCTCGTGCCCGGTCGCGTTGCCGCCGATCGCCCGCGCCAGGGCGTTGGCGATCGCCGCGGCGACGGGAATGATGCCGCCTTCGCCGATGCCACGCACGCCGAGGAGGTTCGAGCCGGGAATGGTGATCTTCGAGGTGAGCCTGACGGACGGCATTTCCGGCGCCGTCGCAACCAGGTAGTCCGCCAGCTGCCCCGCCAGAACCTTGCCGTCCGCGCCATAGGCCATTTCGGAAAACAGAGCCCCGCCTATGCCGTCCACCGCCCCGCCGATGATCTGCCCTTCGACGACCATCGGGTTCAGTTCGCGCCCGGCGTCATGGGCGACGAGATAGTCGATCACACGGAAGAAGCCGGTGCGCCGGTCGAGCCTCACCCTGGCCACATGCACGGAACTGCCCATGGTCACCGGATGTTCGTTCTTGTGCACCAGCGACACGCCGAGGGATGTCTCTCCGTCGAACAGTGCTGCTCCGGGGGCGACGGCCCGGGCGATGTCGGCCACCTCAAGGCCGCTGTCGGAACCGTCGGGCCGCATGATCCGCCCCTCGACGAGGTCGAGATCCTGCGGTTCGCTCTGAAGCAGCGTCGCCGCGAGCTTCAGGACCTTGTCCTTGAGCTTGAGGGCCGCGACATGCACGGCATTCGCCCCGACGACGGCCCCGCGGCTTGCAAAGGCGCCCTTTCCGTAGGGGACGAGATGCGTGTCGCCCATGACGACCCGGATCCTGTCGAAAGGCACGCCGAGGGAATCGGCGCAGACCTGCGCGAAGGTGGTGATCTGCCCCTGGCCCTGGGTGGTCATGCCGGAATGGATGGTGACCGAACCGGCCGCGTCGATGCGGATATCGGCGCTTTCATAGTTGACGAGGCCTGAGCCCTCGAGGCCCGTCGCAAGCCCCCAGGCTTCCGTTTCGCCGGCCTCGGTGACCGTGATGTCCTCGTGATACCCGCTTTCGCGCACCGCATGGGACAGGAGATCGGGGAAATCGCCGCTTTCGAAGCTGAGCGCCGCGCCCGCGAGGCTGCGGTCGAGATCATAGGGGAAATCCGACGGCTGGATGAGGTTTCGCAGCCGGATCTCCTCCGAGCCGAGCCCGAGCGTCTTGCCGAGCACATCCATGAGGCATTCGACGGGAAACACCGCCTCCGGCTGTCCGGCGCCGCGATAGGTGGCGATCGGCGTCTTGTTGGTGCCGATGCAGGAGACCTCCACCAGGACATTGGGAATCCTGTAGAGATTGGTGAGTTTGTTGGAGCAGACTTCCGCCGTCATCACGCCGCTGGTGAAGACGTAGCCGCCGAGGTCGAGCTTCACATGCGCGATCATGGCGGCAAGGCGGCCATCCTCGTCGCTGCCGAATTCCAGGTCCACGTCGATGGCGCGGGAGTGGGTCGTGGCAACAAGGTTCTCTCGTCGATCCTCGATCCATTTTAGGGGGCGTCGCAACCGTCGGCTCGCATGGCTGACGACCAGTTCCTCGGCAAAGGTACGCGATTTTGCGCCGAAACCTCCGCCGACATCGGTCGCGATGACCTGTACCTGGTATTCGGGCACTTCCAGGATCGTCGACAGGTTCTGGCGGACGTTGTAATGCGCCTGGGTGGACATCCAGCAGGTCAGCGCCTGCCGGTCCACGTCGAAATGGGCCACGATGCCGCGTGTTTCCATGGCCAACGGCAGTTGCCGGGAAAAACGGAAGCTGCGACGGACCCGCTGGCTCGCCGCCTGCATCGCAACGCCCGCATCGCCCGTGAGATGTCGGTACTGGGCCGCGACATTGCCGGCCCAGCCGGGATGCAGAAGCGGCGCGCCCGGCGCCATTGCCTCTTCCATGGTGGCAAGCGACGGCAGCAGTTCGTACTCGACCCTGACCAGCTCGGCCAGATCCTCCGCCTCGTAGCGGTTCCGGGCAACGACGAAGGCGACCGGATCGCCGACGAAACGTACCCGATCGGATGCCAGGAAGCGCGGCATGCCGCCGCGTATGCTGTCGTGCCAGTAGCGGGTCACCCAGGGCCGTTCGTTGAACGGCAGGTCGGCCGCCGTCAGCACCAGGGCTGCCCCGGCGGCGACGGCAGCCGTCGCGTCGATGCCGACGATGCGGGCATGCGGATGCGGGCTGCGCACGAAGGCGCCGTGCAGCATATGGTCGAGATGGATATCGTCGACGAACTGCGCCTGACCGAGCAGCAGGCGTTTGTCCTCGCGGCGAAGCGGCGACTGGCCGATACCGTTTTCAGTCATTTTTCGTCGAGCTCCTTCAGGACTTCAGCCAGGAGAACCTCGGCCACCTGGCGGCGATATTCGGCGCTGCCGTGAAGGTCATGGCGTGCCGTCACTCCGTCGAGAAGCCGGCCCGTCTGGTGCAGGCGGTCAGCGTCCGGATCGAGGCGGAGATGCATTGGCCGGTCCGCATAACCGCCAAGGGTCACGGTCACCGCATGTCCTGTCCGGACGGCGGCGATGTTGAGGAGACAGCGACGGTTGCGCGCCAGTTCCCGAAAGGCCCAGCCCCCGCCCTCCTGGACCGGGACGTCGACGGATGCGATCATCTCGTCCGGCGAGAGCCGACAGCCTTCGCCGTGGAATTCGGAGAGGGCGACATCGCGTTCGCCGCCGTCGCTGACGATCCGCAGGCGGGCGCCGAGGGTCGAGAGCGCCACCGGCAGTTCCGCTGCAGGATCGCCGAAGGCGATGCTGCCGCCGATCGTTCCCCGGCTGCGGGTCTGGACGTGGCCGACATGCCGCGCCGCCTGCACCAGCAGCGGCAGATGCCGCCCGACCAGAGGATCGGCGAGCAAGGTCGCCTGGCGGGTCATGGCGCCGATCGTCAGCGTGCCGCTCTTCTCCGAAATGCCGGAGAGTTCCGCAAGGCCGTTGAGGTCGATCAGAACCGCCGGAGACAGAGTGCGAAGGTTCATCAGTGGCACGAGGCTCTGGCCGCCGGCCAGCAGGCGCGCACCCGCGCCATGCTCGGCCAGGAGGCGGGTTGCCTCCGCCAGGCTGGTCGGCCGTTTCATGTCGAAGGGCCGCGGCTTCATGCGGCGAAGTCCTTGACGGCCTCGACGACGTGCTGATAGCCCGTGCAGCGGCAGAGATTGCCAGACAGCGCCTCGCGAATGCCGTCCTCGTCGGTCGGCAGACAGCCCTGGCGATGCAGTGCCGTCACCGTCATCAGCATGCCCGGCGTGCAGTATCCGCATTGCAGCCCGTGATGGCGATGGAACGCATCCTGCAATGGCGACAGCTCGCCGTCCGGAGAAAGCGATTCCACGGTCTCGACATTTGACCCTGCCGCCTGCACGGCAAACATCAGGCAGGAGCGGACCGGTTCTCCGTCGACGATCACCGTGCATGCCCCGCAGACACCGCTCTCGCATCCCACATGGGTACCGGTCAGCCGCAAGTCGTGCCGAAGAAAATCGGAAAGGAGCAGCCTCGGCTCCACATCGGCCTGGATATAGGACCCGTTGACGCGACACGCGAATTTCACAGCCGATTCTCCACAAAACTGAAATGTCAGTTAGACTATGAAAGCAAAGTGCCGGATGTGCAAGCGGCAGGTAGGAGAAAACTCAGCGGAAAAGGTCCTCGGAGGCCGGACGGATCAGGTCGGCGGCCGGCCGGTCCTTCGGCGGCCGGGCAAGGCCCCGCACCAGGACGACCGGCATGCCTTCGTCGGCCTGCCCCATCAGGATGGACGCGGCGGCCGCCACCTCGTCCGCGAAGGCGATTTCGGTGACGTTCAGCCGGCGGCCGAAGAGGTCGTTATCGCCACGCCGGTCGACCAGCGCCTCCACGCCGGCGGCGCCGATGGCCACGCCGACGACGCCGCGCCGCCAAGCCCGCCCGAAACTGTCGTTGATGATGAGCCCGAGGCGGCGGCGGGATTCTTGCTGCAGGTGATCGCGCAAACGGGCCGCGCTGGCGTCCGGATCTTCCGGTAGAAGCAGGGCAAGGTCGCTGCCGCCGTCCTCGCTGATATTGGACTGGTCGACACCGGCCTGGGCCATCACGAGGCCGAGTTCGTGCTCGACGATCAGGACCCCGAACCGGTGGCGCAGCACCAACCGGCTCTGCTCCAGGATCACTTCCACCAGGCGCGCGTCCTTGCCGGTGGTTTCGGCAAGCCCGATCGCCCTTTCCGACGGCGTCACCGTCCGCAGGTCCACGTAACGGCCCTCGGCCTTGGAGACGATCTTCTGGGCGAGAACCAGGATGTCATCATCCTGGAGCGCGATGCCATTTGCCTTAAGCCCCCCAAGGATCAGACGGGCGAGATCGTCACCGGGCTGGACGAGCGGGAAATTCTTGAGGGCCAGGAGTTCTAGTCTGCTGGAAGCCATGATCGAATACTACAGGATCGGTCCGATCACGCCACCTTGGCGTTGCCCTTTTCGCCAAGCACCCCTTCCAGCCGCTCGGCGACATGGAGAAGGCAGGCTTCCTCGAAGGTCCTTGCCACGACCTGCAGCCCGATCGGCAGGCCGCGTGCGCCTTTCATGACCGGCAGCGTGATGGCGGGCATGGACAGCACGGTCCAGGGAATGTTGAACATCGCGTCGCCGGTGAAGGCATGTCCCTGTGGCGCCTCGCCGGGCGCGGCAAGGGTCAGCAGCGCGTCGTAGGGGGCCAGCAACGGCGTCAGCCTCTCGCCCTGGGCCGCGATCTCTGCGAAGGCTTCGGCATGCTGCCCGGCGGAAATTCCGGCGGCACGCTCGATGCCGGCCCGCATCGAAGGACTGACAAGATCGGGCGCCAGCCGCATCTCCGGCAGAAGCGCGCGCCGCATCTCGTAGTCGTGGACGAGCCGGCCGAGCCGGGTCACCTCTCCGAACCCCTCCGGCAACGGCAGTTCGTCGATCGACAGCCCCTTCTGCTTCAGGAGGGCGACCGTCGACAGGAAGGCGTCGCGCGCGTCGGCGTCCGCCTTGTCCCAGTTGGCGTCACGGCAATAAGCGAGCCTGATCGGGGATGCGTCCGGCGGCAGTTCCTCGGAAGATGCTGCCAGAACACCATAGACCAGTCTGACGTCGGCGACCGAGCGCGCAAAAAGGCCGACCGTGTCGAGCGATTCCGACAGGGCCTTGATGCCGACCGTCGAGATGCGGCCGCGGCTTGGCTTGAAGCCGACGATGCCGCAGAAGGAAGCCGGGCGGATCACGGAACCGAGCGTCTGGGTGCCGAATGCGACCGGCACCAGCCCCGCCGCAACCGAGGCGGCAGATCCCGCCGAGGAGCCGCCGGGCGTGTGGGACGGATCATGCGGATTGACGGTTGCAGCCGCTGGCCAGGCGGCAAATTCGGTCGTGGCGGTCTTGCCGACGACCATGGCGCCGGCCTGTTTCAGGGCTGCGACGACGGCTGCGTCGATCACCGGCTTGTGCCCCCGGTAGACCGCCGATCCGTAGGCCGTCGACAGGGAAGCGGTGTCGAAATTGTCCTTGATGGCGACCGGCAGTCCCTGAAGCCTGCCGGGCAGCGCGGGCAGTTCCGCCAGGATCTCGTCGCGGTCGGCCAGCCTGACAAAGGCCTTCAGGGCACCGTCGGTGGACTCGATGCGTGTCATGGCGAGCGCGAGGACATCCCGTGGCGAAGTTTCGCCGCGCGCCACGGAACGGACGGTATCGACTGCGCTCATCGCATTGCCGTGGATCAGGTCAGGCATGGGCGCCTCGGAAGGACTGCGAGGCGAATATCCAGGCCCAGGGACGAAAATGGAAAAGAAGAGTGGTCATTCGGATTCCATTCCAGGGATCACGCGTTTGAGCAGGCAGGATCCCACAATAACATTTTTATGAAAAGAGAAATTTCAGTTATACAAATCTAATGACGGTTCAAGCATCCGCGGACCATGCCTTTGCCGGCCGCAACTTTTGGACCTGGGCTGCCGCGGCCAGCACCTGCCCGTCCCGATGGCGCCCGCCGACAATGTGCAGTCCGATCGGCAGGCCGGCGCGCGTAAAGCCGATCGGCACCGAGATTGCCGGCTGGCCCGTCAGGTTGAAGGCACGCAGATAGGGGTTCCAGGCCGATGGAGGGACCGGTTTGCCGCCGATCGCCTCCGGAGCCGTCGTGCCGATCGCAAAGGGTGGAGCTGCCAGTGTCGGGGTGATCAGCAGCTCGGTCGACTGGAACAGCCTGAGCGGCTGCGAGCACCAGGCGTTGCGGGCCAGATAGGCGTCGTAGAAGGCGTTCGGCGGCAGCCGGTCGGCATTCTCCAGCATCGCCAGGATGCCCGGCTCGATCTCGTCCTTCCGGTGACGGTAGTCCCTGAGCCGATGGCTGAAGCCGACGATCGACAGCACGGTCGCAAAAGGTGCCGGGTCGGTCCAGCCAAGGTCATCCTTCTCCTCGACCTGCCATCCGGATGCGGAAAGTTCGGAGACGACGGAACGGCAGGCCTCGGCGACCTCCGGATCGACGGTATCGACCCAGCCGAGCTGGGTGGTGAAGACCGCCCTCGGCACCAGATCTTGCCTGCAATCGTCGACAAACGACCCGTCATAGGCCGGAAGGCTGTGCGGATCGTCGGGATGCGGCCCGGCGGCGGCATCGAGGAAATAGGCGACGTCGCCGACATTGCGGGCGATCGGCCCGTAATGCTGCAGCAGCCAGTGGGGATGCAGCGGCGTATCGGGCAGCCGCCCATGCGACGGCTTGAAACCGACGGTTCCGGTAAAGGCGGCCGGCGTGCGCAGCGAGCCGCCTCCATCCGTGCCGATCGCCAGCGGGACCATGCCGGTCGCGACCGATACCGCGGCTCCGCCGCTCGATCCGCCCGGCGTCAGCTCCGGGTTCCACGGATTGCGGGTCGGCCCGAAGATCATGTTGTCGGTGAAGCCCGCCCAGCCGAAGGCCGGCGTATTGGTCTTGCCGACGACGATGGCCCCGGCCTGCCGGGCTGCGGCCACGACGCCGGAATCCTCATCCGGCACATGGTCGCGAAACAGCAGCGATCCGGAGGTGGATCGCATTCCTGCGGTAAATATGTTGTCCTTGACCGAAACCGGGATGCCGGCAAGCGGCGGAGGTTCGCCATCCGAAGCGAACAAGGCCTCGGCCGCTTCCGCCTGCCGGATGGCGCCGGGCCCATCCACGAGCACGAAGGCGTTGTAGCGGTCGTTCAGCGCCTCGATGCGCGCAAGTGACGCATTCACCACCTCGACCGGAGAAAGCGAACGAGACCGATAGAGGCCGGCGAGTTTCGCAACCGACAAAGAGAGAATGGTCATGGCATCCATCTGAAAACCCCCGGGAATACGCATCCATGTACGGAAATGAGTTAAATTGAAATGTCAGTTATTTCAATAAGCGACCGCAAAATTTCAGGTAGCCGACGAAACTTGGCAGGCGATGGATGTTGTGTTAGCACAATTTGTGATCACACTAGAAAGAACGGCGAGACTGCAAGAGCTCGGGTGATCGCCAAGGAAACACCGGAGTGAACGAATTGACGGACGAAAAGCCCAAGCGCGGGGCAATCCAGGATTCGGTCCTGAAACGCCTGAGGCATGGCCTGATGGTCGGCGCGCTGGTGCCGGGCCAGGTTATCAGCATCAGGAAGCTGGCGGCCATCATGGGGACGAGCCCCATGCCGGTCCGCGATGCTCTGGCGCAGCTCGTTGCCGCCAATGCGCTGGAGGAAATGGCCAACCGATCGGTCAGGGTGCCGATCCTGTCGCGCGAAAGGATCGGCGATCTTTTCGACGCCCGGCTGGCGCTTGAAACCATGCTGATCGCCCGCGCCTGCGACAGGCCGCAACCGGAACTCGCGGATGAACTGAGGGCGATCAACGACCAGATCACCGACAACACTGTGGTAGAGAACTTTCACCACCTCCTGGAACTCAACCAGGCTTTCCATTTCCGCATCTATTCGCTGCAGACGTCGGAAGTCATTCTGCCGCTGGTGGAATCGCTGTGGCTGCAATGCGGTCCGACGCTGTATTCCACGCTTGCGACGCCGAATTTCCAGATCACCCGCGACCAGCACGACCGCATGGTCAAGGCGATCCGCACCGGCAGCCCCGAACTTGCCGTGGCGGCCCTGACGCAGGAGATCACCAATACCCGAATGACCCTGCTTGCCCAGTTCGACCGAAACGCAGCATCCAATGAACTGCGTTTCAGCGATCTTTCGGGCCTGCCGCTCGCGATGGTGTGAGCTAGAGCGCCCGAAGCCTCGGCAGGACCTGCTCGGCGTAGAGCGAAAGCGTCCGCTTCTGGTCCTGTCCCGGCATGTGGAAGACCAGGTGGTCGAAGCCGAGATCGATGTAGCGGCGGATCCGTTCGACATGTTCGTCCGGATCCGTCGAGACGATCCAGCGCTTGGCAGCGCGTTCGATCGGCAGGCTGTCGGCCAGCCGCTGCATCTCGACCGGATCCTCGACGCTCATCTTCTCCTCCGGCGTCAGCGACAGGGCCGCCCAGTAGCGGGTATCGTCCATGGCGCGCGCCATGTCGGTGTCGAAGGAGACCTTCATCTCGATCATCCGTTCGACTGCCTTTTCCGGCCGACCGGCCTGCGCCAGTCCCTCGGCGAGCTTCGGCAGCAGGGTTTCGGTATAGAGTTCCGGCGCCTTGCCGGAGGTGCAGATGAAGCCTTCGCCCGTCAGACCTGCATATTTCGCCATCACCGGCCCGGCTCCGGCAATGTAGATCGGCACCATCTGGTCGGGGCGGTCGTAGATCGTAGCATTTTCGGTGCGGAAATATTGCCCCTCGAACGAGACCCGGTCCTCCGACCAGAGCTTGCGGATCAGCGTCACCGCCTCCTTCAGCCGCGCCGTGCGTTCCTTCGCCTCCGGCCAGGCGATGCCGGTTGCCGGCACCTCGTTCAGGGATTCGCCGGTGCCGATCCCGAGCACGATACGGCCCGGAAACATCGCCCCGAGCGTTCCGAAGGTCTGGGCCACCAGCGACGGATGGTGGCGGAAGGTCGGCGTCATGACGCTGGTGCCGATGGTGATCCTGGATGTCCGGGCGCCGAGCGCTCCCATCCAGACGAAGGCATGCGGTGCGTGCCCGCCTTCGTGTCGCCATGGCTGGAAATGGTCGCTGATGAAGACTGAATCGAAACCGCAATCCTCCGCCATCACCGCGAAGTCCAGAAGCTCGGACGGTGCGAACTGCTCCGCCGATGCCTTGTATCCCAACTTGATCATGTCTGCTCCCTGCTATTTCAGGCCCGCTCGAAGCGGGCGACCGGTGTATTGACCGACGGCGTCAGCGGCGCCGCCTGGAAGGCCCGCTGCACGCGCGTCTCCTCGGCATCCTCGTAGAGTGTGTTGCGCTGGCGTGGCCGGCGCCCCTGGCTGCGGATGATCTCGACCATTTCGGAAGGCGACAGTTCCTGCCCGTGCTGGGCGCCGGCCGAGCGGGTGATGGTCTCTTCCATCAGCGTGCCGCCGAGATCGTTGACGCCGGCCTTCAAAAGCGCGCGCAGCCCCTCCTGACCCATCTTCACCCAGGAGCCCTGGATGTTGGTGATGTGCGGGTGAAGCGCCAGCCGCGCCACCGCATGCATCAGCATGGCCTCGCGAAAGGTCGGCCCCTGGCGCGAGGCGCCCTTCAGGAACATCGGCGTTTCCATGGGCACGAAGGGCAGTGGTACGAATTCGGTAAAGCCACCGCTTTTCTTCTGCTGCTCGCGGATATGGATCAGATGGCGCGCCCAATGGATGGGGCGGTCCACATGGCCGAACATGATCGTTGCGGTCGTTTTCAGCCCGGCGCGGTGGGCCGCGTCGATCACCTCAAGCCACTGGCTCGTATTGATCTTGTCGGGGCAGATGACGGCCCGCACCTCGTCGTCGAGGATCTCGGCGGCGGTGCCCGGCAGCGACGACAGGCCGGCTTCCCTCAACGCCGCCAGGAATTCCGGCACCGGGATGCCGAGCGTGGCGGCGCCCTGGTGGATCTCCAGCGGCGAGAAGGCGTGGATATGCATGCCGGGTGTCACGGCCCTGATCGCCGCGCAGATGTCGAGATAGGTCTGGCCGGTATAGTCCGGATGAATGCCGCCCTGCAGGCAGACTTCGGTGCCGCCGCGCGACCACGCTTCCTCGCAGCGCCTTTGGATTTCCGCATGGTCCAGATTGTAGGGCCGGCCGCGCAGGTTCTCGCTGAGCTTGCCCTTGGAAAAGGCGCAGAACCGGCATTTGAAATAGCAGATGTTGGTATAGTTGATGTTGCGGGTGACGACATAGGAGACGGTGTCTCCGCAGACTTCCTGCCGCAGCGTGTCGGCCGCCGAACAGACGAGGTCGAAATCGTCGCCCCTCGCTTCGAACAGCCGGACGATCTCCCGCTCCGTCAGGTCCTGGCCGGCCCTGGCGCTTGCGATGATGGCGGCAAGCGGGCCCGGTGTCCGGCGCCTCGGAGCGGTTGTCCGTTCCGGAATGGCAAGGCTGTAGCCGGCAATCCAGCCGTCGGATCGCGCCAGCAAGGCGGAATCGGCATGCAGCAGTGTCGGCGCCACGAGGCCGGGATCAAGCCAGCGCCCGCTGTCCTCGAGGGGCTGCGGGTAGATCGCCAGCCTCTCGACAAGAGTTTTTCCGGCATCGGCCGTATGGCGGGCAAGGTCGACGATCTGTGGCCACGGGGCCTCGGGATTGACGTGATCCGGCGTCACCGGCGAGATGCCGCCCCAGTCGTTGACCCCGGCGCCGACGATATCGACGAGGCCGTCGGGCCGCAGGTTCGGCGGCGACTGGATGTTCATCGCCGGGCCGAAGATCAGTCGGCTCATGGCCACGGTCCAGAGCTGTTCCTCGAGCTCCGGCTCGGGCGCCGACGCCATCTTCGTGCCGGGCTTGGCGCGGAAGTTCTGGATGATGATTTCCTGGATATGGCCGAATTCCTCGTTGAGCGCCCTCAGCTTGAGCAAAGCGTCGATCCGTTCGCGACGGGTCTCGCCGATGCCGATCAGCAGGCCCGATGTGAAGGGAATGGCCGCTGCGCCGGCGGCGCGGATCGTCTCCAGCCTCACCGCGGGCAGCTTGTCGGGCGAACCGAAATGCGGCCCGCCGCGGGCCGACAGCCGTTCCGATGCCGTCTCCAGCATGATGCCCTGCGACACCGACACTCTGCGCAGTCGCCGCAAGGTCTCTTCGTCCATGACGCCGGCATTGATATGCGGCAGAAGCCCGGTCTCGCGGATCACCCGCCCGGCGACATGTTCCAGATAGTCCACGGTGCTCTCGAAGCCGAGTTCCGCCAGCTCCTCGCGGGCTGCGCGGTAACGCAGCTCGGGCTTGTCGCCCAGCGTGAACAACGCCTCCTTGCAGCCGAACGTCCGGCCTTCGGCCGCGATCGCCACCACCTGGTCCGGTGTGAGATAGGCCCGTTCACCCTTTCTCGGCGGATGGGCGAAGGTGCAATAATGACAGCTGTCGCGGCAGAGCTGCGTCAGCGGGATGAAGACCTTGCGGGAATAGGAAATCAGGTCGCCATGACCCTTGTCGCGCAGGCTGGCGGCGACGTTTCGAAGGTCCGCGAATTCAAGCGCCGAAAGCAGAAGGATCGCCTCGTCGGAAAGCCTTTCGCCCCTGGCGGCGATATCGAGAAGGGCAGCGGTTTCGGTCATCGGCATAACTCCCCTTGCTCGGCGCCCGCGGCCTGCCGTTCGAGAAAGGCGCGAAACTCCATGGAGGCGCCGAGAAACTCTCCGGTTGCCCCGGATGCCGGGTAATCCTGCAGGTCGCGGAGGTCGCAGGGCTGGTCGATGTCGAGGGCAATGCGCGGCTCGTCGGCTGTCGCAATCGCAATTCCAGCTTCGGCGGCGCAGGCGACATGGTGTTTGTAGCTTTCCCGCCCGAAACAAAATCGCCGCCACGTCGCGGGTCGCACCAGCAATGCGTTGGTTCCCTGCCCGTCGCGGGATGGCACGATCACGGCATTGCCCGTTGTCCGCGCCAGGCCGGCCAGCCGATCCAGGCTGCCTGTGTCGAGCCGGGGAAGGTCTCCCGGAACAACCAGCGCCTGTTCGCCTCCGAGGCGCCCCACCTCGGCACAGCCGGCGGCGGCGGCGGCACTGTAGCCGGCATCGGCATCGACCGAACATGGCACGGCGTCATGGCCATGGCCGATCACTTCAAGCTCCGGATCGGACGTGACCAGAATGATCCGCGAGACGTTCGAACAAGACCGCAACGCGACAAGCACGTCGTGCAGCATGGCTTTGGCCAGCCCGCGCCGGAACCCGGGCGAAAATGGTGGAGACAGCCGCCCCTTCGCCAGATCCAGCCGTTTTGCCGGCACGACGGCGTATATCATCGGCGCCTCCCGATGCTGCCGGCGAAATCGAGGACGACACGGGCGAGATTCTCCCTGTCCTCGAGGCTCTGCATCAATGTCTGTGCCGTCCGTCCGGCCATCGCGTGCGGCAGTTCCGTCCCGGCATCCTGTTCATCGAGCACGAAACCGTCGATCAGTCCGGCATAGTGCCGGGCGACATTGGCGGCCGAGGCGGTGAGCCCGAGTTCGGCGAAGAGTTTTGCCGTCGGCCCCTTTACCGCCTGTCCGGCGATGATCGGCGACACGGCGATCACCGGAGCGCCGTTTGACCGTATCGCCTCCCGCATCCCCGGCACCGCGAGGATCGGATCGACGCTGAGGAAGGGGTTGGAGGGGCAGATGACGATTGCGTCGAGCCGCGTGGCCAGAAGCTTCGAGACGTCCGGGTTGAGGGAGGCCCGTTCCGCGCCATCGAACTCGATCCGGCTGACAGCCGGAACGCAGCGTTCCCGCACGAAATAGTGCTGGAAGGCAAGCCAGCCTACCGGCGTCAGCACCCGCGTCGCCACCCGGTCGTCCGTCATCGGCAGGATGGTCGCTCCGGCTCCGAATCGATCGGCGAAATGCGCCGTGGTTTCCGACAGCGTCCGGCCGCCGGCCAGCATCTGCGTGCGCAGGACATGGGTCGCGAGATCCCGGTCACCGAGCAGGAACCAGTCCTCGCCACCGGCCTGACGCACGGCCTCCATGAAACTCCAGGTCTCGTCGGCGCGGCCCCAGCCCTTCGACGTGTCGCTGAGCCCTCCGAGCGTATAGAGAAGCGTGTCGATATCCGGCGAGACGAAGAGGCCGAGATGGTCGAAATCGTCGCCGGTATTGGCGACGATAGCCAGTTCCCCGGCCGGCAGGACATTGCGCAGTCCGAGCGCCAGCTTCGCGCCACCGACGCCACCCGACAGGGCCAATACGGAAATCCGGCTGGACGCCATCGACGCTTCTCCCCGTGCAAGCTCAATGCGTATTGAAGACGGCCTGGTAATCCGCGAGCTTGGCCATCACCGCCTGCCCTTCGGCATCCGTCGGCCTGTCGGGATCGGCGGCCGGCGGCAGCATGCCGAACTTCATCAGGCAGAGCATAAGCAGGATGCGGGCCTTGACCGACGTGAGGTTGGAACCGGCGATGAACGGTCCGCCACCGTAAGCGAAGCCTTCCCTATTGCCGCGACCGCACATGACGACCGGAAAGCCGGAAAAGGCCGCCCGCGCCTTGGAGGTGGAGGCCGGCTTGCCATAGGGGTTCAGCCTCTCATGCACGAAGCGGGCAAGCGGCGCCTTTTCCTGCATGTAGGCAATCAGCGCCTTCACATCGACTTCTTGTTCCGGATCGGAAAAATAGTCGTCTTCCGTGTAGAGATGGGCGATACGGCTTTTCTTCGATGCGACGGGTGGCACTGTCTGACTGCTTTCTTCCAAATGACTCATGTGGCGATCCGCGTGCTGCGCCGATGAAAGATGCTGCACGGGGCGCATTGACATCGATAACAAAATCACAGTTCGTGATCACAGTACAGTCCATATTGCAGATGCGAAGACCTGCGATGACCAGACGAGGCCATCAATGTCCGTGAATTCCCCGATCTCGACAGACCGCTTGAACCCGGCCGCGATGCCAGCCATTGGGCCGCGATCCTGACCGGCATGAAGCCATTGCTGATTGCGATTTTTTCGGTCGCCGTGCTGGTCGGCATCTGGTGGCTCGGTTCGATGACGTTGCCGTCGAGCGTCCTGCCGTCGCCGTTCAGGGTGGCCGCCGCGCTCTGGGTCGACATGCAGTCGATCGACCTGTGGGTCAATATCGGCATCAGCCTGTTGCGCATCGCGGCCGCCTTTTCGATCGCCATGGTGTCGCGCTGGTCATCGGTTTCATGATGGCGCTCTCGAAATTCGCCAATGCCTTTTTCGGCGTCTGGGTCATCGTCGGCATCACCATTCCGGCGCTGGTGGCCATGCTGACCTGCTACATGGTGCTCGGCCTGAACGACACGGCCGCCATTCTTGGTGCGGCACTTCCGGTCATCCCGATCCTGATCATCAACATCCGCGAGGGCGTGAAGGGCATCGACAGCAAGCTGATCGGCATGGCCAAGGCCTTCCGGGTGAAGCGCCGGCAGCGGATCGTTTCGGTGATCATTCCGCAGGTGGCGCCGATGCTGCTCCTCTACCCGTTTCGGCATCGGCCTGACCTGGAAGATGGTGCTGTTCGTCGAGCTTCTCGGACGCGGCAGCGGCATCGGCTACCAGATCGAGTTCTATTACCAGATGTTCAACATGACCGAGGTGCTGGCGCATGCGCTGAGCTTCCTTTCTGTCATGCTCTTTATCGAAGTCGCGATCCTCGGCACCATCGAAAGGAAGATTTTCGGATGGCGCCAGGCCCATGCGTGAGATGACCGGATCCGACAGGCAGCCGAAATGACCCAGATCACCCTCAAGAACATCAGCCGTTCCTTTCCCGCCGCGCGCGGCACCAGCTGGAAGGCGGTCGACGACGTCAGCCTCGAGATCAAGGTTGGCGAGATCGTCGGCATGCTCGGCCCGTCCGGTTGCGGAAAGTCGACGCTGCTCAACATCGTCGCCGGCCTGGATGAAGGTTATGAAGGAAGTTTCACCGTCCAGGGCCGCAGCCTGAAGGACCAGCTCGCGGCCGGCTTCCGCATGGCCTATGTGTTTCAGGAGCCGCGGCTCCTGCCCTGGAAGACGGTCCGCGAGAACATCGAGTTCGTGCTCGAGGCGGCCGAGTTTCCCCGCAGCCAGTGGCGGGAAAAGACCGATCGCGTGCTCGACCTCGTGGAACTGACGCGCTTCGCCGACTTCCGGCCGATGCAGCTTTGCGGCGGCATGCAGCAGCGCGCGTCGATCGCCCGCGCCTTCGCCATCGAGCCCGACATCCTGCTGATGGACGAACCGTTCAGCGCGCTCGACGAACTGACCGCGCGGCGGCTGCGCCAGAGCCTTCTCAACATCTGGCAGTCGTTCCGTTCCACCATCCTTTTCGTCAGCCATAACGCACTGGAGGCCACTTTCCTCGGCGACCGCGTGCTGGTGATGAGCAGGGGCCCGGCCGGGCGGATCCGCGAGGAGATCGACCTCGGCCATCTTTCTCGTCCGCGCATGGACGACGACGACGCACTTTTCCAGCAGAGCAAGGCCGTCGTCAGGAGCCTCTCCCGCTACGCAGGGCGGGATACCGACATGTAACGGCGCGGATTGCCCGCGCCCTACGTTGAAAACGATCACAAAAAAGAAAAAAGATGGGAACTCTTCTCAATAAATTCGCAGCCGTGGCCAGCACGGTGATGGTTGCAGCAATCAGCTTTGCCGCTCCGAACATGGCACAGGCCCAGGACGCGCCGAAGGGCGACGGCAGCACGATCCGCATGATGGCGAGCCCCTTCGGCTCGCAGTCCTTCATCCCCTTCACCATCAAGAAGTTCGGTCTCGACCAGAAATACGGCTTCAAGCTGGAAGCAATCCCCTATTCCGACGTCAAGGCGGTCAACGCCGCGATCCAGGGCGGGGCGGCCGAGATCGCCGTCTTCGACTGGAACTCGGTGGCGCTGATGCGCAATGCCGGCGTCGACGTCATCGGCGTCGCCCCCTTCCTGACCTATGCAAGCTCGATCGTCGCGCCGATCGATTCGCGGATCAAGGGCATCACCGACCTGAAGGGCACCAAGTTCGGCACCTTCTCGCGCACCTCCGTCGACTGGATCATGATGGCCGCCGCCGCCAAGCGGAAATACAACATGGACCTCGCCGCCTCGCTGGAACTGCAGGAAGGCGCCCCGCCGCTGCTGCGCGGCGCGCTCGAACAGGGCCGTCTGGATGCGACCCTGATGTACAGCTCGATCGCGCCCGACATGCTCGCCACCGGCAAGTTCAAGAACGTCTTCACCGTCCGCGACATGCTGGGCGACCTCGGTCTGCCATTGTCTCCCTACCTGTTGATCGCCACGACCGAGACCTATGCCAAGGCGCATCCGGCCAACGTCAAGGCCTTCGTCGCCGCCTACAAGGAAGTGGTCGACCTGCTGAAGTCCAACGACGAGATCTGGACCGAGCAGGGGGCAAACATGAAGCTGTCCCCGGAAGCGCTGAAATTCTACCGCGACGAGATCCGCGCCGACATCATCCAGTCCTTCAACGAGAAGACCAATGACACGCTGAAGGAGACCTGCAACATCCTGCTCGAGACCGCCGGTCCCCAGGCGCTCGGCATGAGCAAGGTGCCGGGCGTGCTGATCACCACTGAATATCAGTGAGAACATAGCGAGGCGGCACTGAAGGGTGCCGCCCTGCCAGCGGCAGAGACAGCCGGCAACCGTCAAAGAGACGCCACCTGCGCGCGGCAGTGCCGCGCCAGCGCTATGATGCTTGCCTTCGAATTCCGACCCAGATCCGTGACGCCGCCCTTTCGCCCGCGCCGGTACGATGCTTGACAATCTTCAACTTTGATCACAAGGTGTGATCACATTATTCCGACGTGCTGGCCATCAGGCCCCGCCTTTCCGTCCGGAGGACTTTCCTTGAAGAAGATGCATATCGGTTACGACCTGTCCTGGAGCCATCTGGAGGGCCGCTGGCGTCTTCCCGGATCCTGGACGCATGCCACCTTTCCCGACATGCGCATCTACAAGGAGCTTGCCCAGATAGCCGAGCGCGGCCTCCTCGATTTCATCTTCTTCGGCGACGGCAGCGGCATACCGAACACCTGGAAGGGTTCCCGCGACGATGCGGTCAAGTGGGGTGTCGGCTGGCCGCGCCATGACATGAGCCCCTATATCTCGGTCATGTCGCAGGTGACGCAGCATATCGGCTTCGGTCTCACCTATTCCTCCACCTTCATGCATCCGTTCTACGTCGCCCGGCTCTTGAACGCGCTCGACCATGTCACCAACGGCCGCATGGCCTTTAATGTCATCGCCTCGACCCGGCGCGCCGACGCCGCCAATTACGGCTTTGACGAACTGATGGAACACGAGCGCCGTTATGACCGGATGGAGGAGTTCATCGACGTCTGCAACGGCCTCTGGAACAGCGTTGAGCCTGACGCCTTCATCTGGGATCGCGACAGCGGCGTTGTCGCCGATCCGGCCAAGGTCAGGGCGCTCGACCATGTCGGCGAGTTCTTCAAGGTGGCGGGGCCGCTCGCCTCCGTGCCTTCGCCGCAGGTGCGCCCGGTTCTGATCCAGGCCGGGGCCTCGCCGCGCGGCATCAAGGCCTCGGCGCATTTCGTCGACCATGTCTTCGCCATGAGCCCCGGTCTGGACAAGCAGGTCAAGCATCGGGCGGCGCTCGACAAGGCGCTGGCGGCCGAGGGCCGCGACGCGTCGAGGGTCGGCATCGTCTGGGACGTGGTGCTGATCGTCGGCGAGACGGAAGCGGATGCCAGGCGTCGCCACGACCTGCTGCTTCAGGCCGTTCCGGTGGAGGCGGTCGGCACCTTCCTGTCCCACCAGATCGGCTACGACCTGTCGAAGCTGCCGGACAAGTTCACCATCAACGAGATCAATGACGAGATCGTCGCCTCGCAGGCGTCGCCGGTCGGCTTTCTCAACATGACGACCGAATTCGATCCGTCCGATACGCTGACGAAGGACGAATTCTTCCACGCGCTGCAGAAGCATACCGCCTCCTACGACCACGCGATCGTTGGCTCCGCAGCCCAGGTCGCCGACTACATGGAAGAGGTGTTCGTGGCGACCGGCGAAAGCGGCGGCTTCATGATCGCCCATCCGCCCGGCGTGCCCCGCGACCTGCTCAGCGTCGTCGATTTCCTGGTGCCGGAATTGCAGCGGCGTGGCCGCTTCCGCACCCGCTACACCGGCAGGACCCTGCGCGAAAACCTCGCGGATGACGAATGACAAAAAAGCGGCGTCCACCGGGCGCCGCCTTTCTGCTTGCTGAGACCGCCCCGGATGATCCGGGGCGGTGTCGATGGGATCAGACGCCGCCCGGGCGTTCCTCGCCGATCGCGCTGTTGGAGAAATGCACATGCACGCAACGCCAGCCGTCCGCCTCGCGCATGAAGGTCATCGTCGAACGGGAGATGAATTCCTCGTTGTTGGCGCGCCTGGACATCGGGTCGTCCTTGCCGAACCAGTCGGACTTGGTCTTGCGCAGGCACCAGACGGTGGCGAGGTCGCCGGACATCACACCCTTCATCTCGTAAGGCGTCCAGTAACCGATGCGCTGCTGGTTGATGTAATACTGCCAGAGCCTGATCCAGTGCTCGATGCCTTCGTAGACATGGCCGTTCAGGTTGAAGAAGGTGGCGAAGTCCTGGGCGCTGTAGACGCCACGCAGCTTTTCCCAGTCGAATTCGGCATTGGCGCGAAGATACGCCTCATGCTGCTCGGCGACCGCCTTCTGGTCCTCCGGCGAACCGCCGGTCCATGCAATATCCAACACGATAAAACTCCTCTTTGGTTTGAAAAGCCGGCATCCGCCGCTCAAAAACACGCTAGACGATATAAACTGAAATTTCAATTGCAATGAAATGGCGGTTCGATATTATTTTCACTATATCTTTCAATGGCCTGAGAAGAGGTAGGCATGACTGGAAAATATGATCTCATTCTCAAGAACGGACGGGTCGTCTGCCCCGCGCAGGGGCTGAACGGCGTGATGGACGTGGCTTTTGCAGACGGCAAGGTGGCGGCGGTCGGAGCGAACCTGACCACTCCGGCAACGGAAGTCGTCGACGTGTCCGGCCACGTCGTCACGCCCGGCCTGATCGACATGCATACCCATGTCTACTGGGGCGCAACGTCGATGAGCCTCGATCCGCTGGAAATGGCCTATCTCAGCGGTGTGACGACCATGGTCGATGCCGGCACGGCGGGGCCTGGCAATTTCCTCGGCTTCCGGCATTTCGTCATCGAGCCGTCGCCGGTCCGCATCATTCCCTTCCTCAATATCGCCTTCCCCGGCATCTTCGCCTACAGCAAGGCGGTGATGGTGGGTGAGTGCGGCGACATCCGCCTGCTCGATCCGAAGGAATGCGTGCGTGTCATCCTGGAGAACCGCGACATGATCGCCGGCCTGAAGGTCCGCGTCGGGCGCATCGCCGGTGGCAACAGCGGCATCATCCCGCTCGACCTGACGCTCGCCGCCGCCGAGGAGACCGGACTGCCGGTCATGTCGCATCTCGACGATCCGCCGCCGACCCGCAAGGAAGTGCTGGACCGGCTGCGCCCCGGCGACATCCTCACCCATTGCTTCAAGCCGTTCCCGAACGCGCCGATCCGCTCCGACGGCGAAATCTTCGAGGAGGTGAAGCTGGCGCGCGACCGCGGCGTCTATTTCGACATCGGCCACGGCGCCTTCTCCTTCGGCATCCGGGTCGCCCGGTCCATGCTGGAACAGGGCTTCGCTCCCGACATCATCTCCAGCGACGTGCACGCCCTGAACCGCAACGGGCCCGTTTTCGACCAGATGGCGACGCTGTCGAAATTCTATTGCCTGGGCATGAGTCTGTCCGACGTCATCAAGGCCTCCTCGACGACGCCGGCGGCGGCCCTGAGACGCCCGGACCTCGGCACCCTGAAGCCGGGCAGCCATGGCGAGGCGACCATCTTCAAGATCGAGGAAGGGTCGTTCGAATACAAGGATGCCCTGTCCGAGACGCTGGACGGCAAATACCGCTTCCGCTGCAAGGGACTGGTGATGAAGGGCAGATATGGCGCCGCGCCTGCGACCGCGGAAGAACTGCCCCGCATGTTCGACCGTCGCATCACGCGCTGCAACTGCTGCTAAACGAAGGAAGGGCGGCCCTGCCTCCGCCCTTCCTTGTCCTGCCCTTATCTCGATCGGCGGCGATCAGTCGCCGACCGGGATCGCCTCGAGGATCTTTTCGCTTCGCGCCTTCCTGATCAGCCAGAACTGGGCGAGCAGATAGACGACGGCGAGGCCGAGCAGGGTCGCGGAGATCGGTCGGGTGAAGAGGATGACCGGGCTGCCGTCGCCCATCAGCAGGCTCTGGGACAGGGAGACATCCACCAGGTCCGCCAGGATGAAGGCCATCACGAACGGCCCCATGTCTATATTCGCCTTGCGCACGATGTAGCCGATGATGCCGCAGACGGCGAGGACGCCGACATTGAAGAAGTCGTTGGCGAGGCTGTAGGCGCCGATCGCCGAGATTACCATCACCACGCAGCCGAGGATCCAGAAGGGGATGCTGAGCAGCTTGATCCACAAGCCGACCAGCGGCAGGTTGAGGACGAGCAGCATGACGTTGCCGATATACATGGAGGCGATCACGCCCCAGAACATGTCGGGGTGCTCGACCATCATCAGCGGTCCCGGCTGGACGTTCTGCATCATTAGCGCAGCGAGCAGCACGGCGGCAATGATGTTCCCCGGTATGCCGAGCGTGAGGAGCGGCACGAAGGCCGCCGTCGCGGCGGCATTGTTGGCCGATTCCGGCCCGGCGACCCCGGCGATCGCTCCCTTGCCGAACTGTTCCGGGTGTTTCGAGACCCGCTTCTCGGTCATGTAGCTGGCCATCACGGCGAGCAGCGCGCCACCGCCCGGCAGCAGGCCGAGCACGAAGCCGATCAGGCTGCCGCGGCCGATCGCGCCGCCGGAATCCTTCCAGTCCTGACGGCTCGGCATCAGCTTGCCGACCTTGCCGATGATGAAGCTCTGGTTGTGGCGCTGCTCGATATTGTAGAGGATCTCGCCGACGCCATAGAGGCCCATCAGCACGGCCACCACGTCGATGCCGTCGAGAATGCGCACCTCGCCGAATGTAAAACGCGTCATGCCGGAGACAGGATCCAGTCCGACAAGGCCGAAGATCAGCCCCAGCAGGGCCATGCCGATGCCGATCAGCGGCCGCCCGCCGTTCAGCGTGGCCGCGAGGAGTAGACCGAAGAGCGCAAGCGAGAAATATTCCGGCGCCCCGAAGCTCAGCGCCCAGGTGGAGACCAGCGGTCCGACCAGCGTCAGGCCGATGATCGACAGCGTGCCTGCGACGAACGAGCCGATCGCGGCGATCGACAGCGCCGGGCCGGCGCGGCCCTGCTTGGCCATCTCGTAACCGTCGATGACGGTGATCACCGACGCCGCCTCGCCCGGCACGCGCAGCAGGATGGATGTGGTCGAGCCGCCATACATGGCGCCGTAGGTGATGGCGCCGAGCATGATGATGGCGCTGACCGGATCTGCCATGCCATAGGTGAGCGGCAGAAGCAGCGCGATCGTCGTCAGTGGTCCGAGACCGGGCAGGACCCCGACGAAAGTCCCGAGCAGACAGCCGATGAAGGCGTAGAGAAGGTTGCCCGGTGTGAGCGCGACCTCGAAGCCGTAGGCAAGCCGGCTGAGCGTATCCAGCATCTTATTCGATCCACAAGGGCATGGGGATGGAGAGAAGGTAACCGAACAGCAGCCAGCTGCCGCCGGTGATCGCCAGCGATACCGCCAGCGACGCGGGCCAGGGCTTTCGGTAGATCACCAGGCCCCAGAGCAGGCAGAACAGGAATGTCGGCAGCAGCAGGCCGGCATAGGCAAGCCCGATGCCATAGAGAACGAAGGCTCCGCCGACCAGAAGCGGCGCCGGCTGGAACGCACCCTCGTCATGCCGCACCGGCTTGTCGAACATCACGATCAGGCTGACCGGCAGCATGCCTATGCTGGCGAGAAGCGGCGTCAGGCCGATGCCGGGCATGCCGTAGTTCCACAGGCCGAGGCGCAGCGATTCCAGCCCGAAACCGATTGCCGCCGCAAGCAGGCCGAAGCCGACAACGCGGTTGGGGGAAGGCACTTCGGCCAGGGTCCACTTCGCGGCAACGGGCACAGTTTCTCCTTGAACGCTCATCGTTTTTTCCCTTTCTGGTTGTCAAATCTACCGCATGGTTTTCAGGGCATCCGCCAGATAGGCCATTTCCTTCAGCGGTTCGGGTCCCCGGAAGGTGACGACCACTTCCTCGACGCCGGCATCGAGATAGCGCTGGTAGGCTGCAAGGCAGTCGTCGGCATTGCCGGAGACGGTGTAGAGGTCGAGCAGCGTGTCATCGATGACGTCGACCGCCTTTTCGCCGGCTTCCAGCTTGCGGAAGACCTCGTCGAAATAGTCCATCGGCAGGTTGCTGCCGAGCGCGTGCCAGGCCTTGGTCTGTGGCGTTCCTTCCAGCCCGAAGCTGCGCATGATCATGCCGCCGAGAATGGTGCGGGCGAAGTTGCGCGCTTCCTGGCGGTCGGCTCGGGCCACGCAGGGCGCATACTGGATGACCTTGGGCTTCCTCGGCAATACGCGCTTGTCGGCGACGCTTGCCATCATCTCGACGGCATGCCGGGTAAAGCCCGGCGTGCAGAGGTTGGAGATCATCACGGCGTCGGCAAGTTCGCCGGCAAGCCGGATCGACTGGTCGCCCATCGAGGCCATGTGGATCGGATAATCCTTGCGGATCGGATCGAATTCCAGCTTCAGCCGGTCGGCGGAAAATACCTTCCCCTCGTAGGTCACCGTCTCGCCGGCCATCAGGCCGCGCACGATGTTAATCGTGTCGCGCATGGCAGCGATCGGCTTGTCGGTGCCCAGATGGGCGTGTTTCAGCAGCTTGGCGACACCGGTGCCGATGCCGAGATTGGCGCGACCGTTGGAAAGCTCGTCGAGCGCGCCCATCTCCATCGCAATCAGCGACGGGTGGCGGTTGAACGGATTGAAGACGCCGATGCCGACCTCGACCTTCTTCGTCGCCACCATGCAGGCGGCAACCGCCGGAATGACACCGCGCCCATAAGTATTTTCGGCGAACCACAGGGCATCGAATCCGCAGCCGTCGGCGGCAACGGCCAGTTCGACGCAGCGCTGCGGCGTCATCCATCCATCAAGTCTCATGCCGAAGCGGCGGGTCATCGAAGTCTCACTTTCGTCTGCTGGCTGCGCCACTGATCCCGGCGCCGGAATGAAGAAGCAATCCGCGTGCCGGTCGGTCAGATGCCGCCCGGTCGCTCCCCGCCTTCCTTGCTGTTGGAAAAATGCACGTGGACGATCTTCCAGTCGCCGTCCTCGCGGTGGAAGATCATCGTCGAGCGGGTCTCGTAGACCTCGTCGTTCTGACGTTCGGTATTGTAGCGCTGGTCGGCGCCGGTCCAGTTCCAGAAGGTCTTGCGCTGCGCCCAGACGGTGGCAAGGTCGCCGGAAATGAAGCCCGTCATGTCGAAAGGCTGCCAGTAACCGGTGCTGTGCTGGGTGATGTAATATTTCCAGAGCCGGATCCAGTGCTCCCGGCCCTTGTAGATGAAGCCGTTGAGGTTGAAGTATTCGGCCCATTTCTCGGGGCTGAAAACGCTTTCCAGATGGTCCCAGTCGAGCTTCGCATTGGCCTGAAGATAGGCATCATGCTGGGCAAGAACGGCGCTCCTGTCCGCTTCGCTGCCGCCAACCCATTGAATTTCGGTCATCTGCCTGTCTTTCCGTCGGGATTGCGCGTATCGGGCGGGCTCCTGATGAAGCCCGCCCCGGCCGCCGCATCAGTTGGAGGCGAGCGACTTTTTCCAGAATTCGCGGTCGGACTTTGCCCATTCGGTCATGTCCGCGCCGGGAATGCTGGTGATCGTCTGGGCGATGCTGCTGACGGCTTCCTGCACCTTGGGGTCTTGGAAAGCCTTGTCGAGCGCGGTCTCGAGCTTGCCGCGCACGTCTGCCGGGATGCCGGCCGCGGCGACGATCGCGCCCCTGCCCCAATATTCCTCCTGCACGCCGAGTTCCTTGTAGGTCGGGACGTCGGGGAAATACGGGTTGCGCTTGGTGCCGCTGATCGCTAGCAGCCGCATTTGGCCCTGCTTGACATTCGGGGTCCAGGACGAGGCGTCCGACAGGAAATCGAGATGGCCGCCGAGAACGTTGGAGATATTGGCGGCCGTGCCGGTCTGCGGGATATGCACGAACTTGGCGCCGAAATGTCGGGCCGCGGCTTCCAGCTGCAGGTGCTGGCCGGAATTGACGCCGATCGAACCATATTTCAGCTTGCCCGGATCTTTCTTGCCGGCATCGACGAGATCCTGGAAGGTTTTGTAGGGCGAATTGGCCGCAACGACCGCACCAACGACGAACTCGCCGTAGGAGCGCAGGAAGGTGAAGCCTTCCACGCCGTCATAGGGCACCTGCTGCTTCATCGCGATCGGGAAGACATAGGCGGCGTTCGACCAGATGCCGATCGTGTAACCATCGGGCTTGGCGTTGGCGACCTCGCTAAGGCCCAGTACGATACCCGGGCTCGGCTTGTTGACCACAACGACCGGCTGGCCGAGCTGCTGCTGCAGGGATGCGCTGACCGCGCGGCCCAGAATGTCGCTGATGCCCCCCGGAGCGTAAGGCACGACGAAAGTTATCGGCTGGCTGGGAAACTCCTGGGCCTTGGCGCTGCCGAGGCCGATGGTGAGGGCCGAGATCGCGAGTGCCGCGAACCGGAATGCCGTTCTGATTGTCATTGCTTCACCCCTGGCGGTTCTAATTTCTATGGATAAACTGAAATTTTAGATATACTCATTTGTCGTGCGGAATTGGTCAAGCCCAAAATTGATGCAGCGCGATGATTTGCCTTCCGTTTGCACAGGCACGACCCCGCCACCCGAAGATCACAATCGAAAGTGCGGAGAATTCATGAATTTTATCAGCCCATTAGATGATGCGCTTCGGTCCGCCGCAGTTGACCTCGCCCTGCAGACGCCGTGCCTCGTGATCGATGGGCCGGCCTTGCGGCGCAACATTCAACGAATGGCTGAGGCCGCGTCAGGTGCGGGCGTGCGCCTTCGCCCGCATGCCAAGACCCATAAATGCATCGAGATCGCGAAGCTTCAGTTGCAAGCGGGGGCTGCCGGGATCGCCTGCGCTACCGTGTCAGAGATGGAAAGCCTTGCTGAAGGCGGCGTGACGGGGCTTCTCCTGACCGCCCCGACCGCCGGCGCCGACGCGGCCGACAGGCTGGCGCGCCTGAACGAAAGCCAGCCGATCTCGGTGGTCTGCGACCACATCCGTCAGGTGGAGCTGCTTTCGAACGCCCAGGCCGGCCGATCTCGATCCCTTCAGGTTCTTGTCGACATCGACGTCGGCCAGGCGCGGACGGGCGTGACGTCGACGGAGGATGTTGTCAGGCTGGCGGGCCTGATCGCCGCGCGGCCGGGCCTGACCTTCGCCGGCATCCAGGGCTTTGGCGGTCATGTCCAGCACAAGGCGGACCTCGAGGCGCGGATGGAGGGGGCTGCGGCTGTCAGGCACATGCTGGCCGAAGCGGTCGCCGCGCTGGCCACGGCCGGATTGCCCTGCCCTGTCGTGACTGGCAGCGGCACGGGAACGGCCTTCTTCGACATGGAAGGCCCCTTTACCGAACTGCAGGTCGGATCCTACCTGTTCATGGATGCCGATTATGCGGCGCTGGAGTATACGCCGGCCAATCTGCCATTTGAAACGGCACTTTTCGTCGCCGCCGATGTCGTCTCTGTCAATCGCCCCGGCCAAGTCACAGTCAATGCCGGGACGAAGGCATTTGCCTTCAACGGCCCGCCGCCACATCGCATCCTGGGCACCCCGGCCGGCAGTTCCTACCGCTTTGCCGGCGACGAACACGGGGCCATCGACCTCCCGGCCGCACAACCGGCGCCGGAACTCGGCACCCGCCTGCTCATCTCGGCGACCCATTGCGACCCGACCGTCAACCTGCACGGCAGCTATACGGTCATCGGCGAAGACGGCACGGCCGAAATCTGGCCTGTCACCGGGCGTTATCGGTGATCGGCGGCGCGTTCAGTCGGCCAGTACGTGACCGACGGGCGTGAGGTCGTCGCTGTGCAGCGCCTGCTGCAGGGCGTCCGAACCGGCCATGAAGAAGCGCATGTTGTCCGGGAAGACGCCGATGACGGCGCGCATGGCGGCCGCCGCCGCTTTCGGATCGCGCTGCTCGATTGCATCCGCGACGGCGAGATGGGTCTTGATGTCCTGCAGGACGATGGCCGGATTGAGACGGGTCAGACCGAAATACCAGAAGCGCAGGGCGTTGCTGTGCAACTGCCGTATGCTGCGCTCCATATGGCCGTTCTTGGTCATGGCGGCCAGCTGCATGTGGAAGTCCTGGTCCATCAGCACGACCGTGCGGTAATCCCGCTCGCCGATGCTGGCCTCGATGCCGGCAAAGGCGTCGCGCAGTTTCGCAAGCTCCTTCGGCGTGGCCCGTTCGGCCGCCAGCGCTGCGGCCGCGCCCTCCATCACCACCCGCGCTTCGAACACTTCCTGCATTTCACGCAATGACAAGTCCGGGATGCGGGTGCCGATCCGGGCGTGCCGCTCCACAAGCCCCTCCAGCGCCAGCCGCGCCAAGGCGTCGCGCACCACCGCAAGGCCGAGGCCGAACTGCTCGGCAAGTCTCTTGTCATCCACGCCACTTCCCGGCGGCAGGTCTCCGAAGATGATGGCCAGCAGGATCTGCTGGTAGGCGTCGGATCGGCGCGATTTCTTCTCGCCGCGTTTCGCTGTGTTTTTGGTCGGCATCGTCGAACTCTCGAAACAGACATTTCAGTATGCGAATCCGGGATGATTATATCAATTCCATTGGCGAGGCCATCCGCAGGAGCTGTCATGTTGTCCTTGGCTTAACGGTTGACGGATAATCGGAAGTGATGAGCACGCCGACCGTCAGCTACAAGAACCACCGTTTCACACCGCAGATCATCGCCCGTGCCGTCTGGCTGTATTTCCGGTTTCCGTTAAGCCTGCGGCTGGTGGAAGAAATGCTGCTGGAGCGCGGCATAGTCGTGTCCTACGAAACGATCCGGCGATGGGCCCGCAAATTCGGTGCGGCCTGCGCAAAGCGACTGCGCAGAAAGAAGCCGTCGCGAAAGGAAATCTGGCATCTGGACGAGGTGGTCGTGACGGCGTTGTCACGTTGTTTAACTGAGGCCGCACGAAGCGCTTTCAGTTGACTTAGGTTGCTGCGCCGGTCGCGGCCTTCCACTGCGCCATAGCGCGGATCCGATGAATGTGGGTGGCGAGGGCGGAGTGCTTCTTGTGCGACGGGACGAAATGATTTCTGACTGCTGAAAACACCGAGATAAATCGCTGCAAGCCGCCGACGGATCGGAAGCCCTGCATCACTCGTTCTCTTTTTCGCAGCGGCAGATGGGAATTTTCCGCACGGTTGTTGAGACCCTTATGAGATCTATGTTCAATGGCCGGCATCACATCTCGCTTCGCCGCTCCGTATGAACGCAGTTTATCGGTGATAATCCTCTTTGGCACGAGGCCTTGCTTTTTCAGCAGTCTGATCAACAATCGCTTGGCAGCCTTGGTGTCGCGACGGGCCTGCACGATCTCGTCGAGAACATATCCGTCCTGGTCGACGGCTCGCCAAAGCAAGTGCTTTTTCCCGCCAATCGTCACGACGGGGCTGTCACAGAACGCAATCATCGCCATGACAAAGGAAGCGGGAACGCCGACTCCGCCAAGCCTTGGCGAGCGGCTAGGATTGGTACGCTGACAATTGTCGGATGCTTTGTTGCTGGGCTGGTTCGGAAGAGCTGGCCCCGTCGCCATTTTGGCAGTTGCGAACCTGGCCGCATCGAGCGGGCTGCGGTCCGCCCGAAGGGAGCCCATGCCCCTCCCCTCGGCTCCCCTCCCGCCCGGCGTGCCGCCGCCGTTGGCGGCGCTTGATCGTCTCGCTCAGGTGGTTGATCGAACCGGGCGATCCGCCAGCAATGAACTCATTTCCTTGGCGGAAAGCGTGCCTTTGGTCGTGATCAGATAGGCCGCGAGATAGGTCAGCTTCAGGTTGGCTTCTCCCTCTCCCTTTGGCTTGTAATTGATGATTGCCAGGCGCCGTGCCGTCGCCTTTTTCCCCCCTTGAACAGCTGCCGAGTGCTGATCGATCAACTCACGAAGCGAGGGATCTTCTCCAGTCCCACTACCTGCGGTTTCCGTTCCAAGGTGCTTGGACGACAGCTCGTCCGAGGTGAAGCTTGTGCGCAGAGTGGCTGTTGCCCGATGCGACGAACGCGAACTGGATAACGACAGTAGCATGGTGGATGCCTCACCGATCAGTTGCATTGGAGGGGCTTTAAGACCATTGAACCTGACGAAACGCACGATAGGATGCGAAACGAAACGAAATCCGGGCCTGCAAGTCATTGGAAAAAA
>Ga0065721_10004262_pt1 | contig 33235 bp, 28 predicted proteins | sample Mesricmetagenome_FD_59108 | JGI IMG/M metagenome (GOLD analysis project Ga0065721, IMG submission 59108) | Mesophilic microbial community from rice straw/compost enrichment Sample: eDNA_1 v2 (version 2) | ecosystem: Engineered > Solid waste > Grass > Composting > Bioreactor | place: USA: Davis... | reverse complement strand
CGAACCAGGACCGCCTCGACGCCCTCGAGCCCTGGCTGGATCACTACAACTACGCTCGAGGCCACACCGCCTGCGGAGGCCTGCCCCCGATCAGCCGAGCGTCACGAACGAAGTGACCGAGTACAGCTAGCGGCTAGCGGCTTAGCGGCTTAGCGGCGCGCATGCGCCGCGGCGACTTCCAGGGCGCGCAATGCAGAACGGACTCAGAGTCCAGGAACTCGGAACTCGATCAACTCAGCGGCGACGACGTCTGCGGCGTCGCATCGACGCATGTGCGACGAGAAGTGCTGCCGATTCGCGGGACCACTCTCCGGGTCGAAGTGCGCTGCCCCCGGCCCGTACTCGTCTCAGACGAACGCGGCCTTGCCCGTGATGGAGCGCCCCACGATGAGCGCGTTCATCTCCCGCGTCCCCTCGTAGGAGTACAGCGCCTCGGCATCCGCGAAGTGGCGGGCGACGCCGTAGCCGAGGACGATGCCGTTCCCGCCCATCGCCTCGCGTGCCCACGCGACGCTCTCGCGCATCCGCGCCGTCGCGTAGGCCTTCGCGAGCGCCGCGTGCTCGTCCTTCTGGGTGCCGTCGTCCTGCATCTGCGAGACGCGCGTGCAGAGCGCGATCGACGCGGTGATGTTGCCGAGGATGTTGGAGAGGTGGTTCTGGATCAGCTGGTGCTCGGCGATCTTCTTGCCGAACTGCTCACGCTCCGTCGCGTAGCGCACGGCCGCCTCATAGGCGCCGACCGCGACGCCGACCGCGGCCCAGGCGACGTCGGCGCGGGTGAGCTTGAGCACCGCCGCGGTGTCGCGGAACGAGTTCGCGTTCTGCAGGCGCAGCGACTCGGGCACGCGGACGCCCTCGAGCCTGATGTCGGCGTTCTGCACGACGCGGAGCGCGACCTTGCCCTCGATCTTCGTCGCCGAGTAGCCGGGGGTCGAGGTGGGGACGATGAAGCCCTTCACCTGGCCGTCCTCGGCGTCCTTCGCCCAGATGATCGTGATGTCGCTCCAGGTGGCGTTGCCGATCCAGCGCTTCGCGCCGTCGATGACCCACTCGTCGCCCTCGCGGCGGGCGACGGTGCGCAGCCCCTGTGCGGAGTCGGAGCCGGACAGCGGCTCGGTGAGTCCGAACGCGCCGATGACCTCGCCGGAGGCGAGCTTCGGCAGCCACTCCGCGCGCTGCTCGGGCGAGCCGCACACGCCGATCGAACCCATCGCGAGGCCGTTCTGCACGCCGACGTAGGTGCCGATGTTGGCGTCGACACGGCCGAGCTCGAGCGAGACCCACCCGCGGTAGAGCGCGGAGTTCTCGAACGTGCGGGTCTCCTCCCACAGGGGTCCGAAGATCTCCTGCTGGTGGAGCCCGGGCAGCAGCTCCTTCGGGAACTCGGCGCGCTCCCAGTAACCGTCGATGACGGGGGCGACCTCGGCCTCGAGGAAGGCGCGGAGGTTCGCGAGCGCCTCCTGCTCGCGCGGGGTGAGCAGCGCTTCGAATCCGTAGAAATCGGCGGAGAGCGGGGTGAGCGTCATGTCGGGAGCCTAGGATCGCTCGGGATGCCAGGCCAAGCGCGTTGAGCTTGGCTACCAGAGAGAGGCGGGGGAGACCGGCCCGTGTTCGTGGAGATCACCAATGAGCCGCGCGACTACGCGTGGGGTTCGACGACGCTCATGGCAGAGTTCCTGGGACGTGCGCCGAGCGGGGCTCCCGAGGCGGAGTTGTGGCTCGGTACGCACCCCGGATCGCCCGCGCGCGTCGTCGGGCGCAACGGCGACCTGCGCGACGTCGCCGGCGAGTTGCCGTTCCTGCTCAAGGTCCTCGCGGCGGGCTCCACGCTCTCACTGCAGGCCCACCCGACACCGGAGCAGGCCAGGGAGGGTTTCGCTCGCGAGGATGCCGAGGGCATTCCCCGCGACGACCCGTCTCGCAATTACAAGGACCCCTACGCGAAGCCCGAGATGGTCTACGCGCTCACCGAGTTCCGCGCGCTCAGCGGGTTCCGCCCGGTCCCGACGATCCGCACCGACCTCGACTCCGCCGCGCCCGGCCTCCTCCCCGATCTGCGCGCGGAGGCCGATCTGCGCTCCGTCGTTGAACGGCTCCTCACGACCGACGTCTCCGCCGAGCTCGACGCGATCGTCGCGGCGTCCGCCGACGGCGCGGGGGAGTCCTGGGCCACGGTGCGCGACCTCGCCGCCCAGTGCCCGGGCGATCCGGGGATCGCGATCTCGCTCCTGCTGCACACCGTCGTGCTCCGGCCCGGAGAGGCGCTCTACCTGCCCGCCGGCAACATCCACGCCTATCAGCGCGGTTTGGCGATCGAGCTCATGGGACCGTCGGACAACGTGCTGCGCGGCGGCCTGACGCCGAAGCACGTGGATGTGCCGGAGCTTCTCGGCGTGCTCGACTTCCGCGCACTCCCGGAGCCGCGCGTCGAACCCCTCGTCTCCGCAGGGGTGCGCGACTTCTCGCCCGAGGGCGCGGGCTTCCGCCTTCGGGTGCTCGAGCGCGGAGCCACGGTCGAGGCCGAGGCCCCCGCCGTGGTGCTCGTGCTCGAGGGCGACGCGACGGTCGGGGATGTCATCCTCGGCGCGGGACGCGCCGGCGTGATCGTCGACGAGGCGGCCCCGGTGCGAGCCTCCGGCTCCGTCGTCGTGGCCACCACCGCGTGACAAGCTGAGGATTCTCACTCGCCGCGTACCCGGCGCGGGCGGGGCGGGAGAGAGGATGGGGGGATGCCCCACGTTTCCCCGGATCGCGGTGTGGTCCTCGTCGCGGACCGCGGCTTCTTCGCACAGTCCGTGCTCGTCGTCGAGCAGCTGCGTCAGCAGCGCGTGGACCGGTTCGCCGGCATCGCGGTTGTCACCGTAGACGTCGAGGACGACCTCGTCGGGCCTGTCGCGGCGCGGCTGCCGGGGGTCGCCTTCATCCCGCTCCGGACGCGCGACTTCGTCCCGCCGGATGGGGCGGTGCTGCCGCCGCATCTGCCGCCGACGACGCTCGCGCGCCTCGCCCTCGAGCCGGTGCTGCCTTCGTCCTGGCGCTCGCTCGTCTACCTCGACGGCGACGTGCAGCTCGTCGGCGACGTCCGGCCGCTCGTGGCGGCGGATGTGCCGCACGGGCGGGTGCTCGCCGGGCGGGGGAGTGCGTGGCTCGCCGGCGAGGGAGGCTCGGGGGTGATCCGCGACGACGTGCTCGCGCGGCTGGGGACGACGCGCGACGACTACTTCAACGCCGGCGTGCTCGCCGCGCGGCGGGACACGTGGGCCGAGCGCGCACCGCGCGCGCTGGCTCGCTACCTGGCAGAGCCCGACCTGTTCCCGTGGCTCGACCAGGATGCGCTCAACGCGGAGTTCGCGGGCGACGTGCTGCCCCTGCCCCCGAGCTACAACTTCCACTCGTACTACGCGGCTCTCGGGGTGTCCCGCACGGCGCGACCGCGCATCGTGCACTTCACGGGCGACGCGAAGCCCTGGCGCAGCGCCAACCCGCCCTGGCGAGCACGCTTCGCGCGTGCCTACTCAGACCTCACGCGCCGCCATCCCGAACTCGCCGAGCTCCTCGCGGTGCCCGACTGGCTCGTCGCGGAGTCGCGCACCTCCCGTCGTCTCCGCCGGTTCGTGCGTGAACTGCCGCAACACGCGGCGGAGTGGCGCGACACGGCCGAACTCCGCGCCCGCTACCGGCGGTATCTCGCCGAGACCGACTTCCCGATCCCGGCCTGAGGACGCCGTCTCAACCCGCCATCGCCTCGTCACGGCAGCAGAACGTGCGGCGATAGGCCGTCGGCGTCGTCTGCAGCACCTTGAGGAAGTGGTGCCGCATGACGGCGGCGGTGCCGAAGCCGGCGAGGCGCGCGATCTCCTCGAGCCCCGAGTCGGTCTGCTCGAGCAGCTGCTGCGCGCGCAGGATGCGCTGTCGGTTGAGCCACGCGGCGGGCGTCGTGCCGAGGTCGGCGCGGAAGCGGCGCGCGAACGTGCGCGACGACATGAGCGCCTTGCGGGCGAGCTGGTCGACGGTGAGGTCCTGGTCGAGGTTCTGCAGCATCCACTCGGTGACCTCGGCGAACGAGTCCGCGCGGCGCTCCGGGACGGGGCTCGGGATGTACTGCGACTGCCCGCCGTCGCGCTGCGGCGGCACGACCATGCGCCGGGCGATGACGTTGGTGGCGGCGACGCCGTGCTCGGTGCGGACGATGTGGAGGGCGGCGTCGATGCCTGCGGCGGTGCCGGCGCTCGTGACGACGTTGCCGTCCTGCACGAAGAGGACGTCGGGGTCGACCTCGATCTGCGGGTACCGCCGCGCGAGGCGGTCGGCGTGCATCCAGTGCGTCGTCGCGCGGCGGCCGTCGAGGACGCCGGCCTGCGCGAGCACGAAGGCGCCGCTGCACACGCTCATGACCCAGGCGCCGCGGGCGACGGCGTCGCGAACGACCTGGAGGTAGCGCTCGTCGACGCTCTCGGTGCCGAGGAGGTGCGCGGGCACGGCGACGAGGTCGGCGTCCGCGGCGATCGAGAGGTCGTTCTCGACGTGCAGCGGGAAGCCGAGGCTCAGGGGGACGGGGCCGGGGTCGGCGGTCGCGATGGAGAAGTCGAACTCGGGCGCCCCGGTGTCGGAGCGGTCGACGCCGAACACCTCGCACACGACGCCGAACTCGAAGGGCGCGGTGCCGGGGAGCACGAGACAGACGACCTTGCGAAGCACCGCGACCTCCTGGCAGTTTTTCGACGAACTACGGCGATCATGCCACTCGTGGCGGAAAATCACAATCCGTAACGTTCCTGCCATGTTGATGGTCCTGATCCTCCTCGTGCTCCTCGCCGTCGTCGCGACTGCCGCGACGATCCGTTCCGTCGCCCGCGACGGCTACCGCCGCGTCCCGCTCCGTCGCAGTACCCCTACCCTGGAGGCGTGACTTGGCTCGTGACCGGCGGCGCCGGCTACATCGGCGCCCACGTCGTCCGTGAGTTCCTCGCGGCCGACATGCCCGTCGTCGTGCTTGACGACCTGTCGAGCGGGCGGGAGGGGTTCGTGCCCCGCGGCGTTCCGTTCGCGCGCGGCACGATCCTCGACGGGGCCCTCCTCCAACGCGTGATGGACGAGCACGACGTCACGGGCGTCGTCCACATCGCGGGGTTCAAGTACGCCGGCGTGTCCGTGCAGCGGCCCCTCCACACCTACGAGCAGAACGTCGACGGCACGACCGTGCTCCTCGCCGTCATGCAGGATCGCGGCGTCGGCAAGATGGTGTTCTCGTCGAGCGCCGCCGTCTACGGCACCCCGGATGTCGACCTCGTCACCGAGGACACCCCCAAGGCTCCCGAGTCGCCCTACGGCGAGTCGAAGCTCATCGGGGAGTGGCTCCTGCGCGACCAGGAGATCGCGGCGGGACTGCGGCACACGTCGCTGCGCTACTTCAACGTCGTCGGCTCGGGCGATCCGGCCATCCGCGACACGAGCCCGCACAATCTCTTCCCCCTCGTCTTCGACGCGCTCGCCGAGGGTCGGCTCCCGCGCATCAACGGCACGGACTACCCGACCCCCGACGGCACGTGCGTGCGCGACTACGTGCACGTGAGCGACATCGCCCTGGCGCACGTCGCCGCCGCGCGGCGCCTCGACGCGGGCGAGCCCCTCGAGCGTGCCTACAACCTCGGCAGCGGGGCGGGGGTGAGCGTCGCCGAGATCATGGCGGCCGTCGCCCGGGTCACCGGCATCCCGTTCGAGCCCGAGCTCGGCCCGCGCCGCGCGGGGGATCCGCCCCGCATCGTCGCGAACGGCGATCTCGCCGCGCGTGACCTCGACTGGCGGATGCGACATTCCCTCGACGAGATGGTGTCGAGCGCCTGGGCAGCCCGACAGGCGGCGACAACCACCTAAGCCGGTTTCCCCTCCCCGGGGGTTCCGGCGAGTCGCGACCGGGGCGCGCGTCCCCGGCGACCTATCATTCCGCGACTTGACGCGGAGGGAATCACACGGGTGTAATTAGGCAAGCGCCCGCGGGGAGGCGCGGTGGCAACGAAGGGGATTCACATGGCGCGGAACGAGCCCGCACGGCTGGAAGGCGAAGGCGCCTCGCGCGCAGGCCACACCGCGCACTACAAGCCCTCGGTGCCGGAAGACTGGTTCGTCGACCCGGTGCGGCTCGGCATCCCCGGGCTGCGTCCCCAGGTCGTCGACGACGACAACCCCCTTGCCTGGCAGACCGACGCCCTGTGCGCGCAGACCGACCCCGAGGCGTTCTTCCCCGAGAAGGGCGGCTCGACGCGCGACGCGAAGCGCATCTGCACGAGCTGTGAGGTCAAGGCGCAGTGCCTCGAGTACGCGCTCCAGAACGACGAGCGCTTCGGCATCTGGGGTGGCCTCTCCGAGCGCGAGCGCCGCCGCCTCCGTCGGACGCGCACGGCGTAGGGCTCGACACGCGGCCGTGGACGGCCGCTACTCGACCGACGAGGCTTAGCCTCGAAAGCGATGCCCGGGGTGACCGCGATCCTCGTCGCCCGTGAGGGCGACGCCGCGGCCGAGCGCGCCCTGGAACGCCAGGTGCGCCCGCCCGACGCGGTCGTCGTCGTCGCGGCGGGGACCCCGCTCGCCCGCGCCGTCGGCGGTCTGCCCGCCGATGCCGACGATTGGCTGTGGCTGCTCCCCGGCGGCGCCGAGCCGGAGCCCGACGCCCTCGCGCGCCTCCTCGCGGCCGTCGAGATCGCGCCGTCGGTCGTGATCGCCGGCCCCAAGCTCGTCGACCCCGACGACCGCGGGATGCTGCGCTCCTTCGGCGAGAGCATCACGCGTTACGGCACGACGATGCCCCTCGCCGACGACGAGCTCGACCAGTCCCAGCACGACGCCGACGACGACGTGCTCGGGGTCGTGCTGCCCGGGATGCTCATCCGACGCGCGACGTGGGACGCGCTCGGCGGTCCCGACCGCGGCCTCCCCACGGCGGATGCCGGGCTCGACCTGTCGATCCGGGCGCGGCTCGCCGGCGGCCGCGTCGTCCGCGTCCCGAACGCCCGCGTCGCCGTGGGCGAGGGCGTGCAGGACTTCCTACGCCGCAAGCCGCTCGGCGCGGGAGCCCGCGAACGGGCGCGTCGCTCAGCCCAGCTGCACCGGCGTCTCGTCTACGCCCCCGCCGCAGCCGTTCCCCTCCACTGGCTCTCCCTCCTCCCGCTCGCCGTCGCCCGCTGCCTCGCCTTCCTGCTCGGGAAGCGGCCCGGCGCGATCCCGGGGGAGCTCGGCGCGACGCTCCAGGCGGTCTTCGACGGCTCCGTCCCCGTCGCGCGCGCGACGCTCCGCCGCAGTCGCTCGGTCGACTGGTCGGCGCTCGCACCGCTGCGCATCCCGCCGGACGTCGTGCGCGAGCGCCGCGCGACCGCGCGCGACCGGGAGTACGCCGCGTCCGGGCTGCCGGACCTCGTGCGGGCGCGCTTCCTGCCCGGCGGGCTCGCCGTCACCGTGCTCGCGGGACTTCTCGGCATCGTGCTCGCGCTCCCCGTGCTCGGCGCGACCTCCCTCACGGGTGGAGCCCTTCTGCCGCTCTCCGACCTCGGATCGCTGTGGGCCAACCTCGGCTGGGCGCCGCGCGACGGGCTCGACCTCGTGGGCCCCGCCGATCCGTTCCACGCCGTCCTTGCCCTCCTCGGCACGGTCACCGCGTGGGCGCCGTCGGCCTCGCTCGTGCTCCTGTGGCTCGCGGCGCCCGCGCTCGCCGCGCTCGCGGCCTGGTGGTGCGCGACGCGACTGAGCACGCGCGCGTGGCCGCCCGTCCTCGCCGCCGCCCTGTGGATGCTCGCCCCGCCGTTCCTTGCCGCGCTCGCCGAGGGCCGTCCCGCGGCGGTGCTCGTCCACATCCTGCTCCCGTGGCTCGTGCTCGCGTTGCTCGGTGCGCCGCGCTCCTGGAGCGCCGCGGGCGCCGCCGCCCTGCTCGCCGCGGCCGTCGTCGCGTGCGCGCCCGTGCTCGCGCCCGTGATCCTCGTCGCGACGGCGGTGTGGGCCGTCGCACACCCCCGCGACATCCTCCGCGTGCTCGCCGTGCCGCTGCCTGCGCTCGTGCTCGCCGCCCCGCTCGCGGCGGCCCAGGTCGCGCGGGGCACTCCGCTCGCGCTCCTGGCCGACCCCGGCCTCGCCGTGCCGACCGCGGCGGCCCCCGGCTGGCAGCTCCTCCTCGGCGCCCCGACCGGAGCCGGCTGGCCCGAGCTCATCGAGGTGCTCGGCCTCCCCGCCCTCGTCGCGACGCCCGCCGCGATCGCGCTGCTCGCCCCGCTCGCCGCCGTCGTGCTCCTGTCGCTCTTCCTCCCCGGCGCCCGGCGTGCCGTGCCCGCGACCCTCGTCGCGCTCGGCGGGCTCGTCACCGCCGTCGCCGCCGCGCACCTCGAGCCCGCGGCGGCGGGGGCGCAGAGCGCCGGCATCTGGCCCGGCTCCGCGCTGAGCCTCTACTGGGCCGGACTCGTCGGAGCGGTCGTCGTCGCTCTCGGCGCGCTGCGACGCGTCGCCGTCGTCGTGGGGGGAGCCGTACTCGTGTCGGCCGCCGTCGCCGTCGCCCCGACGCTCGTCATCCTCACGACCGGCGCGGGAGCCGTCGTGCCCGGCGACGGCCGCGTGCTGCCCGCGATCGTCGCCGCGGAGTCCGTCGAGGACCCGGGGCTCGGCACCCTCGTGCTCCGCCCCCAACCGGACGGCTCGCTCGCCGCGACGGTCGAGCGCGGCGCCGGCACGACCCTCGACCGCACGTCGACGTTCGCCGCCACCCGGGCGGAGCCGAGTGTCGCGCAGCTCGAGCTCGCCGAGCTCGCCGGCAACCTCGCGTCGCGCGGCGGCTTCGATCCCGCCCCCGTGCTCGATCGGCTCGGCATCGAGTTCGTGGTGCTCACCCCCGCCCCGGACCGCGCCGCCTCCGGCATCCGGGAACGGGCCGCGGAGGCGCTGGACGCGCAGGCCGCGCTCGTCGCCGTGGGCGACACCGCGCGCGGCTCGCTGTGGCGGTATCCGGAGCACGAGCCCCTCGCGCCCGCCGCGGGCAGCACGACGCTCTCGACGCTCGTGCTCTCGGGTCAGGCCGCGGTCTTCGCGTTCACGGTGCTGCTCGCGCTCCCGACCGGACCCCGGCGCCGCATCGTCACGGGTGCACCCGCGGACGACGTCGACGACCGGCTCGAACCGGACGGTTTCGACGAGGACGGATTCGACGAGGAGCATCGTGGCTGAGCGGGGACTCGTGATCGGGGCGCGCGTCGTGACCGGCGCGGTCGCCGCAGGCGTCGCGGCCGTCGTCGTCGCGGCCGTCGCGTTCCTGCCGCTCCCGACGCGTTCGCTCGAACCGCGCACCGTCGAGGTCCTCCCCGCGCCCGCCGACCAGTTGCGTGTGTGCCCGGGGGCGGCGATGCGGCTCGGCGACGCGTCCGGAGCGGAGGCGGGCAGCGCGTTCGCGATCGGGACTCCGTCGATCTCCGCTGGCGTCGCCGACGGCGACCTGGAGCGCTCCCGGCTGGCGTCGGCGGATGCCGGTGCCGCTGCCGCGGACGCCCCCGAGCTGCTGAGTGCGCCGTCCGACGGCGCGCTCGTCGCCGGAGCGCAGGTGCAGTCGGTTGAGGCGGAGGGCTTCTCCGGCCTGACCGCCGCCGTCTGCGGCGAGCCGTCGGGGTCGACGTGGCTCGTCGGCGGTGCGACGACGGTCGGGCGCACGACGCTCCTCCTGCTCGCGAACCCCACCGACGTGCCGTCGCGCGTGAGCCTCGAGATCTTCGGCGAGGACGGTCCCGTCTCCGCCCCGGGCATGTCGGCGATCGACGTCCCCCCGGGCGGCCAGCGCGTGCTGTCGCTCGCGGGCTTCGCACCCGGGCTCGAGTCGCCCGTCGTGCACGTGAGCGCGCGCGGCGGGCGCGTCGTCGCGAGCCTCCAGCAGTCGATCGTCCGCGGGCTCGACTCGACCGGCGTCGAGACGATCGGGGCGGGCGCCGACCCGGCCGAGTCGCTCGTCGTGCCGGGCGTGCGCATCGTCGACGCGCTCGGCACCGTCCGTGCGAGCGGCCTCGCCGACTGGGCGGACGTCGCACCCGTCGTGCGCGTCGGCGTCCCCGGTTCCGAGGGCGGCGAGGTGGAGGTGCGCGTCGTCCCCGAGGGTGGCGGCACGGGGGCGTCGTTCGTCGTCCGGGCCGAACCCGGCGAGGTCGTCGACGTGCCGCTCGACGCCGTCGTCGAGGATGCCGCCGCCGACCACGACGAAGGCGACGACCACGTGCACGGGCTCCAGGACGGCAGCTACACGGTCTTCGTCGACGCGGAGATGCCCGTCGTGGCCGCGGTCCGCGCGTCGACCGCCGTCAACGTCGAGACTCCCGCCGACCCCGTGGAGGCGCTCCATGGGCCGCCGAGCGACGTCGCGTGGTTCGCGGCGGCGCCGCTGCTCGGCGGGAGCACGCTCGTCGTCGTGCCCGACGGGCCGTCGCCGCTCCTGTCGCTCGTCAACCCGACGGCGGAGGACGTCGAGACGGAACTCGTGCCGCTCGACGGCGGCGACCCCGTCCCGGTGTCGCTGCCCGCGGGCGCCTCGGCCGCCTACGCCCTCGCCCCCGGGAGCTACCTCCTCGAGGGGTCGGAGTCGCTCGCCGCGGCCGTGAGCGTCGCCGGGGAGGCCGCACTGGCATCCTTCGTGCTCGCGCCGCCGCGTCCCGTCGCGGGTGCCGTCGTCGTGCATCCCGACTGAGGCGCGCCCGAGGGAGCCGGCCGGTTCAGAAGTGCCGGTAGCGCTCCGGCGCGATGTCCCACGGGTCCTTGCCGAGCAGCTCGGCGACGGCGCGGAACACGCAGCTCTCGATGAGCGACCGGCGGTGCCAGTCGTCGTCCTTGTGGAGGTGCGCGAGCCTCTCGATCGGCACGCGGTAGAGCACCACGAGCCCGCGCCGGGTGTCGACGCGCCAGCGGTCGATCCCGTCGCGCCCGGGGCCGCCCGGAGGGACGCTCCCCACCTCGAAGCGCACCGCCGACATCTCGTCGGGCCAGAGGTCGCGCAGGTACTCGACGGCCGACGCGACGCACGCGTCGAAGAAGTCGAGTCGCGTGCGGAGGCGGCGCAGGTGCGGACCCGTCACCGACGAGCGGAGGCCGCGTCCGTGGCGGTCGCGGGAGAGCGCCCGGATGCTCGCCCGCGGGGTGCCCGCGGCTCCGCGTCGCCCGATCCTCGCCATGCGCCCCAGTCTAGGCAGCCGCCCCGGCGTGCCGGATCGCGCGTCGGCGAACCTGGGATTACCCTGACCCCGATGGGCGAGAGGGTGCTGCGGAGACCGTGCAGCAAGGTGGCCTGCGGCGAGGACGCCGTGGCGACGCTCACCTACGACTACGCGGACGCGATGGCCGTGCTGGGTCCCCTGAGCTACCGCTCGGAGCCGCACAGCTACGACCTGTGCGCCCGGCACTCCGAGCGGCTGTCCGCGCCGCAGGGCTGGCAGGTCGTGCGGCATTCGCTCGTGGAGGAGCTCGGCGCGTAATCCGAGGTTCCGGCTGCGACAATGGATGCCATGTCCGCCACCAGCGCCTCCGAGACCTCGACCCGCCTGCCGTTCAAGGTCGCCGATCTGCGACTCGCGGAGGCCGGACGTCACCAGATCCGCCTCGCCGAGCACGAGATGCCCGGCCTCATGGCCCTCCGCGAGGAGTTCGGGCCGCTGCAGCCCCTCAAGGGCGCGCGCATCGCCGGCTCCCTGCACATGACGGTGCAGACGGCGGTGCTCATCGAGACCCTCGTCGCCCTCGGCGCGCAGGTGCGCTGGGTGTCGTGCAACATCTTCTCCACGCAGGACGACGCCGCCGCCGCGGTCGCCGTCGGGCCGGAGGGCACCGTCGAGAACCCCGCGGGCATCCCCGTGTTCGCCTGGAAGGGCGAGACGCTCGAGGAGTACTGGTGGGCCACCGAGCCAGCTCTTCGACTGGAGCGACCCCGCCCTCTACGGCGACGGCTTCGACGGCCCCAACATGATCCTCGACGACGGCGGCGACGCCACGCTCCTCGTGCACAAGGGTCGCGAGTTCGAGCTCGCCGGCGCCGTGCCCGACGCGGCCCCCGGCGACAGCCACGAGTGGACCGTCATCCTCGACGTCCTTCGCCGCTCGCTCGCGGCGAGCCCCGACCGCTGGCAGAAGGTCGCCGCGGGCATCCAGGGGGTCACCGAGGAGACGACGACGGGCGTGCACCGCCTCTACGAGCTCCACGCCGCCGGGCAGCTGCTGTTCCCCGCGATCAACGTCAACGACTCCGTCACGAAGTCGAAGTTCGACAACAAGTACGGCATCCGCCACTCCCTCCCCGACGGGCTCAACCGCGCGACCGACGTGCTCATCGGCGGCAAGGTCGCGTTCGTCGCCGGCTACGGGGATGTCGGCAAGGGCGCGGCGGAGGCACTCCGCGGNCAGGGCGCGCGCGTCGTCGTGAGCGAGATCGACCCGATCAACGCGCTCCAGGCGGCGATGGACGGCTACCAGGTCACGACACTCGAGAAGGCCGTCGAGTACGCCGACATCTTCATCACCACGACNGGCAACAAGGACGTCATCCGCGTCGAGCACCTNGAGCGNATGAAGCACCAGGCGATCGTCGCGAACGTCGGCCACTTCGACAACGAGATCGACATGGCGGGGCTCGAGGCGCTCCCGGGTGTGACCAAGGTCGAGATCAAGCCGCAGGTGCACGAGTGGCGGCTGCCGAACGGGCGCAGCATCCTCGTGCTCTCCGAGGGCCGCCTCATGAACCTCGGCAACGCGACCGGGCACCCGTCGTTTGTCATGAGCAACTCGTTCTCGAACCAGGTGCTCGCGCAGATCGAGCTGTTCACGAAGAACGCGGAGTACCCGATCGGCGTCTACGTGCTGCCGAAGGTGCTCGACGAGAAGGTCGCGCGCCTGCACCTCGACGCCCTCGGCGTGGAGCTCACGACCCTCACGCCAGAGCAGGCGGCCTACATCGGCGTCCCCGTCGAGGGCCCCTACAAGGTCGACCACTACCGGTACTGACTCCTGCTGTTTGCCCGAGAAGGCCGCTTCACGCTGCGCGGAAGCGGCCTTCTCGGGCAAATAGCGATATCCCCTAGCTCGAACCTCAGCATCCCGTCAACGCCCTCGCCCGGTCGGGGGACGTGAACGTAGCGTGCCCACGGGGAGTCCTGTGCTCCCCCTGAAAGGGGATGCTCTCAATGAGGAACACAGCAGCGCGCACCGCCGGAGTCGCCGGCGTCGCGATCACCGGGCTCGTCCTCGCCGGCTGCGCCGGCGGCGGCGGAGGCCCGAGCGGAGACGGCGAGTTCTCCGGAGTCACCCTCGAGGTCTCGGCCACCTGGTCGGGAGCCGAACAGCGCAACTTCGAAGCCGTCCTCGACGTCTTCGAGGAGCAGACGGGCGCCACGATCAACTACACGAGCTTCGGCGACAACGGCGCCACGACCCTCAACACCCAGGTCGAGGGCGGCAACCCGCCNGACGTCGCCGTCGTCGGCCAGCCNGCNCTCATGCAGCAGCTCGCNCAGGACGGGGCGCTCTCGCCGCTCTCCGACGAGGCCGCCGCGGCCGTCGCCGACAACTACGCCCAGACCTGGATCGACCTCGGCACCGTCGACGGGGAGCTCTACGGCGTCTGGTTCAAGGCCGCCAACAAGTCGACGATGTGGTACAACGCCGACATCTACGACGAGGCCGGCGCCACCGTGCCCGAGGACTGGGACGACTTCCTCGAGCAGCTCCAGATCGTGTCGGATGCCGGCTACTACGGCATCTCGATCGGCGCCGACGTCGGCTGGCCGCTCACCGACTGGTTCGAGAACGTCTACCTCCGCACCGCGGGCGGCGAGATGTACGACCAGCTGACCAACCACGAGATCCCGTGGACCGACCCGTCGGTCGCCGAGGCCCTCGAGGTGCTCGCCACGCTGTGGGGCACGCCGCTCGTGCAGCCGGGCGCCGAGCAGCGCACCTTCCCCGACACGATCCCCGCGGTCTTCGGCGCCAACCCGGAGGCGGGCACCGTGTACGAGGGCGACTTCGTGGCGGGCAACATCGCCGACGACGGCAACTCCGTCGTGGGCGAGAACGCGCTGTTCTACGACTTCCCGGCGGTCAACGGCTCGGAGCCCGCGGTCGTCGGCGGCGGTGACGTCGCGATCGCGTTCAACGACGACGACGCCACGATGGCGCTCATGGCGTTCCTCGCGAGCCCCGAGGCCCCGGAGGCATGGGTGCCGAACGGCGGTCTCATCTCGCCGAACCAGAACGTCGACACGGGTCTCTACCCGGACGACACCGCGCGTCAGATCGCGGAAGCCCTCGTCGGGGCGGAGACCTTCCGCTTCGACATGTCCGACCTCACGCCGAGCGCCTTCGGCGGCACCGTCGGTCAGGGCTTCTGGCAGATCATGATCGAGTTCCTGCAGAACCCGAGCGACATCGCGGGGACGCAGCAGAAGCTCGAGGATGCCGCCGTGGCCGCGTACACCGGCTGACGCGCGCGATGTCCAGCAGCTCGCCCGCAGTGGCGACGCCGGCGCTGGCAGGTGAGGAGGGCCGGGTTCCCCCGGCCCTCCCGCCCACCCGGCAGGCGTCGGCCTCGTCGTCCTGGCGCCGGGTCGCGATCGCGGCGGGGTTCCTCGCCCCCGCTCTCGTCTTCCTCGGCGCCTTCGTCGTCTACCCGATCGTCTACACGCTCATCCGCTCGATGTTCGACCGCTCCGGCGGGGAGTTCGTCGGGTTCGAGAACTACGCGCGGATGTTCACGAACGAGTCGACGTTCACCGCCATCCGCAACAACGTCATCTGGGTGATCGTCGCCCCCGCGGTGTGCACGATCCTCGGCCTCATCTTCGCGGTGCTCGCGGACAAGGTGCGATGGGGCACCGCGTTCAAGCTCATCGTCTTCATGCCGATGGCGATCTCGATGCTCGCCGCCGGCGTCATCTTCCGCTCCCTGTTCCAGGAGAACCCGGAGCTCGGCGCGGTGAACGCCGCGATCGTCGCGGTGCAGAACGCGTTCGGCGGCGGCGCCGCGAACTACGAGGGCGCCCGCTTCCGGCCGGAGGCGGGGCTCGTCGAGGCGGAGGGCTCCTTCGCGGGCGCCGATCCCGTGGGCCTCGGCGACACGCAGGACTTCCCGCTCGTCGGCATCCGCGCGGGCGACCTGCCCGAGGACGCCGAGCAGGCGGCGGAGGCCGACGCGTCGGGCGACGTCATCTCCGGCACCGTGTTCCTCGACAACATCCGCGGCGGTGGAGGCACGCCCGGCGAGATCGAGGACGGCAAGTCCGGGCTGCCCGGGATGACGGTGCACGCCGTCGACTCGTCCGGCAACGTCGCGGGATCGGGCGACCACGGGTCCCGACGGGACCTACGCGATCGAGGGACTCGCCGACGGGGAGTACACGATCGCGCTGCCGGCGACGAACTTCGTCGCGGGCGGGCAGGGCGTCTCGTGGCTGTCGAGCGCGTTCATCACGAGCGTCATCATCCTGTCGTACGTGTGGATCTGGGCGGGCTTCGCGATGATCATGATCGCGTCGGGGCTCTCCGCGATCGACAGGTCGCTCCAGGAGGCGGCGCGCACCGACGGCGCGAGCGAGTGGAAGGTGTTCACCCGCATCACGGCGCCGCTGCTCGCTCCCGTGCTCGTCGTCGTGCTGGTGACCCTCATCATCAACGTCCTCAAGATCTTCGACCTCGTCTACGTCATACCGCCCGGGGCCTCCAAACCGGCGGCCAACGTCATCGCGGTCGAGATGTGGACGGTGTCGTTCGGCGGCGGCAGCGACCAGGGGCTGGGGAGCGCGCTCGCGATCCTCCTGCTCGTGCTCGTGCTGCCGGCGATGTACATCAACGTCCGCCGACTCCGTGAGGAGCGCAGCCGATGACCGCGGTCGACATCCGGGCCGGTCAGCGGCCGAAGACGGTCGGGCAGAAGATCGTCGCGTTCCTCGGCAAGACGGTCGTGCAGGTGGTACTCATCGTCATCGCGCTGTTCTGGCTCGTGCCGAGCATCGGCCTGTTCATCTCGTCGCTGCGCAGCGCGAGCGACTCGGGGTCGTCCGGCTGGTGGACGGTGTTCACGGCGCCCGCGCAGTTGACGCTCGACAACTACGCGAACCTGCTGACGAACCCGACGATCCTCGCCTCGATCGGCAACACGGTGCTCATCACGGTGCCGACGACGCTGCTCGTCGTGCTCATCGGGTCGCTCGCCGGGCACGCGCTCGCGTGGGTCGACTTCCCGGGACGCGACTGGGTGTTCATCGGGATCGTCGTGCTGCTCGCCGTGCCGCTGCAGGTGGCGCTCATCCCGCTCGCGCAGCTGTTCGGGGCGCTCGGNATCTTCGGATCGGTGATCGGCGTCATCNTCTACCACGTCGCNTTCGGGNTGCCGTTCGCGGTNTTCCTGATGAGGAACTTCTTCTCCCAGGTGCCCGCGGAGCTGCTCGAGGCGGCGCGGCTCGACGGGGCGAGCGAGTGGCGCATCTTCCGTCAGGTGGTCCTGCCGCTCGGCCTCCCGGCGATTGCGTCGCTCGCGATCTTCCAGTTCCTGTGGACGTGGAACGACCTGCTCATCGCGCTCATCTTCACGAACTCGCAGAGCCAGCCGCTCACGGTCGCGATCCAGAGCCAGCTGCGGCAGTTCGGGGCGAACATCGACGTGCTCTCCGCGGGCGCGTTCCTGTCGATGATCGTGCCGCTCATCGTGTTCTTCGCGTTCCAGAGGTACTTCGTGCAGGCCCTCCTGGCGGGGTCCAACAAGTAGGTTCCGCTCTCGTTAGTTGCACGCGCGTCGCGACTCCCGGGCGCGCGTGCAACTAACGCGACGTTTCTCAGGGGCGGTGGGGGATGCCGCGCAGGGCGGGTTGCAGGCGGTCGAGCCGCTCCCGCTCGCTGCGCAGAGCCGCCGCCTCCCGCTCGCGCCGCACGACGGTGACGCCGGCGAGGAACAGCTCCGGGTCGACGGGCGGCACGGGCGCGACGAACGCCGACGCCTCCGCCGCGAGCTCCGCCGCGAGCCGCGCGCGCCGCGCGGCGTCGTACTGGGTCGCCTGTGCGAGGAACTGGGTGATCCGCCGTGAGAGCTGCGTCGGCATCCGGGCCACGTCGACGACGCGCGCCCACTCGGCGAGCTGCACCGGGATGCCGAAGAGCGGCATGACGTGCCCGCTCACCCGCTCGTACTGGCAGTACGTGCCCGCGAGGAGGTCGCCGAGGCGCTGCGTGCGGGCGGTGAGGAGACCGGAGAGCGCCGCCGCGCCGCCGAGCGTGACGTAGAACTCGAAGAACCCGACGAGGGAGCGCACCGCCGCGTGGCGCAGGCCGATGGCGCCGCCGTCGAGGCGCGCGACACGTCCGCCGATCGCGAGCTTGCCGAGCGACCTCCCCTTCGTGAGCGTCTCGACGACGATCGGGATGCCGACGAGGCACGTCACGAGCGTCGCGATGAGGATCGCGGCGAGCACCGCGCCCTCGGTGTACAGCACGCTCGTCGCGGTGCCGATCGCCGCCACGGCGACGACGAACACGACGAGGTGGGCGACGGCGTCGATGAGGGCGCCCGCCGCCCGGAGCACGAAGCCGGTCGGGTGGAGGTCGAGCGCCACCGCCTCGCCCGTGAGGGTGCCGTCCTCGCCGGGCGCGTAGTCGTCGATCCACTCCTGGTCGGGATCGGCGGCCATGTGCGTAGTCTCCTCTGTGTGGACCTCGACGCCTACTCTGCCGCACATCGCGCCGAGTGGGACCGCCTCGCGGTGCTCGCGAAGCAGCGGAGGCTCGACGGGGCGGAGGCCGACGAGCTCATCGAGCTCTACCAGTCGGCGTCGGCCCATCTCGCGGAGCTCAAGTCGACGGTCGGCGAGACCGTGCAGGGCGACCACATCTCTCTCGCCCTCGCGCGGGCGCGGCTGCGGTTCACGGGCACGCCGACGAGTCCGCTGCGCCAACTGACCCTCTTCTTCGCCAACCAGCTCCCGGCGGCGCTCTACCGCATCCGCTGGGCGTCGCTCGTCGTGACGGCGCTGTTCGTCGGGATCGCCGCCGCGTACGCCGCGTGGTTCGCGTTCAACCCGGAGTTGCTCGACCTGCTGGGTCCGGAGGAGTTCCGCCGCGAGTACGCGGAGGAGCGGTTCGTCGAGTACTACTCCGAGAGTTCGATGGGCGGATTCGCGAGCCAGGTGTGGACGAACAACGCGTGGCTCGCCGCGCAGTGCGTCATGTTCGGGATCACGGGCGTCTACCCGGTGTACCTGCTGTTCGCGAACGCGCAGGGCATCGGCACGTCGGCGGCGATCATGNNCGAGTTCGACGCGCTCGACACGTTCTTCCTCTACATCGCGCCGCACGGGCAGCTCGAGCTGTACTCGATCTTCGTCGCGGGGGCCGCGGGGCTGCTCATCTTCTGGTCGTGGGTCGCCGCCGGGTCTCCGCACGCGCACGCAGGCGCTCGCGGAGGACGGTCGCGCGTTCTTCACGATCGTCGTCGGCCTCGTGCTGTCGCTCTTCGTCTCGGGACTCGTCGAGGGGTTCGTGACGCGGCAGGACTGGCCGTGGGTGGTCAAGATCGGGATCGGCACCGTCGTGCTCGTGCTGTTCCTCGTCTACCAGTGGGTCGTCGGCCGGCGCGCGGCGCGGGCGGGCGAGACGGGCGACGTCGAGGAGTTCGACGCGGGAGCGCGCGCGATCGTCGCCGGCTGACCCCGCTGTTTGCCCGAAACGGCCGCCACCCCTCGGGGTGAAGCGGCCGTTTCGGGCAAACAGCGGGGACAAGAGGAAGGGGGCCCGGGATGCGACATCCCGGACCCCCTCGCGACTGACGGGTGTCAGCCCTTGCGGCCGAAGAGCGGCTTGTAGGTGAGACCCGCGATGAGCCCGCCGACGAGGGGGGCGACGAAGAACACCCACACCTGCCCGAGCGGCTCGGCGCCACCGAACACGGCGGTCGCGAGCGAACGCGCCGGGTTGAGCGAGGCGTTGTCGAGCGGGATCGCGATGAAGTGGAAGAGCGCGAGCGCGAGGCCGATCGCGAGGGGCGCGAAGCCCGCGGTGGTCGAGCCCTCCGCGGTGACGCCGAGGATGATCCAGAGGAACACCGCGGTGATCGCGATCTCGAGGATGATGACGGTCACGAGCGGGGCGAACGCGCCGTCGTAGCCGTTGGACACGGCGGCGAAGCTCGACGCGATGTCCTTCTCCTGCGACGCGACGATGGCGAGGTGCACGAGGGTCGCGAGGAGACCGCCGACGAGCTGCGCGACGACGTACGGGAGGACGTCCTTCCACGGCATCCGGCCCGCGGCGGCGACGCCGAGGGTGACGGCCGGGTTGAAGTGGCCGCCCGAGACGTGGCCGACCGCGTACGCGGCGGCGAGCACCGCGATGCCCACCGCGAGGCCGACGACGAGGGGCTTGGCGTCTTCCCCGTAGTTGAGGGCGACGCCGATGACGCCGAAGACGAGCACGAAGGTTCCGAACACCTCGGCGATGAGCCGCCGGGTGTAGGAGGGAGTTGCAGTGGTTTCAGCCATACCCTCACGGTAGACCCGCCCCCAGCGCTTTCCCAGGAAGTGCTGCGGCGGGCCGTGAACCTGTCTTACAGCCGTCCGGCGGCCTTGAGCGCGAGGTAGCGGTCGGCGAGGGCGGGTGGCAGGTCGGCGGGCGGCGCCGTCACGACCTCGGCCCCGGTCTGGCGCATCGCGGTGGCGACGCGGGCGACGTCGAGCAGGGCCCGTTCCGCCGACGCGGCGCGGTACACCTCGTCGGAGCCCTGCCGCTGCGTCGTCGCCTCGACCACGTCGGGGTCGGTGACGGCGGCGACGACGACCGTGTGCGTGCGGGTGAGCGTCGGCAGCATCGCGAGGAGCGGTCGCGACGCACCCGGGGTGTCGATCGGGGTGACGAGCACGACGAGGGCGTGCTGCGTCGTCACGGAGCGCACGAGCTCCGGCACCTCGCGCCAGTCGCCCTCGATCATCGTCGGCTCGACGGTCGCGAGCATGTCGACCGTGCGCGCGAGCAGCTCAGCGCCCGAGGAGCCCTGCACCCGGCCCCGGACGACGCGATCGTGCACGAGCACGTCGACCCGGTCGCCCGCCCGCGTCGCGAGCGCGGCGAGCAGGAGCGCCGCCTCGAACGCCGTGTCGAGGCGCGGCTCGTCGGCGACGCGGGCGGCCGAGATGCGCGACGAGTCGAGGAGGATGACGACCCGCCGGTCGCGCTCCGGTCGCCACGTGCGCACGACGAGCTTCATCTGCCCCGTCGCCGGGTCGCGGCGGCGGGCGGAGGCGCGCCAGTCGAGGCTCCGCACGTCGTCGCCGCGGACGTACTCGCGCAGGGAGTCGAACTCGGTGCCCTGGCCGCGGACGAGCACCGAGGTCCGGCCGTCGAGCTCCCGCAGGCGGGCGAGTCGCGACGGCAGGTGCTTGCGGGAGTTGAAGGGCGGCAGCACCCGCACGAGCCCGCGCACGGGGACCGTGCGCTGCCGGGCGACCATCCGCAGGGGGCCGAACGAGCGAACGGTGACGTGCACCGCGCGTCGCTCCCCGCGGCGCACGGGGGTGAGGGTCGTCTCGAGCACGGCGCGGTCGCCCGCCCGGAGGGCGATCCGGTGCCGGTTGGGGCGCGCGCCCGCCGAAGGCTCCCAGGCGTCCCGGAGGCTTCCCCGCACGGCTCGGCGTCCGCCGTTCGCGACGGCGAGCCGCGCGCGACCGCTCTCGCCGAGCCGCAGGCGGAGCGGCACGTCGCGCGCGAACTGGAGCGCCGCGGGGGAGCCGGCGAGCGCGAGGTCGACCGCGACGACGGTGACGAGCACGCCACCCCAGAGTGCGAGCCCGGGCAGCCCGCCGAGGGCCACGACGGGCACCGCGCCCGCCGCGACGAGCAGCACGAACCACCCGGAGATCGCCATCGTCAGCCGCCGATCAGATCGGCACCTGCACCTGCTGCACGACGGAGCGCAGCACGGTGTCGGCCGATACGCCCTCGAGCTCCGCCTCGGTGCGCAACTGGATGCGGTGGCGCAGCACCGGGACGGCCATCGTCTGCACGTGATCGGGCGTCACGCCCGTCGACCCGGAGAGCCACGCCCACGCCCGCGACGCGGCGAGGAGCGCCGTCGCACCGCGCGGGGACACGCCGAGCTTGACCGACGGGGACTGGCGGGTGCCGCGCGCGAGGTCGACGGCGTAGCCGAGCACGTCGGGTGAGACGGTGACGGTCGCGACATCCGCCTGCGCGGCGGCGAGGGTCGCGGCATCCAGCACCGGGGTGACGCCCGCGGCGGCGAGGTCGCGCGGGTCGAAGCCGGACGCGTGCCGCTGGAGCACCTCGACCTCCTGGTCGCGCTCCGGCAGGTCGAGCACGAGCTTGAGCAGGAAACGGTCGAGCTGCGCCTCGGGGAGCGTGTACGTGCCCTCGTACTCGATGGGGTTCATCGTCGCGGCGACGAGGAACGGCGTCGGCAGCTTGCGGGTGACCCCGTCGGCCGACACCTGGCGCTCCTCCATCGCCTCGAGGAGCGCCGACTGGGTCTTCGGGGGCGTGCGGTTGATCTCGTCGGCGAGCAGGATGTTCGTGAACACGGGTCCTTCGCGGAACTCGAACTCGCCCGTGCTCGGGTCGTAGACCGCCGACCCGGTGATGTCGCCCGGCATGAGGTCGGGCGTGAACTGGATGCGCTTCGTGTCGAGCCGCATCGCCTGGCTCAGGGTGCGCACGAGGAGGGTCTTCGCGACGCCGGGCACGCCCTCGAGCAGCACGTGGCCGCCGGCGAGGAGGGCGATGATGAGGCCTGTGACGGCGCCCTCCTGCCCGACGACGGCCTTGCCGACCTCGGTGCGGACGGCCGCGAGGGCGGCGCGGAGTTCGGTCGAGTCGGTCATGCCAGCCATTCTGTCGGGATCGGGCGGGGTCGTCGGGGTGGGGGTCAGCGCCCGCGCGCGTGGCGGGCGAGGTCGCGTTCGAGTTCGAGCAGGTCGTCGGAGAGTGCGACGAGTTCGGCGTCGGTCGCCGGGACGCGCCGCACGAGGAGGTCGGCGACGGCGTCGCGGTCGCGACCCGTGATCGCCGCGACGGCGGTCACGACCTCGTCGACGCTTGCGCCGCGGGGCACGCCGCAGCGGGTCGCCAGCCGGGAGGTCGCGCCGATCCTGAGCGAGTCGAGGGCGTGGCCGCGTGCGCCGGCGCGCTCGTAGAGCCGGGCGCGGCCCTCCATGGTCTCGTTCGACCGCACGACGACCGGCAGGCGCTCCGTCACGAGCGGCCCGAGCCGCCGCCCGCGCCAGATCGCGGCGGCGAGTCCCGCGGCGAGGGCGAGGATGATGAGCGGCGTGAGCCACGGCGCGGTGCGGCTGACGGCGGTCGGGATGTCGCCCGCCTCGAGTTCCGCGAGGCTCGGCCGGTACCAGACGAGGGTCTCGCGCTCGCCGAGGAGGTTGAGGGCGAACGCGGCGTTGCCGGCGTCGAGGATGTCGCCGTTGGTGAACGCGGACGCGATGCCGACGATCGTCACCTCGGCTTGGCGGGTGCGGGTGGTCACGACGGCGAACTCGTCCTCGCCCGTCGCGAAGCAGCCCTCGACCCCCGCCTCCGCGCCCGAGACGTCGTACGAGGTCGCCCACGCCTCGACGGCCTCCGCCTTCACGGCGGCGGGGAGCCCGCAGTCGGTCTCGTAGCGCGAGCCGAGGATGTCGCCGCCCTCGCCGAGCACGACGCCGGGCGCGTAGTCGGAGAGCTCGTCGTCCCACGGCTCCATGACGACGACCCGGTCCGCGATGCGGAGCAGTTCACGGCGCTGGGTCGGGCCGAGCACGAAGTAGTAGTCGAAGACGACGAGCGTCGTACGCGCGGGGTCGACGTCGAGGTCGCGCACCTCGTCGAGCGTCGACGCCGTCCGCACGTCGACGCCCTGATCGCGCAGCACGGCGACGAGGGCGCGCGACCCGGCGGGGCTGCCGGACGTCGGCGACAGGTAGTCGGGCTCCCGCTGCGGCGTGCGCGTGACGGCGTAGACGACGATCGCGACGAGCACGAAGACGAGGCCGATCGCGACGCCGAGCAGGATGCCGCGCACGGGGCTGCGGCGCTCGACGCCCGGGTCGGGCGGCGCGGGAGGCGGCTCGAGCGTCATCGGACCGCCTTCCCGGAGCGGAGGTCGGCCGCGAGCTCCGACATCCGCCGCCACTGCTCCTCGGTGCCGACCCGGTCGAGGTAGCGCACCCCGTCGAACACCTCGGCGGCGTCGAGCAGCCGCGCGCCGGCGTCGGGGAACACGAGGCCCGCGCGGCGTGTGAACTCCTGCGCCGTCGTGCCGGGGAACGCGAGCACGACGCCGCGCTCCGCGAGGTCGCGCGCGAGGGAGCGGAACACCTCGACGACGGCCGACGTGAAGTCGCCCGCCTCGGCCGCGCGGTCGGCGGCGGAGCGGAGCTGCGCCGAACTGCGGTCGTCGTCCTCGCCGAACAGCTCGCCCGTGACGCGGCTGCGCCGCCGGAGCCGCGGCACCCCGAAGATCGCGAACGCGACGACGAGGAGCGCGACGACGAGCACGGCGGCGACGAGGATGCCGACCGTCGGCCCCGCGTCGAACCCGCCTCCGGGCTGCTGCGCGGGCTCGCTCCGGCCGAGCAACTCGCGGAGCCACTCGAGGAACTCCTCCCACCAGCCGGGCGGCTCCGGGGGCGGGGCGTCGCCGCGGCTCAGCTCCTCCTCGAGGAGGCGCCGGGCCTCCTCGTCGTCGGGGTCGACGGGCACGTCGAACGGGGCGCGGATCACCGCCCGCCTCCGCCGGGGAACGGGTCGGCGACGGTCGCCCCGCGCTGACGGTCGTCGACATAGCGTGCGAGCACGAGGTCGAGACCTTCCACGCGCATCCGCTGGTCGAGGTAGAGCAGGGCGGCCGTGACCGACTGGACGACGAGGCCGAACGCGCCCGCGAGGGCGGAGGCGGCGATGAGCGCGACCGCACGGATGGAGTCGTAGAGCTGTCCCTGGGCGCTCGTCGCGCCGTTCGGGAAGATCAGCCCGCCGCCCAGGTCGAACGCCCAGCCGACGGGCTGTGTGAACACCCATGTGCCGAGGCCGACGATCGTCCAGATGAGGAGCGTCGAACCGAGCAGCCGCATCCCGGCCCGGCGCGTGAGACTCCACGACCGCCGCACCGCCGCGCGCAACCGGAGACCCTCGAGGGCGATCGCGTGCGCCGTGAAGCCGAGGCGCGCGGCGACGTAGCCGCCCGCGAGCAGGAGGAGCGGCACCTCGACGAGCGCCACGAGGAAGGCGAAGAAGCCGCCCATCGTCGACGTCGGCGCGACGAGGAGCGGCGGGATCGCCGCGACGGCGAGCACCGCCGCCCCGGCGAGGAGCACGATCGCCGTCCACGCGACGAGGGAGCCGACGCGGCCGGTGAGGCGCCAGCGCACCCCGCGGAAGGACACCCGCTCGGCGAGGAGGCTGCGCGACGCGGCGATGACGACCGGTCCGGCGAGGAGCGCGGTCGCCGGGAGGGCGAGGACGAGCGGGACCCACCAGGCGACGGCTCCCGCGACCCCGAGCAGGTTGGAGGCGATCGCGTAGTCCTGGTAGTAGGAGGCGTCGAGAGCGGCCTGGGGTCCGACGACGAGCAGCCAGCGGAGGACGTCGGCGAGCACCGTCGCGACGAGGCTCACGACGAGGGCCGGGGCGAGCGTCGTGTGGGGGGAGCGCCGCTGGAGGCGGAAGGGTGCACCGAGGATCGCGCCGAACGCGATCGGGCGCAGCGGGAGGAGTCCGCGCTTCGGCGGAGGCGTCCACGAGGACCGGCGCGGCACCACCGGCGCGACAGGGGGGAGCCCGTCGCGCGCGGGCCCCGACGGCGGGGCGAGTGGAGCGCTGTCGGTCACCCGGGTCCTCTCCCTGTCGCGGACTCCCCGTCATGCTCTCACGTCCGGCCCCGGCGACTCTCGACTACTGTGGTGCGCACCATGAACGCCCGCATCCTGGTTGTCGACGACGACACCGCCATCTCGGAGATGATCGGCATCGTGCTGCGCGCCGAGGGCTTCGAGCCGACGTTCGCGGCCGACGGCGCCGCGGCGCTCGAGTCGTTCCGGTCGCACAACCCCGACCTCGTGCTGCTCGACCTCATGCTCCCCGGGATGGACGGGATCGAGGTCTGCACGGCCCTCCGCGCCGAGAGCGGCGTGCCGATCATCATGCTCACCGCGAAGGGCGAGACCGCCGACGTCGTGCGCGGGCTCGAGTCGGGTGCCGACGACTACATCGTCAAGCCGTTCAACCCGAAGGAGCTCGTCGCCCGCATCCGCACCCGCCTGCGGCCCGCGCCGACGACGGAGAACGAGACCGTCGCGATCGGCGACCTCGTCATCGACGTCGCCGGCCACGAGGTGCGCCGCGGATCGCAGCGCATCGCGCTCACCCCGCTCGAGTTCCAGCTGCTCCTCGCGCTCGCGACGAAACCGCAGCAGGTGTTCACGCGCGAGATGCTCCTCGAGCAGGTGTGGGGCTACCACTACAAGGCCGACACGCGCCTCGTGAACGTGCACGTGCAGCGCCTCCGCGCGAAGGTCGAGCACGACCCCGACAACCCCCGCATCGTGACGACCGTGCGCGGGGTCGGGTACCGCGCGGGCGCGGTCACCTGACCGAGCCCTCCGCATCATGCCGCGGTTCGACTGGCGCGCCTGGCTCGACCGGGCGGTGCGGCTGTGGCGCAGCTCGCTCCAGCTCCGCACCGTCGCGCTCACGCTCGTGCTCTCGGCGCTCGCCGTGACCGCGGTCGGCGGGTACATCCTCACGAGCGTGCGCACCAACCTGTTCGACCAGGTGCGCGACCAGGTCGTCGCGGAGGCGGGCCGCGGGGCCGTCGCCGCGCAGGAGGTCTTCGCCCAGGCCGAGGAGTCCGGCAACGTCGGCGACCTCGAGCTCGTGCAGACCGACGCCTTCGCGGCCGCCGCGCGCGTCGTGTCGCTCCAGCCGGTGCTCGCGATGTTCCGCGTGCCCGGCCAGGGCGGGCAGGCGTCCCTCATCGACCAGGTGTTCGGCACCCTCAACGCGTCCGACGTCCCGGTGAGCGCCGAGCTGCGCACCGCCGTCGCCGAGTCGGACCCGGACGTCGTGAACTGGCAGTCGGTCGCGATCCCGGGCGCCGACGGGTCGAGCGAGCCGGGGATCGTCGCGGGCGCGCTCCTGCGGCTCCCGGGCAACGAGCTCTACGCCCTCTACTTCGCCTACGACCTCGGCGACACCCGCGAGACCCTCGACTTCGTGCAGACGTCGCTCGTGCTCGGCGGAGTTGCGCTCCTGCTGCTCATCGGCGCCGTCGCGTACCTCGTCGTGCGGCTCGTCGTCGGCCCGGTGCGCGTGGCGGCGGAGGCGAGTGAGAAGCTCGCCGCGGGCGAGCTCGAGTCGCGGCTGCCGGAGGGCGGCGACGACGAGCTCGCGACCCTCGCGCGGTCGTTCAACCGGATGGCGGACAGCCTGCAGCGTCAGATCCGGCAGCTCGCCGACCTGTCGCGCGTGCAGCAGCGCTTCGTGTCCGACGTCTCGCACGAGCTCCGCACGCCGCTCACGACCATCCGCCTCGCCGGCGACGTGCTCTACGACCAGCGCGACCAGTTCCCGCCCGCGACGGCCCGCACCGCGGAGCTCCTGCACGCGCAGACGCAGCGCTTCGAGGCGCTCCTCGCCGACCTGCTCGAGATGAGCCGCTACGACGCGGGCGCGGTGCAGCTGGAGCTCGAGCCGACCAATCTGGTGCGCCTCGCCGAGGACGCCGTCGAGGCGGTCGCGCCGCTCGCCGCGGAGAAGCAGACGGAGCTGCGGCTCGTCGCCCCGGGCGGGTACTTCGAGGCGGAGGTCGACGCGCGCCGCATCCGCCGCATCCTGCTCAACCTCCTCGGCAACGCGATCGACCACGGCGAGGGCCGCCCGATCGACGTCCACGTCGACAGCGACGCGGATGCCGTGGCGATCGCCGTGCGCGACCACGGGATCGGGATGTCGCCGGCCGACCTCGAGCACGTGTTCGACCGCTTCTGGCGGGCCGACCCCTCGCGGCAGCGCACGACCGGCGGCACGGGCCTCGGGCTCGCGATCTCGCTCGAGGACGCGACCGTGCACGGCGGCGCGCTCGAGGTCTGGTCGGAGCCGGGGGAGGGGTCGTGCTTCCGGCTCACGCTTCCGAGACGCCGCGGCGAGGCGCTCTCCGGATCGCCGCTCGACCTCCCGCCGGTCGAGGACGAGGAGGTGGCGTCGTGACGCGCGTGCGCTCCCTCGCCGCGGCGGTGCTCGTCGCCGGACTCCTCGCGGGATGCGTCTCCATCCCGATGTCGGGTCCGGTGCAGTCGGCGCCGATCGAGGCGGACCGCGACGACCTCGGCTCGATCGCGCTGCCCGAGGGGCCGCAGCCGGGCCAGGATCAGAGTCAGATCCTCCAGGGCTTCATCCGCGCCGGCCGGGGTCCGCAGAACAACTACCAGATCGCGCAGGAGTTCCTCGCGCCGGGCCACTCGTGGAGCGGCACCGAGCGCGTCCTCGTGACGACGAGCACGATCCAGCCCGTCCCGGTCGACGACGACACCCTCTCGCTCACGATCACGGTCGTCGCGGAGGTCGACGCCGGCGGCCGCTACACCGAGCTGCCGTCCCCGGAGCCGCAGACGCTCTTCTACGACTTCACGACGGTCGACGGCGAATGGCGCATCGTCGACCCGCCCGCCGGGTCGGTGCTCAGCCGCAACGGCTTCTCGGTCGCGTTCGGCGAGTACCCGCTGTACTTCTTCGACCCGTCGTTCCGCTTCCTCGTGCCCGACGTGCGGTGGTTCCCGCAGGGCACGCGCGCGGTCGCGAACCGCATCGTCGCCGAACTGCTCGCCGGTCCGTCGCCGTGGCTCGGGTCGGGCGTGCTGCTGTCGGCGTTCCCGGCGGGGGCGACCGGCACCGCGCGACTCGACTCGCCGGGTGTCGACGTCGAGTTGAGCGCCGCGGTGCGCAGCGAGTCGCCCGTCTCCCAGTTGCGGATGATCCAGCAGCTCCGCACGAGCCTGCGCTCCATCCCGACGGTCAGCGAGTCCGACATCGTCATCACCGCGGAGGGCCTCGCGCTCGCGCCGGCGCCCGAGGACACCATCCCCGACTCGCGCTTCCTCGTGCGCGCGGGGGAGGTCATCGGAGGGCTCGACGGAGCGGTCGGCTCGCTCGGCGCCGAGCAGGTCGTCCCGCTCGCGGGCATCGGCACGCGTGCCGACGAACTCGGGGCCGTCGCCGCGTCGCTCTCCCGCGACCGGAGCGCGCTCGCCGTCCTGGGCTCGGAGGGCGTCAGCCTCGTGACGGGGTCGCAGACCGTGCTCGTCGACTCGCGCCCGGACCTCCTCGCGCCCACGATCGACCCGTTCGCGTACGTCTGGTCGGTGCCGGCCGGCGATCCCGCGGGGCTCCAGGCGACGGGCGAGGACGGCGTCGTGCATCCCGTCGGCCTCCCCGCCGACGGGACGGTGCGCGCGATCGAACTCTCCCGCGACGGGAGCAGGCTGCTCGTCGCCCTCGACACCTCGACGGGCCCGCGGCTGTTCGTCGTCGGCGTGCTGCGGGATGCCGACCTCGCGCCCGTCGCGCTGCACACGCCGTTCGAGCTCCGGGCCCCGGGCTCGGTGCGCGACGTCGCGTGGGTCGACGGCGAGCGCATCGCCGTGCTCCTCGACGGCGACACCGGCCCGTCGGTGCAGGTGCTCGTCGTCGGCGGCCCGACGAGGGGTCTGGGGAGCGTCGACGAGGGTCTCCAGCTCGTCGGCGGCAACGGCGACGTCGGACTGCGGGTGCTCACCGCGGACGGCGACGTCCTGCGGTTCACATCGGTCGGCAACTGGGCGCCGACGACGCTCCTCGCGTCCTTCCTCGGCACCCAGCAGTAGGGACTCTCCCCAGAGCGGTCGGCGTCCGCGCCCGGGGCTGCGGGGGCGCGGCAGCGTGTCGGCGTGACGCTCGCGGCCGCCCTCGCCTACCTCTTCCCGGTGCCGTGCGCGGGGTGCGGCCGCGAGGGAGCGGCGCTGTGCCCCGGATGCCTCCCCGCGCTCGCCCCGCGCCCCGCGATCCACGACGTGGTCGGCGTCGGTCCGGTGGTGTCGGGGCTGCGCTACGACGGCGTCGCGCGGGCCGCGCTGCTCGCGTTCAAGGAGCACGGCGCGACCTCCCTCGCCGGGCGTCTCGCCCCCGCGTTCGCGGCCGCCGCCGACGCGGTCCTCCTCCCCGGGACGGTCCTCGTCGCCGTCCCGTCGACGCGGGATTCCCGCCGCCGCCGCGGCTACGAGCCCGTGCGCGTCCTCGCCGACCGGGCCGGCATCCGGCTCACCCCCGTGTTCGCCGCCGCCCGTCCCCATGCCGCGCAGAAGCGGCTCGGCGTCGCCGACCGCGCGCGCAATCTCGCCGGCGCCTTCACCGTCGCACGCCCCGTCCCGCGGAGTCCGATCGTGCTGCTCGACGACGTGCTCACGACCGGCGCGACCCTCGCCGCCGCCGCCGCGGCGCTCCGCGAGGCGGGCGCCGAGGTGCTCGGCGGGGCCGTCCTCGCCGACACCGTTCGCCGGGACGAACACTCATGGTCGACCCCCAGGCTCAACCCGTGACATCCGACGGGGGCGCGACTACGGTGGGGCCAAAGGCGCTCCCGGAGCGACCTGGCTCCGGGGTGAAAGAGCCAGATGCTGAGGGAGGACGTGCCATGGACATCACCATCACCGGTCGCGGAGTGGAGATTCCCGACCGGTTCGAGGACTACGCCACCGAGAAGTCCGAGAAGATCGCCCACCTCGCCGACAAGGCGCTCGCCCTCGAGATCCGCGTCATCCGCCACCACGAGAGCGCCGGCACCGCCGGCGACGACCGCGTCGAGCTGACCCTCATCGGCCCCGGTCCCCTCGTGCGGGCCGAGGCCGCCGCCGCCGACAAGTACGCGGCCTTCGACCTCGCCCACGAGAAGCTCCTCGAGCGCGTGCGCACCGCGAAGGACCGCAAGAAGATCCACCGCGGCGCCCGCCGCCCCGAGTCGCTCGGTCAGGCGACGAGCAACGGCAAGGTCGCCGACCTCGTCCCTGCGAGCACCGCCGTGCTCGAGGCCGTCGCCACCGGCGAGATCCCCGTGCAGGAGGACGAGGCCGAGAAGGAGTGGAGCCCCGTCGTCATCCGCGAGAAGGTGTTCCCGGCCGAGCGGATGACGAAGGAGGAGGCCGTCGACCGCATGGAGCTCGTCGGCCACCCGTTCTTCCTGTTCATCGACGCGACGACCGACAACCCGTCGGTGGTGTACCGCCGCAAGGGCTGGCACTACGGCGTCATCTCGCTCGACGCTCAGGCCGACGAGGTCGCGACGAAGCGCCGTCGGCGCTAGTCCGCGCTCAGCGAAACCCGGTAGCCCCGTTCTTCCAGGACGGGGCTACTACGCTGGGGAGGTCACACGCCGATAACGGCGGGCGCCCGCGTGCCCGCCACCCGTAAGGAGACTCTGTGGCGAACGTCCTGGAGAAAGTCCTCCGCGTCGGCGAGGGCCGCACCCTCCGACGCCTCAAGCACTACGCCGAGGCCATCAACCACCTCGAAGACGCCTTCACGGACCTCACCGACGAGGAGCTCCGCGACGAGACGAAGCAGTTCCGCGACCGCTTCGCCGACGGCGAGTCGCTCGACGACCTCCTGCCCGAGGCGTTCGCCGCCGTCCGCGAGGCCGCGAGGCGCACCCTCGGACTCCGGCCCTTCGACGTGCAGCTCATGGGCGGCGCCGCCCTNCACCTCGGCAACATCGCCGAGATGAAGACCGGTGAGGGCAAGACGCTCACCGCGACGACCGCGGCCTACCTCAACGCGATCGCGGGCAAGGGCGTCCACGTCGTCACCGTCAACGACTACCTCGCGTCGTACCAGTCGGAGCTCATGGGTCGCGTCTACCGCGCGCTCGGGATGACGACCGGCTGCATCCTCGCCGGCCAGACCCCGGCGGAGCGTCGCGAGCAGTACGCCGCCGACATCACCTACGGCACGAACAACGAGTTCGGCTTCGACTACCTGCGCGACAACATGGCGTGGCAGGCGGCCGACATGGTGCAGCGCGGTCACTACTTCGCGATCGTCGACGAGGTCGACTCGATCCTCATCGACGAGGCGCGCACGCCGCTCATCATCTCCGGCCCCGCGTCGGGGGAGGCGAACCGCTGGTTCGGCGAGTTCGCGAACGTCGCCAAGCGCCTCGTCGAGGGCGTCGACTACGAGGTCGACGAGAAGAAGCGCACCGTCGGCGTGCTCGAGCCGGGCATCGAGAAGGTCGAGGACTACCTCGGCATCGACAACCTCTACGAGTCGGCGAACACCCCTCTCATCTCGTTCCTCAACAACTCCATCAAGGCGAAGGCCCTGTTCAAGAAGGACAAGGACTACGTCGTGATGAACGGCGAGGTGCTCATCGTCGACGAGCACACGGGCCGCATCCTCGTCGGTCGCCGCTACTCGGAGGGCATCCACCAGGCGATCGAGGCGAAGGAGGGCGTGCAGGTCAAGGCCGAGAACCAGACCCTCGCGACCGTGACCCTCCAGAACTACTTCCGCCTCTACACGAAGCTCTCCGGCATGACCGGCACCGCCGAGACCGAGGCGGCCGAGTTCATGTCGACCTACAAGCTCGGCGTCGTCCCCATCCCGACGAACAAGCCGATGATCCGCGTCGACCAGCCCGACGTCGTCTACAAGAACGAGGCGGTCAAGTTCCAGCAGGTGGTCGAGGACATCGTCGAGCGCCACCGCACGGGTCAGCCGGTGCTCGTCGGCACGACGAGCGTCGAGAAGAGCGACGAGCTGTCGCGGCTCCTCGCGAAGCGCGGCGTCAAGCACGAGGTGCTCAACGCGAAGAACCACGCGCGCGAGGCCGCGATCATCGCGCAGGCCGGACGCGTCGGCGCCGTGACGGTCGCGACCAACATGGCCGGCCGCGGCACCGACATCATGCTCGGCGGCAACGCCGAGTTCATCGCGACGCAGCGCATGCACGAGCGCGGACTCTCGCCGGTGGAGACGCCCGACGAGTACGAGGCGCAGTGGGACGAGGTCTTCGCGCAGGTGAAGGCCGAGGTCGAGGCGGAGGCGGAGAAGGTCGTCGCCGCGGGCGGGCTCTACGTGCTCGGCACCGAGCGCCACGAGTCGCGTCGCATCGACAACCAGCTGCGTGGTCGCGCCGGTCGTCAGGGCGACCCGGGCGAGAGCCGCTTCTACCTGTCGCTCCAGGACGACCTCATGCGCCTGTTCAACGCCGGCGCGGTCGAGAACCTCCTCGGACGGCAGGGTGTGCCCGACGACGTCGCGATCGAGCACAAGATCGTCTCGCGCGCGATCCGCTCGGCGCAGTCGCAGGTCGAGAGCCGCAACGCGGAGATCCGCAAGAACGTCCTCAAGTACGACGACGTGCTCAACCGCCAGCGCGAGGCGATCTACACCGACCGNCGCNGCATCCTCGAGGGCGACGACCTGCACGAGCGCGTGCAGCAGTTCCTCGAGCGNGTNNTCACCGANATCNTNGAGGAGCACACCGCCGNCGGCTCGAGCGACGANTGGGACCTCGAGGCNNTGTGGNCGGAGCTCAAGACGATCTACCCNGTCNNNATCACGATCGACGAGGTCGTCACCGAGGTCGGCACGAAGGGNCGNCTGTCGNCGAAGCGNCTCACCGAGGAGATCNTNTCGGATGCCAAGCTCGCCTACCAGCGNCGCGAGGAGCAGNTNGGNGNGNCNGCGATGCGCGANCTCGAGCGCCGCGTCGTGCTGAGCGTCATCGACCGCAAGTGGCGCGACCACCTCTACGAGATGGACTACCTGAAGGACGGCATCGGCCTGCGCGCGATGGCGCAGCGCGACCCGCTCGTCGAGTACCAGCGCGAGGGCTACGCCCTGTTCCAGAGCATGATGGGCGCGATCCGCGAGGAGGCCGTCGGCTTCCTGTTCAACCTCGAGGTGCAGGTCACCGGCGACCAGGGTCAGGCGCGGATCGCCGCGCGAGGCCTCACCGCCGAGCAGCCGCAGCAGAACCTGTCGTACTCGGCGCCGAGCGCCGACGCGCAGGGCGAGGTCGAGGTGCGCAACCAGCGCGGCCAGGTGCAGCAGCGGGCGACCGCGCTGGCGCAGCAGCAGGCGGCGCAGCAGAACGCGGCCTTCACGCGCCAGCCGGGCCAGCCCGGGCAGCAGCCGGCGGCGCAGCAGGGTGCCCAGCGCCCGGCCGCAG
>Ga0065721_10003368_pt1 | contig 33238 bp, 25 predicted proteins | sample Mesricmetagenome_FD_59108 | JGI IMG/M metagenome (GOLD analysis project Ga0065721, IMG submission 59108) | Mesophilic microbial community from rice straw/compost enrichment Sample: eDNA_1 v2 (version 2) | ecosystem: Engineered > Solid waste > Grass > Composting > Bioreactor | place: USA: Davis... | reverse complement strand
CCAACAGTGGGAGGACTACTACAACTACGATCGACCCCACGGCGCCCTCTCAGGGCAGACCCCCTACGAACGCCTCAAACAGAAAACACAAGACCCACTGTCATAGGCCTCCGTCAGTTCCACAGCTAGCGCGCGCACCCCGGTCGTCGAGTAGCGCGCGTAGCGCGCGTGTCGAGACGCCCCCCGGTCGTCGAGTAGCGCGCGTGTCGAGACGCCTCCCGGCCGTCGAGTAGCGCACCGCGCGTGTCGAGACGCCGTGATCTCGACACGCGGCCTGCGCCGCTACTCGATCACCGGGGTGGAGAGACCTGCGCCGCTACTCGATCACCGAGCGGGGAGTCCGGCGGCGAGCTCCGCGAACACGTCGGCGGCGTGCGCGTCGCGGGCGAGGGCGGCCGCCTGCCCCGCCCAGAGGGAGAGCAGGTCGGCGCGGTCCCGCTGCGCCGCGACGGCGCGGAAGCGTCCCGTGAGCCAGTTCTGCGCGGGGAACGGGGCGATCGCCCCCGACTCCTCGATCGTGCGCATCGCCCGGTTCGGGATGCCGCGCGCCACCCGCCCCGACATCGCGCGGGTGAGCACGGTGCCGTTCGCGGCTGTGCCGGGCAGCGCCGCGCGGTGCGACGGCGGGGCGGCGGACTCCCGCGTCGCGAGGAACGCCGTCCCGACCTGCACGCCGCGCGCCCCGAGCGCGAACGCGGCGGCGACCCCGCGGCGGTCGGCGATCCCACCCGCCGCGATCACGGGGATGCCGACGGCGTCGACGACCTGAGGTACGAGGGCGAACGTCCCGACGAGCGACTCCTCGGGTGGACGCAGGAACGCGACGCGGTGACCGCCCGCCTCCATGCCCGTCGCGACCACGGCATCCACACCCCCGGCCTCGAGCGCGACGGCCTCCTCCACGGTCGTCGCGGCCCCGACGACGACGATGCCGCGGGCGTGCGCCTCGTCGACGAGGGCGCGGGGCGGTACGCCGAAGACGAGACTCAGCACCGCCGGACGTGCGTCGAGCACGGCAGCGGCCTGCTCCTCGAACGGCGGGAGGAACGCGTCGGGCAGCGCGGGCTCCTCGAGGCCGAGCTCAGCGAAGAACGGCGCCACCGCGGCGCGGGCCTGCTCGAGGTCGACGGCGTCGGGCGTCACCTCGTCGCCCGTCGGGAGCCACAGGTTGAGCGCAAACGGGCGGTCGGTCGCGGCGCGGAGCTGTGCGGCCGTGTCGGCGATCCGCGCGGCGTCGTACCCGTAGAGCCCGTACGAGCCGAGCCCGCCCGCGTCGCTCACGGCGGCGGCGAGCGCGACCGACGACACCCCGCCGAACGGCCCGAGCACGATCGGATGCTCGACCCCGAGCAGCCCGGCGAGCGCGGTCACTCGGGCAACTCCGCCCCGCAGCGCGGGCACGAGTCGCGGGGGCTCTCGTCGAGGGCGCCGCACTCCGGGCACACCCGGCCCAGCCAGCACGCGGAGTCGCCGCCCTCCGCGAGGACCACCGGATGCCGCTGCGGTTCCGTCATGCGTCGAGGCTACGCCTCGAGCCGGGCACCGAGCTCGAGCCACTGCTCCTCGAGCGCCGCGGCCTCCGCCTCGAGCGCCGAGATCGCCGCCTGCTTCTCCCCGAGGGCGACGTAATCGCTCGGGTCGACGGCGGCGAGGTCCGCCCGCGCGGCGGTGACGGCATCCTCGGTCTTCTCGAGCTTCCGCTCGACGGCGGCGAGCTCCTTCTCGACCCCCCGCCGCTCCGCCCCCGTCAGTCCCGCGGGTTGAGTGCCGGCGCCGTGCGCCGGTGTATCGAAACCCGTCGGCGGGTTACTCGGGGCGGGTTTCGATACACCCGCTTCGCGGGCACTCAACCCACGGGTCTTGCGGATCTCGAGGTACTGGTCGACGCCTCCGGGGAGGTGGCGGAAGGCGCCGTCGAGCACGGCGTACTGCTGGTCGGTNACGCGCTCNAGCAGGTAGCGGTCGTGCGANACGACGAGGAGNGTGCCNGGCCACGTGTCGAGGAGGTCCTCCATCGCGGCGAGCATGTCGGTGTCGAGGTCGTTGGTGGGCTCGTCGAGGATGAGCACGTTGGGCTCGTCGAGCAGGATGAGCAGCAACTGCAGCCGCCGCTTCTGACCGCCCGAGAGGTCTTTCACGGGCGTCGAGAGCTGCGCGTTCGTGAATCCGAGGCGCTCGAGCAGCTGCCCGGGGGTGAGCTCGACGCCGCCGGAGACGTACGACGACTTCTGCCGCGCGACGACGGCGCTCACCCGGTCGTCCATGACGTCGTCGAGCCCGGTGAGGCGCTGGTCGAGCACCGCGATCTTCACGGTCTTGCCCGTCTTCACGCGGCCGCGCGTGGGGGCGACCGTTCCCGCGACGAGCCCGAGGAGGGTCGACTTGCCGGCGCCGTTGACGCCGACGACGCCGGTGCGCTCCCCCGGGGCGATGCGCCACGTGAGGTCCTTCAGGATGAGGCGGTCGCCGTACGCGACCGTCACGTCCTCGAGGTCGACGACGTCCTTGCCGAGCCTCGTCGTCGCGAGCTGCGCGAGCGCGACCTTGTCGCGCACCGGCGGCACGTTCTCGATGAGCTGGTTGGCGGCCTCGATGCGGAACTTCGGCTTGCTCGTGCGGGCGGGTGCGCCGCGGCGCAGCCACGCGAGCTCCTTGCGCAGGAGGTTCTGCCGCTTCGCCTCCGACGCCGCCGCCATCCGGTCCCGCTCGACCCGCTGAAGCACGTACGCCGCGTAGCCGCCCTCGAACGGCTCCAGGACGCGGTCGTGCACCTCCCACGTCGTCGTGCACACCTCGTCGAGGAACCAGCGGTCGTGCGTGACGACGACGAGNCCNCCCNTGNTCGCCGGCCAGCGGGTCTTNAGGTGNCCGGCGAGCCACGNGANNNCCTCGACGTCGAGGTGGTTGGTGGGCTCGTCGAGGAAGANCACGTCCCAGTCGTGGGTGAGCAGCGCGGCGAGGGCGACGCGTCGCTGCTGACCGCCGGAGAGGTCGCCGATGCGCCCCTCCCACGGCACATCCGTGAGGAGGCCGGCGATGACATCCCGGATGCGCGCCTCGCCCGCCCACTCGTGCTCGGCACGACCGTCGACGACGGCGTCCGCGACGGTGAGGTCGGGGTCGAGGGTGTCGGACTGATCGAGCATCCCGAGCGTCACCCCGCCGCGGCGGGTGACCTGGCCGCTGTCGGGTTGGAGACGCCCGGACAGGATCTTCAGGAGCGTCGACTTGCCGTCGCCGTTGCGGCCGACGATGCCGATGCGGTCGCCCTCGTCGATGCCGACGGTGACGGAGTCGAACACCGTGCGGGTCGGGAACTCGAGCCCGACGCCCTCCGCGCCGAGCAGATGAACCATGCTTCGAGCGTAACGTTGCCGCGTGGACGCGCTGTTCGACGGGATCGAGGTGGAGATCGTCGAACTGCTCGCCTCGCCCGTGCACCGCTACGAGGGGCGACCCGCCGACGGCCCGCGGCGCGGCGGGTCGGAGGAGCTGAGGTCGGAGCTGGAGTTGCGGGCCGGGCTCGGGATCGTCGGCGACCGGTACTTCAACCAGCGCGCCCACCGCGCCTCCTCGGTGTCGCTCCAGTCGGTCGAGGCCCTGGAGGCCATGGCGGCGGAGCTCGGCGTGCCCGTGCCGGGGCTCCGGGAGACGCGGCGCAACATCCTGCTGCGAGGAGCCGACGTGGATGCGCTCGTGCGCCAGCCGTTCAGCCTCGACTCCGGCTCGGGTGCGGTGCGGTTCTCGGAGGTGCGCGCCGCGAACCCGTGCGCGTGGATGGACTCGGCGATCGCGCCGGGGGCGTTCAAGGCGCTCCGGAGACGCGGCGGCCTGCGCACCGGCCCCCTCGACGACGGGGTGCTCCGCCTCGGTCCCGCCCTCCTCCGCATCGACACCGTGGGTTGAGTGCCGCGCGCAGCGCGGTGTATCGAAACCCATCCCGAGCAGCCGCTACGGCGGGGTTTCGAGACGCGTCGCCCTGCGGGCGGCGCTCCTCAACCCGCGGGGGTGGTCAGTCCTGCACGATGCGGGCGCCGTGCACGGGACCCGTCGCGCGCACGACGTTGAGCTGCGCCGCCGAGAGCGCCACCTGCAGGTCGAGCGCGGTGTCGAGGTCGGCGGCGAGGAACGCGACCGTCGGACCGGATCCCGACACGATCCCCGCGAGGGCGCCGTTGCGTTCCCCCGTCTCGAGCACCTTCGCGAGCGACGGCTCGAGGTGCAGCGCCGGCGCTTGGAGGTCGTTCCGCATCGCCTCGGCGAGCATCTTCGCGTCGCCCGCGCGGAGCGCCTGGAGCACGTCGGTGCCGACACTCGGTGCCTCGTTGACGGGTCCGAGCGTGTCGGCGTGACGCTCCCGGTGCAGGTCGAGCTCGCGGTAGACCTCCGGCGTCGACAGCCCGAAGTCGGCGAGCGCGAACACCCAGTGGAACGTGCCCTGCGCGAGCGCGGGCGACAGTTCGTCGCCGCGGCCGGTGCCGATGGCGGTGCCCCCGGTGAGCGCGAACGGCACGTCGGCTCCGAGCTGGCGGGCGAGGTGGAGCAGTTCGTCGCGAGGGAGTTCGGTGCCCCACAGCGCGTCGCACGCGAGGAGCGTCGCCGCGGCATCCGCCGACCCGCCGCCCATGCCTCCGGTGACGGGCACGTGCTTCTCGATCTCGATGCGGGCGCCGCCGGAGTACCCGGTGCGCTCGGCGAGCAGCTTCGCGGCCCGGATCGCGATGTTGGAGTCGTCGGCGGGCACGCGGCTCAGCTCCACGCTGCCGCCCAGTGCGACCCTGAAGTCGGGTGCCTCGGAGACGCGCACGTCCTCGTAGAGCGACACCGCCTGGTAGGCGATCGCGACGTCGTGGTAGCCGTCGTCCTGGAGCGCGCCGACCTCGAGGTAGACGTTGACCTTGCCGGGGGCCCGTACGTGCACGGATCGCGCGCCACCCCGGGAGATCATCTACCCACCCTAACTACGGGCGATGGCGAGGAAGTCCCGCACGGTGAGCTGCTCGCCACGGAGGGTCGGGTCGACCCCCGCGGCCTCCAGTCGGGCGGATGCCGCAGCCGATCCGCCGAGCACGTCGGCGAGCGCCTGCCGCAGCATCTTGCGCCGCTGACCGAAGGCGGCATCCACGAGCTCGAACGTGCGCGCCCGCTCCTCGTCCGTGCCGGGACGCTCCGCCTTCTCGAACGCGACGAGGATCGAGTCGACGTTCGGCACGGGCCAGAACACCTGGCGGCTGATGGTGCCGGCGAGCGACCACGACCCGTACCACGCCGCCTTCGCGCTCGGGGCGCCGTAGACCCGGGACCCGGGGTGCGCGGCGAGGCGCTGCCCGACCTCCGCCTGCACCATCACGAGCACCGTCTCGAGCGACGGCACCGTCTCGAGCAGGTGCAGCAGCACGGGCACCGACACGTTGTACGGCAGATTGGCGACGAGTCGGCGGGGCGAGCCCGGGATGCCGACCCGGAGCGCGTCGCCCGTCACGACCTCGAGGGGCGCACCGGGCTGCAGCGCCTCGACGGTGTGCGGCAGCAGCTCCGCGAGCCGGGGGTCGATCTCGACGGCGGTGACGCGAGCGCCGGCCTCGAGGAGTCCGAGCGTGAGCGAGCCGAGGCCCGGGCCGACCTCGAGCACCTCGTCGCCCGGCTCGACGCGGGCGGTGCGGACGATCTTGCGCACCGTGTTGGCGTCGACGACGAAGTTCTGGCCGAGCTTCTTCGTCGGCGTCAGGTCGAGCTGCGCCGCGAGGTCGCGGATCTCGGCAGGTCCGAGGAGGCTCACGCCTCAATCCTCCCAGGAGCCGTAGACGGTCTCCGTGTTCGCCGCGACCTGCGCGCCGAGCTCGTCGGCGCCGACCCCGAGGTGCTGCGCCATGAAACGCAGCGTGTGCGGGATCAGGTAGGCCGAGTTGGGGCGCCCCCGCCACGGGGTCGGCGTCAGGTAGGGCGCATCCGTCTCCACGAGGATGCGGTCGAGCGGCGTCACCTCGAGGGCCTCGCGGAGCGCCCCCGCGTTCTTGAACGTCACCGTGCCCGCGAACGAGAGGTACCAGCCGTTGCCGGCGACCTCGCGCGCGAACTCCGCGTCGCCGGAGAAGCAGTGGAACACCGTGAGGTCCGGCGCGCCGACCCGCTCGAGGGTGCGCATGACGTCGCGGTGGGCGTCGCGATCGTGGATCTGGAGCGCGATCCCGTGGCGTTTCGCGATCGCGATGTGCTCCTCGAAGGCGTGCACCTGCGCGTCGCGACCCTCGTCGCCCGTGCGGTAGAAGTCGAGCCCCGTCTCGCCGACCGCCCGCACGCGCGGCCGTGCGGCGAGCGCGTCGATGCCGGCGAGGTGCTCCTCCAGGTCGCCGCTCTCGGCGAGCTCCGGCACGTCGTTCGGGTGCAGCGCGACGGCGGCGAGGATGCGCGGGTCGAGTTCCGCGACCTCGACGCTCCATCGCGACGTCGCGAGGTCGGTGCCGACCTGCACGACCCCGCGCACCCCGACGGCCGACGCCCGGTCGAGCTGCTCGCGGAAGTCGAGCGAGCTCACCCCGTCCTCGATCTCGAGGTGGGTGTGGTTGTCGTACACCGGCACCGCGAGCGGCTCCGGCAGCGGCGGGTAGTCGAGGGTCTTCTCGTCGGCTCCGCGCGACCGCGACCGCAGGAACGGCTCGGTCACGCGCCGGAGGCCTCCAGCTCGATCCGCGGGAACAGCGGCTCGAGCGCCGAGACGGTGCCGCCGCCGGCGCGGTCCCACGCGCGGTCGACGCGCTGCTCCCCGAGCGATCCCGACTCGCCGAGCGCCGCCCACAGCTTCGCCGTCGCCTTCGGCATGACGGGCGAGTAGAGGATGGCGAGGGTGCCGACGCCGTGGTGCAGCGTCGCGAGCACCTCGTCGAGACGCTGCGCCTGCGCGGGATCCTTCGCGAGCACCCAGGGCTGGTTGACCGTCACGTACAGGTTGAGCGCATCCACCAGCTTCGTGATCGCGTCGATGGCCTCGTGGATCGCGAGCCGCCCGATCGAAGCGTGGGCGGCATCCGTCACGCTCCGCTCCAGCTCGACGATCGCGGCGTCGCGCGCAGCCGTCGGCACGACCCCGCCGCGGTACTTCTCGATCATCGCGATCACGCGGCTCGCGAGGTTGCCGAACCCGTTGGCGAGCTCCGCCTGGTAGCGCGCCGACAGGTCCTCCCACGAGAACGAGCCGTCCTGCCCGAACGTGATCGCGGAGAGGAAGTAGTAGCGGAACGCGTCNGACCCGAACACGTCGGTGATCTGCGCCGGGGCGATGCCGGTGAGCTTCGACTTCGACATCTTCTCGCCGCCGACGAGCAGCCAGCCGTGGCCGAACACCTGCTTCGGCACGGGGAGCCCCGCCGCCATGAGCATCGCCGGCCAGATGACGGCGTGGAAACGCGCGATGTCCTTGCCGACGAGGTGCGTCGCCGGCCAGCGGCGGCGGAAGTTCTCGGCATCCTCGCCCCACCCGGTGGCGGTGATGTAGTTGAGCAGCGCGTCGAACCACACGTAGACGACGTGCGTCTCGTCCCACGGCACCTTGATGCCCCAGTCGAAGCTGGAGCGGGAGATCGACAGGTCCTCCAGCCCCTGCTTCACGAACTGGACGATCTCGTTGCGCACGCTGTCGGGCTGCACGAAGTCGGGCTGCGACTCGTAGAGGTCGAGCAGCGCCTGCTCGAAGTCGCTCATCCGGAAGAAGTAGTTCTTCTCCTTCAGGATCTCGACGGGGCGCGAGTGGATCTTGCACACGTACTGCCCGGCGAACTCGCCCTCCTCGGGGAGGTCGAGGTCGTCGAGCTGCTTGTACTCCTCGCAGCCGACGCAGTAGTACCCCTCGTACTCGCCCTCGTAGATGTGGCCCTCGTCGTAGAGCTGCTGCAGGAACTTCGCGACCGCCGACTCGTGCCGGGTGTCGGTCGTGCGGATGAAGTCGTCGTTGGCGATGTCGAGGGTCTCGAGCACCGGCTTCCACGCCGACTCGACCAGACGGTCGGCCCACTCCTTCGGGGTCACCCCGTTGGCGGCGGCGGTGCGCTCGATCTTCTGCCCGTGCTCGTCGGTGCCGGTCAGCAGCCAGGTGTCGTCGCCCGACTGGCGGTGCCAGCGCGCGAGCACGTCCGCGGCGACCTCCGTGTACGCGTGCCCGATGTGCGGGACGTCGTTCACGTAGAAGATCGGGGTCGTGATGTAGAAGCTGCCGGACACGCCGTTCAGCCTAGCTTTCGCCGTTGCGTGTTACTTCTTCGCGCGGATGGCGGCCTCGTAGAGCTCCCGAGTGGAGAGACCGGTCGCGGTCGCGACATCCGCCGCGGCTTCCTTGAGGCGGATGCCCTGGGCAGCAAGGTCGAGGACGGTGGCGACCGCCGTGGCGAGGTCGACCGTCGCGGAGGCTTCGGGTGCCCCGGCGACGACGATCACGATCTCTCCTCGCGCGCCGTCGGCGAACTTCTCGGCGAGTTCCCCCAGGGTGCCGCGGGCGATCTCTTCGTGGAGCTTCGTGAGCTCGCGGCACACCGCCGCGCGCCGCTCGGAGCCGAAGGCGGTCGCGAGATCGCGGAGGGCGTCGGCGAGCCGGTGCGGCGACTCGAAGAACACGAGCGTGCGGGGGTCGGATGCCAGGGGCGCGAGGGCGGCGACGCGCGACTTGCGCGGCAGGAANCCCTCGAACGCGAAGCGGTCGGTCGGCAGCCCCGAGAGGGCGAGGGCGGTGAGCACCGCCGACGGACCCGGGATCGCCGTCACCGTGACGCCCGCGTCGATCGCCGCGGCGACGAGTGCGTACCCGGGGTCGCTCACGGTCGGCGTGCCGGCATCCGACAACACGAGCACATCCTCGTCGCGGGCGAGCTCCACCAGTTCGGCGGCTCGCTCCCGCTCGTTGTGCTCGTGCAGTGCGACCAGCCGGGGCCGGTTCTCGACCCCGAGCCCGCGCAGCAGCTGCACGGTGACCCGGGTGTCCTCCGCGGCGACGACGGCGACGCGCTCGAGCGTCTCCACGAGTCGTCGCGACGCGTCGCCGAGGTTGCCGATCGGCGTCGCGCCCAGGATGATCACCGACCCATTGTCTCCCGGTCCCGGGTGCGTTTCTCCGGAGGTCTCTCCGGCATCCACCCCATCCGCCGCTGGTTGGCGGGCGGATGCCGCGGAACCTCCGGAGAAACGCACCGAAGCTCCGGAGAAACGCACCCCGCACCCGCGAATACGATGGCGGGCATGACGGTCGCCGAAGTGCCGGGGTCCCGGCTCGACGACTGGTGGGCCCGGGTGCAGAGCCGTCCGGGGGCGCGGAAGGCCTGGCTGTGGGGTGGACCCGCGGCGGTCACCCTCGTCGCCGCCGCGACGCGGCTCATCGGGCTCGGGCACCCGGAGTCGCTCGTCTTCGACGAGACCTACTACGTCAAGGACGCCTACACGCTGTCGCGACTCGGCTACGAGGCGCAGTGGCCCGCCGACGCGAACGACGCCTTCAACGCGGGCGACCCGACCGGGCACCTCACCACCGCGTCGTTCGTCGCGCACCCGCCCGTCGGCAAGTGGATCATCGCCGCCGGGATGGCGGTGTTCGGGGCCGACTCGACGTTCGGCTGGCGGGTCTCCGTCGCCGTCACCGGCATCCTGCTCGTCGTCCTCACGATGGCGGTCGCCCACCTCCTGTTCCGGCGCCCCGTGCTCACGGTCGTCGCCGGGGGTCTGCTCGCGATCGACGGGAACGCGATCGTGCTGAGCCGCGTCGCGCTCCTCGACACGATGCTCGCGTTCTTCGCACTCCTCGGGGTGTTCTTCGTGCTGCTCGACCGGCGTTGGGTGCAACCGCGTCTGCGGGGCTGGGTCGCGCGACACGGGACGACGGGATGGGGCCCCGTGTTCGCCTGGCGGCCGTGGCTGCTCGCCGCCTCCGTCGCCTTCGGGCTCGCGACCGGCGTGAAGTGGAGCGGCGTGTACTTCCTCGCCGTGTTCGGCGTCTACGTCGTCGTCGCGGAACTCGTGCTGCGCCGCGACGCGGGGATCGAGTTCTGGGCGACGGGCGGCATCCTCAAGCAGGCTCCGGTGACGTTCCTGCTGCTCGTGCCGCTCGCCGCCGCCGTCTACCTCGCGTCGTGGACGGGCTGGTTCGCGACGGACGGGGGCTACCACCGCCGCTGGATCGAGGGCGGCGGGCAGCCCTGGGAGGGCGCACTCGCCTGGGTGCCGACCGCCTTCCAGAACTGGTGGCACTACGAGGTCGCCGTGTACAACTACCACCTCGGCGAGACCTCGGCCCACGCCTACCAGTCGAGTCCGCTGACGTGGCTGTTCCTCGTGCGGCCGACATCGATGTACTGGAAGTCGCGGCCGGATGGGCTCGTCGAGACGATCCTGGATGTCGCCAACCCGCTCATCTGGTGGGCGGCGACGGCGGCGCTCGTGTTCCTCGTCGTGCGGGTCGTGCGGAGGCTGCTGCGCGGGGCCCGGGTGTGGCGCGAGGTGTTCATCCTCACGGCGCTCGCGGCGGGGTACGTGCCATGGCTGCTCTACCTGCACCGCACGGTGTTCACCTTCTACACGATCGCGTTCGAGCCCTACCTCGTGCTCGGGCTGACGGCGGCGCTCGGCGTGCTGCTCGGCCACGCGACGCATCGGGAGTCCCGTCGCGTGACGGGGCTCGCGGCGGTCGGCGTCTTCCTCGCGCTGTGTGTGGCGGTGAGCGCGTTCTTTCTGCCAATCTGGACGGCGACTCCCGTTCCGGACTGGTTTTTCCGGATCCACCTCTGGCTGCCGACCTGGCTGTAGACCTGACCCGCACAGAAGGGCCCGCGATGACGCGACGTCACCCCCTCGCCGCGGCCCTCGCCACGCTCGGTCTCGTCGCCGCGTCGGTCTTCGCCGCCGCGCTGCCCGCGCAGGCGGCGCCGAACTCCATCACGATCGACCAGGTCAGCGGTCCGGCCCTCTTCTACGGCCCGCTCACCGGGAGCCTCGACCTGGGCGGTGACAACGGCGTCGTCTACGTCGACGTGACCAACTCCTCCGGGACGACGCGGTTCTGCGACTCGAGCAGCTACGCCTACTTCGACACGACGTGGGAGTGCGCCGTCACCCTCGGCTACGGCGACAACCAGATCGTCGCGACGGCGGTGCAGGACATCGACCCCGGGAACCCCATCTCGACCGCCCCGATCGTCATCACCTACGGGTCCACCGCTCCGGTCACGCTCGACACCCCGTTCGACGGCGAGGTCGTCTCGACGCTCACGCCGACGTTCTCGGGGAACGGGCCACGGATGGGGACCGTGTCGATCCAGGCACGACCGGCCGGCTCGGGCGACCCCTTCGCCACGGTGTGCGGCCCGCTCGCGATCGGCGAGGACGGGATCTTCTCGTGCCCGGCGTCGTTCGCGAACGAGGGCGACTACGAGGTGCAGGGCGTCGGCACCCTCGTGAACGGCCTCGCCGCGACCCCGTCGCCGGTGCGCGCCCTCTCGATCGCGTTGCCCGCCGCTCCCCCGCCGCCCCCACCGTCCGCTCCGCGACCCCCGGCGGCGACCCCCGACGTCCCGCCGGACTGGTCGTTCGACGTCGACGACCTGTCGAACCTGCGACCGGGCGACGTCGTGACCGTCACCGTGACCGGGGTTCCGGCCGAGTGGATCGTCACGGTCATGCTGCACTCCACGCCGCGGCTGCTCGGCTCGGCGGCCTCGACCGGCGAGCCGCTCCAGCTCGCCGTCGAGATCCCCGCGGACGTCGAACCGGGCGACCATCGACTCGAGGTCGTCGTGAACGACCCCGGGGGCGCGGAGGACGCCCAGAGCCGCGACGCGCGTATCCTCCCGGCCCTCGAGGTGGAGACCGAACCCGACGAGGAACCGCAGGGGGTCGCCGTCCCGGTCGCGCGGGGTGCCGGTGCGGGCGATCGCGGGGATCCCGCGGCTTCGAGTGCGCTCACGGACTCGATCGCGACGCTCGAGCGGATCGTGGCGAACCCGATCGCGATCGCAGTCGCCGGCGGTCTGGCGCTCGCGATCCTGTTCCTCGTCGCCCTGCCGACCGAACTGTTGAACTCCTCGCTGTCGTCCAACACGTCCCGTCTGGGCCGCTGGTACGGCGCCGTCGACGGAGCCCTCACGAAGGCCCAGGACTGGTTCATCCGCGTCACCCGCTCCCGCGCCCTCGCCGCGGGACTCCTCACCGTCGCCGTCGCCGTCATCTACGGCTTCGTCGACCCGGACTTCGGCGTCGACCTCGTTTCGCTCCGCCTCGTGCTCGCCCTCGGGATCGCGTTCTTCCTGCTCAGCTACGGCGCCTCGTGGGTGAGCGGTCTCATCATCCGACGGCTGTGGGGCATCGCCTCGGCCGTCGGGATCCAGCCCGCCATCGTCCTGTTTGCGATCGTCGGCGTCGTCCTCTCTCGTCTGCTCGACTTCTCCCCCGGGTTCCTCGTCGGCATCGCCATCGGCCTCGAGCTCCTCTCGGCCACCCGTCGCCTCGCCGCCCGAGCGGTCCTCGTGCAATTCCTCGTCGTCGTCGGCCTCGCCCTCGCCGCCTGGGTCGCGTACTCCCTCTTCACGCCGGGCGACCACTTCGCAGGGATGCTCGTCGACGAATCCCTCGCCGCGATCACCGCCGAGGGCCTGACCGGCGCCCTCGTCGCGGTGCTCCCGCTCCAGTTCCTCGACGGACGTGAGCTCTGGCTCGAGTCCAAGCGACTCTGGGTCGCCGCCTTCCTCCTCGTCGCCGTCCCCTTCGCGTTGCTCGTCCTCCCCACCGCCGCCGAGGGCACCCGCGTCGGCGACTACGGCGCGTGGCTGATCGTCTTCGCGGCCTTCGCCGTCGTCACCCTCGCCGTGTGGGCGCTGTTCGCCCGCGCCGCCCAGCGGGACGAGGCCGCAGAGTCCGACGCGATCGCCGAGGTGGAGCGATCCGATGCATAGCCCGACAGGCACATGTGAGAAACCCGCAATACACCGGGGTACATCCGAGGTCTAGCATGATGGCACCCCCGACCGTTCCCCCGACCCCTTCCCCCACCCGTCCACCCGAGGACACCCGATGACGCGACCCCACCGCATCGCCGCGGGCTTCGTCGCGCTCGTCGCCCTCACCGGCACCCTCGTCTTCGGCGGCGCCATCGCCGCGTCTCGCCGACGACGGTCTCGAGATCACGGGCCCGGGAACGGCCGCCGCCGGCAACGTCACGATCACTGGCACGAAGAACGCCGAGGAGTCCGGCGTCATCGTGAGGAACGGTCCGACGGTCGCCGCACCCCTGCTGTGCAACATCGCGGCGACCACCGAGACGACCTGGGAGTGCGAGGCGCCGCTCGAGACCGGGTACCGCGTCGTGAGCGCCTACCAGGGCGCGCGCACGGCGACCTTCGGCATCGCCGTCGGCGCGTTCACGGCCCCGATCCCCGACGACCCCAACCCGAACGTGCCCCACGGCGAGTGGGCGCACTTCTCCGGCACCGTCGAGTTCCCCGGCGGTCCGGGCGCGTGGGTCGAGGTCTCGATGCCCGGGCTCTCCACGAGCTGCACCGACACGACGATCGGCGCCGGCGGCGAGTGGGAGTGCTCGATCGACCTCCCCGGCGCGGGCGCGCTCGGCGGCAACTACGACGTGTACATCACGCAGTACGACCTCGGCGAGATGGCGTCGCCGACGACCGAGATCACCCTCTTCTACCTGTTGCCGCCGCCCCCGACGTTCCAGATCACGTCGCCCACCGAGGAGCAGATCTTCGACTGGACGCCGGAGGGCATCGTCGTCTCGGGCACGACGCCGATGCCCGACCACATCTACGTCTGGCTCGACGGCGAGTACCCGTTCTGCGACGTCGCCCCTCCGTCGATCTCGTGGTCGTGCGGTCCCGTGCCGATCGACCTCGGCACGCACTTCCTCACCGCCCAGCAGGACGGGATGCCGGATGCCGACGTCAACATCGAGATCGTGCTCGGCCCGCCGGAGACCGACGAGACCTCCTACGCCGTCCCGGAGGGGACGACGGTCGCGACGTTCTCCGGCACCGCCTACCCGGGCGCCGACGTCTGGGCGGCGATCGAGGTCAGCGACTCCGAGACGCGCGAGTGCTCGACGACGGCGATGACCGACGGGACCTGGTGGTGCGACATCCCCGTCGACGACCTCGCCGACGGCGAGTACAACGTGTCGTTCTGGCAGGAGGTCGAGGGCGGCGAGAGCGCAGCCACCTGGCGCACGCTGACCATCGAGCCGGCGGCGGCACCGGCGGTGAACATCGCCTTCCCCTTCAACGGGGAGTGGATCGCCTGGCAGAGCGGACCCCACGTGTACGTGGAGGGAACGGCACCCGGGAGCGACCCCGTCTACGTCTACCTGGACGACGACCTCGTGACGGCCGTCTGCATGGCGACGCCGGACGAGTCGGGGCTCTGGACGTGCCCCGGCGACATCTTCGCCGACCCCGGCCACCGCACCCTCACGGCGATGCAGGCCGGCGCCACCCCCGCGGTGACCGAGTTCGAGGTCGTCCTCCCGCAGCCCGGGCTCAGCGGCACCTGGGTGTTCACGCCGGGCACGACCGACGCGACCGTCCAGGGCACCGTGGGCATCCCGGCCTGGACGCACGTCTCCGTGCACGAGAACTGGGGCGAGGGCTGGGGGCCGGAGATCGTCGGCGCCGACTGCCCGATGGGCCCCGCCGAGACCTTCACGTGCGTCGTCGACGTCTCCGGCGTCCCCGAGGGGCAGTACTACCTGCTCGCGACGCACTTCTTCCCGGACGACCCCGACGTGCAGGGCAACTCCGCCATGGCCTACGTCGTCATCGGGATCGACGTAGGCCCGGTGACCCTCGACTGCGCCTACGCGCCGGCTCAGATCACGATCTCCCCGAGCGGGCCGGCCTACATCGGCGTCTACACTCTCGTGCCGCTCACCGACGACTCTGGCTGGCACCTCGTGGATCGGGGCGCGTGCAGCGGGAACGCCGGGTACTGGGACGACTCGGTGCCCTCGTGGGCCGACACCCCGTACGGCGGTAGCGGCGAATCCGGCGGCGAGTGCGACAGCGGCTGCACGCTGAGCGGCCTCGCGCCCGGCATCTACGAGGTCTACTACAGCGACGCCTCGGAGTACTACAGCAGCTTCGAGTACCTCTTCCGCATCCCCGAGACGCCGCTCGAGAACCCCGTCGCGTCGACGACGGACTCCGTGCTCCTCAGCGGCACCGCCACGGCCGGCGACGCGATCCGCATCGAGGGCGACGGCGGTTCCGTGCTGTGCACGACGACCGTCACCGGGAGCGGCGCGTGGGCGTGCGCCTTCCCGAAGTCGGATGCCGCGACGGCCCGCACGGTCGCGGTCGACCCGCAGTCGGGCGGGATGTCCGCGGCGACCGCCTTCCGCAGCATCCCCGTCGCGCCGCCGCCCCCGCCGCCGACGCCCGAGACGCCGGCGACCCCTGCCGCGCCGACGCTGCCGACACTCCCTCAGCAGCCGATCGCCCTCATCCAGTGGCTCCTGTCGTTCTCCGGCGACTTCTCCAACCTGAAGCCCGGCGACACGTTCACTCTCAACGTCTCCGAGATGCCGGAGGGCACGGCGATCGAGGTGTGGATCCACTCCACGCCTCGACTGCTCGGCACGGCGACCGGCACGGGCCTGCCGATGATGTTGGAGCTGACGGTTCCCGAGGACATCGAGAACGGCGAGCACGAGATCAGGATGACGGCGGTGACACCGCTCGGCACGGAGTACTTCTTCTCGAGCCCCGCGACCGTGACGGGCGGCGTCGACCCCGTGGAGGAACCCGCCGAGGAACCTGAGGAGGAGGAGCCCGCGGGCGAGGGCGGAGCGGGCGGTTCCGGCGGCGCCGGGAATCGCGCAGATCCGGCGGCACCGAGCGCGTTGACCGACTCGATCGCGACGATCGACCGGATCGTGGCGAACCCGATCGTGCTCGCGATCGCCGGCGGGCTGGCGCTCGCGATCCTGTTCCTCGTCGCCCTCCCGACCGAGTTGCTCAATTCGTCGCTGTCGTCCAACACGTCCCGCCTGGGCCGCTGGTACGGCGCCGTCGACGGAGCCCTGACGAAGGCCCAGGACTGGTTCACGCGAGTCACGCACTCCCGCGCCCTCGCCGCCGGGCTGCTCACCGTGGTCGTCGCGATCATCTACGGCTTCGTCGATCCGAACTTCGGCTTCGACCTCGTGTCGCTGCGGCTCGTCCTCTCCCTCGGCATCGCGTTCTTCCTGCTCAGCTACGGCGCGTCCTGGGTGAGCAGCCTCATCATCCGGAGGCTGTGGGGCGCCTCGAGCGTCATCGAGCTGCAGCCCACGATCATCCTGTTCGCGATCGTCGGCGTCATCGTCGCGCGGTTGCTCGACTTCTCCCCCGGGTTCCTCGTCGGCATCGCCATCGGCCTGGAGCTCGTGTCCGCGAGCCGACGGGTGGCCGCCCGCGCCGTGCTCGTGCAGTTCCTCGTCGTCGTCGGCCTCGCCCTCGCCGCCTGGATCGCGTACTCGCTCTTCACCCCCGGCGACGACTTCGGCGGGATGCTCGTCGACGACACGTTGGCGGCCATCACCGCCGAGGGCCTCACGGGTGCGATCGTCGCGGTGTTCCCGCTCCAGTTCCTCGACGGCCGGGAACTCTGGCTCGAGTCCAAGCGCCTCTGGGTGCTCGCCTTCCTGCTCGTCGCGGTGCCGTTCGCGCTGCTCGTCCTGCCGACCGCGGTCGAGGGCACCGAGGTCGGCGACTACGGCGTCTGGTTGCTCGTCTTCGCCGTGTTCGCCGCCGTCACCCTCGCCATCTGGTTCGTGTTCGCCCGCGCCGCGAGACGCGAGAAGGCCGTGGAGGCCGTCGAGTCCGAGCACGCCGACGCGTAGCACGAAGAAACACGGCGTAGCGCGGCGTTAGCCTCGGAGGATGGCCGATAGGGAGTACGGGTTCAAGACGCGCGCGATCCACGCGGGCAACATTCCGGATGCCGTGAGCGGGTCGCGCGCACTGCCGACTCTACCAGTCGAGCGCGTTCGTCTTCGACGACACCGCGGATGCCGCGGCGCGGTTCGCCCTCCAGAAGTACGGCAACATCTACAGCCGCCTCGCCAACCCGACGGTCGCGTCCTTCGAGGAGCGCGTCGCCAGCCTCGAAGGCGGACTCGGCGCGGTCGCCACGTCGTCGGGCCTCGGCGCCGAGTTCATCACGTTCGCCTCCCTCGCGGGCGCCGGCGACCACATCGTGGCCGCGTCGTCGCTCTACGGCGGCTCGGTCACGCAGCTCGACGTGACGCTCCGGCGGTTCGGTGTCGACACGACGTTCGTGCCGGGCACGAACCCCGACGACTACGCCGCCGCGATCACCGAGAAGACGAAGCTCATCTTCGTCGAGTCGATCACGAACCCGTCGGGTGACGTCGCCGACCTCGAGGGCCTCGCCGACGTCGCGCACGCCCACCACCTGCCGTTCATCGTCGACTCGACCGTCGCGACGCCCTACCTCAACCGCCCGATCGAGTGGGGAGCGGACGTCGTCATCCACTCGGCCACGAAGTTCCTCGGCGGCCACGGCACGACCCTCGGCGGCGTCGTCGTGGAGTCGGGCCGCTTCCACTGGGCGAACGAGCGCTTCCCGCTGTTCGACCAGGAGGTGCCGCACTACGGCGGACTCAACTGGCACGGCAACTTCGGCGAGTACGCGTTCCTCACGCGACTCCGCGCCGAGCAGCTCCGTGACATCGGCCCCGCACTCGCCCCGCACTCCGCGTGGCTGCTCGCGCAGGGCGTCGAGACGCTCCCCTACCGGATGCAGGCGCACGTCGACAACGCGCGCGCCGTCGCGGAGTTCCTCGACGCCGACGACCGCATCGAGTTCGTCAACTGGGCGGGCCTGCCGCAGCATCCGCACTTCGAGCGCGCGAAGAAGTACCTGCCGAAGGGCCCCGGCTCGGTGTTCTCATTCGGGGTCAAGGGCGGCCGCGCCGCCGGCCAGCGGTTCATCGAGAACGTCGACCTCGCGTCGCACCTGGCGAACATCGGCGACGCGAAGACCCTCGTCATCCACCCCGGCTCGACGACGCACGCGCAGCTCACCGAGCAGCAGCTCCTCGACGCCGGCGTGCAGCCCGGCCTCATCCGCATCAGCGTCGGCATCGAGGACGTCGACGACATCATCTACGACCTCGACCAAGCGCTCGACGCCGCGGTGAAGGGAGAATAGGCGCATGTCGACTGCAACGGCAGACCTCGAGACCGTCACCCTCACGAACGGACTCACCTGCGACATCCCGGCGTCGTCGCCGCTCGCGAAGCTGCTGCGCAGCAAGCGCACGTGGATCGGGCCGTCGGCCAAGGACCGTCTGAAGATCCTCCAGAACGCGAAGACGGTCGCGATCGTCGGCGCGTCGCCGAACCCGGCGCGCTCGTCGTACTTCGTCGCGACCTACCTGTTGCAGTCGAGCGACTACGAGGTGTACTTCGTCAACCCGAACGCCGACGAGATCCTCGGCCGCCCCGTCTACAAGTCGCTCGCCGACCTCCCCGTCGTGCCCGACATCGTCGACGTGTTCCGCAAGGGCAGCGACATCCCGTCGGTCATCGACGACGTCGTCGCGATCGGCGCGAAGACGATTTGGGTGCAGCTCGGCATCTGGAACGAGGAGGCCGCGTACTACGGCGAGGAGAAGGGCCTCACGGTCGTCATGGACCGCTGCCTCAAGGTCGAGCACGCCCGCTTCCACGGCGGCTTGCACCTCCTCGGCTTCGACACCGGCCAGATCACGTCGCGCAAGACTCTCCGCTGACCCCGGTGGTCGAGTAGCGCCGCAGGCGCGTGTCGAGTGGTGGTCGAGTAGCGCCGTAGGCGCGTGTCGAGACCCTTCGTTACCTCCCGTTTCGCCGCCACCTGCCCGCTCTGGATGCCGGAGCTAGCGTCGAGCACATGGCAGGTCCCGCGGCTCCCGTCGCCGCTCGTCTCGGCCCAGTGGCTCGCCGACCACCTCGGCGCCGACGACCTCCTCGTCGTCGACGCCTCGGTCGTGGGCTACACGCCGCCGTCGGGCGGCTCGGGTTACCTGAGCGGTCACGAGCAGTACATCGCCGAGGGCCACATCCCGGGCGCGCTCTTCGCCGACCTCATCGACGACTTCTCCGACCCCGCCGGCGGCTACCCGTTCACGCGACCCGACGCCGCACGGTTCGCCTCCGCCGCGGGCGCGCTCGGCATCGGCCCCGGAACCTCCGTCGTGCTCTACGACACGGTGCACGGCCAGTGGGCGGCGCGCGTGTGGTGGCTCCTCCGCGCCTTCGGGCACGACGCCGCCGCCGTGCTCGACGGCGGGCTCACGGCGTGGCGGGCGGCCGGCCTCCCCGTCGAGCGCGGTCACGTCGAGCCGAGCCCCGCCGAGTTCCGCGCCGCCGAGCGGCCCGAGCTGTGGGTCGACAAGGCGTTCGTCGAGCGGGCCGTCCGCGGCGAGGAGGATGTCGCCCTCGTCTGCTCGGTGCCGCCGAAGGAGTTCTCCGGCGAGGCGACCGGTCCTCGCGCGCGGGCGGGCGTCATCCCGGGCTCCCATTCGCTCGCCCCCGTCGCCCTCGTCGACCGGGAGACCCGTGAGACGCTCCCGGAGGAGGAGCTCCGCAAGCTCGCGGCACCCGTGCTCGGCGCGCCGCGCGTCGTCACCTATTGCCACGGCGGCGTCGCCGCGGCCGCCGCCGCGCTCCAGCTCGTGCGCCTCGGCGAGCCGAACGTCGCGATCTACGACGGCTCGCTCAGCGAGTGGTCGGCCGACCCCGAGGCGCCCCTCGAGACGCCGGCGGTCAGCCGATCTCGTTGAGCAGGCCGTTGTCGACGACGGAGCCGACGCCGTCGCCCGCGGACACGACGTTCTCGTTGCCGTCGACGACGACGGCGGCGATGCGGCCGGTGGCGATCACGGTGTTGCCCTCGCCGCGGATGCGGAGGCTGCCGAGCTCGTCGACGGAGAACTCGTTGTCCTGACCCTCCACCTCCGCCGTGCCGATCCCCGTGCCGAGCACGTCGGCGCGGTCGCCGCGCAGCACGAGCCGCGCGATCGACGTGAAGGTGAGTTGCACGCCCGCGCCCTCGACCGTGACCGTGCCGCAGGCGCCGAGGACGTAGTTGCCGGGGCGGTTGAGCACGAGGTCGTCGCAGTCGTAGTCCGGCTCGGGGGTCGACGGCTCGGTCGTCGGCTGGGGCTCCGGCGTGGGCGTCTCGGTGACGGTCGGCGCCGGCTCGGCGACGATCCCGCCCTCGGTGAGGAACCGGCTCGTGCACCCGGCGAGCACGAGGGCCGCGACGGCGAGACCCGCCAGTGCGGGAAGGGTGGCCCTGCGGGCTCTCTGGGCCTGTCGGGGGGTCATGCCCCGAGCCTAGCGGCGAGGGCCGCCGCGTCGGAGAGAGGGAGTTCGCACACGAAGTGCTCGCAGAGGTACGCGGTCTCGGCGCCGTCGCGGGCGGTGCGCGCGGCGAACAGCTCGAAGCCCGAGGCGGCGAACGCCGCGGCCTGCTCCGGCGTGACGATCGCGAGCACCCGCGACGGTCCGCCCCAGGTCCGCGCGACGTCGGCGACGGGTCCGCCGCCGGGGCCGACGACGACGAGCTGTGCCACGGGGCGGGCGAGCCGGGCGGCGACCGCCAGTGCCGCTCCGAACGAGATCGGCTGCCCGGTGGAGGCGGCGGCGACCGCGGCGCGGATGGCGGCGTCGGCGAGCGCGCGGTGGGCGTCGTCGCCCGTGAGCGCCGAGAGGAGGAGGGCGGCGTCGGCCACGAGTGCCCGGCCGGACGGCGTCGCACCGTCGGAGACCTCCGGGGGGAGAGCGAGCCCGCGTGCGGCGAGCACCGCGTCACCGCCGCCCGGGACGGCGACCCCCGCCACCGGATCAGCGCACGCCTCGACGAGCCCGCGCGCGACCGAGGCGAAGCGGGCTTCCCCGGTCGCGAGCGCGAGCCGCAGCAGCCCCCCGGCGAACCCGCCGTAGTCTTCGAGCGTCGCCGCGGCATCCGACACCCGGCCGTCGAGCGACGACCGGCGCAGCGGAGACGCCGCGCCATGGACGGCGAGCACGGCATCCGCCACCTCGCGCGCGGCGTCGATCCAGTCCGGCCGGGCGAAGCGCACCCCCGCGTCGGCGAGCGCGCCGATCGCGAGGCCGTTGAGCCCGGTGAGCACCTTCGCGTCGAGCGGCGGGGGCGGCTGCGTCGCGCGCGCGGCGGCGTCCAGGGCGTAGTAGCCGCCCTCGACGCGCACGCCGTCGACCTCGCTCTCGCTGTCCTGCCCCGACGCGAACCCGCCCGGCACGCGGAGCACGTCGAGGAGGAACGACGCGATCCCCTCCGCCGTCCCGCGATCGCCCGCGGCGGCGTACGCGGCGAGCAGCTGGGCGTTGTCGGCGAGCATCCGCTCGTAGTGCGGCTCGCTCCAGTCGCGCCGCACGGCGTAGCGGAAGAAGCCGCCCTCGACCGGATCGCGCAGCGGGGATGCCGCCATGCGCGCGAGGGTGCGCTCGGCGAGCGCGCGGGCGGCGGGCGAGTCGGCACCGGCCTCGAGGAGGAAGGTCAGCACCGGCGCGACGGGGAACTTGGGGGCTCCCCCGAAGCCGCCGAACTCGACGTCCTCCGCCGACTCGAGCGCCGCAACGGCGGCGGAGAGCTGCTCCGGGCCGAACGCGGCCGGGTCGGGCTCGGGACGCGCCGCCGTGAGCGCGTCGACGACGGCCGCCGCGGTCTGGTCAACCTCGGTGCGGCGCTGCTCCCACGCCTCCGTGATCGCGCCGAGCACCTCCCGGAACGACGGCATCCCCTGCACGGGTCGCGGCGGATAGTAGGTGCCCGCGTAGAAGGCGGCGCCCTGCGGCGTCGTGAAGACGGTGAGCGGCCAGCCGAGCGACGGGGTGAACGCGCTCGCGGCGGCGAGGTAGGCCGCATCCACGTCGGGATGCTCCTCCCGGTCGACCTTGATCGCGACGAACCCGTCGGCGAGCTGGGCCGCCACCTCGGGGTCGGAGAAGCTCTCGCGCGCCATCACGTGGCACCAGTGGCAGGTCGCGTAGCCGATCGAGATGAGGACCGGCACGTCGCGGCGGGCGGCCTCGGCGAAGGCCTCCTCGCTCCACGGCCACCAGTCGACGGGGTTCCCCGCGTGGGAGCGGAGGTACGGGCTCGTGGAGTCGGCGAGGCGCTCGGCCATAGGGTCAGACTATGCCGGGCCTCTCCGTGACCTACCTGGGCGGNCCGACCGTGCTCCTCGAGTACGCCGGGNTCACNNTCCTCACCGACCCGACGTTCGACGAGCCGCGCGNCTACGANCGNCCCGGNNCGACGACGCTCGNGAAGACCCNCGGNCCNGNGCTCNCNGNCGNCGCCCTGCCGCCCGTGCACCTCGTNCTGCTGAGCCACCACGACCACCGCGACAACCTCGACGAGGCGGGGCTCGAGNTCGTGCGCTCCGGCATCCCGACCCTCACGACGCCGTTCGCGGCNGAGGCGCTCGCGCTGCCGAACGTGCGCGGGCTCGCGCCCTGGGAGGCGGCCGAGCGACGCGGGCTCACCGTCACGGCGGTGCCCGCGGCGCACGGCCCCGGCGACGCCGCGGGGCCCGTCACCGGGTTCCTGCTCGAAGCGCCGGGCTCCCCCTCGGTGTACGTGAGCGGCGACAACTCGGAGCTCGACGTCGTCGACGAGATCGCGGCCCGGTTCGCCCCCGTCGGCCTCGCGGTGCTGTTCGCCGGCGCCGCCCGGGTGCCGCGCGTCGAGGCCGCGCTGACGCTCACGTCGTCGGACGCCGCGGGGGCGGCACGGATGCTCGGCGCGCGTGCCGTCGTCGGGGTCCACACCGAGGACTGGCAGCACTTCAGCGAGTCCCGCGCCGACCTCGAGGCCGCGTTCACGGCCGAGGGGATGCGCGACCTCCTCGTCGACACCCCGCGCGGCGTCCCGGTGTCACTCGACGCCGCGGTCGAGTAGCCGCGTCGTCTCGGCGGGTCGGTTCCGCGTTTTGCGTCTGAGTACGCGCGCAGGACGGCGGACTGGGACGCGAAACGCGGATGCGGCAACCCCTCCCCAGCGCACGCAGAAACTTCCGAATCCCGAACCGACGTGGCGGCCCCGCGCGCCGACACGACCGGGCGTCACGATCGGCGCGTGCATGAGTCCCTCGTCCTCTCTCGCGTACTGCGCGTGTCCGGAACCTCGACGCGCAGCCTCGAACGCGCGGTCCGAGCCGGGCGCCTGGTGCGCATCCGCCCGGGTGCTGCGGTTCCGGTGGAGATCTGGATGGCGCTCAGCAGCCAGGACCGCCACCGGCTCGCGATGGATGCCCTGGCCGCCACCGCGCGGTCACGCCCCGTGTTCGCCGCGGAGTCCGCGGCGGCCCTGCACGGCATCCCGGTCGTCGGCGGATGGCCGGTGCATCCGCGCGTCGCGGCTTCCCTGCAGCGCTCGCGCCGGCCGCGCGTCGGAACGTCAGGGCGCTGGGAGGCCGTCGCCGACGAGGAGATCGTCGACGTCGACGGACTCCGAGCGACGTGCCCGGCACGCACCGCGATCGACCTCGCGGCGGAGCGCACCCTCGAGTCCGCCGTCGCCGCCGTCGACCACGTCGTGCGAGTCCACGGGGTGCCGTTCGCCGAGTTGCGCGCCCAGGTGTCGGCCCGGCGACCCTTCCCTGGAGTGCAGAAGGTCGACGCAGCGCTCCGCGTCGCCACGGGTCTCGCCGAGAGCGTCCTGGAGTTCCTGAGCCTCGTGCGCATCCACCAGCTCGGCTTCCCCCGGCCCGAGCAGCAGGTCGAGGTCGACGTCGGCGGCGCACGTTATCGCGTCGACTTCCTCTGGCGCGCTGAGGGCGTCGTCGGCGAGGCGGACGGTCGTGCGAAGTACGACGAAGCGCCTGCCGCCGCCGTCTGGAACGAGAAGCTGCGCGAGGACGATCTGCGGTCGGCGGCTCCGGGGTTCGCGCGTTGGGGGTGGGACGAGGCGTGGTCCGGGGCGCCGCTCGCCGTCAGGTTGGAGCGCGCCGGGCTGACTCCCGATCCGCGAAATGCGTCGAAGTACGCATTCAGAATGCGCGACTGAGACGCAAAACGCGGATAAGGGAGGCTCTGCTCAGAAGGTGGCGGTGTCGGGGTCGGAGCCGACGCGGTTGCCGGCGTCGAGCGCGTCGATCGCGGCCATCTGCTCGGCCGTGAGTTCGAACCCGAAGACGTCGAAGTTCTCGCGCATCCGCTCGGCGGAGTTCGACTTCGGGAACACGACGATGCCGCTCTGCAGGTGCCAGCGGATGACGACCTGCGCCGGGGTGACGCCGTGGGCGGAGGCCGCATCCCGGATCGCCGACAGGCCGAAGAGGTCGTACTTGCCCTGACCGAGCGGGCCCCACGCCTCGATCGCGATGCCGTGCTCGGCGCCGTAAGCACGCAGCTCGCGCTGCTGGAACGTCGGGTGGAGCTCGACCTGGTTGACGGCGGGCACGGTCGACGATCCGGCGGCGAGCCTCTCGAGGTGCGGCACGTGGAAGTTGGAGACGCCGATCGACGTCGCCTTGCCGTCGGCCTGGATCTGCTCGAGCGCGAGCCACGACTCGAGGTACTTGTCGAGGTCGGGGCGCGGCCAGTGGATGAGGTAGAGGTCGACGCGGTCGAGGCCGAGCTTCTCGAGCGACAGGTCGATCGCGTCGAACGCCGACTGCGTGCCCTGGTCGGCGTTCCACAGCTTGGTGGTGATGAAGAGCTCGTCGCGCGGGATGCCGGACTTCGCGATGGCGGCGCCCACGCCCTGCTCGTTGCCGTAGATGGCGGCGGTGTCGATGTGGCGGTACCCGGCCTCGAGAGCGTCGGTGACGATGCGCTCGGTCTCGGCGGGGTCGACGCGGAACACCCCGAATCCGAGCTGCGGGATGTGGTGTCCGTCGTTGAGCTGAATCGTGGGAACCGTCATGGCTTCAACCCTAAGACCGTTGACAGGGCGACCGCCGAGGCCTAACGTACAACCAAATGGTTGTACTAACTGAACTCAGCGACGACGAGGTCGACCGGATCTTCCACGCCCTCGCCGACGCCACCCGCCGCGACATCGTGCGCCGCACCCTCACCGGTGAGGCATCCGTCAGCGAACTCGCCGCGGCCTACGCCATGTCGTTCGCGGCCGTGCAGAAGCACGTCGCCGTCCTGGAAGGAGCCGGGCTCGTGACCAAGGAGACCCGCGGCCGGGCGCGCATCGTCCGCGCCGATCCGGAGCAGCTCGCGCGAGCCCGCGACCTGCTCGACCGCTACGCCGACCTCTGGCGGGGCCGCATCGATCGACTCGACGCGCTCCTCGCCGAGGACGCCGACTGACCACCGAACCGCATTCGAAGGAGAGAGCAATGCCCGTCACGTCCATCACCACCGACACCGACGCGCTCACCATGACCCTCGTCGCCGACTTCCCGGTCGGCGTCGAGCGTCTCTGGCAGGCGTTCGTCGACCCCCGCCAGCTCGAGCGCTTCTGGGGACCTCCCGGCTACCCCGCCACGTTCGATCGCTACGAGCCGCGCCCCGGCGGCATCGCCCACTACTGGATGACGAGCCCCGAGGGTCAACGGTTCTACGGCCGCTGGGACTTCATCGAGGTCGACGAGCCGACCCGCATCGTCGTGCGCGACACCTTCGCCGACGAGCACGGTGAGCCCGACCCGTCGATGCCCGCCGGCACCATGACCTTCCGGTTCGACAGCACCGCGTCGGGGTCGCGCGTCACCGTGCTGTCGCAGTCGCCGAGCCTGGAGGCGCTCGAACAGGTCATCGCGATGGGCCAGGAGGAGGGGATGCGGCAGGCGTTCGCACAGCTCGACGCCGTCATCGCCGACCTCCGCGAGTACGCGCTCGGCAAGGGCACGCGCACCGAAGTGCTCGACGACACGCACGTGCGCATCACGCGCGCCTTCGAGGCGCCGCGTCACCTGCTGTGGCGCGCGCACACCGAGCCGGAGCTCATGAAGCGCTGGCTGCACGGACCCGACGGCTGGGTCATGACCGTGTGCGAGAACGACCTCGTCGTCGGAGGCTCGTACCGCAACGCCTGGGAGCCCGAACCGGGCCAGCCGGGCGAGGCCTTCGGCTTCGAGGGCGAGAACCTCGTCGTCGAGCCGGAGCGCCGCATGGTCACGACCGAGCGGATGTCGGGCGCCGACTTCCCCGGCACCGTGAACGATCTCACGTTCGACGAGGTCGACGGGGTCACGCTCATGACGCTGCTCATCACGTACGACAGCGTCGAGCAGCGCGACATGATCCTCGCGACCGGGATGACGGAGGGGATGGAGGCGTCCTACGCCCGCCTGGAGCGGGAGTACCTCGCCACCGCCGCCTGACCCACGGCCGCGACCACGACGTGAGCCCTCCAGCGCATAGTCTGGAGGGCTCATGTCTGCCGCCGACCTGGAGATCACCTACCCGCCGGAGCTGCCCGTCAGCGCCGTGCGGGACGAGCTCGCGCGCGTGATCTCCGAGCACCAGGTCGTCATCGTCGCGGGGGCGACGGGCTCGGGCAAGACGACGCAGTTGCCGAAGATCTGCCTCGAGCTCGGCCGGGAGCGGATCGGCCACACGCAGCCCCGCCGCATCGCGGCGCGCAGCGTCGCGGAACGCATCGCCCACGAGCTCGGCGTCGAGCTGGGGAGCGTCGTCGGGTACCAGGTGCGGTTCGACGACAGGTCGGCGCGCGACACCCGCGTGAAGCTCATGACCGACGGCATCCTGCTCGCCGAACTCCAGCGCGACCGCGACCTGCGCCGCTACGACACGATCATCATCGACGAGGCGCACGAGCGCTCCCTCACGATCGACTTCCTCCTCGGCTACCTCAAGCAGCTCCTCCCCCGGCGCCCCGACCTCAAGGTGATCGTGACGTCGGCGACGATCGACCCGGAGTCGTTCGCCCGGCACTTCGCGGAGCCCGACGGCACGCCCGCGCCGATCGTTGAGGTGAGCGGACGCACCTACCCGGTCGAGATCCGCTACCGCCCGCTCGTCTCGGAGCGCATGGACGACGACGAGGGCGAGCCGGTCGAGGACCTCGACTACCTCCAGGGGATCGCGGCGGCGCTCGACGAGCTCGAGCGCGAGGACCCGGGCGACGTGCTCGTGTTCCTCTCCGGCGAGGCGGAGATCCGCGACGCGCAGGACGCGCTCTCCGCCCGCGCGCACACCGAGATCGTGCCCCTCTACGGTCGACTCTCCGCCGCCGAGCAGCACCGGGTGTTCGACACGAAGCGCTCCCCCGGCATCCGCCGACGCGTCGTGCTCGCGACGAACGTCGCCGAGACGAGCCTCACGGTGCCGGGCATCAAGTACGTCGTGGATGCCGGCACCGCCCGCATCTCGCGTTACAGCCCGCGCGCGAAGGTGCAGCGGCTGCCGATCGAGGCGATCTCGCAGGCGTCCGCGAACCAGCGCTCGGGTCGCGCGGGCCGCACGAGCGACGGCATCGCGATCCGCCTGTACTCGGAGGAGGACTTCGAGCGGCGCCCCGAGTTCACCGACCCGGAGATCCTGCGCACCGACCTCGCCGCGGTCATCCTGCAGATGATGGCGCTCGGCCTCGGCGACATCCAGGCGTTCCCGTTCCTGCAGCCGCCCGACAAGCGCGGCGTGCGCGACGGGCTCGATCTCCTCGCCGAGCTCGGCGCGATCGAGGGCGCGCGCCTGACGGACGTCGGGCGGATGCTCACGCAGCTGCCCGTCGATGTGCGGTTCGGACGCATGCTCGTGGAGGCGAAGCGACAGGGCGTCGTGCGCGAGGTCGCGATCATCGTCGCGGGGCTCAGCATCCAGGATCCGCGTGAGCGCCCCGTCGAGAAGCGCCCGCAGGCGTACCAGCTGCACGCGCGCTTCACCGATCCGACGAGCGACTTCATCACCCTGCTCAACCTCTGGAACCACCTCGAGAAGGAGCAGCGCGAGCGGTCGTCGAGCGCGTTCCGCCGGATGTGCAAGGCCGAGTACCTCAACTACCTCCGCGTGCGCGAGTGGCAAGACCTCTACCGTCAGCTGCTTCGCGCCGCGAAGCAGCTCGGCATCACGCCCGGCGCTCCGTCGACGGACGCGGACGCCATCCACCGCTCGCTGCTCGCGGGACTGCTCTCCCGGCTCGGGATGCGCGACCGGGAGAAGAAGGACTACCAGGGCGCGCGCGGGCAGCGGTTCGTCGTGTTCCCGGGGAGCGCGCTCGCGAAGAAGACGCCCGAGTTCGTCATGGCGGCGGAGCTCGTCGAGACCTCGCGACTGTTCGCCCGCACGGTCGCCGCGATCGATCCGGCGTGGGCGGAGAAACTCGCCGGCGACCTCGTGAAGCGCTCCTACTCCGAGCCGCACTGGTCGAAGAAGCAGGGGTCCGCGGCGGCGTGGGAGCGGGTGACCCTGTTCGGGCTGCCGATCGTGGCGCGGCGCCGCATCCAGCTGTCCCGCGTCGACCCGGAGGAGGCGCGCGAGCTGTTCCTGCGGCACGCCCTCGTCGACGGCGACTGGCCCTACCCGGTGCGCGGCAACGCGCTCTACGACTTCGACCGCCGCAACCGCGAACTCCGGCGGGAGCTCGGGATGCTCGAGGAGCGCGCGCGACGCCGCGACATCCTGTCGGACGACGAAGCCGTCGTCGACTTCTACCGGGAGCGTGTGCCCGACGACATCCGCGACGTGCGGTCGTTCGAGCGCTGGTGGAAGGACGCCCGCCGGTCGCGGCCGGAGCTGCTCACGATCACGCGCGCCGACCTCCTCGACGAGGAGGACGAGGCGCTCGACCCGCACGCCTTCCCCGACCGCGTGCACGGGCTCACGCTGCGCTACCGGTTCGAGCCCGGAGCCGACGACGACGGCGTCACCGTCGAGGTGCCGCTCGAGCGGCTCGCGACCCTCGACGGCAGCCCCTTCGAGTGGCTCGTCCCCGGGATGCGGGAGGAGCTCGTCGCCGCACTGCTCAAGGCGCTGCCGAAGGCGATCCGCAAGAACGTCGTCCCCGCGGGGGACTGGGCGCGGCGGCTGCTGCCGACCCTGGATCCGTCGCAGCCGCTGCGGACCGAGCTCGCCCGGGCGATCCGCGCGGCGACGCACACCCCGGTCGAGCCTCGCGACTTCGAACTCGACCGCGTGCCCGCCAACCTCCGGGTGACGTTCGCCGCCGTCGACGGCCGGGGCAAGCGCGTCGGCGCGTCGAAGGACCTCTCGGCGCTGCGACTGCGCTTCGCGGAGAAGGCGCGCGAGCGTGTCGCCGCCGTCGTCGTCCGTCCCGGGCAGGAGCTCGAGCGGACGGGACTCACGGCGTGGGACCTCAAGGCGCTGCCGGAGGTCGTCGCGGCGGGCGGCGTCGAGGGATTCCCCGCGCTCGTCGACGAAGGTCGCAGCGTGGGGGTGCGCGTCTTCGCGACGGCGCTCGAGGCCCGCACGGCGCATCCGCTCGGCGTGCGGCGACTGCTGGCGCTGACCCTCCCCTCCCCGGCCGGGTACGTGCGCGACCACCTCACGGCGGCCGAGAAGCTCGCCCTCGCCGCGTCGCCGTACCCGTCGGCGAACTCGCTCCTCGACGACGCCCTGCTCGCGACGATCGCGTCCCTCGCGGGCGACCGCGCACCGCGCGACCGCCCCGGCTTCGAGACGCTGCGCGCCGACGTCTCCGGCGGGCTCGTCGACGGGATGTTCGCGACCGTGTCGACGGCGGCGCGCATCCTCACCGAGGCACGGGAGGTGGACCGGGCGATCGCGTCGGCCTCGTCCCTCGCGTTCCTCGGACCCCTGAGCGACGCCCGCGCGCAGCTCGACGCCCTCGTGCATCCCGGTTTCGTCGCGATCACCGGCGTCGCCCGGCTGCGTCGTGTGCCGGTCTACCTCGCCGGGATGCTCCACCGCATCCAGAAGCTCGCCGAGAACCCCGGGCGCGACCGCGCGTGGCAGACCGAGGTGGAGCAGGCGGTCGACCTGTACGAGAGATCCGGCGGTACGCTGCCCCTGTCCTCCGGCACCGACCCCCGCCTCGTCGAGGTGCGGTGGATGCTCGAGGAGCTGCGGCTCTCCCTGTTCGCGCAGCACCTCGGCGCCGCCGGCCCCGTCTCCGTGCAGCGCGTGCGGAAGGCCCTCTCAGGAGGTTGACCGAACGGTGCGCGAGGTGCATCCAATGGCGACGCCGACGCGCCTCCCACCCCGCCGTCCGTCATCAGCAGGATGGGGCGCATGGCCCAGCGTTGGATCGCGCCCGAGTTCGGCGGCATCGAAGTGCTCACCCTCGTCGACGCGGAGGTCCCCGCCCCCGGCCCGGGCGAGGTGACGATCGACGTGCGCGCCGTCGGCGTGAACCCCTCCGACTACAAGGGCCTCGGCGGCGGGTGGAACCCCGACCCCTCCCAGCTGCCGCGGCCCGTCGGCCAGGAGCTCGCGGGGGTCGTGAGCGCGGTCGGACCCGGCGTCGCGCACGTCGTCGTCGGGGATGCCGTCATCGCCTTCAAGGTCGACGGCGCGTTCGCGACCCGGCTGACGGTCGCCGCGAAGAACGTGTTCCCGAAGCCGGAGAACCTCGACTTCCCGGCCGCGGCGAATCTGCTGCACGTCGGCGTCACGGCGGCAGAACTCCTCCACCTCGCGGGCGTCGGCCCCGACGACACCGTCCTCGTGCACGGCGCGTCCGGATCCGTCGGCGTGAGCGCCGTCCAGCAGGCGAGGCTCGTGGGGGCGCGGGTGATCGGCACCGCGAGCGCCGGGAGCTTCGACAGGGTCCGGGCGTTCGGCGCGGAGCCGGTCGCGTACGGCGACGGGCTCGCCGGCCGCGTCCGCGCCCTCGGCGACGTCACCGTCGCGATCGACGCCATCGGCACGGAGGAGGCGCTGAGCGTGTCGCTCGAACTCGTCGCCGACCGCTCGCGCATCGCGACCCTCGCGCCCGGGAAGGCGGCGCAGGAGGCGGGCGTCGGCGTCTCGGCCGGCGGGCTGCCCGCGAGCGTCGCGTTCCGGATGCCCGCCCGCGCGCGCATCCTGGAGCTCGCCTCGGCCGGCGACCTCGTCGTGCCCGTCGCGCGCACCTTCCCCTTCACGGAGGCTCCGGAGGCGCTGCGCTTCGTCGCCACCGGACACCCCGGCGGAAAGGTCGCGCTCGTTCCCTGAGGGCTCGGCACTCCCGGGTCACCCCCTGCTCACCCGGTGACACCCGCTTTTCACCCCGCCGCGTGGGCCGATCTGCCGCGCCGCCGGTCCGTCGACCGCTAGCCTCGACTCGAGGAAAACTTTCTTTCTGACGCGCTGTCCATCCGAACCAGGAAGCATCCGCGTGAAGCACCGATCCCCACAGTCCCGACTCCTGTCCGCCCTCGCGAGCCTCGCGATCGTCGTCGGCCTCTCCGCCACGGGCGCGTCGGCGGCCCACGCCTCCGACGGCTTCTCGGTGAGCGGCATCGTCCACGCACCCGGCGTCGTCTACCTCGAAGACGTCGAAGTGACGCTCGAGATCCCCGACCCCGGCTACAGCTCCACCATCCTCACCTCCTACACCGACGCGAGCGGCGCGTTCGACATCACGAACGTGCCCGTCGGCGGCCCCTACACCGTCCGGTTCTGGCTGGACGGCTACGGCCCCGAGTCGACGACCGTCACCGTCGTCGACGCCGACATCACCGTGCCCACCGCGGTGCTGCTGCCCTACACCGACACGAGCACCGCGACCGCGACGGTCAGCGGCACCGGCGAGCTCGGCACGACGCTCACCGTCACGACGAGCGGCTGGCCCGCGGACACCGTGCTCAGCTACCAGTGGTTCGCGCCGACCGAGAATCACAGCGGCGACATCGACGGCGCCGAGAGCGCCACCTACACCGTCACCGCGGACGTCATCGGCCGCGACGTGCGCGTCCTCGTCTTCGGGGAGGTCCCCGACGTGTCCGCGTCCAACGGCATCGTCTCCAGCAACGCCGTCACGGCGTTCGACCCGGAGCGCCCGACCGCCGCCCCGCCTGCCGACCTCGACACCTACCTCCGAGACAACGGCTCCACGCCGCAGGCCCAGACGACGGCCGGCCTCCCCGCCGGGCCGCTCGACCCGGCCACCTCGCACGTCGCCGACCTCGGGTGGGAGTCCGCCGACTCGTTCGTCGACGTCTACATCTTCTCGAGCCCCGTGAAGGTCGGCACCTTCCGGGTCACGAACGGCGTCGCCCGCATCACGCTCAGCACGAGCGTGCTCGGCCAGCTCGCGACCGGCAACCACACGCTCGTCGCGACCGGTCAGACCTCGGGAACTGTGCAGAGCCTGCGCCTCGCGATCGGCCTCGCCGCGACCGGCTCCGAGCCGCCCGTGCTGCCGCTCACCGTCGCGGCGCTCGCGCTCCTCGCCGGCGGTGGCCTCCTCATCGCCCGCCGACGCCGCGCGATCGCCGGCTGACGCACACGCGAACACGGGGCACGGTCGTCAGGCCGTGCCCCGTCCTCGTTCCCGGAATAACCGGCACCGGGGCGACGCTGAAACCGACGTGAGCTTCAACGACGCCATCATCGACGAGTTCCGCGCGAACGGCGGAGCGGTGAGCCGCTTCGGCGACGACCTCGTGCTCGTGCACTCGACCGGCGCGAAGAGCGGGGCGGAGCGCATCCACCCCGTCCTCGGGATCCGCGACGGCGGCGGCTGGCTCATCGCCGCATCCAAGGGCGGCGCACCCGAGCACCCGGCGTGGTTCCACAACCTCGTCGCCCACCCCCACGCGACGATCGAGGCCCCCGACGGTCGCGGCGGCATCGACACCGTCGCGGTGCGCGCCGAGGTGCTCGCGGGCGCGGAGCGGGAGGCCGCCTGGGCCCGGTTCCTCGACAGGTCTCCCGCGTTCGCGCAGTACGAGGCGCGAGCCGGACGGGTCATCCCCGTCGTACGGCTCGCGCCTCGCGAGAACTTCGCGCTTAGTCCTTCTTGATCGTCGTCGCCTGCGCGTTCGACTCGTAGGACGTGTTCGTCGACTCGAAGAAGTTGACGAGCTGGAGCGTGTCGTTCGCCGTCGCCATCCACTTCGCCGGGTTCGTGACGTTGTACTCGGGCTCGAAGCCGAGCTCCTCGAGCCGACGGTCGGCGAGGTACTTCACGTACTGGTTGATGTAGTTGGCGTTGAGGCCGAGGATGCCGTTCGGCAGGAGGTCGCGGTTGTACTGCTCCTCCATCTCGACGGCGTCGAGGATCATCTGCTTGATCTCGGCGGCGAACTCCGGCGTCTGCAGGTCGGGGTTCTCGTCGAGCACCGTGAGGATGAGGTTGATGC
>Ga0065721_10049484_pt1 | contig 33255 bp, 24 predicted proteins | sample Mesricmetagenome_FD_59108 | JGI IMG/M metagenome (GOLD analysis project Ga0065721, IMG submission 59108) | Mesophilic microbial community from rice straw/compost enrichment Sample: eDNA_1 v2 (version 2) | ecosystem: Engineered > Solid waste > Grass > Composting > Bioreactor | place: USA: Davis... | reverse complement strand
CGCGGCGGTGGCGAGGCTTTCGAGCAGGAAGTTGGCGAGGCGCTGCACGCTGTTCCTGCCGCGGATGGGAGCGAGCCGGCGCGGGCGCGGGGCGGGCTGATCGGGGTCGCGGGGGTCGTGGGGGTCGTGCGGATCGTGGGGGTCGTGGGGGTCGAGGGGGTCGCTGTTGCCGAAGGTGGAGACACAGACGCGGTTCTGGTTCACCAGGCCGATGTAGCCCAGGGCCATCGCGAGCCGGTGGGCGTAGATGAGCTTGTTGGGCGAGCCGGCGTCCATCGAGGCGGAGGCGTCGATCACCAGGTGCAGCGCGAGGTCCTCTTCCTCGCGGAAGAGCTTGACGAAGAACTTGTCGAGGCGGGCGAGGATGTTCCAGTCGATGTGGCGGAGGTCGTCGCCGGGGACGTAGTGGCGGAAGTCGTCGAACTCGACGGAGCGGCCGCGGCGCTTGGAGCGGCGCTCCCCCGGCAGCTTGCCCGCGAGCAGCTTGCGCGAGAGCACGTCGAGGCGGTCGATGCGGCCGGCCAGCTCCGGCCCGAGCAGGTCGTCGAGCGTTTTCGGGCGGACGGTGGATGGGCCGGGGAGCACGAAGGACTGTAGTGCCCGATCCGCTAGACTGCCCTCCGTGTCGCGTCTGCCCTTCGAATCATCCAGGTCCGAGCAGGCCGTGATCTCGGTCTCGCAGCTGGCGGCGCGCATCGACGGCGCGCTCAAGTCGGGCATCCCGCTGCCGGTGCGGTTCGTGGGAGAGGTGACGGGCTTCCGCGAGCGGACGCACTGGTACTTCGACCTCAAGGACTCCACGGCGCAGGTCTCGTGCGTGATGTTCCTGAGCGCAGCGCGGCGCGTCGGCTTCACCCCCGCCAACGGGCAGGAGGTGGTGGCGCGGGGGCTCGTCGAGTTCTACGCGAAGACGGGGAAGGTGTCGGTGATCCTCGACAGCCTCGAGCCCGTCGGCGCCGGAGCGCTGGAGCTGGCCTTCCGCGCCCTGTGCGCGGAGCTGAAGGGGCTGGGGTACTTCGACCTGGAGCGCAAGACGCCGCTGCCCGCCTTCCCGCGCCGCATCGCGGTGGTGACGAGCCGGACGGGGGCGGCGCTGCAGGACGTCCTGGTCACGATGAGGCGGCGCTGCCCGGCGGTGGGCGTGCTGGTCGTGGACGTGCGCGTGCAGGGAAAGAACGCCGCGCCGGAGATCGCCGACGCGCTGCGGCATCTCGACGCCCACGCCGCGGAGCTGGGGATCGACGCGATCCTGCTCACCCGCGGCGGCGGGTCGATGGAGGACCTGTGGGCCTTCAACGAGCGCATCGTCGCGGACGCGATCTTCGCGTGCCGCCTGCCCATCGTCGCGGCGATCGGGCACGAGACGGACACGACCATCGCGGAGCTGGTCGCCGACGAGCGCTGCGCCACGCCCACGCAGGCGGCGGTGCGGCTCACGCCCGACACGGCGGCGCTGCTGCGGCAGATCGATTCCCTCTCGGCGCGGCTCACCAGCGCCGTGCAGCGGCTGACGCGCTACGACCGGCAGAGGCTGGTGGGGCTGGCCAGACAACCCTTCTTTCTCAATCCCAGGCAGCTCATCGCGCGGGCGAGGGAAAGGCTCGAGGCGGAGGAAGAGGCGCTGCGCGGGGCGGTGGGGCACTCCTTCACGCGCCTGCAGCATCGGCTCGATCAGCTCGCGGCGAGGCTGGACCGCGGCCACCCCCGGGCGGTGCAGGCGAGATGGTCCGGGCGGCTGGCGCTGGCGGAGCAGAGATTGCACGCCTCGATGCGGGCGCGGATTCAGGCCTGCCGCGCGCGGACGCAGGCGAACGAGCGGCAGCTCGGCGCCGTGGGGCCGCTGCGGGTGCTGGAGCGGGGGTACTCGGTGACGATGACCCGCGACGGGCGGCTGGTGCGCTCGCCCGCGGAGGTGAGGATGGGAGAGGTGCTCGTCTCGCGCGTCGCGGGGGGAGAGATTCGGTCGGTGGTGGGCGATGGGGCTTCGTCGCCCGCGCCCATGCCCCCGCCCCCGCCCCCTCCCGTGCCCCCGCCCCCGCGGACGCTTCCCGCGGCGCCGGCAAGGTCGCGCAAGTCGGGGGCGGGGCCGCAGACGCCGGGGCTCTTCGGCTGACTGGCGTGGGAGAGAGAAGCCGGATACGTTCACGCCGTGAGCCAGACTTCAAGCCCAACCGGCCCGGAGGCGAACCTCAGCTTTGAGGAGGCGCTGTCGCGGCTGGAGCAGATCATCGAGCGGATCGAGTCCGGGGAAGCGGGCCTGGAGCAGGCCATCGCGGAGTATGAGCGCGGCGTCGCCCTGATCAGGCGGTGCAAGGACATTCTCCAGAAAGCCGAGCAAAGGGTCGATGAACTGACCCGCCAGGGGCCGACGCCTCCCCCCGGCGAGGAGTGACGGTTGCCGGTGCCGGCCCTGGACAACCTGGAGCGCTTCGAGATGATGGCCTCGCTGATCGCCGTGCTCTTCGTCATGGCCTTCGGCGCGTGCATCGGCTCGCTGCTGAACGTGCTGGTCTACCGGCTGCCGCTGGGGCTGGACGTGGTGACGCCCACCTCCCGCTGCCCCTCCTGCGAGACGCACCTGACGTGGCGGGAGAACATCCCGGTCTTCGGGTGGCTGCTGCTGCGCGGGCGCTGCCGCTTCTGCCGCTCTCCCATTTCGCCCGAGTATCCGCTGGTGGAGGCCTTTGTCGCGGTGCTGTGGGCGCTGGTGTTTCTCGTGCTCTACGCGCCGGGCGGGACGTTCTTCGGCGTGGACTTCGGGGCTCTGCGACCGGAGTGGGCTGAAGGGGGCTTCCGCGCCACCTGGCCGATGTTCCTGGCGGTGGTGGGGGTCTTCTCCTGTCTGGTGGCGATGACGCTGGTGGACGCCAAGTCCTGCTTCATCCCCATGCAGCTCACGACCACGCCGGTGGTGATCGGGTTGCTGGCGCATCCCATCGCCGCGGCGTGGGTGCAGCATCAGCAGGGAGGGCTGACGCGGACCGCGGCGGGGTGGACGTGGGCGATCGCGACGCCGGGGCCGCAGGGGTGGTGGTGGATCGGGGCCTCGATCGGCGGCGCGGCGGGGCTGGTGCTTTCCAACATCCTGCTGGCGAAGAAGCTCATCCGCCGCAGCTTCGAGGGCTACGAGGAGTGGGAGAAGGAGCAGATCGCCAGGGCGAAGGCCGAGGCTCCGCAGGATGCTCCGGCGGAGGAGCCCGCCCCGCCCGTTCGGCAGGGCGGCTCGGCGGGCCTGCGCGTGCTTCTGGGGCTGGTGCTCTTCATCGCGGCGATGAGCGTTGCGTCGGCGTTCTCGCAGGACGCGGCGAAGGTGCTGCCCTGGGCCATCACCCTGCTGGTGCCGACGGTGGGGCTGTGGGGGATCATCCAGCTCACGGGGGATGACCCCGAGACGCACCCGACGGACATGTGGATTCAGTACCCGCACGCGCGGCGGGAGATGTTTAAGGAGTTGGTCTTCCTCGCGCCGTGCATCAGCCTGGGGCTGGCGGGGGGGATGATCGCCACGAGGCTCGCGGGGCCGATGGTGCCGCTGCCGGATGGGACGCTGGGGTACAGCGCGTCCGCCCCGCTGTGGCTGGAGGTGCTGGCGGGGGTGCTGATGGGGTACCTCATCGGCGGCGGGGCGGTGTGGCTGATGCGGATCGGAGGCACGCTGGGCTTCGGGCGGGAGGCGATCGGCCTGGGGGACGTTCACCTGATGGCGGGCGTGGGGGCGTGCCTGGGATGGACGGACGCGGTGCTGGGCTTCTTCGGCTCCGCGTTCATCGGGGTGTTCTTCTGGGTGCTGGGGCTGCTGATGTCGGGCAAGTACCGGAAGGCGATGCCCTTTGGGCCCTATCTGGCGATGGGGACGATGCTGGTGTGGTTCGCCAAGCCCGGGATCGAGGGGCTGCTGACGTGGCTCTCGAAGGCGAGCCCGGCGGTGAGCCTGCCTTGAGCGCGGGCTCGCCCTGATCCGTCCCGGAGCGCAAGTGACAGATCGCCCTGCACAACTTGTCGTTTGAGGGCTGATTTCAAAGCGCCAAAGCGTGGCGCAAAGGTTGACGGCAGGGCGCTGAAGTTGCCGATAGACTCCCGACCGACGCGGGGCGGAGTCTGCCCCGAGCTCCAACGGATTGACACGAAATGGAAGGGATTGTCATGGATCGGAAGGGTGTGCTTCGTCGCGGCGGCCTGCTCGTCCTGGGGATGATGGGCCTCGCGCTGGTGATGGGCGGGTGCTCGAAGGACAAGAAGGCGGCCGAGCTGGCGCAGGCCGAGAACGCGGAGCTGCGCGAGCGGATCGCGACGCTGGAGGAGAGCCTGCGTCAGAAGGACGCCCAGCTCGCCCAGCAGCAACAGCAGCAGCCCATCGGGTGGGAGACCCAGCCCGTCCAGGCGAGCAACAGCGGCTCTGGCTCGATGTTCTCCCAGAACAGCAGCGGCCTGCCGCAGGCCACGATCGCCGGCGACGTGCTCTTCGCCAGCGGCTCCGCGGACATCAAGCCCGAGGCGAAGAAGACGCTGGACCGCATCGCCACGGAGATCAAGCGTGACTTCCCCGGTGCGACGATCCGCGTCGAGGGGTACACGGACAGCGACCCGCTGGTCCGCACCAAGAAGAAGTGGGGCACCAACGAGAACCTCAGCCAGGCCCGCGCCGACGCGGTGAAGAACTACCTGGCGACGCGCGGCGTGAGCAGCAGCCGCATTGAGACCTACGGCTATGGCAGCGCCAAGCCCAAGGCCACGAAGGCCGCCAGCCGCCGGGTTGAGATCATCGTGATTCAGTAATCCCTGATCGCTGAACCTCCTACGACGCCGGTTCCCCTCGGGGGCCGGCGTTTTTCATGCGCCGGGCGGGAATTGGGTGTCATATCCGCGGTCAGGGAGCGTTCAGCAGGCTTTCAACGCTCCCTTCCGTGTGCGCCTTCCTCTCTCTTAGAATGAACCGGTCGCGGTGGTTTCCCGGCGCCCCGCGGCCATGTCGAGCGTCCGGGTACGGTGCCTTATCGCTTCCGAGTATCTCCTCCATCGTGTCGCCGCCGGTGACTCCGCCGCGATTCAGGAGTTGATTGCCCGCTTCGGCGGCCTGGTGTGGTCGCTTGCGCGGCGGCTGGGGTTGCCGGACGCGGAGACCGAGGACGCCGTCCACGAGGTCTTCACGGAGCTGTGGCGGAACGGGGCCAGGTATGACCCCTCGATCGCCTCGGAAACGGCCTTCGTGGCCACGATCGCCCGGCGCCGGCTGATCGACCGCAGGCGGAAGGTTGGACGCCAGCCCGGCAAGACCCAGCTCACGGAGTCGGAGCCCGCCCGGCAGACCAACGGCGTGGGGAGCACGGAGATCGGGGAGGAAGCCGCGAAGGCGGCCAAGGCCTTTGAGCAGCTTTCGCCGGAGCAGCAGCGGGTGCTGCGGCTGTCGGTGTACGAAGGGCTGTCGCACGAGCTGATCGCCCGCTCAACGGGGCTGCCGCTGGGGACGGTCAAGACCCACGCCCGGCGCGGGCTGATCCGCCTGCGCGAGATGCTCAACAAGGACCGGCCCACGCCGGGGCGGGGAGCGGGGGCGGATGAGTCCTCCGGGCGGACGCCCGAGCCTCCGCAGGATCAGCCCACGTCGCAGGAGGCGGGTGCATGAACTCCGGGGCCGCCGCCAACGAGCGTCTGACGGAGCTGCTCGTCGATCAGGCGCTGGAGGGGCTGAGCCCGGAGCAGGATCTGGAGCTGGAGTCGCTGCTGGCGGCGGGGGGCGAGCCGGACATGACGTACGGCCTTGCCGCGGCCGTGCTGGAACTGGCGCTGATGCGGCCGGGGGAGTTCGTGCCGTGCCCGGGGCGGGTGCGTCGGAGGCTGGAGCGTGCCGGGCGGCAATGGGCGGAGGGGACGGCCTCCGTCATGCGGACTCCGAGGTTTTCGAGAGAGGCGCTGCCGGAGATGGGGCGGCTCGCGGCTCGGGTGATCTTCAAGGGGGGGCCGTGGATTGCCGTGGCGGCGAGCCTGGTGCTGGCGGTGGTGGCGTGGTGGATGTCGAAGCCCGCGGCGGACATCACGGGTGCGGTGGACTCGGATCCGTCGCGCGAGGTGATGCGGTTCGCGGCGTGGGGGGAGTCGGGCTGGCCGGGGATCGAGGGAGAGTGCGTGTGGTGCGAGCGGACGCAGAAGGGGTATCTGCGTCTGGTCGGCCTGCCGCTGAATGACCCTTCGCGGGAGCAGTATCAGCTCTGGATCATCGATGAGCGCGGGATGGAGCAGCGGATCTCGGGGGGGGTGTTCGACGCAGCGGAGGATGGGGTGACAGTGGTTCCGATCAGGCCGGGGATCGCGGTGCGGAACGTGCGGGCGTTCGCGGTGACGGTGGAGGAGCCGGGAGGAACGTGGGTATCGGACCTCTCGCGCCGGGTGGGGATCGCGTCGCGCTGAGAAGTGCGAGCGGCGTCAAAGAGGGGCGTTTGCCGCGGCTGGGGCGGGGCGAGCCGGTGCTATGCTGGGCCATGCCCCGTGGCAGGGAAAAGAGTTCGTGCGGGGACCGCTCGGTGCCGCTGACGGTCCTTCCCTCCAAGCCCGCGCGGAAGGTGGCGAAGAGCCGGATGTCCAAGTGGCGGGCGGGGGTGCTCATCGCCGTTCACGTGCTGATGCTGGCGCACCTGGCGCAGTGGCTGTGGTCGCGCGAGCACGGGAGCGGGCGCACGATCGCGCCGGTCGAGCCCTCGGAGTCGATGTACACGATCGAGGTGGGGACGATCAACGCGGGGTTCGTGTTCTTCGCGCTGGCGCTGCTGGCGACGTTCATCTTCGGGCGGTTCTTCTGCGGCTGGGGGTGCCACATCGTGGCGCTGCAGGACCTGTGCTCGCACATCATGAACAAGGTGGGCGTGCGGCCCCGTCCGCTGCGGTCGCGGGCGCTGCTGATGGCGCCGACGCTGCTGGCGCTGTACATGTTCGTGTGGCCGACGTTCAAGCGGGTGGTGCTGCTGCCCGTTGAGCGGTTCACGATGGAGCGGTGGGGCTGGATGTTCCCGGAGTGGCTGATCGAGCTGCCGCGGGTGGAGCATCCGGGGTTCGTGAACGCCTTCGTGGTGAAGGACTACTGGCACACGTTCCCGAGCGAGTGGTACATCATCGTGCCGTTCTTCTTCACTGTCGGATTCGCGGCGGTGTACTTCCTGGGGAACAAGGGGTTCTGCACCTACGGCTGCCCGTACGGCGGGTTCTTCGCGCCGATGGACAAGGTGTCGCTGGGCCGGATCGTGGTCAACGACAACTGCGAGGGGTGCGGGCATTGCACGGCGGTGTGCACATCCAACGTGCAGGTGGCGCAGGAGGTGCGGGACTTCGGGATGGTGGTGGACCCGGGGTGCATGAAGTGCCTGGACTGCGTGAGCGTGTGCCCCAACGACGCGCTGAGCTTCTCGTTCGCGCGTCCCGCGGTGCTCGCCAGGCCCCGGACGGATGAGGCGAAGGAGGGGAAGATCAAGCGGCCCGCGTGGGACCTTGCGTGGTGGCAGGACATCCTGCTGCTGGCGCTGGTGATCGGGCTCTTCATCGGCTTCCGGCAGATGTTCAACAAGATCCCGCTGCTGATGGCGGGGGGGATGGCGCTGATCGGCGGCTTCGGCGCGTGGAAGCTGGCGACGCTCGTCACGCAGCCCAATGTGCGGCTGCAGAGCCTGCAGCTCAAGCTCCGCGGCAGGCTGAAGCCGTGGGGCGCGGTGTTTGCCGTGCTCGCCGCGGCGTACCTGGCTTGGGGCGCGTGGGGGTTGACGATCCGGGCGATTCAGTTCCGGGCCAATGCGTGGGACCTGGAAGTACGCACGCCGGCGGAGCTGGTCTTCAGCCCCGGCTATACGCCCACGGAGCAGGACAAGGCCAACGCGCAGCGGGCGATTCGGCTGTACACCATTTCCGACGGGCCGCGCCACGGCGGGTTCGGGTGGAACCACGCCGTGCCTCAGAACCTGCGGCTGGCGTGGTTGTACGCCGTGGCGGGCGATCTGGAATCCTCGGAGCGGTATCTGCGGCGTGCGATAGAGATCGGCGAGCCGCCGTCGAGCCAGGCGGTGTTCCAGTACGGGCAGATTCTCTCGCTGCTCGGCAAGTCGCCGGAGGATGTCCGCGCGGCGCTGCGCGAGATCACGGCGAAGAAGAAAGGCGTGTACCCCGTGGAGATGGCGCTTGCCGAGGAGGCGCTGGCTGGCGGTGACGTGACCGCTGCCGTGGCGACGGCGGAGGCGGTGATCGCGGCGCGCAAGCCCGAGCCGGATCTGCATTCCGCGGTGCGTGCGGGGGCGCTGCTGTGGCGTGCGGGACGCGGGGAGCAGGGCCTTGCCGCGATCGATGAGGCGATTGAGGGTGTGGTGGGCAGGGCGGACCTGATGGGGCTGGTTCTCGCGGCGGACACGATGCTCCAGGCGGGGCGCGTGAGCCGGGCGCAGGAAATCATGGCCCTTGCGGTGAAGCACCACCCCAGGGCCGGCGCGGCGCACTTCCACCGAGCGCGGATGCTGGCGCTGGGGAATGACTTTGAGGGGGCGTTGGCGGAGCTGGTGGAGGCGTCGCGGTGCGAGCCGCGGAACCCAGGGTTCCTGGCGGCTCGGGCGGAACTGCTAATGGCGATGGGGCGGATGGAGGAGGCGCAGCGTGTGATGCAGCAGGCGCAGGAAGCGGCAGGGATGGGGGCGGGACGCTAAAGCCCGAGAACTCTGCAATAGGGCTATTTGTGCGGGAAATAGGTGAGAGACGCCTGAAGCAACGGAGGTATCCGTGTTGACACGACTTGCCGCTCTGACCGTGACCTGCGTGGTGGCCGCCGGTGCGGCTGCCGAGGTCGTCACCCTCTCCGCTGTACGCGACAACACGGTGTATGAGATCAATACGTCGGAGGAGCAGTACAGCAACGCCCTTGGGCCTTTCCTGTACTGCGGCAAAAACGCGGGGAACCAGGCGCGGCGGGCGCTGATTCAGTTTGATCTCAGCTCGATCCCGGCGGGTTCGGTGATTGAGAGCGTCAACGTGCGGGTTGTGTTTGAACGGGGCGGGCCGTCGAGCTCCGGGCGGAACATCACCCTCCACCGTGTGACTTCGGCGTGGGGTGAGGGGACTTCGAACGCGGGCCTGCCGGGCGGGACGGGGGCGCTCGCGACGCCCGGCGACGCCAGTTGGGACTTCCGCATCTTCCCGAACCAGGCCTGGACGACGCCCGGCGGGGACTTTGTCGCGACGCCCAGCGCCACGATCGTGTCGGGGCTGGGGCTGAAGACGTGGCTATCGACTCCGGAGCTGGTGGCGGATGTGCAGGGATGGGTGAATGACCCCTCCAGCAACCACGGCTGGGTCATCATCGGCGCCGAGGGCACGCCGGGCTCCGCAATGCGGATGTTCTCGCGCGAGGGCGGGGCAGCGCCGGAGATCACCGTCACGTACTCCCCCGGCCGCCCACCCTGCGGAACGGCGGACTTCGACGGGGACGGCGACGTGGGGACGGACGCGGATATCGAGGCGTTTTTCGCCTGCCTGGGAGGCAACTGCTGCGATACGTGCTTCGAGCTGGGGGCGGACTTTGACGCGGACGGGGACGTGGGCACGGACGCGGACATCGAGAGCTTTTTCCGCGTGTTGGCGGGAGGGGATTGCTGAGCCGCCGAAAGGGCTGAATCGCTGAATGAAAAAACCCCCGCTCAAGGCGGGGGTTTTTCTTCAAGTGGGCGATCCGAGACTCGAACTCGGGACCTCATGCGTGTCATGCATGCGCGCTAGCCAACTGCGCCAATCGCCCATGACGCTGTCGAGCAAGGCCAGAGTATATCGGCCTCAGGCGGCGTCGTCCTGTACCGCCACGAAAGTGTTGGCGGAGGGGGGGCTATCAGGCCGGAACGGGGGTGTCGAAGAGGCTGGGGGCGTCCAGGGCGAAGGACTTGTCCCGGGTGGCTACGGCGAACTTGGCCCCCTTGTAGAGGGAGCAGGCTCCGTAGGCCCCGTCCTTGCGCAGGGCGTAGAACTTGAGGTCGAACCTGGGGCGTCCGCCCGCGGCGAGCAGGCGCTTTTCCTTGGTGCGGTCCACGACGCGCCGCGCGGCGGCGAGGCAGGCCTCGGTGGGCGTCATGCCACGGCCCATGCACTCAACGATGTAGAAGGAGCAGAGGTTGGCGAGGTTGGCCTCGCCGCGGCCGGTGCTGCCCGCGGCTCCGACGTCGTTGTCGCAGTAGTTGCCCGCGCCGATGATGGGAGAGTCGCCCACGCGACCGGGGATCTTCCACGAGAGGCCGCTGGTAGAGGTGCAGGAAGCGATGTCGCCCTTGGGGGTGACGACGGAGCAGTGGACGGTGCCGGTGGTGTAGGCGATCGCCGCGCGGGCGATGGCGGCGCGGCGGCTTCTCTGATCGGGTGTGCCGTCCTCCCAGACCTTGCCGACGGGCTCGTCGCGCTCGTCGTCGTTGAGGCGGTCGTCGTCCTTGCCGAGGTTCTCTCGCCACTTCTGCCATTCGAGGCGGGATTCCTCGGTGAGCAGCTCTTCTTCCTTGAAGCCCATCTGCTTCGCGAAGCGCAGAGCGCCTTCGCCGACGATGAGGCAGTGGTCGGTGCGGCGCAGGACGGTGAGGGCGACCATCGCGGGGTTCTTGATGTTGCGCAGGCCCGCGACCGCGCCGGCCTTGTGCGTGGGGCCGTGCATGACGGAGGCGTCCAGCTCCACGACGCAGTCCTCGTTGGGCAGGCCGCCGAGGCCGACGCTGTTGTCGGAGGGGTCGTCCTCGATGATGCGGATGCCCTGCACCACGGCGTCGGCGGGGTCGTAGCCCTCCTCGACCAGCTCCATCGCCCGGCGAGCGGCGCGGAGGCCGTTGACGGAGGCGACGGAGACCGGGCCGCGGTGGTCGTCGCCCTGGAACGCGCCGGCGCGGGGCTGGTGGGCTCGTGTCGTGCCCGCGGCCAGCGCCAGGCCGACGCCCGCGGCGAGGAAGTCACGCCTGTTCAGTTCGCTCATGGCGGGGGTATAACAGGCGCGGGGGCAGCTGTCGAGGGGCTACGGTTCCGGCGTGGATCGACCAGTGATCATCGGGGCGGGGCCTATCGGGCTGGAAGTCGCCTGGGCGCTTCAGCGCGAAGGGCTCTCGCCGCTTGTCCTGGAAGAGGGGATGATCGGGGCCACCATCAACTGGTGGGCTCCGGGAACGCGGTTCTTCTCCAGCCCGGAACGGATCGCCATCTGCGGCGTGCCGCTGCCCACGCTTTTGCAGGACAAGGCCACGCGGGAGGAGTATCTTGCGTACCTGCGTGGCGTGGCGGCGCAGTTCAAGCTGGAGGTCCGCACCTTTGAGCGCGTGACGCGGGTGGAGCGGGCGGAGAACGGCTTTGCCGTGCGCACGGAATCCGCGGCGGGGGTGAAGACGCACCCGGCCTCGCACGTGGTTTTCGCGGTGGGGGATATGCAGAAGCCGCGAATGCTGGGGATTCCGGGCGAGGGGCAGCCCAACGTCAGCCACTACTTTCAGGACCCGCATCGGTACTACGGCAGGCGAGTGCTCATCGTGGGCGGGAAGAACTCGGCGGTGGAGGCGGCGATCCGGAGCCACCGCGTCGGGGCGAAGGTCACGATCAGCTATCGCGGCGCGGAGTTCGACGAGAAGCGGGTGAAGTACTGGCTGCTGCCGGAGCTGAAGGGGCTGATCAAAGACGGGACGATCGAGTTCCTGCCGCGGAGCGTGCCGGTGAGCATCGCCGGGAACGTCGTGACGCTGGCGAGTGTGGACGAGAACCACCAGCCGACGGGGCAGACGCGCACGGGCGAGTTTGACGACGTGCTGCTGCTGGTAGGGTACGAGATGGACGGCTCGCTGCTGGAGGCCAGCGGCGTGAGGCTGGAGGGGCCGCAGCGGGCCCCCGTGTTCAACCCGCGCACGATGGAGACGAACGTGCCGGGGCTCTATGTCGCGGGCACGGCGACCGCGGGCACGCAGACGCGATTCCGGGTGTTCATCGAGAACAGCCACGTCCACGCGGAGCGGATCGCGGCGCACATCGCCGGGCGGACGCCGCCCGAGTCGGGCGAAGAGCGGCCCGAGCCTCTGCTTGAGCAGTGAGCGTTACTGAGCGGCTTCGCGCTCGCGGGCCTGACGCTCGGCACGCTTGCGCATGCTTTCGTCGAGGATCTTCTTGCGCAGACGGATGCTCTTGGGGGTGAGCTCCACCAGCTCGTCGTCCTCGATGTACTCAAGCGCGGCCTCGAGCGTGAGCTTGCGCGGGGCCTTGAGCACCACGGTGGCCTCCTTGCTGGCGGCGCGCATGTTGTCGAGGTGCTTCTGGCGGGTGACGTTGACGGTGAGGTCGTTATCGCGGTTGTGCTCGCCGACGATCTGGCCGGAGTAGACCTTCTCGCCGGGGGTGACGAACATGACGCCGCGCTCGGCCAGCTCCTTGAGGGCGTAGGTGGTGACCGGGCCGGTCTCAAGGCTGATGAGCACGCCCGCCTGGCGGTGGGGGATCGAGCCGCTGACGGGCTCGAAGCGCAGGAAGGAGTGGTGCATGACCGCCTGGCCCTGTGTGGCGGTGAGGATGCGGTTGCGCATGCCGATGAGCGAGCGGGAGGGGATTTCGAAGAGGAGGTGCGACTGGTTGTCGCCGCGGGGCTCCATCTTCTTCAGCTCGCCCTTGCGGGAGCCGACCAGCTCCATGACGGGGCCGACGACGTCGTTGGGGCAGTCGATGACGAGCTCCTCGACGGGCTCGTGAGGAACGCCGTCGATCTCCTTGATGATGACCTCGGGCTTGCCGACGGCCAGCTCGAAGCCCTCGCGGCGCATGGTCTCGATGAGGATGCTGAGGCTGAGCGTGCCGCGGCCGGAGACCATGAACTCGTCGGTGGTGCGGCCGGGCTCGACGCGCATGGCGACATTGCGCTCCAGCTCGCGCATGAGGCGCTCGCGGATCTGGCGACTGGTGACGTACTCGCCCTCCTGGCCCGCGAAGGGGGAGTCGTTGATCTTGAAGAGCATGGTCATCGTCGGCTCGTCCACGCGGACGGGCGGGAGCTGACGCGGGTTGTCGGGGTCGGCGACGGTGTCGCCGATGTCGATGGACTCCAGGCCGACGATGGCGCAGAGGTCGCCCGCCTCGACGCGGTCCACCTCGGAGCGCTTGAGGCCCTGGAACTGGAGGAGCTGGGTGACCTTCGTCTGGACGATCTTGCCGTCGCGCTTGATGACGGCGACGGGCTGGCCGGCGCGGATGGAGCCGTTGACCACACGCCCGATGCCGATGCGGCCCACGTACTCGTTGTAATCGATGTTGGTGATGAGCACCTGGAGGGGCTTGGTGGTGTCGGCGGGGGGCGCGGGCACCTCGTTGACGATGGCCTCAAAGACCGGGCGCAGGTCGCGGGGGGCATTCTCGCCGGTGGGGACGGGGAACTCGCGGGTGGCCCAGCCGTCGCGTCCCACGGCGTAGATCACCGGGAAGTCGAGGGCGTATTCCTCGGCCCCCAGCTCGACGAGCAGGTCGAAGACCTCGTTCACCACCTCCTGGACGCGCTGGTCCTGGCGGTCGATTTTGTTGACGATGACCACGGGCTTGAGGCCCTGCTCGAGGGCCTTGCTGAGTACGAACTTGGTCTGGGGCATCACGCCCTCGGAGGAGTCCACCAGCAGGCAGCAGCCGTCGGCCATGCGGAGGACGCGCTCGACCTCGCCGCCGAAGTCGGCGTGGCCGGGGGTGTCGAGGATGTTGATGCGGTAGGTCTTGCCGTCGATGGCGGTGTAGTTGACGGCGCAGTTCTTGGCCAGGATGGTGATGCCCCGCTCTCGCTCGAGGGGGTTGTTGTCCATGATGAGGCCGTGCTGGCCGCCTTCGAGTTTCTCAAGCTCTCCGGCGCGGAAGTTGCCGGACTGCTTGAGGAGGTTGTCCACGAGGGTGGTCTTGCCGTGGTCAACGTGGGCGATGATCGCGACGTTGCGGATCCCGTGGTTGCGCGGGATGTCGGCTTGAGCGGGGGACTTGGGCATGGGATGGGATGAGAGGGTGGGCATAAGAAAAGCGTCGGGTCCGGCGTTCAGCGGGGCTCGGCACGTAGCGAAGCTGGCCTTTGGGATTGGGGTTTGTGACCGCCGCTGCCGCGGTCCCCGGCACGGGCCGGGTGGATTCCTTGGGGTCGATCAGGGCGGGGAGTATAGGAAGGCCGCGGGGGTCGCGTGGAGGTTGTCGGACCCTGCTTTGGGTAATCGGACTCCGCATAACCCCCCCAGACGGAACAGGCGGCACGCCTTCCGGGTGGTAACGGGCGGTTCGTGCAAGTCGGTGGGTTCGTGCGGGGGCTGTGGCACAGTCGGTGTGTAACGCGCGTGTCGCGCACGCGGCAGGCGTGGAACAACCCGGCACGGGCCGTTCATAGCCGCGGAAGGCGAGCGCTGCGCTTCGCTCCGGCATCGGTGCGCCCAGGCCGGGAGGAGAGAGGGAGGCGCGTGATGAAGGCTGCTGCTGCGTCGCTGGTTGTGCTGGCCGCTTTGGCTCCGTCGGCCCTGGGCAACGTGATCTACTCGAACGACTTTGAGTCGGGGGTGATCGGGCCGGAGTGGAGCTCGAACACGTACACGAGCGAGGCGCCGATCTTCACGCGCTTCAACGGCCGGTATTCGCCGGGCTACACCGAGCTCACGCTGGCCCACCCCAACGTCACGACGCCCGCCAACGGGCTTGGCGACGGACTGACGCGGTTCCGTCTGAACTTCGACCTGTACGCGATCGATTCGTGGGACGGCGACGCGGTGGCGGAGTATGCGCCCAGCCTGATGGGGCCGGACAGCTTCCGAGTTCTGGTCAACGGGGACATCGTGTTCGATGAAACGCTCTCGAACATGCCGGGGGCGAGCCAGACGATGCGACAGCCGGACGTGGGGCCGACGCACCTGGGGTACAACAGCACATACCTGGACTCGATTTATCGGGGCATCTCGGTGGAGTTCACCGTCCCCGCGGGTGAGCCGTTGGTGATCCGGTGGGAGGACAGCGGGATCGAGGGGCTGACGTACGAGTCGTGGGGGATCGACAACGTCACGGTGAGCGTGATGTCAGTTCCGACTCCCGGCTCGATCGCGCTGCTCCTGGCGGGGGTCGCCACGCTGCGGCGCCGCCGCTGAGGCGGGGATGTTGAAGTCGAGGGAGATGGAGCCGTCCACGAGGCCGGGCGAGCCGCGGGAGACGCGGGACTCGATGCGGCGGAGCCAGCGGAGGGCGGAGGCGCGTACCTCCTGCAGAGCGGGCTCGTCCCCTGCCGCGGGCGCGTCGTGCGTGGCGATGACGCCCGCGAGGCGGCGCGGCTCAAGCACAAGGCGGAAGAGGGTTGAGCGGTCACGCCCGGGGTCCCGTGCCAGCAACGAGGAGACGCGGCGGGCGGTGAGCACCGGGTCTTCGCCCTCGCCCAGGCGCAGGGTCATGACGATCCAGCCGGGGGCGCGGCCGTCGCGCATCGGGCCGGGAGAGGCGTAGCACCACGCCAGGCGTCCGTCTTTGTGCGCGGCGAGCATGATCGGACGATCCGGCGCGAGCGGGGCGGTGTAGATGCCGTCGGCGATGCGGACGGTCTCGCTGACTCGGTCCACGGTGATGCCTGCGATGCTGAGGGCCCAGGCGTCGGCGAGGGGAGCGGAACGAGCGATGTCGCGCAGGGGAAGGACGATCACCAGGCGGCCACCGCCCGCGATGCCTGCTTCATCCACCTCCAGAGAGATGATGGCGTTGCCCTCCATCCCGTTGCGGAGGGCGGGGGGGAGGTTGAGCATGCCCAGCAGCGTGGACATGAGCGTCTGGCGACCCGCTGCGGGCTGAAGCTGCACGGACCCCGCCACCAGCAGGCTGGCCCCGCTTTCCAGGGCGTCCACGGCTTCGGCGGGCCAATGGACGGCGATTCGGGGCGTTGAGGCCAGGCCGGCGAGCACCATGCCGTCGGTCGCCGTGAACCTGCCCGTCCAGCCGTCCTGTGTGAACTCTCCGCCCAGGGCGAAGAAGGACGATGGAGAGGAACTTTCTTCCGCCGGTTCCCGGAGCAGGAGGAAGAGGTCGGACTCGGACAACTCGGCGTAGTGCCGCCATTCCGGGCTTCCGGCGAGCATGGGGATGTCCTTGCTGGCTGCCTGCGCGGCTACGACGCGGTCGAAGAGCGGGCGGTCGCCGGAGAGCACAAAGCGCGTCCCTCCGCCCGCTGGAGGCAGGGCGGCCAGTTCGAACCGCCCGCCTTCAAGGGCGAGGATCGGGGCTCCCGCGACCACAGATCGCGGCACGACGTCGAGCTTGGCGTTCAGCAGGCGGCGCGTCTCGGCATCCACTTCGCTGATGATCGCGAGCGGGGCGTCCGTGAAGGGGCGGTCGGCATCGGTGCTGACGATGACCGCGCTGCGGCCCAGCAAGGTGTCGGCGGCGGCGCGTGGATCGAGGTTGAGCACCGCGGCGAGCCCTTCCCAGGCCTGGGTCGTCCGGGTCCAGTCAGCGGTTTCGGAGATGAAGGACTCGAAGGCGCGGCCCGCGGGCGTGGCACGCTGGCGGGCGAGGTCGGTCGCGGCGACGACGACGCGGGCATCGGAGGGCAGCATGCCGACCACGTTTCGCGTGGAGGTGGGAGACTGGCCAAAAGAGGCGTGTCCGGTGAGAACGAGGGCCAGGAGCGGGGCGAAGTTGGATCGTCGAAGGATCAACGCGCGAGTTCCCACCACGAGAGCCCGGACGCTACTCGCGCAGGACGCCCAGCGGCGGCGCCTGCGGCGGCTGACCGAAGATGACAACGCCGTCCTCGTCGATGTGCAGCAGTTCCGGCCAGGGGGAGGTCCGGACGGGGGCGTGTGTGTTGTGGGTGGAGAGCAGCATGATGGGCCCTTCGTCGAGCATGAGGAGAGGCTCACGGGCGGGCGCGGGGAGAACGGCGATGGTCCTGCCGCGGGGCGGCTGAGAGGTGGGAAGACGGAGGGAAGCACGCGGCTCAAGCTCGTAAGGGGCGATGCTGCCGAGGGAGAGGGGGGCGTAGGCGGGGAGAGGCTCGGGAGGGCCGATGACGGTGGAGACGGGGGCGGCGATGTTTTCGCGCAGGTCGGCGACGGCGTCTGTGAGCGACTGCACCGTCGCGGAGGCGTCGGCCCGGGAAGCATCAACGAGCGTTCCCACCGGGGCGGGCTGCTGAGGGGCGAGCTGCGGGTAGGAGCGCTGCAGAATCGCCATCAGCGACGCGGCGAGCACGACCGCCGCTGCGATCGCCAGGCGCGAAGCGGAAATCTGCCGGCGCTCGTGGCGAGAGAGGAAGGGGCGGAGGGTATTGACCTCCACCAGCACTTCGGTGCGCTGATCGGGGACGAAGACAGGCGAGCGCAGGCCCTTGATGGCGGCGCGGGTCGCCGCGAGGCGAGCGCCGAAGCCGGGGTACTCGGTCACCCCCTTGCGGATGAGCATGAGGGACTGAGCGTTGCGGCCCTCGCTTTCGGCGTCGAGCACTTCGTTGACGAGCGCGTCGATGGCGTCGTCCGGGGGCAGGCTGAAGGCCTCGCTGCGGCGGGGCTGGCGAGGGTCGTTGGAGAAGCGGAGGTCGCTCATGGCCACACCTCCACCTGGCGAAGGTTGCGCTCCACGGCCATGTCCGCGAGAGCTTCTCGGAGCTTGATGCGGGCGCGGTGCAGGTGGCTCTTGACGGTGCCCTCAGGCATCCCCTGGTGCTCGGCGATGAGCCAGATGGGCCAGTCGTGCTGGTGGAAGAGGACGATCACCTCGCGCTGCTCGAGGGAGAGGGTCATCAGGGCCTTCTGCACGGCGTCGCGGGTGTGGTTGTGATCGTCGGTGACTTCCCAGTTCTGGAGTGCGCCGCAGCTTCTGCCGCCGGCTTCGCCCACGCGGTCGGTGTCGGAGATGGGGCGGCGCTTCTCACAGACGTTGAGGAAGACGCGCCGGGCGATGGTGAACAGCCAGGTGGAGAAGCGGTACTGCGGGTCGAACCGGTCGAGATTCGTCAGCACCCGCACGAAGGCTTCCTGCACGATGTCCTCGGCGACGTCGGGGCGGCCGGAGAGACGCAGGATGTACGCGTACACGGAGGCCTGGTGCAGCTTGATGAGCTCGCCGGCGGCTTCGCGGTCGCCCGCGGCGGCCTGCCGGATCAGCTTCAACTCGCGTTTATGCTCCTCGGACCGGCTCATGGGGAGCTCCCGTGTCAATGGAGTGTACATGCGGCGGCAGACGCCGGTTGCACCCTTTCCATCGGTCCGGGAGGGGCCGTCAAGCAAAAAGGCCCCCGGAGCCGGAGCTCCGGGGGCCTGACGTGTGCACGGAGGGCTGATCAGCGGTTGCGGATCAGCAGTTGCCGCCGGCGAGGACGCGGAAGAAGCTCTCGATGTCGGCGTCGGTGCCGATGTCACCGTCGCCGTCGAAGTCCGTGCCGCCGGAGAAGCAGGTGTCGCAGCAGTTGCCGGCGAGGCAGGCGAAGAAGGCCTCGATATCGGCGTCGGTGCCGATGTCACCGTCGCCGTCGAAGTCCGCCGTGCCACAGACGGGGCCGCAGGGCTGGCCGCTCACACCGGTGAGGAAGATGGTGTAGTCGCCGCTGCTGGTCGTGGTGGAAGCCCAGTGATCCAGGACGGCCGTCGGAGAGAGCGGCAGCATCTGGCAGCGGAAGGTCGAGCCGAAGCAGGAGGTGGTCGAGGAGTTGGGGAAGATCGCTGCGTTGGAGCTGTCCAGCGGGTCCTTGTTGTAGGCGGTGATCGCCAGGTAGTACTCGCCGGCCGGACGGGAGGCGACGTGCTCGCTGGTGATCGTGGACTGAGAAGCGCCGTTGGTCACGCCCTCGTCGTCGTTCATGACGACGCCGGTGCCGTCGGCGGCGAAGAGGAAGAGCTGCGAGTCGAGCGTGGTGCCGCCGACGGTGGAGGCGCTGAAGTTCGCCGGATCGCAGATGTAGATGCGGAACAGGTCGGCATCGTTGGAGGTCAGGATGCCCGAGATGGAGGTCACGGGGCCGACGCCGTCGATGGGCTTGGCCGTGGCCAAAGTCTCGCCGGCGTCGTCCACCTGGATGGTGCCCGAGCCGGAGCCGGAGCGGCTCTGGTCATCGGTGACGGTGAGCGGGACGGTGTAGTTGCCGCCGGGCAGGGAGGCGGGGATGGGGACGATGAGCGAGAAGACATTGTCACCGGCGACGGCGTCACCGTTGGTGCCGTCGTCGTACATCGCGTTCGTAGCGGAGCCGCCCAGGTTGGTCAGGTCGGCGTTGACGGCCAGGCCGGTGCTGTTGGGCGCCAAGCCCGGGGTCACCGTGGCGGTGAGCAGCGCCGTGCCGCCCGCGATGCTGTTCGCGATGCCGCCCGTGACGGACGGGTTGGTGGGGGCGGGGCCGAGGAACAGGAAGAGCACGAGGTTCGTGCCCGAGCCGCCCGTGCTCGTCACGTTGAACGCTGTCGTGTTGAACGTGACGTTGAAGGGGCCGACGGCGAGGTAGTAGTCGCCTGCCTCCAGCGTGCCGTCACGCCCGTTGTGGTCAACGCCGCCGGGGAGCGGACGGATCGGGCTGGCCATGCCGAAGGAGAGGGCAGACAGGGTGCTGGGGCCGTCGTCGTCATCCGAGGCGACGAGGGTGCCGTCCGCGCGGTAGAGGCCGATCTCGGTGTCCGAGACGCCGCCGCTGGTCCAGATGTCCAGCCAGTTGGTGTTGGCGGGGCTGATCTCGGGCACGGTGAACTTGTACCACTTCACCTGGCCCGCGACGGGGTCGTGAGTGACCTCCGTCTGGCCGATGGGCAGAGCGCCCAGGTCGGTCGAGGGCGGCGGCCCGAAGGTGGTCAGGCTGATGGTGCCGTTCGAGACGCGGCTCTGCGCATCGCTGACCTCGAAGGGCAGGGTGTAGGAGTTCGCGCCGAGCGGGGTGGTGACGGTGAAGGAGAAGATGTTGTCGCCCGCGACGGCGTCGCCGTTGGTGCCGTCGTCGAAGAAGGCCTGGTTGGAGGAGCCGCCGATGCTGCTCAGGTCTGCGACCACCGCGATGTCGGTGCTGACCGGGTTGGTGCCGGGGGTGACGCTGACGGTGAGGAGGCTGGTGCCGCCTTCAATGACGGTGGACGGAGTGGCGGCGCCCACACCCATCGGGGGGATGCTCATGGTCTGAACGGTGAACTGATAGAACTGCACCTCGAAGGCGTTGCTCTTCATGCCGGCAACGGTCTGAGTGCCCATCCCGTCGATGATGTTCATCGACAGGTTGGACACCGTGGTGGTGGAGCTGTTCATCACGAAGCCGGGCAGGTTCGCCACACCGTTGGCGCGGGTGGAGGAGTCGGCGGGGCTCGCGGTGGAGTCCGTGGTGGTGGCGTTGGAGACGGCGAGGTAGTAGGTGCCGTCGGTGAGCGTGCGGTTCATCGCCCCGGTCGTCATGCCGTGCCAGCTGGCGACGGTGTTGAAGTCGCTGTCGAGCAGCAGCACGTCAATGGTGTTCGTGTTGCCGGCGCCGCGGGAGAAGGAGACCGAGCCGGCGGCGACGGTGTTGGGAACAACGACCGGGCTGATCGGGGTGCGGTTGAGGGTGGCGACGTAGGGATCGGTCGTGCTCGCGGTGCCGGTGACGCGGTAGTGGACCATCTCGCCCTTGCCGAAGCCGTACCAGCGGTTGACGCGGGTGGTGCCGACGTTCGTGCTGGCCTGGAAGGTGCTATCAGAGCCGATGCGGATGACGCCGGGGAATCCGGCGCCGAGGTTCGAGCTCTGAGTCGCGCCGCGGAGAGAGGCCGTGTGGCCGGTGATCGCGGAGGTCAGGCCCAGCTCGTAGAGATAGATGCCCGGGACATCGGGCACGGTCTGGATCAGGAAGTTGTCAATGGTGGCGCCCGTGCCCGGGAGGGTGGTCGTGCTCGAACCGGTCGTGGTGCCGGTGATGGAGTTGCCCACGCCAAGGGTGACGAGGTTGGCCGCGCCGTATTGGGTGGCCAGGGGGGCGGACGCGTGCTGCATGTTCAAGAAGCTCGCGTCGTTGGGCTCGACCTCTTCGAAGACGCCGCCGCCGAGGTCCGTGGCGGGCGTGCCGAGGACGACGAGTTCATCGTCGAGGGTGAAGGTGATGGTGTCCCAGATGGCGTCCACGCTGGTGGTCCCGCCGTCGTCGGTGCTCTCGTAGAAGCGGAAGGTCCACTCGCCCGCGGCGTCAGCCACGAGGGAACTGGCGGGAATGGGCAGGGTCACGTCAACGACGTTTGCGCCGGTCCAGGTCTGGCCGCGCAGCGAGACCTGCATCTCGAAGGAAGTTCCACCGGGAGGAGTGACCATCACCTGGGCCTCGCTGGCCCACGTGGCGCTGTTCACCTGGAGGAGTTCGCCGGTCACGCGGATGGACTTCGGGGCGTAGCCGCCGACGAAGGTGTGTGTGCGGATCTGGTTGGCGGCGTTGTTGGCACTTCCGTTGCTCTCCACGCTGTTAAAGGTGACGCTCTCCTGCGGAGCCGCCACGGCCGCCGCCGCGAGCCACGCGGCGGAGATGGCGGTAATGCCCGCAACCGACTTCTTCATCTTCTTCATCCACAGTCTCCCCAAAAATGAGTGCACACAAAACCCCACGCGCATCGCATCGATGCGCGTTGAGCCCGATTTCGTACACGTACAGATACCAGTAGGTCATAAACCTGTCAAAGCAAAAGAAAGATCCCTTCATCCCGATTGGCACCAAAGCTGCGCGTCGGGTGCGTTTTCGAAGGATCGGTACGGAAGCGAAACCGATCAATAACCAAAGAACAGACCCGAACTCCATCCGCACGTTGCGCAAGTCGTGCCAAAAGAAAACCCCGGCCTGGGCCGGGGTGGTGGTGGGTTGAAGGGAGTGATTGAAGGTCAGCAGTTGCCGCCGGCGAGGATGCGGAAGAATGCCTCGATGTCGGCGTCGGTGCCGCTGTCGCCGTCCGCGTCGATGTCGGCGCCGAGGGGCCAGCAGGTGTCGCAGCAGTTGCCGGCGAGGCATGAGAAGAAGGCCTCGATGTCGGCGTCGGTGCCGGCGTCACCATCGCCGTCGAAGTCAGAGGTCGCGCAGGTGGGGGTGCAGAGGTCGCCGGGGAGGTAGACCAGAACCTTCGTGGCGCCGGTGAAGCCGATGCTTGGAATGCTGATGGCGATGGTGCCGTCGGCGTTCTCGACACCGATGGTGGCGTCACCGCCGCTGGCGTCCTGGCCCGCGCCCTGGTTAATGCCGGAGGTGTTGATGGGCGAGATCGGGCCGTAGCGGAACTCGATGTTGTTGGAGCCTTCGTAGAGGATGACCTGGAAGGTCTCGCTGGTCAGCGGCAGGAAGCCCAGGCCGGTGTTCTGGGTTACGTTGTTCCACTCGATCACGAAAGAGCGGTTGGGGGCGACGCCGAAGGTTTGCACGTAGATGTCGCCCTGCTCCGCGGGGTTGTAGTCGTCCCACAGCGGGTAAATGGCGTTGTTGGGGTTGCTCACGGAAGGGATGGGGTGGTTGATGGGCTCGGCGCTGATCGTGGGACTGGGGAACTGCACGTTCCCGTTGGAAGAGACGTAGGCCGTGGTGTAGGGCTCGCCGAAGAAGAAGAACTGGAAGGGAAGCGTGACGGACTCGGTGCAGTTGTCGCAGCTGGAGACGGCATCGAGGCGAGTGCCGGTGCCTGCGATGCTCGAGAACACGCCGCTGCCGTTGGTGAAGGCGTAGATGTCGCTGCACGTGGTGCCGTCGCCCTGGTAGGCGCCGCCGAGCGTCATGCAGCTGTACGCGGTGCGGATGGAGCAACTGCCCGCGATGCAGCAGGCGCCGGAGGGCTCGGGCAGGAGCTGAACGGCGATGCTGCCGGCGCCGGTGCGGTCGAGGTTGTCGATGACGGTGACGGGGACGCTGAAGTGGCCCGGAGCCTGCGCGTCGGCGTGCGGCACGGTGGCCAGGTAGCTGAACACGAGGTCGCCCGCGACCGCGTCGCCGTGTGTGCCGTCGTCGTAGAAGGTCTGCGTCGGCGAGCCGCCGATCGCGGAGAGGTTGCCCTGCACCGAAAGGGTGGTGCTCGGAGGATTGATGCCGCTGGTCACATTCGCGGTGAGCAGGACGCTGCCGCCCACGTAACCAACCGCCGGGTTGCCGGTGATGTGGGGGCTGGGGTCAACGGCGTGGGTGATGCGCAAGCCGACGGCGCCGCCGGGGCCCGTGCTGGTGACGTTCCAGTTGGCCGTGTCGAAGGACATGTTGAAGGTGCCCACGGCGAGGTAGTAAGTTCCCGCTGCGAGCGAGCCGTCGCGGCCGTTGAACGGCACGCCGTCGGGCAGCGGGCGGGCGGGGTTCGTGAGGCCGAAGCTGAGGGCGCTCAAGGAGCCCGCGCCGTCATCGTCGTCGCTGAGGATGAGGTTGCCGGCGTTGTTGTACAGGCCGATCTCCGTGTCCGGGCCGGAGGTGGTGGCGATGTCCAGGTAGCGGTAATCCGCGGCGACGATGTCGGGCACTGTGAAGCGGAACCACCGCACCTCGCTCGGGGCCAGATTGACCGTCGTGATGTGATCACCCTCGCTCAGCCAGCCCATGTCGGTGACGGTCTGCACGCTGAGGTTGATGGAGCCGTTCGCGCTGCGGGATTGGGCGTCGGTGATCGTGAAGGGCAGGCTGTGCGAGCCTGCGTTCGTCGCCACGGGAAGGGCGAAGGAGAAGATGTTGTCGCCCGGCTCTGCGTCGCCGTGGGTGCCGTCGTCATAGAAGGGCTGGTTGCTGAGGCCGCCTACGGCGCTGAGGTCGGCGGTGACGGCCAGGCCGGTGCTGATGGGGTTGAGGCCGGGGTTCACCGAGACGGTGAGGAGTGAGCCGTTGCCCTGCAGAACATTCGCCGGAGTGGCCGAGCCCGTGCCGTTGGGGTTGGTGGGCGTGGTCAGCGCCTGGACGTTCATGCGCACCCACGTCACGGAGAAGAGCTGGTGAGAGGCGGGCACGATGACCGGCTCGCCGGTGGAGTCGGTGAGCCGCAGGTTCATCGAAGCGATGTTCGCGGTGTTGCTGTTGGCCACCGCGTCGGGGAAGTCGAGGACGTTGTCGCTGCGGACCGAGTCGTCCGAGGCGGCGGGCTGGTTGTTCGCGGTGTTGTAGTTGGACCAGGCGATGTAGTACACGCCGGGGTTGAAGTGGCGCGTGAGGGAGTTCTGGCCGTCGTTGGAGTATTCGGGGATGGGGTTGAACTCGGCGTCGTAGACGATGAAGTCAACGTCGGTGGAGTTGCCGGGGGCACGGTCGATGGTGATGAGCCCCGCGACGAGGGTTCCGGCGTCCACAGGCGTGACGGGCGTCACGGTGTACTGCGCGGTGTAGGGCGAAGTGGTGGCGGCGGTGCCGGTGACGCGGTAGTAGATCTCCTCCGCCTTGCCGAAGCCGTACCAGCGGTTGGTGCGGGCCGGGGTGGAGGTGGCGCTGCTGGTCTGGAAGGCGACGTCGGAGGTGTAGTTGATGATGCCGGCGTTCTGCGAAAGGCCCCGGATCGTTCCGGTGTGCGCGCCGGTGCTGGTGAGCGTGAGCTGGTGCTGGTAGATGCCCGGCGCGGCCGGCGCGGTCCTGATGCGGAAGTTGTCGGCGGAGCTGTTGCCGGGGACGGTGGTGCTCGCGCCGGTCGTGGATCCGGTGATGACCTGGCCGTTGGTGATGGACTGAATGACATTGGCGCGGAGCTTGGTGTCATTGTCCTCAATCTCGGTATAGACGCCTGCGCCGTTGGGGGTGAGCACCGTGGGCGCGGCCAGGACGATGAAGGGGATAGCGCTGGTGGAGGTCTGCGCGAAGCTGTTGTTGGCCGTCACGGTCAGCGTGGTGGGGCCGATCGGCGCGCCGCTGGGGACCGTGATCATGCAGGAATACACACCGTTGCCGGGGATGACGTCGCCGTTGGTGCCGTCGTCGTACATCACCTGGGCGGATGGGCCGCCGATGCTGGAGAGGTCCACGAGCAGGGAGGTGATGTATGCGCCGCTGCAGGAGGGAGCGATCGTCGCGGTGAGCAGCACGGTCTCATTTTCCGCCGCGCCGAAGGGAGCGGCCGACGTGTTGGTGATGTTGGGGCTCTCCAGCGGGGCCGTGCCGAAGTCGATTTCGACGGTGGCCGTGCCTGCCTCGCCGGCGGAGAGCATGGTGGCATTCCACGGGCTGGAGAACTCGTAGGCGGTCCGTACGACTGCGAGGTAGTACTCGCCCGGGGCAAGGCCGCCGTCACGGCCGTCGTGGTTCACGCCCGCGACGTTGGGAGGATCGATGTTGGGGCGGGGGGGGCAGCTCGCGCCGAAGCTCAGGGTGCTGCCGGCGCCGGGGCCGTCGTCGTCGTCCTCGGCGATCAGGTTGCCGTAGGCGTCGAAGAGCGCGATCTCGGTGTCCACGATCGCGCCGCCCGCGCCGTGAGTGCGGATGTCGAGGTAGTCGCCGATGATGCCCGACGCGGGGATGTAGACGGGAAGGACGAACTTGTACCAGAGAACATTGGATGAATCGACGACGACGGCTCGGGTGATGGGAGCACCGTTGACGAGCTCGCCGAGGTCTTCGGTGAGGGCAGGCTGGGCGTACGCCATGGCAGCGAGCATCATCGCCGCCGAGGCAGACATGTTTCGAACAATCCTCCGCTGCGACATCAAGAACTCCCTCTGGATAACCTGGGCAAAAAAGAAAGTCCACGGAATACCCCCGTGGACTTCGAACCATTCGATTTAGCACCTTCCGCCACGATCGTCAAAGCAAAACACTTTTTGGACTTACGGAAAGTGACGGCGGGCTAACGCGATCCGGACCAAGCCCTTACGTCCAGGGCGGCGCGCCCAGGCTGCTGCTGCCAGGGCAACATTGGGCGAGGCCAGGAAGAACGCTGGCCCAGAGCATCGGTCCGGACGATCGCGATCCGCACGGTTCCATCCTTTTCAACAGCTCCGGGGGGGAGCGTGAGGCGGAAAGACCATCGGTCCGCGCCGCGGACGATTTCAACCTTCTGCGGAGGTGGAATGAGTTCTGGTGGAATGTCGGGGTTGGGCGGCAGCTCGTTGGTGACGGTGCCGGTGAGGTCCACACGGAGGGCAGCGGTGGGGCGGTCGGTGGGCCCGAAGTAGATGCGTACCGCTTCACGCTTCAGGGCTTCGACATCAAGAATGCCGGGGGCCATACGGCACTCGACGAGCAGTTCCCAGCGCCGGGCTTCGACAGCGGATTCTGGGACGGTGGGGTCGGGCGGCGGACGGTGGAGAAGAGCCGCGGTGGACCATTCGGCTCGAGGCACGAGGTCCGGCGCGGCGTAGGGCCCTGCAAGCCAGGCATGCATCGTGTAGTCACGCAGCAGCGGGCCTATGGATAACCCTGGGGGCTGGACGGGGATTCGTGTGCAGAGCACGGGGTGCACGGCGGAGGCGGAGCCCACGTGCGCGGTGAGCGGGGTGGTCAGCACGGGCTCGCCGGTGCAGGACGGAACAGGCACCAGCAGCTTGAGCGTGGAGAGCGAAGGCAGCGGGCGGAAGTCGGCGTCGGCGCGGGTGACGGTGTCTACCCACGCGCGGGTCGCGTGGTCGGCGAGGTTGGTGAAGCCCACCGTGGCGATGATGGAGGTGCGGTCGTTGTCCAGCACGCCTCCGTCGTCGAGGATCCAGGAGACGCCGGAGGGCTGCGTGCGCAGCCACGCTTCGGCCAGGTCGCGCCGACGCTCGGGCGTGATGGCCGGGCTGAGCATGTCCTCGAGCAGGCGGTCGAGCGCGGCATGATCGACGGACCATGCGGGGGCGTACACACCGCCGAAGTCCGCGACCGCCGCGAGACGCTGCTTGAAGCGCCATGCAAGCTCGGGGCTTGCGGACCAGAGCCATGCGATGGCGACGCGCCAACGGTCCTCGTTCTGGCGTGCGATGGCTTCGATGATGGGATCGGAGAAAGGCTCCGCGGCAGGGTGGCCGTCGAGCGTGGTGAGGCCGTCGAGCAGAAGGCGGAAGCGCCAGCGGGTGATGGGGCTGGCGGCTTCGTCGAGGACGCGCGCGAGCAGGCCGGTGTCGGAGGCGATGGGCTCTTCGATCACCGGACGCCAGGGGTTGAGGAGAGGCTCGCTGACTTCCAGCCGCGGGGAGGGGAGCAGTGCGGTGGAGGGCAGCCAGTTGACCTGGTACTGCTTGCCCGCGACTTCGAGGACGCGGGCCTGCGAGTCTTCGGGAGTGTCGATGACGATCACCCAGGGGCCGATGCCGCGGGGGCGTTCCTTCGCGGGGATGGTGGACCATCGTCCTGGCGCAGGGAGCCATGCTTGGGAAGTGCGGCCGCCGTCGGGCGGCATCTGGACGTAGACGCGGTACGCGGCCGTTGGGATGCGGCGGCCGTCGAGGATGGCGTCGGCGTCGGGAGGCTCGGGCGAGGGCGGAAGAGTGATGACCAGGCGCGAGCCGGGGAAGGCATCGACCCTCGGCAGCTTCGCAGGGTCAACGGGCTGCGACGGAGGACGCGAAGCACAGGAGACGACGAGCAGGAGTGCTGCCGCGAGGCACGCGAGGACGCGGATCAAGGGGCCTCCAGTGGGAGCGTAGAGACAAGGTTGGAAATGATGGCGTCGGCGGTGATGCCCTCGGCGTGACTTTCGAAGTTGAGGATGAGCCGGTGGCGGAGGGCGGGGATGGCGACGGTGCGGAGGTCGTCTGTGGAGACCACGCTGCGGCCGTCGAGCAACGCGCGGCACTTGCCCGCAAGGACCAGGGCTTGTGCGGCACGCGGCGAAGCGCCGAGCCGGACGTACTTGTTGACCATCGGCGTGGCGTAGGTCCCGCCGAGGGATGCGGGGTGGGTCGCCAGAACCATGCGTACGGCGTAGTCCTGGACGTGCGGGGCGATGGCGACGCGCCGGATCAGGCGGGAGTGAGCGAGGATGGCAGGGCCGTCGAGCACGGGCTGAAGCTCGGGCTCCGCGGCGGTGGTGGTGCGGTTGAGAATCTCCGCCAGGTCGGCGCGGCTGGGGGTGGTGGACAGGAGCTTGAAGAAGAAGCGGTCGAGCTGAGCCTCGGGGAGGGGATAGGTGCCCTCCTGCTCGATGGGGTTCTGCGTCGCGAGCACCATGAAGGGCTCGGGGAGGCGGTGGGTGACGCCGCCGACGGTGACGCTGCGCTCCTGCATGGCTTCCAGCAGGGCGGCCTGGGTCTTGGGCGTGGCACGGTTGATCTCGTCGGCGAGGACGATCTGCCCGAAGATGGGGCCGGGCTGGAAGGTGAAGCGGCGCTCGCGCCCGCCGCGGCCGTCGTCGAACTCGGCGACGATGGTGGTGCCGGAGATGTCGGCGGGCATGAGGTCGGGCGTGAACTGGATGCGGGAGAAGGAAAGGTTGACGCAGCGGGCGAGCGTGCGAACCAGGAGGGTCTTTCCGATGCCGGGGACGCCCTCGAGGAGGACGTGACCGCCGACGAAGAGGCAGGTGAGGACGCCGTCCACGATGTCGGCCTGGCCGACGACGGCGCGTGCGACCTGTTCCTTGACGGCGGCGTAGTCCCTGCGGAACTGCTGGGCCGCGGCCTGCACCTCCTCAGGGGTGGAGGGCTCCGGGACGGCGGGTGGAGTGGCCATGCGGGCGGATGGTAACCAAGTTACGGGACGCTCTCACCCGCGCAAAGAAAAACCGAGACCGGGAAGGGCCTCGGCTCGAGTGGTTGCTGTGTGAAGCGGTTTACTTGTCGGCGACGTTGAGGGTGCGGCCGACGCGGCGCTTGCGGTTGAGCAGCTTGCGGCCGTTCTTGGTCTTCATGCGGGCGCGGAACCCGATGGAGCGCTTGCGCTTGATGCGGCTGGTGCGGTGTGGGTAGTGCATGGAATCCTCTTCAGCTAGCTTGGGGCCGGAACAATAGCCTCACACGGGGCCGTCGGCCACCCCCGGGTTGAGGGCGATCACCTGCAAGAAATTCGACCGGAGGGGCGGGAGCAGGGTACGCTAGGCGGTCTTAGCCGCCGGTTTCGTGCGGCGGAAATGGTCGGACTCACTGCTCCTGCTTTCATGCCGCCCGTCCGGCTCGGGGCCGGGAGGGGGCGGCGTGCAAGCGGCAGCACTGGGCCGCCCGCCGAGTGCTGTTCCATGGATGAGTCCGTACGCGCGCAGTGTGAGGCCATTCTCGGCCACAGGTTCAACGACCCCTCGATTCTGGAGCTGGCGCTGCGCCACGCCAGCACCGCGGACACGCCGCTGTCGTCGAACGAGCGGCTGGAGTTTCTGGGCGACGCGGTGTTGGGGCTGGTGGTTTGCGAGCTGGTGTTCCGCCGCTATCCGGCGCTGCGCGAAGGGGACATGACCAAGATCAAGTCGCACGCGGTCAGCCGCGAGATGTGCGCGGTGATCGCGAAAAACCTGGGTCTGGACCAGTTCCTGACGCTGGGGAAGGGAATGCGGAGCGGGGCGGGGATGCCCGCGTCGCTCGCCGCGGCGGCGCTGGAGGCGGTGATCGGGGCGCTGTATCTGGACGCCGGGTTTGAGAAGGCGGCGGAGTTCGTGCGTCCGCTGGTGGGGCCGGTGATCGAGAAGGCCGCGAGCAGCGGGCATCAGCAGAACTTCAAGAGCGTGCTGCAGCAGTACGCGCAGCAGGCGTTCGGGACGACGCCGTCGTATCGGACGCTGGACGAGCAGGGGCCCGATCACAGCAAGTGCTTCAAGGTGTGCGTGGAGATCGGGGGGCGACGCTTCGATGGCTGCTGGGGGCAGACCAAGAAGAAGGCGGAACAGGAAGCCGCGCTGGCCGCGCTCAAGGCGCTGGGGATCGTGCGTGAAGGCCCCGAGGGCGAGCTGCGGCTGGTGACGCAGGCTTCGAGCACGTAGAAGTCGAGCGAAGAACTTTCGCGCGGAGTGCGTGTGCGCGCCGAGATGCGGCGCGGGGGGGGCCGTTGCGCTGGGGGGTTGGGTTGAACGGAGGATGCCTGTAGACTCCGCCGCGACTTCAAGACGGAGACTGCCACGTGACCCAGAAGGCCCCTGCATCGAGCACGAGTGCGACCGTTTCCGGAACCGCCGCCGCGGCCGCGGCGGGCGGGCCGCAATCGCTCGAGCCGATGCCGGTGGACTTTCAGGCCCCACAGCTGACGTGGCGGTCGATCTTCACGAGCGTGCTGCTGGGCGGAGTGCTGTGCATCTGCAACATCTACACGGGGCTGAAGATCGGCTGGGGGCTGAACATGTCGATCACCGGCATTCTGCTGGCGTTCGCCATGTGGTACGCCATTTCCAAGGTGTTCCAGACGCGGATGTACGGGCGGCAGGAGAACAACATCAGCCAGTCGGCGATTTCCGCGGCGGGCGCTGTGAGCAGCGCGGGGCTGGTGAGCGCGATCCCGGCGCTGACGATGATCAACGGCCATGTGCTCGAGTGGTGGCAGCTTTCGATGTGGGTGATGTCGGTGTGCCTGGTGGGTATCGCGGTGGCAATGGGGCTGCGCCGGCAGATGATCATCGTGGACAAGCTTCCCTTCCCCGGCGGGCTGGCGTGCGCGGAGACGCTGAAGGAGATTTACAACACCGGCAGCGAGGCGTTGAAGCGGGTCGGGATGCTGGGCGCGGGGGCGCTGGCCGGTGGCGGTCTGAAAGTTCTGGACATCCTGAAGGTCACGAGCAGGACGGACTTCGGGGCGACGCTGTACGGCAAGCCGCTGGGGGCGACGTTCGGATTCGCACTGGACAACACCGCGCTGATGATGGGCGTGGGCGGGCTGGTGGGGTTGCGCGCGGGTGTGTCGATCCTGCTGGGCGCGGTGCTGGGGTGGATCGTGGTGGGCAACCACCTGCTGGAAACGGGGATTGCCGCGAATCAGACGGCCCTCAAGGAGTGGATTCTGTGGCCAGGGGTGACGCTGATGGTGGTGGCGTCGCTGACGAGCTTTGCATTCTCGGCGCCGTCGATTGTGCGCTCGTTCAAGCGGACGCCAGGACGTGAGCTCGGCGGCGCGGCCGACGAGGGCGAGGTCTCGCGGGCGTGGTTCCTGCGGTCGATGATGATCGCGCTGGTGTGCGCGACGGCGCTGCAGACGGCGTTCTTCGGGATCGCGTGGTGGGCGGCGGTAATCGCGGTGCTCCTGAGCTTCGCGCTGGCGGTGGTGGCGTCGCGCGTGAGCGGAGAAACGAACATCACGCCGGTGGGGCCGATGGGGAAGGTGACGCAGCTTCTGTTTGCGGGGATTGCGCCCAGCAACCCCTCGGCCAACCTGATGACGGCGAACGTCACGGCGGGAGCGGCGTCGCAGTGCGCGGACCTGATGCACGACCTTAAGTGCGGGTATCTGCTGGGCGGGGTGGCCCGCAAGCAGGTGATCGCGCAGATCGTGGGCGCGGCGACGGGATCGGTGGTGGCGAGCGGTTTCTACCTCGTGCTGGTGCGCGACCCGGTGAACATGCTCGGGTCGGCGGACTGGCCCGCGCCGGCGGTCATGCAGTGGAAGGCGGTGGCGGACCTGTTCGCGAAGGGGTTTGATGCGCTGCCGCGGGGGGCGATGACGGCGATCGGGATCGCCGCGGCGGCGGGGATTGTGCTTCCGGTGTTGGAGAAGCTGGTGCCGAAGAAGGCTCGTGTGTGGGTGCCGAGCGCGGCGTCGGTGGGGCTGGCGTTCGTGATTCCCCCCTCCAACAGCATCTCGATGTTCCTGGGAGCGGTCGTGGGGACGGTGCTGAGCAAGGCCTTCCCGCGCTGGACGGAGCGGTTCTTTGTGACGATCTGCGCGGGCATCATCGCGGGCGAGAGCCTCGTAGGCGCGGCGGAGGCGATCCGGCTTGTGCTGAAGGGAGCTACAGGGGAGTGAGGCTCACGCCACGCCGGTGGCGCGCTTGAGGGCGCGGTTGGCGATGACGGAGACGATCACCAGCGCGAGGACGCCGGTGGCGATGCCGACGATGGGCATCCACTTGGGCGTGGCGGCGTGGAGATCGGACTTGGAAGTGAGCGTGTCGAGGTGGGAGCCGATCCAGACGGCGGCGGCGGTGCGCGGACTCATGCCGATGAGCGTGCCGATCCAGAGCGGCGCGCGGGGCACCTGAACCGAGGCGAGCAGCAGGTTCGTCAGGGCGAAGGGGGCGTTGGGAGGGACGCGGATCAGCGCGACCATGCCGGTGGTGCGCCAGAAGTTCGCGACTCCGCCGGGGCGTTCGCCCGCGAGCGTGGCGGCGCGGTCGCGGACGAGGGCGTCTCGCACCGCGAGCCAGCGGGGCTTTTCCGCGAGCATCTGCATCACGCGGTCGCCGGTAGCGCGGCGTGCGATCTCGGTGCCCAAGCCCGCGCCAAGCGTGAAGGCGGTGAGGGCGGCGGGGAGGCCCAGCGGCATGCCGAAGGCGAACCCGCCCAGGACGGACTGGGCGTAGGTGGGCAGCAGAGCCAGCCCGGCGAAAACAGCAAAGGCGATGGTGTAAAGGAGCAGGCCGGGCACGCCCTGGGCGCGGAGCCATTCGCTCACCACACCCATGAAGGCGAAGAGGGCGATGCCGCAGATGGGGGGAAACGCGGTCGCCGCGATAGCGAGCGGGCCCGCAGGGCCGAGCCGGCGCAGGAAGCGTGCGAGGCGGGAGGATGGCTGAGCCGGCTCTGGCACGGGGTGAGAATAGGAGCGGCATCGGGCCCGGCGGACCGTACACTGGCGTTGGCAACCGGAGCCCGCAGCATGAGCACACAGGGGAACACCGTCCGTCTGCACAGGGTTTTGCGCGCTCCGCGGGAGCGGGTGTATCGCGCGTTCATCGAGCCCGCGGCGATGGAGAAGTGGCTGCCGCCGCACGGGTTCACCGGCAAGGTCCACAGCATCGATGCGAGGGTGGGCGGCGGCTACTCGATGTCATTTACAAACTTCGGCACGGGGAAGAGCCACTCCTTCGGCGGGCAGTTCCTGGAGATGAAGCCGCCGGAGCTGCTGCGGTACACGGACAAGTTCAACGATCCGAACCTTGCGGGCGATATCGAGGTCCGAGTCACGCTGCGGGAGGTGCTGTGCGGGACGGACCTGGAAATCGTGCAGTCGGGGCTGCCCGCCGTGATCCCCGTGGAGATGTGCTATCTCGGCTGGCAGGAATCGCTGGGACAGCTTGCGGCTTTGGTGGAGGCGGAGATTCCGGACGAGGGGCAGTAGTTAGACTGCCCGAATGAGCCGAAAGCTGGGGTGAATCTCATCTATCCGGTTCTACTGACTGAGCTGCGCTCCAGCGGGGCTGCTGTGGTATGTCGAGCGGCGGTGTACCCCTAGGCCGGGGTATTGCCAGTGCGGGTATGAGCGCGGGGGTTTGGCGAGCGATGCTCTTTGCTCCGAGTGTGGCAGGAGGCCGTTGGCCCAACCGGCGTCTGAGGAGAGGCAAAGTGCCC
>Ga0065721_10049483_pt1 | contig 33285 bp, 26 predicted proteins | sample Mesricmetagenome_FD_59108 | JGI IMG/M metagenome (GOLD analysis project Ga0065721, IMG submission 59108) | Mesophilic microbial community from rice straw/compost enrichment Sample: eDNA_1 v2 (version 2) | ecosystem: Engineered > Solid waste > Grass > Composting > Bioreactor | place: USA: Davis... | reverse complement strand
ATTATTGCCGAGCCTAGGAAACAGAGGTAGAAAGTCAAAGTCGTTTAGTTCGGTAGTGTATTCGCAGGGGTTATGGCGGATGAGAGATCCCAGCCTTAGGCAGCTTGAGGCCCTTATGGCTGTCATCGAAGCAGGAACCGTCAGTCGAGCCGCCGAGATCCTCAGGATTTCGCAACCGGCCGCGAGCAAACTCATCCAGGACCTGGAGGCAGATACCGGACTGCAATTGTTTGAGCGCGACAGCGGCCGACTCGTGCCGACCGGGCGCGGCATGCGGCTATATGAAGAGGTTGAGCGCGTCTTCGGCGGCGTCCGCCAGCTCGCTCGCGCCGTGGACGTGATCCGTCGCGAGGAGCATGGCCATCTGCTCATTGGTGCCATGCCGGCACTATCTGGCCCGTTCATCACCCGGGTTATCACAGGTTTCAGAAGGCGGCACCCGGAGGTTTTCATCTCCGTTGAGGCTCGCAGCTCACAGTTTTTAACCGAAGCCGTCCTGCTTCGTCGTCTTGATTTGGCCCTCGTGATCAGCGGTCTTGAACATTCGTCTGTTCAGGTCGATCGCGTGAGCAGTCCGTCGGCAGTTGTGGCTCTGCCCCTGGGACATAGGTTTTCCAAAAAGGCAGACCTATCTCCGGTGGACCTGAAGGAGGAGCCGTTCATTGCGTACGCGCCCACCGGAACGATGCGCAGGAAAGTCGACGCGGCCTTCGAGAGGTTCGGGTTGAAACCGAACATCGTCATCGAAGCGACCACCGCTCCGAACGTCGCAGAAATGGTCGCAGCCGGTCTGGGAGTGACGGTCGCCGATCCTCTGGCCCTGGAACACGTCGCCGGAAGGATTGCATCGCGGCCCTTCACGCCGGTCATCGACTTCGACTATGTGCTCATCCGTCCGGCCCGTGCGAGAAACAGCAGTCTGGTTGCCGACTTCGTCGAAGAAGTTCATGCCGCGGCCAGAACCCCGAAACTGACGTAATGGAAAAAGGCCCCCGATCTCGGCGATACTTACTCGCTGTCGGTCGGGGCAAGTCGGGGAAAGCTGATCTTCTTCTGAGCTGCGGACCAGAACTTCAACCGTTCTTCGTCCGTGGTCGCTTTTCGAGCAGCCGTAGTGTCAGCGTCGCAGTGGGCGAAGTTGGTGACAGCGGTCGGCTTTCCGACCGACGCGAGGGCAGCCGCACCCATGATGCTCGTGAATAACTCCGGACTGTTACCGGAGCCGCCGCACCTGGCGTACCTAGCGAATTGAAACAGGCAATATTGCGTGCCGGCGTCGTGCTCCAACGCCTCGGTCAATCCGTAAAGCGCATAACAGCCCTCAGCGCGAGAACCGAAAAAATACCGGTTGTCAGATATTTAGCAGAAAGGTCGGCCAATCGAGGCGGTTGGGGGTTCACCTATTGATAAGCGCTGCCAATCAATGCGGCTGAATTCCAATTGGTTGCCGTGGCGCACTGTTCTGTATGGTTTTCTTAATAAATAAGAATGAGAGGTGGACTTATTCATGCGATTAGCGTGCCGCACACGGGCGTTTTTACTCTTCGTCTCCAGCCTGCTGACGCAGCACGTCAGCCAAATTCCGACGGCTCCAAGAACATGGAGTAAGCCTGTAGGGCTTCTCCTTATCTTATGGGCGCACCGAAAGCCGCTCCCGACTCCCGTCACATAACCATTGCTGAATAAAGCAGAGGGACGAATAGAATAATGGATATAAGAATGCCTGAGACAAAGGTGGCAAAGCCAGATCTAACGGTCCCGCTGTTATCCGTGCGCAATCTTTCTGTGCGTTTTGGCGAGAGCAGCTCGGAGGTGGAGGCTGTTTCCGACGTTTCGTTCAATGTCGCGCGTTCTTCGACCGTGGGCGTTGTCGGAGAAAGCGGCTCAGGCAAATCGGTAACATCTCTCGCGATTACCCGCCTGTTTCCCAAGTCTGCCAAAGCCGCCATCGGCGGGGTGATCGAATTTCGTGGCCGAGACCTCATCACCATGCCGGAAACCGATCTGCGTTCGATACGCGGCGCCGGCATCTCTTACGTGTTTCAGGATCCACTCTCCGCGTTGAACCCGGTGCGCCGATGTGGCGATCAGGTCGCGGAAGCGATCCGGATACACGAGGGCAGGATTAACCGCGATCATGTGCGTGACCGGGTAGAGCAACTCTTCGAACGACTGGGGCTGCCGCGGAGCCGGGGAATATTCGATAAATATCCGCACGAACTGTCCGGAGGCATGCGTCAGCGCGTCATGATTGCGATGGCTCTGGCATGCAAGCCAGCCCTCTTGGTGGCAGACGAGCCGACCACCGCGCTGGACGTGATCGTTCAGAAGCAGATCGTCGATCTCCTTCGCGAGGCTGTGCGCGAGTTCGATACATCGCTGCTTTTCATCAGCCACGATCTCGCACTTGTCTCAAGTCTGGCAGATGAGATCGTCGTCATGCGCCATGGCAAGGTCGTCGAGCACGGCGTGACGGAGCAGGTCACCAAAAAACCGGTCGATCCCTACACACAGCAGCTCTGGAAAGCGACCCCGACCCTGCGGGCGCCCTCGCGGACGGCCCTCAGCACGCGGCGGCCAGAGTCCATCTCAGCGAGCAGTGACCTTCTCACCGTGAGCGGAGTCAGGCACTCCTTCTTCTGGGGCAATGGCGGGAAAACCGCTCCGTTCGCGCTCGATGACGTTTCACTGTCCGCACGCGAAGGAGAAACCGTGTGCGTGGTCGGGGAATCCGGCAGCGGAAAATCCACTCTGGCCCGCTGCGTGGCGGGCCTCATCGCACCGGATAGCGGGAGCATACGGTTCAATGGTCACGAACTCGTAGGCGCCGACGCGAAAGCATGGCGCGCTGTTCGCCGGGACATCCAGATGGTCTTCCAGGATCCCTACGCGTCGCTCAATCCTCGAATGAAGGTCGCTGAGCTTGTTGCAGAGGGACTCCTCATCAACGGTATTACGTCATCGAAGACAGACCTGCGCCGACGTGCGAGCGACCTCCTTGAAATGGTTGGCTTGAAAGCTGCTCACGGCGATCGCTACCCACACCAGTTTTCCGGTGGTCAACGACAACGGATCGCGATTGCCCGGGCGCTCGCGCTTCGACCGAAACTGCTTATCTGCGACGAGCCTGTCACCTCGCTGGATGTGTCGGTACGGGCGCAGATCGTCCAATTGCTGATGGATATCCAGGATCGCGAGGGACTTACGTACCTGTTTATCACCCATGACATCGCTTTGGCACGGCAGATCGGAGACCGCGTCGCGGTGATGACTCAGGGACGCGTGGTGGAGGCGGGCGAGGCCGCTGCCGTCATCGATCGGCCGACCCAGGATTACACCAAGGCGCTCCGGGCCGCAGTGCCGGAAATGCCGACGGAATTCCAATCGCAATAACGAAGCCCGGGCGACACCAGCGTCCTTCAACTCGCTTATGGACATCTACAGGACCTTCGAAGGCAGCATTTCAACGTTCAAGAAGAGGGGTGACAGATCATGCGAAGACAAACATGGCTCATGGCGGGCAGTATCGTGCTTCTTGCGGGAGGCGCCGCAACCCAAATTCACGCTCAGGATACGAAGCCGAGCGCGGCATGCGGATCCGGGCAACCCGTCAGCGTAAATCTTCTCTGGCCAACTCAGCCGAACACGCTGGACCCGAATGTCGAAACCCTCGTCATGTTCGCACAGATCAGCCGAAACATGTTCGATGGACTTTTTCGGCTCGACGACGACATGCAGCTCCAGCCGGATCTGGCGGTAAGCTACAAGCAGCCCGACAATCTGACCTATGAGATCGAATTACGGAAAGACGTCGTGTTTCACGATGGATCTGCGTTCACATCTGCAGATGTCGTGGCAACATTCGACCGCATCATGAACGATCAGAAGCTTGCTTCCAAGCAACGCAGCTATGTCAGCAATGTGAAATCCGTAACGGCACAAGGCGATTATGCGGTCAAGTTCGCTCTGAAACAGCCGGACAGCTCGTTTCTCAAGACGCTGGCGACAATCATTTACATCACGCCAAAATCCGCGATCGAGAAAGTCGGTAATGTCGAGTTCGGCAAGAAGCCGGTCGGCACCGGGCCGTTCAAGTTCGAGAGCTGGAATGTCGGAGACAGCGTCGTTCTCGCGCCAAACTGCGACTATCGCGGTGACAAGCCGATACCGAGCCGGGTCGAGTTCCGCTTCATCTCGGAGCCGGCAACGCAGATCAGTTCGCTTCAGAGTGGCGAGATCGACATTGCGACTCAGGTGACATCGGATCTGACCGCAGCATTGAAATCGTCAAGCGACGTGGCCGTCCAGTCCATCGATGGCAACCAGACATTCTGGCTAAGCATGAACACGAAGGAAGGACCGCTCGCCGATCCGAAGGTGCGTCAGGCGCTGAACTACGCGATCGACAGGACTGCGATTGCTGGACAACTTCTCGGCGGCTTTGCGACACCTGTCGGCCAGATCTACTCGAAAGGTGTTTTTGGATACACGAAGGCGGTTTCTCCGTATCCGTTCGATCCGGAAAAGGCAAAGAGCCTTCTTGCTGAAGCGGGGTATAGCAGCTCCAAGCCTTTGAAGCTGGAGTTTTATAATTTCCGCGCCGAACTCAATCCCGTCCAGCAGAGCATCGCGTCTTTCCTCGCGGATGTAGGCATCAGCATAACGACGCGGTTCGATCCTAACTACTTCGTCGATACCTGGCAGCCGGGAAAAATGGGCAGAAACCAGCTGATCATAAGATCGAACAACAATCTCTTGATGGATGCTGATTTCGCGCTTGGGCTCGAGCTCGATGGTACCCGTCGCGGAGTGTATTTCAGCTCACCTGAAACGGATGCGAAGATTGCCAAGGCGCGTGGTGAAGGCCACTCCAATTCGCGTCAGGCCGCCTACGACGATCTTAACAAGACCCTTTATGATCTTGCTCCCGTCACCTTCCTCTACAGCACGGACGCGATCTACGGGGTCAGCAAACAGGTCGATTGGAAGCCCAGGCCCGATGGCGCCATCTATCTCGCCGACGTCACCAAGAAACCGTGAACTGAATAAAGGGGAGCGAGTAGTATGCGCAGGCGATTTATGAACCGTCTCATCTTCAGCATCCTCGTGATGCTGGGAGTTTCGGCCATCACGTTTCTGTTGATGTTCCTGGCAGGCGATCCTGCCGCTCTCCTCGCGTCCGAAGATGCAACCGCGGCAGAAATCGAGCAGATCCGACAAGCTCACGGGTTCGATCGACCGATTGTCGTCCAGTACCTGGACTGGTTATGGCACGCGGTTCGCGGAGACCTGGGCGTCTCCTACCAAAGCCAGCGCCCTGCGCTGGAACTGATATTTCATGCACTGCCGAACACGTTGTTGTTGATCTTCAGCGCACTGGCGTTGTCTGCCTCGATCGGCGTGATCGTCGGTGTGCTGGCGGCAACGTTCCGCGGCAGCAGATTTGACCGTTTGGTTATCATGGGATCTGTCTTTGTCCAGTCCCTGCCGTCGTTCTGGCTCGGCATCGTCATGATCCTGATATTCAGTGCGACGCTGCGACTTCTTCCGACATCCGGGTTTCGTGGCCCGATATATCTCATCCTGCCCGCAGTGACGCTTGCCACGTTTCAGGTTGGAACCTTCGCTCGAATAGTGCGGTCCTCCATGCTTGAAGTGCTCGATTCCGATTTTGTGCGCACCGCTCGCGCGAAAGGAGCATCGGCCGCGTCGGTCGTCTTCGGCCATGCGCTTCCGAATGCGGCGCTGCCGATCATCACTGTCATAGGGCTTGAACTCGGCGGGCTGTACGGCGGAGCTGTCGTTACGGAAACCGTTTTCGGCTGGCCGGGTGTAAACACCCTGGCGCTTTCAGCGATCACCTCGCGCGATATGCCGGTCATTCAGGCCTTTGTGCTCGTCGTCGGTATCCTGGTGGTGATCACCAATCTCCTGATCGACATGCTCTATGCAATTCTCGATCCTCGTACGAGGAGAGTAAGATAATGACGGATGTTACCTCTTTGCCCCAAAGTCCTAATCCTCAATCGTCATCAACGGCTCGACCGATCAATCTGCGGCTCCTCGTTCCGGCTTTCTTGCTCGGAGCGATCGTGGTTATCGCCTGCCTGGCTCCCTGGATTTCCCCGTACGGTCCCAATTCTCAGGATCTGTCCGCACGTCTGTTGCCGCCGTTCTGGCAAGCCGGAGGGTCCACCAGGCATCTGCTGGGAACTGACGATCTCGGAAGAGATATACTGACGAGGATCATGTATGGCGCCCGGGTATCTCTCAGCATCGGCGCTATCGCGGTCATCTGCCGAATGGTGTCCGGTGTCATTATCGGCTTGGTAGCCGGTTACTTCGGCGGGCCGATTCTCCCGTTTTTCATGCGGCTGGGTGATATTCAGCTCGCCCTGCCGACGCTCGTTCTCGCCATCGGCGTGATTGCTGCGCTCGGACCCAGTACGGCCAACGTCATCCTTGTCCTGGCGATCACCGGGTGGGTGCTGTACGCGCGGCTGGTGGTCAGCCAGGTTATCGTCGTTCGGCGGCAGGAATACATCGCCAGCGCACAACTGCTTGGGGCTTCGCACTTTCGCATCATCGTCAAGCATCTGCTTCCCAACGTTATCCCCTCGGTCATCGTTTTTGCCAGCCTCGACCTCGGCTTGATGATGCTGACGGAGGGATCGTTGTCTTTCCTTGGACTGGGCGTTCAACCGCCAGAGCCGTCATGGGGAGGCATGGCCGCGGGAGGCCGTGCCTTGATCAGCACAGCCTGGTGGATCGCAACTCTACCCGGAGCCGCGCTCGTGGTGACGGTTGCGCTTGTCAACGTTCTCGGTGAGCAATTGCGCGACCGTCTGGATCCGCGACTCGACGCGAGCAGAAGTGCGTAGTGCGGCCCCTTGAAGCCGTTCGCAAAAGGATCTTGATGGAGGACTTCTCGTGAACGAGCCGACCGTTATGGCCGAGCTACTCAACCGGATCGGCACGTTTTTGGGTGCTGATTGGGATGCTGCAGTGCGCCGACGCGCCGAACTGTGTCTCATTGACAGTATCACCTGCTTCTCGACCGGCCTTGGCCTCAAGCATTTCAAACCAAGCGCGGCCGTCGCGTCATCCTTGTTTGGCAATGAAACTGCTAGCGGAGGAGGAAGCCTCACTCCCTCGACAGTTCACACGGCGTATATCTACGGCCAGGCTGCAAATGCCCTGGATTACGATGACACCCTTCTGGGTCACCCCGGAGCGCCGATCGTCGGAGCCATCCTGGCCGTAGGTGCGAGGGAAAGTCTTTCGATGGATCGGCTGCTGCGGGGTATTGCAGCCGGCTATGAGGCGCATTGGGTGCTGGCCGCCGCCGCGACTCCATCACGCGAAAGGGCGGCGGTGGTGCGCTCCGTCGGCGTCTGGGACACCGTCGCAGCCAGCATTGGAGCTGCGGTGTCGTTAGGAAAAGGCCCCGAATTTCTGGAGATCCTTGTCGGAGTGGCGTTATCGCACTCCCTGCTTCCGTACACCGGAAAATGGTACGAACGGCCGGTACCAGCCCTGAAAAACAATCTTGGCTGGGCTGCGGCAGGCGCCGTCATGTCCCTCGATCTTGTTCAAGCCGGCCAGACCGGTGTTTCGAACCCGCTCGACGGACCTGCGGGAATGTGGCGAATGGCCGGCTCCGATCAATTGGATCTGACAAAGACGCGCAAGAACCTTCCCGCCGTTTCGCGGGTCGGCTTCAAGCATTTCCCTGCATGCTGGCATCTTCAGGAATATCTGAAAGCCCTTTCTTCGGTCCTGCCCCAATTAGACGAGGGCGAAGAAATCACGACGATCACTGTTGCCGGTCCTGTCGACGTCGAGAAATTTTGCCACCAAGCGATATCGGCTCCAGCCGACGTTGCCTTCAGCTTGCCGGCAACTTTCAGTCTTTTGATTTCAAATGTTGAGCCGGGGCCGCGTTGGGATGAGGTCGCAAATGATTCTCCCGAACTTCGCTACAAAAGCAGATTCGCTTTCCATCTTTCTGACGAGAGATCGATAACGCTGGAAACGGCAACAGGTCGGATGGTGATGGCTAACGTGGAAGCAAGCGATCCACATGACTTGGCGAACCTAGGCCTGGACGAAAAAGGCGTGGTCGCCAAACATGAACGCCTGGCTGATCCACAACTGCGCTCGGCGTTGGCTTCAGCCCTTGCAGGAAGTCACCGGGGGGAATCGGAACTGTATCAAGCTGTCCACCGGTCGATCGCTCTTGCGGGTGCGGACAAGCATTTGGATAATCCGGTATAGTTGTGCCTTCAGCACTCACCCTGCGTTTTGGACCCCAGGGGGCCAGAAACTGAACCCAATCTCATCCAGCGGAATTCCTCGTCTATGTCGGCGCATCCGAGTGCGTTGCCGCGATGGTCGTTTGGCGTTCGCTCTTCATGGGGTGATTGACCTGCACGGGCCGTTCGGACACCTCGGCCAGAAACTTTGGGGCATCCCAGCTGATCAGGTCTGATTTGATCTCCGGATTTATTCGAACTGCAAATCAATGTTGGCGAATTGCAACTTCTCTCGTCAAAAGAAGGAAAGCTAATGTTTCTCCAACGCCAGTGAGGCGCGTCTAATCAGGAGAAGTAGCAGACATGCTTAGGATCGGCGTCGATATCGGCGGCACATTTACCGATTTTTGCGGATGGCGCGAAGGGGAACGGGACATCATCAGCCTGAAAGTTCCATCAACGCCCCCGAACTTTGAAAACGGGTTCAAACAGGGTTTCGAGCGTCTGCTTGCACGCCTCGAGCCGGAAAGCGGTGAGCCCGCGCTGGTCATGCACGGCACGACGGTCAGCACCAATGCAGTGATCGAACGTAAGGGGCCGAAGATCGCATTCTTCGTGACCAAGGGCTACCGCGACCTGCTCGAACTCCAGCGTATGGGCGTTCGTAACCCCCTCAACATATTCGAGAACCGCACGAAATCGCTGGTTGATCGCGCGATGGTTTTCGAAGTCGAGGAGCGGCTCCAGCGGGGCGGTGTTGTTGAAACGCCGATCGATGAGGCGGCGGTCGAGATCCTTGCACGTCAGGCGGCGGATGCCGGCGCTGCGGGCTTCGCTGTGGCACTCCTCCATAGTTACGCCAATGCCGATCATGAAAAAGCCGTTGAGCGTGCGATCCGGCGCGTCGTCGGTGAAGACGCCGAAGTTAGTCTATCGAGCGAAATCTGGCCGCGTATCGGCGAATACGAGCGTGCGATCGTCAGCGTCCTCAACGCGTTCGTCCGGCGACGCATGAATGAGTACATCGGCGCGGTCGAAAACTATGTTGCAGACAGGCTTCCGGGATCGCAGCTCTTCGTCACACGCTCGAACGGCGGAGCAATGGCAGCCGCTGAAGCGCGGACATTCCCTGTGCATACCCTCCTGTCCGGCCCGGCCTCGGGGGTCACAGCCGTACAGTATCTCGGTCGGGCGATCGGCGAGGAGAATATTCTCACCATGGACATGGGCGGCACGAGCACGGATATCTCGCTTGTCCGAGATGGAGAAGCCCTCACGTCGACGGCTGCGGAAGTCGGCGATTTCCCCGTCGTCATGCCAGTCACAGGCATCGAGGCGATCGGCGCCGGCGGCGGTTCCATCGCATCCATCGACGGAGGCGTCTTGCGCATCGGGCCGCAGAGTGCCGGCTCATTCCCCGGCCCGGCATGCTTTGGCCGCGGTGGGGCCGCACCGACACTGACCGATGCCTATCTTCTGGCTGGCTACCTGCCGGAAGCGCTCCTCGGAGGAGCGATGCAACTGGATCGAACCGCGGCCGCGAAAGCCATGGCGTCGATCGCCGACGGTCTCGGTACCGATGTAGCAACGGCCGCGGAAATGTGTGTCACGGTTGCCAGCTCGAACATGGTTGCAGGAGTATTGCCGTATCTCGCACGGCAGGGCGTCGATCCGGAAGAGCTCACCCTGCTCGTCTACGGTGGAGCCGGAGCCATCCAGGGTCCTCTTCTCGCCGCTGAAATCGGCGTCAACCGCGTCCTCGTTCCAAGTACGCCCTCGGTGTTCTGCGCGCTTGGGGGCCTCGTCTCCGAACTGAGCAACGATACGATGGAGACCGTTCACGGCGTTGACGTTGATGGCGAGGTTATCGCGCAGAAGTTTGCGGCTCTGAGGCAGAAGGCAGCGGAGTGGCTGCGCCGTCAGGCGTCGGCTGACCGCTTCGTATCCGAAAGCTTCGAATGCTGGGCTGAGATGCGCTATGTGGGACAGTCGTTCCAGGTTGACGTGCGCCTTCCGGATCTCGCGGTGGAGAACAAGGATATAAAGGCGATGCACGATGCCTTCCACAAGGAACATGAGCGGATCTACAGCCATGCCGATCCCGCGTCGCCGGTCGAGTTCGTGGACTTGCGCATGCGAGTACGTGGCGCAATGTCCATTCCCGAACCTGCATCACCGAAGTCCGTGGCAGCCGGAGAACCGGTGAAATGCGTGCGGCCGATGCGTTTCCAGGGACGCGTGTACCCGGAGGTTCGCGTCTACGACCGGGCCAATCTGGGCCTCAACGAGCCCGTGCACGGCCCCGCCGTCATCGAGCAGCCCGAAGCCACGATCGTTGTCCCGCCGGACTTCATCGCACGTACAGGCGCCTATGGCGCGATTTTCATGACCCGGAGCTAAGCTATCATGGACGCTGTTCGAACTGCCATTATGAGCAATCGTTTCAATGCAATCGTCGAAGAGGCATCGGCTGCGGTCTACCGTACCGCCCACACGACTTTTGTGAAGCTGGTTCAGGACTATCAATGCGCTCTCGCCACCCCCGACGGGGACATGTTCGCCTATCCGATGATGTCGGGGGTGAATGTCTTCATAGGTTCCCCTCTTCGTCCGACCCTTGATGCCATCGGCCGCGAAAACCTGAAACCCGGCGATATCGTCATCACCAACGACCCCTTCAGTACGGATGGTCTTGTCACGCATCTGATGGACGTCACGCTGCTGTATCCGATTTTTCGCGAAGATAAACTGATCGCAGTCGGCTGGTCCTTCGTCCACGCGTCGGATATCGGGGGCGCCGTACCTGGCAGTATTTCTCCCGCATTCACGGAGGTTTTTCAGGAAGGTCTCCGGGTGAGGCCCACAAAGCTTTACGAGGAAGGGGTGCTCAATAAGACCATCAAATCCATCTTCGAGGACAACAGCCGCATCCCGGCGGAGCTCTGGGGCGACATTCAGGCTATGATCTCAGGCCTGAAGAGCATGGATCGACGCATAAACGAACTCTGCGACCGCTACGGTCGTGACATGGTCGAAGAGGGCATGCGTGACGTCATCGGCTATTCCGAGACAAAAGCCCGCGCCGTGATCCGGAAAATTCCCGAAGGTGTCTATAGTTTTGCTGACTACCTGGAGGGCATCAACGAGGGGCAGCTCGCTTACTTCAGCGTTACGCTGACGGTGCGAGATGGTGAACTGGATGTCGATTTCACCGGAACGGATCCCCAATTAGCCGCGGCATACAATCTCGTCACCGGTGCCACGACACATCCCTATGTGGTGCAGTGCCTGATCACCTTCATCCTTACGATGGATCCCCTCACGCCTCGTAATTCCGGCATTCTGCGTGCAATCCACGCGCATGCGCCGCGCGGTACAGTCCTCAACGCGGTGTTCCCCGCATCAGGCGGTTCGCGTGCAGCATCGGCAACTCGGGCCTACGACATCATCATGGGGTGCCTCAATCAGGCGCTCCCTGAAGGGGTGGGAGCCGCGGGCGCCGGTATGGCAGGCGTCATCGTGGTTTCTGCACCTGACCCGCGGACCGGTCGCGACCGGGTCAATGTCATCAATACGATTCATGGCGGCGGCGGTGGTCGCCGGATCAGCGATGGCGTTGACGGGACCGAGGTGCGCTACTCGCAACGCATGGTTCCGTCTGAAGTGATCGAAGTCGAAACGTCGATGATCATGCGGGCGATCCGTATCGTTCCCGACAGCAGGCGCGCCGGTCGCTTCGCAAGCGGAGCAGCGCTTGAAATGGAGATGGAAAACACCGCCAACCGCGCGGTTATGACCGTTCGCAACATGAATCGCTTCGTTTTTGCGCCCTGGGGTTTCCGGGGTGGTGAGCAGGGGCTTCTCGGAAAGACCGTTGTCAATCCGGGTCGCGCTGACGAGCGATCGATCGGTAAGATTTCTGTCCTGGAGATGGGACAGGGCGATGTGGTCAGGATCACGAGCCCGACCGGGGGCGGCTTCGGAAACCCGATGCAACGCGATCTTGATTCGATCTCCAGGGAGATCGAGAACGGCATGTTGTCGCGCGCGAGAGCGGCGGAAGTCTACGCGGTCGCTTTCGATAACGAAGGACGTCTCGACAAGACGAAAACCGAAGCAAAAAGGAAGGAACGGGGAGGGCCCGACTTGCCCGACTTCAATTTTTGCGCGGAACGTCGGCGCCAGGATCACGTCTGGTCCATGGCGGCGCGGCGCAAACTTGCCTCGATGGCGCTTAAGTTCGAACTGCGGATCCGCAGTCAACTTGTCGGCAATGTCCATAAGAGGATGATGAAGGCGGGCGTGCCGGTAAACGACGACATGCTGCAAAACGCGGTTCGGGAAGAGGCTATACGGCTCGGCGGAAATCGAGTTTTCGCTTCCTGATCATTCCACCCGGCATTGACCTGAGCCTCATCGCTCTGCTTTGTGAGGTTCACAGGCTGACTGTGGACCCTCTTTGCTGTTATCAGGGGACTTTAGCGCTCGGCGCGTTTCCCGCCTGTCTGAAACCTATAACTCTGACGAATATGCCCCCCAAAACTCCGACTTTGACAGCTATGCTAAATCGCTGTCTCGTAGAAGTGAGGACGGCTCTTGTTTCGAATGTCAGCAGGCTGCGACGGCGCGTCCTCGGATAAGTCGCGAAGTCACGGAGCAAATCATCCGGATATGAGCCAGTCACTTGAGCTGTGGAGCATGAAGTGTTTTATCGTACTAGCCGAAGAGTTGCATTTCGGTCGCGGCGCAAAGCGCTTGAACATGACGCAGCCCACGCTTAGTCAGCAGATCAGGAAGCTGGAATCCCATTTTGGCGTTCAACTGTTCATTCGCTCAACCCGGAGCGTGGAGCTCACGCCTTCCGGCGAGACATTCCTGCCTCTCGCTCGCGAAGCTCTGACCAAGCTCGACGAAGCGGTGCTTCTTTCCAAGCTGGCCGCTGGCGACATGTATCCGGGTGGAGAGCAACTCAAGATCGGCGCGATTGATCCGGCGGTACACCGGCTACTTCCGCTTATTCTGCGGCGTTTCCGAAAACGTTTCCCAAAGACGCGGCTTGACGTCAGGATATTTGATTCCTCCGAGATACTGCGCGCTCTTGAGCGCGGCGAGTACGACGTCGGAATCATGCGGCCACCGAGCAATGGCAATGTTATTCGCTACAGGCCTCTCGTGTCTGACCGTTTTGTCGCCGTCATCCCAAAACAGTCGCCTTTAGCCAGCCGGTCCAATCTCGTGCTTTCCGATTTTATCGGGCATGACGTCTTCACTCTCGACCGTTTTGAGCTTTCGAGTTTCAAGTCGCTTCACGACCAGATCATCGAAACGGGCATAGTCCCGGATCCTGGTATCAGAGTGTCGAATACGACAGCTGCCCTGGCATTGGTGGCCGCAGGGCTTGGCATTACTTTCCTCCCCGAGTGGATCGAGGGAATTGTCGGAAACGACGTTGTTCTGCGGCCGGTGGAAGATCTCGGCCAGGAAATCTCGATCGGTATAGCGTGGCGTGCGGACAATCCCATGCCGGGAATATTGCCATTTGTGGAATATGCGGAACTCGTTGCGCGGCCCTCCTAAATCTCAGCGAATTGGCAGGCAACAGGAATGGTCCGACAGATTGACCTACGGCAAATTGAAGCATTCAAGGCCACGGTTGAATGCGGCTCCGTCAGCCGTGCAGCCGTACCGCGCCGTGATGGGTGATGCCGACGCTATGGGTGTTGGCGATCAGGACAGGCCCGACAAAACAGCCGCCGTCCCTGATCGAGTGCGAGCCGTCTTCCGGTCAGCAGACCGTGAGTTTCACACCGTTGTCGTCCAGGTTGTTCTTCAGATCATCGCCCGGCATCTTATCCGTCACCACATGATTGATGTCGCGCCAGGACGCGTAACGGGCCGGGAACAGCCGGTCTTGCTTGGAGTGGTCGGCAACGACGACGGTGCCTGCGGCGCGTGCCACCATGGCGCTATAGACCGCCCCGCATTCGAGAAGCGCATCGGAAGGCCCGTCGGGGCCGAGGCCGCTCGCGCCGAGAATGGCGAAATCGGCGTAGAAGGAATTGAGGAACGAAACCGTGTGCGCGCCGACAGTCGCGCCCTCGGTGGCGTGATAATCGCCCGGCAACATGAGGACCTTGATGGTCGGATTGATCGCGAGCACGGTGGCAACGCCGAAGGAATGGGTGAGCACGGTGATGTTCTTCATCTCCACCGCAATGCGCCTGGCGGTGTGCACCGTCGTCGAGCCGGAGCCGATCATCAGCACCTGAGCACCTTTCAGGATCTGCACCGCCGCCTTGGCGATCCGCTCGCGCTCGGCGACGAAAAGGGTGTGGCGCTCGGTCACCGACGGTTCGGTGGAGAGAGAGCGCACGGCTCCGCCGTAGGTACGGTTCAACAGGCCCTGTCCGGTCATCTCGTCGAGGTCGCGGCGGATGGTCTCGGTCGAGACGTGGAGCCGTCGGGCAAGTTCCGCCACGCGCAGGCTCGGCGCCTGGTTGAGCTCGGTCAGGATGCGTTCTTGACGTACGCTCTTCGGTTTCTTCATCGCCGCTTGCTCCTCAGCATTCCGCCGGCCTTTTCAGCCATCCATTCCAGTCCGCCGGCCAGCCCCGCATCGTAGACCGCACCGCCCATACCCCTGCCGGCATCTGCATGAGGGCCGGCATAGGCCTGGTCTTCGTCGGAGGCCGGCAGGCGATCGTATGGATTTCCGGTGCGTTCATCGCGAGAGTTGTGTCAGGAACGACGAGGTCGAACAAGTGTCGTGGCTTTTCTATCCCCGCTCGTCTCAGGCCCCCGGCTGCGGCAGGTACGCGATCAGCTCGTCCGTAGTCATCACATTGGCATAGATCATATGGAGCCGCTCAAGTTCACTCACATGCAGTTTCATCGTGCCGGCGGCGCAGGCGTCGTCGACGACGATGACGTCGAAGCTCTCGTCGGCGAGACTGCGGACCGTCGAGGAGACGCACTGGTCGGTGAAGATGCCGCTGCACACGACGTGGGTGATGCCCATGTTGGCCAGCACAAGCCTGAGATTGGTGCCGGTCAGCGCGCTGTCGGTGGTCTTGGTGACGACGATCTCGCCGTCGTGGGGGGCGATCTGCGGCAGGATCTGCGAGGCTTCCTCCTCCCTGGGCAGGAGAAGATCGTTCCAGCCCGGTTTCTTCTGGCTGAGCGAGCGGTCGCGACCGTCTGTGCGCAGGCATGCGATGCGCGCGAAGAACACGTCGAGACCGAGCGTGCGGAAGCGCTCCAGGAGGCGCCGGTTGTTGGGGATGACGGTGCCGTGCATCCGCTCGTGGAAAGGTGTCCAAGCGTGATAGCGGGCAAGCTCGTCCCCCGTGAGGGTGGCGGGATCCGGGCGGTCGAGATAGGTGTTCTGCATGTCGATGACAAGCAAGGCCACCTTACCCTTTTCGAGCACCGGATCCTCGGGTTCCGGTGCGCCCTGATAGTAGAAGGAACGCCGTTCGGTTTTCCAGTTCACTTGCCCGCCCTCATGCATCCGCCTGGCGACGGCGCACCAGCGCGATGGCGAGGCCCCCTACAAGGAGCACGGCGGCGGCTGAAAGCGTACTCATCGTCCCAAGCGCCGGCACCATTGGCGAATAGCCGGCGACCATCTTCGAATAGAGCCATTTCGGGATCGTCGAGTCGACGCCGGCGGTATAGAGCGACAGTGGGAAATTGCCCCAGGAAAGCAGGAAGGCGAAGAGCGCGCCCGACCAGATGCCCGGCCAGAGGATCGGCAAGGTCACCTCGCGCAGGATGAACCAGCGGCTGGCGCCAAGGTCGCGGGCAGCCTCTTCGAGCGTCGGGTCGAAGGAATAGACCTGGATCGCGATCACCAGCGTCACGACCGGAACGATCCAGACGAGATGGGCGACGACGGCCGTCTGCCAGCTCGGATTGATGCCGAGCGCGTTGAACCACAAGAGAAGGGCAAGCCCCAGCACCGGCTGCGGAAAGAAGACCGGCAAGAGGATCGCCTTCTGGAACAGCTTGCGTCCCCTCCAGTCGTAGCGGGCAAAGGCAAGCGCGCCGAAGAAGGCGAAGACCACCGAGACCAGAGTGACGATGAAGGCGATCAGCAGGGAATTCTGCACCAGTGACTGGATTTCGAGCGACGCGAAGGTCTTGCCCCACCATTCGGTTGAGAAGACGCGGATCGGAAAACCGAAATAACGTCCCTTCGACAGGCCGGCCAGCGCACCGCAGATGATCGGCAGGTAGATGGCGAGAATGACAAAGGCGGTCCAGACCTTCACGAAGGCGCGCGCGCGGATTTGCGAACGGGTTTCCATGTCTCACCTTTTGCCGAGAATGCGGTCGAGATCGAGCTTCGACAGGACGTAGAGCGCAAGCCCGCTGACGATGGCGACGAGCAGGAGAGCGAGTGCCGAGCCGAGCGGCCAGTTCTGCGCATAGGTGAAGGCAACCTCGATGTCCTGCGCGATGGTGATGACCGACTGGCCGCCAAGGATCTTGGATTCGGCGATGGCGCCGGCGCCGAGCACGAAGGTGAGCAGCATGCCGATCAGGATGCCGGGCATGGCGAGCGGTAACTCGATTTCACGCCAGATCATGAGCCGGCTGGCCCCGAGGTCGCGCGCCGCATCGACCAGATCCCTGGGGATCATCGCTATACCGAGCGACATCGGGAACAGCATGAAGGGAAGATAGACGTAGAGCATCCCGAACAGAATGGCGCCCGGGGTATAGAGCACTTCCGGACCGCCGGAGAAACCAAGCCATTTGAGCCCGCCGTCGAGTACGCCGTTCTTGATGAAGAACAACACCCAGCCATAGAGCCGGACGTTTTCCGAGACGAACAGCGGAAAGACGAAGAGCACGCCGACGAGGCCCGACCATTTGCCGAACATCCGGTTGAGGCCATAGGCGATCGGATAGGCGATCACCGCCAGCAGCGCCACGGTTGCGGCCGCATAGGCGAGCGACCAGGCAAACGACATCCACACCGTATTCGACGGATCGAATACGGCGGAGAAGTTGGCAAGTGTGAAAGAACGGAAAACGTCGAAGCTCTTCGGTGTGGCGAACGCATAGGCGGCCACCGTCAGCAGCGGTGCGAGAAATCCGAGGACCAAAAGGAGGGTGACGGGCGCGGCGGCGCGAAGTCCGGCAGGGATGGCAGGCAGCAAGCTTCGCTCGCCGGCGGTTGCGGTGTATGTCACGGCCGCCATGTCAGCCTCCCACCACGATGGCGTCGCGGGCGTCCCAGCCGATGGTGACGCTGTCGCCTGAGGACAGGCCGGGGACCGCTGCCCGTGCGGCTTCGACGAGATAGATCCGGTCGCCGGAATGGACCTGATACTGCATGCGCGAGCCGAGCGAGTATTCGTTGTAGATCCTGCCCGTGATCAGGTTGCCGGCGGTCGATGGGCCGGTGACGAAACGCATGGTCTCCGGTCGAACGATGACGGTTGCCGTGTCGCCGATCGCCTCGTCCGTCGGAGCGACGGTGATTGACTGTCCATCGCCGAGGATCCAGCCGCCCTGACCGTCGCGCCTTACTTCGAAACTGTTCACTTCGCCGAAGAATTCCGCGACGAAGCGCGTTGCCGGCTTCGTGTAGATTTCCTCCGGCGTGCCGATCTGCACGAGGCGGCCGCGGCTCATCACCCCGACGCGATCGGACATGACCATGGCTTCCTCGAGCGAGTGGGTGATGTAGACGAAGGTCTTTCCGCTCTCGCGGTGCAGGTCCTTCAGTTCCTTTTCCAGCACCTTCTTCAGCTTGTAGTCGAGGGCTGACAGCGGTTCGTCGAAGAACAGCACGTCGGGATCATAGGCAAAGGTGCGGGCGAGCGCGACGCGTTGTTTTTCACCGCCCGAGCAGCGCATCACGTTCTTGGTGTAATAATGTTCGGGCAGGCGCACCATGCGCATGAGCTCGAGCGCCCGCGCTTTGCGTTCGGCGGCGGCCATCCTGCGGACCTTCAGCGGGAACTCGATGTTCTCGCCGACGGTCTTGTGCGGAAAAAGGGCCAGCGACTGGAAGACAAGGCATGTCGGCCGCTTGTCGGGCGGTACGTCGTTGATCAGTTCGCCGCGGAGCGTGATATAGCCTTCGGACGGCGATTCCATGCCGGCCAGCATGCGCAGGAGGGTCGTCTTGCCGGACCCGGAGGGTCCGACAATGGTGACGAATTCGCCCTCCTTGATGTCGACATTGATGCCGTCGACGGCGGCGAAGTCGCCGAAGATCTTGCGGACACCGACCAGTTGCAAAACCGGCGCCGTTGCCGGAAGGACTGCGTCGTCGGTTTTGGTGGCGGTGTCGGGCAGGGTGGGCGAGATCGTCGCAAGGCTCATGTCGTTTGCTCCGTCAGAACAGGTTCGGCTCAGCCGCGCAGGCGCTTGGCCGCCGTCATCAGTTCCAGTGCCTTGTCGTAGTCGGGCACGATGTCGTACTCGGCCGAACGGGCCATGTCCTCCTCGAGGCTGTCCCACTGGATGGCTTCCAGTTCTTCCTTGGTGAAGAGTTCGAAGCACTTGGGGTTGCCCATCTGGCTGACCGGATTGAACGTGCCTTCAGCAAAGGCGACGGTGTGGGCGACCTGCGGGTCCTGGACATATTTCAGGAATTCCACGGCAAGCGGCGAGAGCTCGGGATTGTTGACCGTCGAGGTGATCTCGATCCACGAGATCCCGCCCTTGCCATCGATCGGACCCTTGAGCGGCGTGATTGCGCGGAGCTTCGGATAGCCGTCCGCCCGTGCCGGGGAAACCGAATAGGTACCGCCAGTCATGTAGAGATCGATCTCGCCCGAGACGAGCGCCTGGTTGAGCGAAGCCATGTCGCCGACCATCTTGGCGCCCTTGAAGACCTTCTCGGCGGTTTCGGCGAAAGCCTTGAATTCCTCTTCCGTATGCTCCTTGAAAGGGTTGATGCCGGCAACCAGGAAAATGTTGAAGACGTTCCAGTCGTCGGATTCCTGGATGCCGTACTTGCCGGCGAGCGAGGCATCGTTGAACAGGTCCCAGCCTTGCTCTTCGGCCGTCGCCTTACTGATCTCGTCGGTGTTGACGACGAAGCTGTAGGGCCCGAAGCGCTGGGCCATGCCGAGGAGGTCCTTGCCGTCGTCGCTCATCGCCCAGCGATAGGGCGCCTTGAACCCGGGCAGCATGGTGTCGAAGTAGGGCTCGAATTCGGCGCGCGGCAGCGGCTTGATCAGGCCGGCCGGCGCCATGATCTTGCGGGCCCAGGGATTGTTGACGTTGATGAGATCCCAGATCCTGGTCTCGCCGGCCCGGAGCCGGTTGATCATGGTCGGATCGTTGGTCAGGCTCTCGGCCTTGACGGCGGCCGACTGGCTGGAACGGAAGGGGTCCAGCACCTGCGCGGAATTGTAGCCTTCCCAGCAGAGGATGTTGAGCTCCTTCTCGCGGGCCGCGAAGGCGCGGGTGGCGCTCGCGAGCGGTCCGGCGAAGGCGGCCGCGCCCACCATTTGCATCATGTTGCGCCTGGAGATTTTCATCATTGTCGTTCCCCTTGTCTTGGCCGCTTGATCGGCTCATGGATGTTTGATGTTGGAAGTGTGTCGCAAAAATGTGTAGTTTACAACATTTATTTCGTCGTTCATTGTGCGTTGCGCAATGACGATCAGTGAGTATCCGGTGCCGTTTCCAATTTCGGGTCGCAGGATAAAATCGGCGCAATTGCGCGCATTTCTTTGCATTCCTTTTGTGCAGCCGGCGTGGCGATGTTTTAATCCGATGCATGAAATTGGTGCAGGTGCGATCTCTCATTTGTGGAAGTCACAACAATAAAGCGAGCAGGACATGTTGAAATCACTACAGGGGAAAACCGTCATCGTGACCGGCGCAAGCCGGGGTATCGGCAAGGGCATCGCCCTGCGCTTCGGGGAGGCGGGGCTGAATGTCGTGGTCGTGTCGCGCAGCCAGGGTGATGCCGACAAGGTGGCGGCCGAAATCGGTCCGAACGCATCGGGATTTGCCGCCGACGTCAGCGCGGAAGAGGGCTGTAAGGCGATGGTCGAGGCAGCTGTCACCCGCTATGGCGGCGTGGACGTGCTCTGCGTCAATGCCGGCATTTTCCCGGCTGCGAAGCTGGGCGAAATGACAGCCGGCGATTTCGACCACGTGATCTCCACCAATCTCAAGAGCACCTTTCTCGGCATCTCCGCCGTGCTGCCGGCGATGACCAGGGCCGGCTCGGGCCGCATCATCATCACCTCGTCGATCACAGGGCCCATCACCGGCTATCCGGGTTGGGCACATTATGGGGCGAGCAAGGCCGGCCAGCTCGGTTTCATGCGCACGGCCGCGATCGAACTGGCGCCGAAGAACATCACGGTCAATGCCGTGATGCCGGGCAACATCATGACGGAGGGCCTCGAGGGCAACGGCCCGGAATACATCGCCGCCATGGAGGCTTCCGTGCCGCTGCGCCGTCTGGGCACGCCGGCGGACATCGCAAACGCGGCGCTGTTCTTCGCGTCGGAGGAGGCCGCTTACATCACCGGCCAGTCGATCGTCGTCGATGGCGGCCAGATCCTGCCGGAATCGCTTGGTGCACTGGAAGCGATGGGCTGAAGACGGAAGAAGCCGGGCGAGAAAGCCGCCCGGCTTCCCTACCGGCCTTTCAGGCGCTTCAGCGCATCTTGAGAATGCTGTCCAGCGTGCCGGTGAAGAAGTCGGCATCCTCGTTGGAGAAGCACAGCGGCGGACGGATCTTCAGCGTCGCGCCATACTCGCCGGCAGCCCCGATGAGGATGCCGTTCTGCTTCAGCTGGTTGATGGCAAGGGTCGCGAGCGCGGTATCCGGCGTGCCGTCTTCCGGATCGACGAAATCGAGGCCGATGAACAGGCCGGCCCCACGGACCTCGCCGATTTCCGGATGGGACGCCCGCAAGTCCGTGAGCGACCGCTTGAAATAGGCGCCCACCGTGCTCGCCCGCGCGACGAGTTCTTCCTCTTCGATCACTTGGAGGACGGCATGACCGGCTGCCGCCGCCACCGGGTTTCCGCCGAAGGTGTTGAAATAGCCCGTCTCTTCGCAGAACCTCTTGAGGAATTCCGGTCGGGTGACGACGCCGCCCATCGGAAAGCCGTTGCCCATCGGCTTGCCCATGGTGACGACGTCGGGCGTCAAGCCATGCCGCTCGAAGCCCCAGAGACCACCGCCCGTGCGACCGAAGCCCGGCTGGACCTCATCGGCGATCAGCAGGCCGCCGGCGCGGTGCACGACATCGGCGGCAGCCTTCAGGAAGCCGGCGGGATCGGCATAGATGCCGTCGCTCGAGAAGATCGTATCGATGATCAGCGCGGCAAGGCCGATGCCGCGTGACTTCAGCTCTGCGATCGCTCCTTCGACCGAGGCCGCGAAACTTTCCCCGACGCTCATGCCGTCGCGGGCCGACGGCGCCGGGACGACCGCCACGAAGGGCGCCGGCTTGCGCTTGCGCAACGAAGACGGCGAGATCTCGGTCACCAGCGCCGTGTTGCCATGATAGGCGGCCCTGGTAACGATGAAACCGTCCGCACCGGTCACGATGCGGGCGATCCGCATGGCCAGATCGTTGCTCTCGCTGCCCGTGCAGGTCATCACGACATTGCTCAGGCTATCGGGAAACCGGGAGAGCAGCTTTTCGCTGTAGGCCTCGACGACGCGATTGAGGTAGCGCGTGTGGATGTTGAGCTCACCAACCTGGCGTGCAACAGCCTCGATCACCCGAGGGTGGCAGTGGCCGACCGACGGCACGTTATTGTAAACGTCGAGATATTTGCGGCCGTTGACGTCATACATGTAGGCGCCCTCGGCGCGCACCATCTCGATCGGCTGCTCGTAAAAGAGAACGGAGGAGGCGCCGAAGGTCGCCTGCCGCCGGGCGACGCGCTCGGCGAGATCCGGCGGAAAGCCTTCCGTCCGTGTTGCATCGAAGCGGTTGAGGTCGAGGATTTCTTTGGTGGCGGTGCTCATCGGGGCTTCCTCAACCGTGTTTTGCCAGATAGCGCTCGGCGAGCGCCACGGTGCCGTCGGTATAGGCCGTGCCCATGGATTGCGCCGTCGGCGTCTCTGCATGCGAGGCGATCCAGGCGGTGAGTTGCATGCGCCGGAGCATGATGAACATCGGCAGGGCCGCTTCATGCTCCGGATCGAGCGGTGCGACGCGCCGGTAGCCCTCCAGCCATGCCGCCATCAATTGCGGAATGAACGGCTCATGCTCCATGAAGCTGATCGCCGCGGCGAAGTCATAGGCAAACCAGGAGAGGCCGCAATCGTCGAAATCGATGACGCCCAGCCGGTCGCCCTCGACCAGCAGGTTGGCGGCACGCATGTCGCAATGAACGAGGCCGAACCGATCGGCGCCGTAGCCATAGGCCCGTGTCTGCTTTTCCAGCAGCGCGTGGGTCCGCTCCAGAACCTCCTTGCCGCCGGGCGTCAGGCCGAGGGCGGCGCGCCAGTCGCCCCAATAGGCGCCATCACCGAGGATCCGGTCGAAGTTCCAGGTCTTGCGGATGAACAGGTCCGGATGAGCCCACTGGCGGCTATGCTGGTGCAGGCGGGCATTGATTTCGCCAAGTGCTCCGTACCACTTCGCCAGGTCGAGATCCGTATCCGGTTCCTTGCCGCTCATGAATTCGAAGGCGACCGCATGGCGAACCGTTTCGCCATCGGAGAACTTCTGAAGGAGGGTGCCATCTCCGGCCGGGATCGGCCGGGGCGTGGGGACGACCCCATCCCGCCGGAGCGCTTCGATCCAGGCAAGCTCAGACAGGATTTCCGCCTCCGAATGATAATCGGGTCGGTGGACCCGAACGATCAGCTTCCGGTCAGGGGTTTCGTCGTGAACGAGGAACGTCGCGTTTTCCGAAATGGTCAGAAGCTTGACGTTTGCATGCGCCGATACCGCCCAGACCGGGCAGAGCGCGCTGACGGCAGTGGAAAGCCGGGTTAGAAAATCTGCGTCGTACAACACTTCGACATTCCGATCGGTGGATTGTTTTGCAATTCCAACAATAAAAATGTTGGGATTGCAACATAAATCGTGTGCGCCCGGGTCAAGCTCGCGGTTGTTCACGCGGAAAGCAGGGCGGAGTCGGATACGCTCGTTTTCCCCGGATGTTTAAGCTGCGTCGCAGCGCCGCTTGGTCGACCGTGCCGTTAGGCAGGCACCGGCGCCAATGCGGTGCGCGGAGAGGACGGCATATCCCTGTTCATGCCCCTCATATGAGGCATTCGCTTTCCAGCCCCCGATCCCGAAGCTCCTTGCTGAAGCTTATGATGCCCTTGCGCAATATCGCCTCGAATTGCAGAACAATGCGCGAAACGGGTCTGTTGCGCGAATAAAGAAGCGCGAAAGTCAGGGGTACGTGACGTTCGTAGGGAATGGCGACCACTTTTCCCAGCGGATCGTGGGCCAGCACGAGCGGGTGGGCAAATGCGATACCCAGTCCGCTTTGCGCCATGTGCATCGAGGTCACCGACTGGTTCGTCGTCAGAACCTGAAAACCGGCGACTTCTTCACCCAGACTTTCGCGCAGGATAAAGCCCGGCGTGGTTTCCGCGCCATGAACGATGATCGTTTGTTTCATCAGATCTGCGGCGGTGATGATATCATTGCCGGCAAGAGGGTGCCCGGCAGGTACAAGGCACACCATCGACATGCGCAGGAGCGGCTGCACTGAAACGCCGACCTCGTCGAGCGGCATGAACGCAAAACCTATATCGCAGTATTCCTGACGGATTTGCCTTACGACATCGCTGGCCGTGTGCACCTCGGTGCGGATTTTCACCTGGCTGCGCGCCGCCCTGAACGCTTTGATGGCGTCGGGCAGTATCTGCGCCGTAAATGAAGGGACCGAAGCAATCGACAATGCGCCGGCCCGGTTGTCCTTCAGTTCTTCGGCCTTGCCTCGCAGGGATGCCATCTGGGCGAAAAGACGTTCGATTTCCGGCAATACGTTATTGGCCTCGATGGTCAGCCGGGTCCTGCCGTTCGACCGCACGAAAAGAGCAAAACCGAATTGCCCTTCCAGTTCCTTCAGCGTTTGGCTGACGGCCGGCTGCGAAACGCGCATCAGGCGTGCCGTTTCGGTGACGCTCTGCGTGCGCGCGAAAAGGCGGAATGTCTCCAACTGGCGGAGGCCGATGTTCATAACCGATCCCTTATGTCGACATAGAAGTTTTGTATTAGTTCTAATGGAAAAACTCTGCAATTGTCCTCACCGGGAACAAAATAAAGAAACTGGACAGGATCAGAACAGGTTGGATGCTCTCCTCGATATCGGTGGCCTTGAGGTTGATTTCTCTCTAAAGGAAGGTCTCCTGCATGCCGTAAAGGGCGTTTCCTTTACGGTCGGGCGTAGCGAAACCCTCTGCCTTGTCGGTGAATCCGGATCCGGCAAATCGCTCACCGCGCTTTCCGTTCTCGATCTGCTGCCCGCCGGAGCGACCCGCCGCATGGAGCGTGCGATCTTCGCCGGACAGGATATTTCCCGCTACGGGGAGCGGCAGATGCAGGATCTGCGGGGACGTGCGATCGGCATGATCTTCCAGGATCCGACGATGGCCTTCAATCCGACCATGACGATCGGCAGGCAACTCGAGGAAGTGTATCTGCGCCACGTTTCGCGCGACCGGCGGAAGGCCCGTGCAAGGGCAATCGGCCTGCTGGACCGGGTTGGCGTCACCAGGCCCGAAACACGCATGGATGAATATCCGCATCAGCTTTCGGGCGGGTTGCGCCAGCGGGCGATGATCGCCATGGCGCTGATGTGCGAGCCGCAGCTCCTCATTGCCGACGAGCCGACGACGGCGCTGGACGTTACCATGCAGGCCCAGGTTCTTTCGCTCCTGAAATCCGTTCAGGAAAGCTTCGGAATAGCGATCCTGTTCATTACCCATGATCTCGGTGTCGTTGCGGCGATTGCCGACAGGATCGCGGTGATGAAATCCGGCCTGATCGTCGAGACGGGCGATGTCAGGCAGGTTCTCGCAAACCCGCGCGAAGCTTACACGAAAGCCCTGATCGCCGCAGTGCCGAAGGCGCCGGGCCTTGCTCCCCTCCATCTCCCGGAGACTGCGCATGCTGGTTAATACTGCGCGCACGATTGCGCTCGAAGCAGCCATGGCAACCCGGGAATTTGCCGTCAAGGGCCGCAAGGAGCCATTCATCGCGGTCAACGAGGTCAGCCTGAGGCTTTACGAGGGAGAATCTCTTGCGCTGGTCGGCGAGTCGGGTTCGGGCAAGACGACGCTTGCGCGCATGATGCTCGGCCTGCTCGAACCTACCCGGGGCGACTTGCAGGTTTTCGGTCGTGAAATCAGCACCTATTCGCGTCTTCATCTGGCCTCACTTGTCCAGCCGGTCTTTCAGGACCCCTATGCCTCCCTCAACCCGCGCAAGCGTCTGGTCGACATCATCTCGATGCCGTTGCGCGCCGCACGCAAGGTGAGCAGGGACGAGGTGGAAGCGCGGGTGGAAGACATTCTGCGGAAGGTCGAATTACCGGCATCCTTTGCCCGGCGCTTTCCCCACGAACTTTCCGGCGGCCAGCGTCAGCGCGTGGCCATTGCGAGGGCCCTGATAAACGAACCCAGAATTCTGGTTTGCGACGAACCGACATCGGCGCTCGACGTATCCGTGCAGGCGCAGATTCTCGAATTGCTGAAACAGCTCCGGGTCGAACTTGGACTGTCCTATCTCGTTGTCACGCACAATATCGGCGTCGTCTCCGAACTGTGCGACCGGGTTGCGGTCATGTATCACGGGAAGCTCGTAGAGGACGGCCCGGTTGGGAATGTCCTGCGCGCACCTGTGCACGACTATACGCGCCGCCTGCTGTCCGCCGTCCTGCCCGTGGATCCCGACCAGGCGCGCGCTCTTCTTCTTGCTGCTTTCATTCCTCCCGAAAACCGCCCGTCCTGAAATGGAGAATGCCATGACCACGAGCCTCAGAAAAAATGTTCTGTCGCTGCTTGCCGCAACGATTGCCTTCTTGCCGGTGCATGCCTTCGCAGGCAAGGATAACGATACGCTTGTCGCTGCCTTCCAGGCGAAACTCCCGAGCCTCGACCGTTATCATTCCCCGGGGCGCGAAGGTTTTCTTCTCGGCCTGCTGGCCTATGACGCGCTGGTCTATCGCGATCCGAACACATTCGAACTGAAGCCCCTGCTCGCGACCGCGTGGCGACAGGTCGATGACAAGACCTGGGAGTTCGATCTTCGTCAGGGCGTGAAATTCCACAACGGCGACCAGATGACGGCGGAGGACGTCGCTTACAGTCTGATGTACGCGGCCGATCCCGAAAACAAGGTTTTCAACCGCATGACAGGCGGCTGGATAGAGCGCGTCGACATTCTCGATCCCTACAAGATCCGCGTTGTCGGCCGTGATGTCGCGCCTCTGGCGCTGGAATACATTATCCAGCTTCCCGTTGTGCCGAAAAAATACCGCGAGAGCGTAGGAATCCAGGCATTTTCCGAAAAGCCTGTGGGGACCGGGCCGTTCATGGTCGCCGAGCGCAGCGGCAACGATGTCGTGTTCAAACGCAACGAGGATTATTTCGAGGGCGGCGGCAAGAGCAAGCCGGCTATCGGTACGTTCATCTACCGCGCCATCCCAGACGTGAACACCCAGGTGGCGGAACTGATTAGCGGCGGCATCGACTGGGCCTATTACATTCCCTCCGATCAGGCAGAAAAGCTCAAGCGCATGCCGATGGTCGACGTCATCAACGCCGAAACCTTCCGCATCGGCTTCCTGACGCTCGATGCGGCCGGTCTGTCGGACCCGGCGAGCCCGTTGAAAGATGAACGTGTCCGCAAGGCGATCGCCTATTCGATGGATCGCGAGGCCATGGCGAAAACGCTGGTCGGCGGCGCCTCGAAGCCGATCCCCTCGGCATGCACGCCTTCGCAGTTCGGCTGCTTTGCCGATGTGACGCAATACCCCTATGACCTCGAGAAGGCGAAGGCGCTGATGGCTGAGGCCGGTTACGCCAACGGTTTCGATATCGATATCTACGGTTATCGCAGCCGTCCCGTCGCCGAAGCCATCATCGGCTACCTGAATGCCATCGGCGTCCGCGCGAACCTTCACTGGTTGCAATACTCGGCAGTGATCCAGGCACGGCGCGACCACAAGACCCCGATCGTCATCGACGATTTCGGCTCGGCCGGCGTAAACGATGTCGGCGCCATCCTGCCGTTCTTCTTTGCCGAATCTCCCGACGACCAGTCCCGCGATCCTGTCGTGACGCAGGCCGTGAAGGAAGCGGGTACGATTGCCGACCAGGACAAGCGCAAGGTTCTCTACGAGACCGCCCTGAAGCAGATCGCCGACAAGGCCTACTGGGCGCCGTTGTTCAGCATGCCGGTCAACTACGTCATGTCGAAAGGCGTCGACGTGCCGGTTCCGGCCGACGAGAATGTCGAATTCTGGCGTGCAAGCTGGAAATGACGATACGCCGCCCCGCCGCAAAAGCATGCGGGGCGGAATCGTTCAATGCAGGGATAGATGCCGATGGCCTATTACATAGCCCGCAGACTGGGTCTCGCCATAATGGTCATGCTGACGATCTCCTTCATGAGTTTCGTCATGCTGAAGATGTCGGGCGACCTGGCGATCTCGCTGGCCGGCGAGGGAAGCGGCGCGGATTACGTCGAATTCCTGCGCAAGACCTATGGCTGGGACAAGCCGCTGCCGGTGCAATACTGGAACTGGCTCATCAAGGCGCTCCAGGGCGATGTGGGCACCTCGTTCTACTACGGCAGTCCGGTGCTTTCGCTGATTGCCGAACGCCTGCCCGCGACGCTTTCCCTTGGAGCCATGGCCATTACGATGGCGCTTGCCGTCGCCATACCGCTCGGAATGGCCGGGGGCCGCGCACCCGGAAGCATCATCGATCGCATTGCCCTGTTCATCGCTCTTCTCGGCGTCTCGACACCGATTTTCTGGTTGAGCTTCCTGCTGATCCTTGTCCTTGGAATACAGTTTGCAGTCCTGCCTATCTCGGGGGGAGGATCCGTGCGGCATTTGGCAATGCCGGCCATGGCGCTGGCCTTCTATTCGATGCCGGCCATCATCCGTATCTCCCGTGCCGGCATGATCGAGGTCATGCGTTCCGAATATATCCGCACCGCACGGGCCAAGGGGCTGCGTCCCTGGCAGATCTATCTGCAACACGCCCTGCGCAACACGCTCGTGCCGGTCGTGGCCGTCGCCTCGGTCCAGTTCGGCTTTCTGCTCGGCGGTTCCGTGGTGGTGGAAAACATCTTCGCAATTCACGGGATCGGTTATCTCACGTGGGAGGCCATCAACCAGAATGACTATCCGGTGGTGCAGGCCGCGCTCTTGGCCGTTTCGGCGGCCTATGTCGTGCTGACGCTGCTTGCCGATATCGTCAATATGATGATCGATCCCCGTATCAGACTGGAATGACCATGAACTCTCGGATTACCGGAAGCGTTCCGGCGGCACGTCTCTGGAAAGGGCCACGTATTCCCGTCGGGCGCTGGGGCCTTGCAACCGGCGTTTTCATTATCGGCTTCATAACGCTGGTCGCCATCCTGGCGCCGTGGATCGCACCTTACTCGCCCTATGAACAGTCGCTTGCCAATCGCCTTGTCCAGCCGGTTTTCATGGAAGGCGGAACGTGGGGCCATATTCTCGGCACCGATCATCTCGGCCGCGACTATCTCAGCCGCCTAATATATGGCGCGCGGCTTTCGCTGCTCGTCGGTTTCGGAACGATCGTGCTTTCGGCCGTCATGGGCATAGGACTCGGCCTGCTGGGAGGCTATTTCGGCGGGCGCGTCGATATGGCGGTGATGTTCCTGCTGACCGTGCGGCTCAGCCTTCCCATCATGCTGGTGGCGATCTCCCTGGTGGGTCTTCTCGGCAATTCCCTGCCGCTGATGATGCTGATCCTCGCCTGTTTCCTCTGGGATCAGTTCCTTGTCGTGACGCGATCCCTGACGATGCGCTTGCGGAACGCAGAATTCGTGCTTGCAGCCAGGGCGGCGGGCCTTTCCAATGTCAGGATCATGATCGGGGAAGTCCTTCCCAATCTCGTCAGCCCGTTGATCGTCGTGGGGACGCTGGAAATGGCGCATGCGATCCTGCTCGAGGCTGCGTTGTCCTTCCTCGGGCTGGGTATCCGTCCGCCGGACAGCTCCTGGGGGCTGATGATCGCCGAGGCGAAGGACTTCGTTTTCTTCGAATCCTGGCTGGTCAACATTCCCGGTCTCGCAATGCTGGTTCTGGTTGCCGGGATCACGTTCCTCGGCGAGGGTCTTCGTGCCTGGCTTGCTCCGGATTCCTCACAGTAATCGTATCGACAGGTCATGGATATGAAAGACTCGATATACCGCCTGAACCTGCGTCAGCTCGGCGCCGCATTGCGCGAAGGCTCGCTGTCTGCAATTGCCGTTCTGGAGCACTATCTCGATCGTATCGCGCGTCTGGACGGCGAGCTGAACTGCTTCGTGCATGTCGATGCCGAAGGTGCGCGTGCGCTGGCCGGGCTGGCGGATGAGCGCTTTGCCACCGGAAAACCGCTCGGGCCGCTCGACGGCATTCCGGTCGCCATCAAGGACAATCTTCTGGTGGCGGGCATGCCCTGCGTCTGGGGCACGAAACTCTATCGCGACTATATCGCTGCGGAAGACGAACTGCCGGTACGGCTTCTGCGCCAGGCGGGCGCGGTCATCGTCGGCAAGACCAATGTTCCGGAATTCACGCTGCGGGGCTTCACAGGAAACGCGGTTTTCGGCTCGACCGGAAACCCCTGGAACCCGGCGCTGACGCCGGGCGGCTCCAGCGGAGGCTCCGTCGCGGCCGTGGCCGCCGGGCTTGTACCGTATTCTCTGGGAACGGATGGCGGTGGGTCGATCCGCCGTCCTGCCGGCTATGTCGGGATCGTCGGCCTCAAACCATCGATCGGACGCATTCCGCGCCAGGGTGGCCTGCCGCCGCTTCTCGCCGATTGCGAGGTCGTCGGCCCGCTGGCCCGCAGGGTCGACGACATCCGTCTCATCATGAGCGTCATCGGCTGCGCGAATTCCGAGGACCCGCGCTCTTTCGGCTTTCCGGCTATCGACGCAGCCTCCGCGACGCCGGAACGCAAGCGTATCCTGTTCGTAGAGCGGTTCGGGGATGCGCCGGTCGATCCGGAGATCGCCGCCCTGTGTTCAAGAGCCGCAGACCGGTTCGCAGCGCTCGGGCATGAGGTCGAACGTGGTCCGCTGCCGCTCGATCTCGCATCGGTGAATGCCGGCTGGCCGATTCTCGCCAATACCGGGCTCGCGAAGATGGCCGCGCTCGACGTACGGTTCCACCAACTGGTTTCTGCGCCGTTTTCCGAACAGGCGAAAGCCGGAGCGAAGCTTTCCGCAACCGACTACCTGACATTCATCGAGACGCTCGACGCATTTCGCGTGGCTGCCGCAAGGCTTTTCGAGGATTTCGACGTGGTTCTCACGCCGGCATCGGCGGCACATCCCTGGCCCCGCGCCTCCCAGTTCCCGCCGGTCATCGACGGGAAGGAAGCAGGTCCGCGAGGCCATGCGGTCTTCACCAACTGGGTGAATGCCTGTGGTCATCCCGGCATTTCGATCCCTGTCGGCCCGGGCGCCGGCGGCATGCCGGTCGGCTTGCAGGCCGTCGCAGCATTCGGCGCGGATGACGCTCTTCTCGATCTCGCGGCATCGTTCGAACAGGCGCATCCCTGGGCGGACCGCTGGCCGGAACTGGCTGTACGGTAATGGCAGGAAAATTATCGGGCCTTTACGACCGCAGCTTGTGGATGCGCGTCGCGGAAACCCTTGCCATCGGGGTGGCCGGCGGGGGGCTTCTGGAGCTGGCAGGCATGCCGGCCGGCTGGCTGTGCGGGTCGATGATCGCGGTCATTGTCGCGGTTTTTGCGGGGCGCCCGCTCAAGATTCCCGATCGGCTGCGCAGCGTGGCCTTCATTCTGCTCGGCGCGTCGATGGGGGCGGTGCTTTCTCCTGAAATGCTGGGCAAGCTGGAAAAATGGCCCTTCAGCATTATCCTGCTTGCACTGTCGGTCATCGCGACGATGGTGGTCGGCACGCAATATCTGGCGCGGCGGCATAATTGGGACAGCGCCTCGGCCCGCCTCAGTTCGGTGCCCGGAGCGCTTTCGGCGGTTCTGGCCATAGCAAGCGACAGCCGCGGCGATCTGATGCGGATCACGGTCAGCCAGACGCTTCGCCAGATCGTGCTGGTTTCTCTCGTGCCGGTCCTGCTTCTTGTCAGCCCGGCCCCTCCTGAAAAGGTACATGCGGCCCTGGCCGGTCCGGGCGATATTTTCCTGATGCTTGCCGCTGCATGCGCCGGCGGGCTGGCCTGCGCACGGTTGCGCATTCCGGGAGGGTTATTGCTGGGCGCTCTTCTCGGCAGCGGCATTCTCCATGCCACCGGGATGGTTTCCGGCGTATTGCCCGGAGCCGCATTGATCGCCGCCTATGTGATCGTCGGCTCGGCTATCGGTGCGCGCCTGCGCGGAACGGATCCCATGGCCATCGTTGCCGTGCTGCGGCCCGCGATGGGAAGCATCGCTGCGGCGATTGTCATTGCGGCGATTTTTGCGGCGCTGGCTTCGTTTCTGACAGGTCTGCCGTTCAACGAGGTATGGCTGGCCTTTGCGCCCGGCGGCGTCGAGGCGATGACGGTTCTCGCCTTCGCTCTCAACCTCGATCCCGGTTTCGTCAGCGGGCATCACCTGATCCGGCTTGTCGGGCTTATGCTGCTGAGCCCGCTCTGGACGGCGGGTTTGAGGCGCGGCGACTGAGTCGCCGCCGCGCCCGATCCGTCAGATTTGCGGGCGGCGGTCGGCCCACGGATGGTTCTCTTCGTAGAGTGCGGCAACCGACACCAGATCCCAGTCCTTCCCAAAGGGTGCAATCAACTGGAAGCCGATGGGCATGCCGTCTTCGGCAGGATCGCACGGTATGCTGATGCCCGGCAGACCGGCGGAATTCACGAAGCCCGTGAAAGCGCGGTGGTAGGGAGGGCCGAACTCTTCCGCCTTCCACGGCATGGCGCCCGCCGAAGGCGTCATGATGAAATCGTATGTCTCGAAAGCGACGGCAAGCTCAGCGTAGATCGTGCGGAACGCCATGAGCGCATCGACATAATCGATGGCGGAAAGCGTTTTTCCCTTCTCAATCATCGGCGGGTACGCCGCACCGATCCTGCCTTCCCAGTCCATATCCTTCAGAAGCCAGGCAAGACCCGATCCACCGATAGATGGCCAGTGTTTCTCGAACAAGGCTACGTCGAACGGCGCTCCGCCCGTCTCGACCTCGAAGTCGAGTGCCGCCAGATTTTCGGCGGCCCGGGCGCAGGAAATGCGGATCGGCTCCTCCACCTTCATATCGGCAAGCTGCGGTACATAGAGCACCTTCAGACCCTTGCGGACCGGCTCGATCTTACCTTTGGTGAAGCCGAATGAAAGCCTGTCATGCGCGTCCGGGCCTTCTGTCGCGGAAAGGGCCATCGCCAGATCGGCCGTCGTGCGGGCGATCGGCCCGATGATCTCGAAATCATGCAGGATCGGCGGCAGACCGTTGATACGGGCAACGCGGCCGGTCGAGGGCTTCAGCCCGACAAGGCCGTTATGGGCGGCAGGACGGCGGATCGATCCACCGCCATCGGTGCCGAATGCAATCGGAGCAACACCCGCTGCGGTCGCTGCTGCGCCGCCGCCGGTCGATGCGCCGCTCGTCAGTTCCGGGTTCCAAGGATTGCGCGTGGTTCCGAAGGCCAGCGTGCTGACATTACCGCGACCGAGCGTGAATTCGGAAACATTGGTCTTGCCGAGAATGACGGCACCCTGGGCGCGAAGGCGCGCGACCGGCAACTCGTCCTCTTCGGAAATCTGGTCGAGGTAGAGATTGCTGCCCCAGGCGCAACGCAGCCCCTTGACGTGAATATTGTCCTTGATGGTCACGGGGATACCGTCGAAATCGCCGAGCGGCTCGCCGCGTTCGAAGCGTGCATCGCTTTC
>Ga0065721_10004407_pt1 | contig 33345 bp, 23 predicted proteins | sample Mesricmetagenome_FD_59108 | JGI IMG/M metagenome (GOLD analysis project Ga0065721, IMG submission 59108) | Mesophilic microbial community from rice straw/compost enrichment Sample: eDNA_1 v2 (version 2) | ecosystem: Engineered > Solid waste > Grass > Composting > Bioreactor | place: USA: Davis... | reverse complement strand
CATTCGTCGTATCAGCGCGGGGCGCGCTCTGATGGATGTCTCGGAGACTTTGCAAATGCCTCGCCCGGCTCCGCTCGCGAGCGATCGCGATCATCATGCCGGCCCGCACGGGCGACTTCAGGGCCGCCTTCCGGCCACGCGTAAGGCGGCTTATGGCGCCGGTCAGCTGGTTGAGCTGACGGTCGAAAGCACGCTCAATATCTTCATCCTCTTCTACGCAACTGCCGTTTGCGGTCTTTCCGGGGCGCTGGCTGGTCTTGCAATCGGTGCAGGCGTCGTCATCGATGCCATTGTGAATCCGCTGATCGGCTCCTTGTCGGACAGCTGGCAATCGCGCTTCGGACGCCGCGTGCCGTTCATGGCGGTCTCGCTGGTACCGATCATCCTTACCTATAACCTGATTTTCGCACTGCCTTCGGGGCTTAGCCAGGCTGCTCTCTTCGGGTGGCTGACGCTGCTCTCGGTTTCGCTGCGCATAGCGCTGTCGCTGTTCACGGTGCCCTACCAGGCCCTGGGCGCCGAACTCACCGACGATTATGTCGAACGCTCTTCGGTAGCTGCCTGGAGGTGGGGCATCGGAATATTCGGAACCGTCGCGGTCATCATGCTCGGCTACGGCGTCTTTTTCACCGGGCCGAGCGGTATTTCCCAGCGTTCAGCCTATCTTCCGCTAGCCATGACGCTGAGCGTCATCTTCCTCATCGGTGCGCTCGTCGCCATCAGGGAGGGTCTCGGAGTGCGAGGCGACGAGACCGTCACCGCGACGTCGCAAGGCTCGTTCCACCGCCGATTGATGGGAGAATTGGCAGAACTTTTCCGCAGTGCCACCTTCCGCATATTGTTCGCGGCTAGCCTGTTGTTCAATATTCAGGCAGGGGTTTACCAAGCCTTGGGGCTTCACGTCATAACCTATTTCTGGGGGCTGCCGCCCGGCCAGATCCAGGCATTGGGCCTGGTGTCGGTCGTAGGCCTCGTGCTCGGGGCCCCGCTAGCTGGTCCAATAGCACGGCGGGTTGAGAAGCGGTCACTGCTGATTTTCAGCATGGTTGCAATGATGGTCTGTCACTCCCTGCCTGCGTCGCTGAAACTGCTGGGCCTGCTCCCCCTCACCGAAAGTTCGCTGGTGGCCTTTCTCGCGGTTGTCGCATTCACGGGCAGCGTCATGTTCGCGCTCGTGATCATCTCCTTTGTGTCGATCATTCCCGATGCCGCCGACCAGCATGAGCTTGAGCATGGGACACAGCGCCAGGGCTTGTATTTCGCGGCATGGTCGTTCGCTACCAAGACCGCGACCGGCGCCGGCGTCTTGATTGCCGGGGTCGTGCTCCAGGTCGTCGATTTCCCTTCGAATGCAGCCGAAAGTGGAGCGGTCGTACCGATTCCGCCAAGTACTGCCGGATGGTTGGCTTTCGTGCACGGGCCTGGGGCGATGCTCCTCTCGCTCACCGGCGTCTTGCTCCTCCTGCTCTACCGTATCGATCGCACGGCGCACGCCGGCATCATCGCGGCGCTCACTGAGCGGCGCGAGGGCGCTGCCAATCCAGAGTGANCCGGTCCCGGCCGATTCATCTTCGAACCATCTCGGCTGAGCCGGACGTTGCNGTCATTCCTCCGGTTCATGGACTGCATGACTTCGTCATTTGACCAGAGGCCCGCTGAGCGTGTCGAGAGGGGCCAGAACGAAACATGGGAGGATATCTGAATGATTAAGCTGGCAACCACGGTGACATCGATCCTGGCGCTGACGTGGGCGGGCGCGGCGCATGCGCAGACGGATGGCTCGCTCACATCGCAGCCGGATGTCGAGACCGAGATGGCTCAGGAGATGAGCGGCGAGGGCGAAATTATCGTAACCGCCCAGCGACGCTCGCAGCGNCTGGTCGATGTGCCCATCTCGGTTGCGGCTGCCTCGTCGGNAGACCTGGAGCGCGCCGGGCCCGCATCGCTCGAGAATCTNACCAAGGTCACACCTGGCGTCTATCTGCAAAGATCCTCATACGGGCTTTCGCCCACCGTTCGCGGCATAGGCTCAACGCTCCCGACATCGAGCGGTGAACAGACGGTCGCGATCTACGTCGACGAAATTTACTATGCTATTCCGACGGGCAATGTCTTCGACCTGGGCAGCGTCGCCGGGGTCGAAGTCCTCAAAGGCCCGCAGGGCACGCTGTTCGGTCGCAACGCGACGGGCGGCGCCATCCTGGTGCGCACGCTCGATCCGACCTTCGACCTCGCCGGACGCTTCAACATTTCCTATGAACGCTTCGACCAGATTCGCTCCAATGGATATGTCAATGTCCCCCTGGGCGATGTTGCGGCACTGAACGCCTCGGTCGCCTACCGCCATTCGCGGGGATATGTACGCGATCTCAACAGCAACGATTTCACCAATGGCGGCGACAGTTTCGTGGGGCGCGCGAAGCTGCTCCTCCAGCCGTCCGACAATTTCTCGATCGTGTTTGTNGCGGCCCATGCCGATTTCGACGACCCCACGGGCACGGACATCCGCAATCTGGAGCCCGCGCGTNTAGTTGCGGCGCTTGGCGGCCCNATCGCAACCGACCGGTATCACTCGTCGCTTAACACGAGGCAGTATATCCGCACGAAAACCGACGAATATAGCGCGCGCGCAAAACTGGCGATTGGCGGCGGGACGCTGTCGTCCTTCACCGCCTTGATCAAGAACCGGCTCAACGGTCTTAGTGACCTCGATGGAAGCTACGTCAATCAGGACGTTGATCTCCGGACCGATCAGAAAACCTTCACGCAGGAGATTAATTTCGCGTCAGCGGAGGATAAGCCACTATCCTACGTCGCGGGTGTCTATTATTTCCGGAGCACCGGGGGACTCCCTTACATATTCCAGAGCGGCGCTCCGCTCTACTTCAACCGCTTCCGCGATTCGGCGATCGCCGCCTATTTCGACGGGACCTACCGGATCGGCGATCTCTCCGTCATTGCCGGCCTTCGCTACACGTACGAGAAGCGTCACGCCGAGACCGGCTTCGGGGCGACCGAAGCCACCGGCACCGTTGGGCGCGTGCAAGACGGCTCGGACAGCCAATGGACCCCGCGCTTCGGCTTGAGCTACGCAGTCGGACCAAGGGCGAACATCTACGCGACCTACAGCAAGGGCTTCAAGAGCGGCCGCTTCGACCGCTCGACAGCCACAGGCCCGGGAGTTTCCGCAGAAAAGCTCGATGCGTTCGAACTGGGCTTCAAGACCGCATCGCGCGACTTCAGCTTCAACGCCGCAGCTTTCTATTATGATTACAAGGACCAGCAGGTGAACGCGACCGTGACGGTGCCAGGAGGCGGCATCGTGACGCAGCTCTTCAATGCGCCGAGGTCGGAAAGCTATGGTGCCGAAGCCGACGCATCCTTTACGCTAAGCGAGAATTTCGAGCTACGCGCGGCGGTCGCCTATACGCGNTCGAAATATATCGAATTTGCGAACGCGCCGATCTACGTGGANGATCCCACCAACCCNGCCACGCTCGGCGGTCTTCTCTACGCGAATATAAGCGGNGACGTCAGCGGCCGGACGATGGTACGCTCGCCGAAACTGACAGCGAGCGGCACGGCGCGGTTTCACACGCCGGTTGGCGAGGGGGACGAGCTCGAGCTCACACTGTCGCCCTATTACAGCAGCCGCGTCTACTTCAGTTTCGACAACAGTCTGAGCCAGAAGGCCTATTTCACGCTCGACGGCGCCGTCACGCTGACGCTTGACGAGCGAATGAAGGTTTCGGTTTTCGGCCGNAATCTCACCGACAAGACNTATCGGCTCGGCGCNTCGCAAAACGCGCTCTCGCTCGACACCGCGATATTTGCGCAGCCNCGGACCTACGGCGTGTCGCTTGGATATTCGTTCTGATCCCGCTTCCCCGGCTGCGCTGCCGCCGCTTGATTCCTTGCCTTGCGGCGGCAGCCGGACAGCGAAGCCCTAGACAATGGCCGGTCTCTCGCGCGCCAGGGCGAGCCGGCTCAAATGGAAAGGAGAAGGGATAGGATGACTGACGTACAGGGGCGCATCGCCTTCATCACTGGTGGTGGTAACGGAATTGGTCTTGGTATCGCGAGGTCTCTCGCGCGTGCCGGCGCATCGGTGGCGCTGGCAGATATCGACCCAGAGGCCCTGGCACGTGCCAGGGCCGAACTGGAGCCCATTTCATCCGTTGCCACGTACGATTTCGACGTGCGGGATCGCGATGCATTTGCGGCGGCGGCCGATGCGGTGGAGAAAGAACTCGGCCCGGTGTCGCTTCTCGTCAACAATGCAGGGGTTGCGGGTGCATTCCCTGCCGACAAGTTGACGTACGCGCTTTGGGACTGGGCGATCGGAACAAACCTCGGCGGTGTCATCAACGGGATCAGGACGTTCCTGCCGCGCATGTCGGAGCGAGGCGAGGGTGGGCACATCGTGAACACCGCATCGGGCGCCGGCCTTGCGGGCACTAGCTCTGGGGTTCTTTATTGTACCGCGAAATTCGGGGTGGTGGGTTTGTCAGAAAGCATGGGGCCCGAGCTTGCCGCATCCGGCATCGGTGTCACCTTGCTCTGCCCGGGGCCCGTGAACACGGATATTGTCGAGCGTTCGGCAAGGGCCGCGCCTCTCGAAGGTCTTGAGCTCACGGAAGAGGAAGAGCGACAGCGACTGGAGCGGATCGCCTCCGTGAAGGCGGCATTGAGCGAGGCTGTCAGTCCAGACGAGGTAGGGGAGATGGTCCTCAGCGCCATTCTTGAAGATCGCTTTTACGTCCACACCGACCGCGTCATGGCCGAGCGCGTCGCCGCGCGCACACAGGCAATTCTCGATGCGGCGCCTTCGGTAGGCATCGCTGCATGACCAGGACCGAAGGACGCACCGCATTCATCACCGGCGGCGCCAATGGCATCGGGCTGGGTATTGCGCGGGCGCTGGCGCGGGCAGGGGCAAGGCTCGCGCTTGCCGACCGCGACACCGAGGCGCTCGCGCGCGCGCGCGAAGAACTGGCGGCGATCACCGAGGTGGATGTCCATGCATTTGATGTCCGTGACCGCGAGGCGTTTTCTGCAGCGGCGGATGCTGCCGAGCGGACGCTGGGCCCGGTCTCCCTCCTGTTCAACAACGCAGGTGTCATTGTCACGGAAGCGCCCGCGAAGCTCAGCTATGCACTTTGGGACTTTGCGATCGGGATAAATCTTCATGGCGTCATCAATGGTATCCAGACATTCCTGCCACGGATGATCGAGCGGGGCGAAGGGGGCCACATCGTGAACACCTCGTCGGGATCGGGTCTCGTGGCAGGCTTTTCCGGGACGCTCTACTCGACCGCCAAATTCGCCGTGGTCGGCATGTCTGAGTCGCTTAGGACCGAGCTCCGGTCGTCGGGGATCGGCGTGAGCGTTCTGTGCCCGGGGCCAGTCGCAACGCAGATTGTTCATCGGTCGATGGAAGAGGCCCCGAAAGGCGCGGCCGAACTCTCGCCCGAACAGGAACATCGCCGCTGGACGCTGCGCGAGAAAATCAGCCAGTCGCTTCAGCAAAGTACCGATCCCGATGCCGTGGGTGAAATGGTGCTGAAAGCGATCCGCGACAACAGTCTCTACATTCATACGGATCGCTCCATGGAAGCGGCAATCAAGGAGCGCACCGAGGCGTTGCTTGATGCCATGCCGGACTGATCATTCATCGCTTGTCGTTGCCCTGTCGGGCGCGGCGATGGTGGGAACAAAGGAGGCGGGCGAATGCCCAGAAAGACATTCGGTTCAATCATCGAAGACCATGCACGGCAGAAGGGCGCCGAGCTCGCCGTTGTCTACCCCGACGGATCGCTCAGCTGGGAGGAGCTCGATCGCCGTTCGAACCGGCGCGCGCGGCTGCTCGCCTCGCTCGGCGTGCGTCATAACGACATTGTTGCCGTCATGCTTCCCAATGGCGCCGAGTTTCACGAGGCAATCGTGGGCGTCTGGAAAGCCGGCGCTACGCCGTGTCTCATGCCGTCCAAACTTCCGGGCCATGAGGCAAGCGCCATCGTTTCGCTCGTCGCGCCGGCGGCCGTGATTGGCACGGCACCCGGCGATTATGCCGGACCGACCGTAACACCCGGCGTGCGGCTTGACGATTTCAGCGACGCGCCGCTCGACAATGCGGGGGCAGTCAGCTGGAAAGCCGTCGCAAGCGGCGGCTCGAGCGGCCGTCCCAAGGTCATCGTGGATACCATGCCGGCATCCGTCGACCTCGATGCACCGCCCTACGCTGCGCTCGAGAAGCTTGGGCTGGCCGACGGCGGGGTCATGCTCAATCCCGGACCTCTCTACCACAATATGCCGTTCCTCTTCACGAGCTTCGCCCTGCTCGCCGGAGCACAGGTGGTGGGAATGAGCCGCTTTGATCCCGAAGAGTTTCTGCGCCTCGTCGAAAGACACAAGGTCGAGTTCGTAGCGATGGTACCGACCATGATGCAGCGCATCTGGGCCCTGCCGGAAGCGGTACGGACGAGCTATGACATGTCGTCGCTCAAGAGCGTGTGGCATCTTTCCGCACCTTGCCCTCAATGGGTGAAGCGTGCCTGGATCGACTGGCTCGGCCCGGACCGGATTTTCGAGGCCTATGGCGGCACGGAGGGCGGCGGCGGTACGGCTATCACCGGGCGTGAGTGGCTTGCAAAGCCGGGATCGGTCGGCAAGGCTGCTCCGGGAACGCTGCAGATCCTTCGCGAAGACGGAACCGAAGCGGATATCGGGGAAGTCGGCGAAATCTTCTTCTCGGCGGCCGGAACCGGGAAGTTCCGCTATATCGGAGCCGACGCGAAGAAAAATGCTGCTGGCGGCTACTCGATCGGCGACCTCGGCCACATCGATGCGGATGGTTATCTGTTCCTGGCCGACCGCCGCTCGGATCTGATCCTGCGCGGCGGCGCAAACGTCTATCCGGCCGAGGTCGAGGCCGCGCTCGACGAGCATCCGCTCATCGCGACTTCAGCGGTCGTCGGCCTGCCGGACGACGACCTTGGCCAGCGCGTCCATGCGATCATCCAGCTCAAGGAAGGCGCCGCGTTCGATATCGACGCGATATCGGCGCACCTCGCCGACCGTCTTGCGAAATATAAATGGCCGGCTTCCTTCGAGCTCAGCGATGCACCGCTGCGCGACGATGCGGGGAAAGTGCGGCGCACAGCGCTCAAGGCAGAGCGCGAAAGGTGGATCGACGAGGGACGCTCCTTCGAGATCAAGCGGCCGTGAGCGGAGGCGAGCGGACGGCGTCATTCCGCCCGCTCATGGCTGCTTCGGCTTTGGAATTTTGATGGGGGCCCCGGGGGCTGCAATGGTCGAGCCAAGGCGCGCTGTGCGTGCGAACCGACCGATTAGAATAGCATGAGGAGAGACGAGCATGGCCGCTGCTGAAAAAGAATATGAGCAGGTTATCTATGAGACTCCAGCTCCCAAGGTGGCCCGGATCGTCATGAATCGGCCCGATCGGCGCAATGCCCAGGGCATCACCATGACCTACGAACTCGACGACGCCTTCAAGCGTGCCTGTCACGACGATGATATCAACGTGATCATCCTTGCAGGGTCCGGCGATCATTGGAACGCCGGTCACGATGTCAGCGGCGATGGACCGGCCAATCCGTCGCCCGACCAGGTTGTCGGGCTTTGCGGCTGCTTCGGTGGCAAGGGCTGGGCGGGACCCTACTGCCGTGAACGCGAAATCTACCTCGAGATCACCGAGCGGTGGCGCAATGCGCCCAAGCCCGTCATTGGCGAGATCCAGGGCTCGGTGATTTCGGGCGGGGTGATGCTGACGTGGCTATGCGATATCATCATCTGCTCCGAAGATGCCCGCTTTCGCGATGCGACGGCGGTCGAGATGGGGATACCCGGCGTTGAATTCTGGCAACATCCCTATGAAATGACCGTCCGGCAGGCCAAGGAGTGGCTGATGACGGGGGGGTGGCTCACGGCGCAGGAGGCCGAACGGCGCGGCATGGTCAACCGCGTCGTCCCACGCGAAGAATTGGCTGCCCGAACGCTTGAGCTTGCCACTTCGATTGCGAGCCGAAATCCGTTCACCATGAAGCTGGTAAAGCAGGCGATGAATTTCGCCCAGGATCAGATGGGCCGCAAGGCGTCCATGGATTTCGGCTTTCATCTCCACCAGATGGGACACATGCAGGCGATGCTGACCAATGGCGTGCCGGTTGACCTCGACAGCCTTCCGCCCGTGATCAGGAAAAATCTCGAAAATCTGATGGCGGCACGTCGGGCGGCAAACCCCGATCTCTAGTTCGCGCTCGGCATGCAGCCGCGGCTCACCAAGTCTGAGACGGGAAAATAGATGACGATAATTGCCAATCGCACTGCATTCATCACCGGAGGGGCAAATGGCATCGGACTGGGAATAGCCCGGTCGCTTGCGAGAGCCGGCGCCAAGCTTGCACTCGTCGACCTTGACGCCGAAGCGCTTGGTCGCGCGCAAGCCGAGCTTGAGCAGGTGACGGAAACCTTCACCGCTCCGCTCGACGTCCGGGATCGCGATGCCTATGCCCGCATCGCAGATGCCGCCGAAGCGGCCGTTGGACCGGTCTCCATTCTGGTGAACAATGCCGGCGTCGCTGGCGGTGCGCCCACTGAAAAGCTCACCTATGAGCTTTGGGACTGGGGCATGGGCATCAACCTCGATGGCGTCATCAACGGGGTCCAGACCTTTCTGCCGCGCATCGCTGCGCGCGGGGCGGGGGGGCATATCGTGAGCACCTCGTCGGGGGCTGGTCTCGCCGCCGGGCCGGGCAACAGCCTCTATTGCACGGCCAAATTTGCCGTGGTGGGCATGAGCGAGGCGCTTCACATCGAGCTTGAGGCCAAGGAGATCGGCGTGACGGTACTCTGTCCCGGCCCGGTGGCCACCGGGATTATCGAGCGCACTCGCGCGGGACAGCCCAAGGTGACGCGGGCGATGTCGGCCGAGCAGCGCGACAAGGCGTTTGCCAGGAATCAGGTCATGAAGGACTATCTTGCAAACGGCACTCCTCCCGACGCCGTCGGCGACATGGTCCGCGACGCGATTGTCCGCAATCAGCTCTACGTGCACACTGACCGGCTTCCGCTCGACAGGATTAAGGAGCGGGGGGAGGCCATCCTCGCCTCGATGCCTGCGGCGTAGCAACGAAGGCCGCGATGCCATGGGTCAGCCGGTCCTCTTCGAGCTGAGGGACGCGATCGCCTTTTTGACGCTCAACCGTCCCGAGGCAGGCAATGCCATCGATGAAGCCTTGGCGCGCGCCCTCCTTGAAGCGGCGTGCCATGCGGCGGAGGATCCTGCTGTTCGCTGTGTTATCCTCCGGGGCGAGGGCCGGATGTTCTGCGCCGGCGGAGATGTGAAGGCCTTGCATGCCGCCGGTCAGGATCGCCCGCAGCTTCTCCGCGCAATCCTTGCCCATCTTCATCCAGCGATGCTGCGTCTTGCGCAAATGGACAAACCGATCGTGACGGCCGTCAATGGCCCTGCGGCCGGGGCTGGCGTGGCCCTTGCGGCCGTGGGCGATATTGTTCTCGCATCCAGCGATGCCCACTTCACCATGGCCTATTCGCGCATCGGGCTCACGCCCGATGCGGGATGCACTTGGCTGCTTCCGAGGCTGATCGGATTGCGCAGGACGCAGGAACTCGCCCTTTTAAATCGGCGGGTTTCAGCCGCGGAGGCGGAGACGATCGGGCTGATCACGCGCGCAGTTCCACCGGCCAAGCTCGGCCCATCGGTTGCCGAAATGGCCGGGCAACTGGCCGAAAGCGCAGCCGGGGCTCTCGGTGCGACCAAGGAGCTCTTGCGCCTCGGTCAGGAACATGACCTGGAGACAATGCTCAAAATCGAATGCGAATATATCGCAGGCCAGGGCGGCAGCGCGGAAAGCGACGAAGGTTTCGCAGCTTTTGCCGAGCGGCGACACCCCAATTTTCGGTCCGCTTCGCCTTAGCTATACGCGGGATCCGTCTTGCGCTGCCGCCGGTCATCCACGGGCGCCTGCTGGTCGGACAGGCTTTCGCCTGGGGTCTCTTGCGCGGACGGCATGAATTCGCGGCAGGCTTTCATGAATGCACGAACCGCTGGACGCGGCTTCCATCGCAGCCGGGTGGCGCAGCAAAGCGGCGCAGCTCCGAACAGGTGGGGAGCATTCACGGCCTCGAAGTGACGCTTGAAGATGCTCGTCTGGGTGTAATGGGTCGAGGTGATACCGAGAACGTCGCTGCTGCGGACGAGCCGGGTAATGAGGGGAAAGCAATCGATGACGTGAATTCTCTCGTGGACCGCGACGTCGGATTCTTCGTAGATCGCCCGCCAGACGGCATTATACGGAGATGAGCCCGAGGGCGAGATCAGGTCATATTTTGCCATTTCGGCGAGTGTCACCTCCTCGCATTGGAGGATGGGGTGGTCCTTCCGGACAAAGAGCGTCGATTGAATGGGGGGCGCGGGATGGCGTTCGAAATCGGGCTGCTCGCGAAAGGCCGCATCGTAGCCGAACGCGACATCGATCGAGCCTGAGCGCAATTGCTGCACAACGCGGTCGTAGGTGCCTCCGATGATATGCAGGCGTAGCTTCGGATGTCGTTTGACGAGCATCATCAACGGATCGATGAGCAGCAGCTCGAGCGAGGGTGGGCAAATTCCAATCCGGAGCGCTCCAGCGTAGGGATCGGCACCTGAGGCTGCCCCGCGGAGAAGGTCGCGGCCCTCGTCGACCAGCCGCGCGGCCCGTTCGACGAAACTCGACCCCTCCTCCGTGACAATCACGCCGCGGGTCGTTCGGTTGAAAATCTGGAAGCCCAGCTGTTGCTCAAGATCGGCGACGCCCTTCGTGATCGCCGACTGCGTAACGCCGACATGTTCAGCGGCGGCCGTAAATGATCCGTAGCGCGCCGTTGAAACAACATATTGGATGCGTCTGTCTATCATGGCTCTTCCATATTCGGGTCACCCTTTTTTAGCCAGCGCCAAGGCGGCAGGGTGCTCTCACCTTCTTCCGGCTCTCCAGCGGCTGGTCGGGCGACGCTTGGCGATTTCGCCGCGAGGCGAGGGAGGCTCGGTATGCCCGCCAAGCATTCCCTTCGAAGTGTAGGAATTTCGGGCAAGCCGCGACGCAGGCTAGGCTTGCCCGACATTTCGATCGCTTGGGAGGAAATAAAATATGGGCCGCTATACTGCAATCGAGGTCGTTCGTGAAGGCGCGGTTGACTGGCTGACTCTCAACCGACCTGATCGCCTGAATGCGATCGATGGTACGATGATCCGGGAATTGTGGGATTATTTCGTGTCGCTTCAGACGGATTACGCATGCCGCGTCGTGGTGATGCGCGGCGCGGGCAAGGGATTCTGCGCGGGTCTCGATCTGGCATGGTACAAGGATGCCGGCGCGGACATGCCGCGCGGCGCGACGGCGGAGGGACCGGGGCCATCGCTCGCCGAGGTCATTTTGAAGATGCGTTCCTGCCCGCAGGCCATCGTGAGCCTCGTCCATGGCGCGGCGTGCGGCGGAGGTTTCAATTTTGCCCTTGCATCGGATATCCGGATTGCCGGACGCAGCGCCAGGATGAATGTGGCTTTCGTCAAGATCGGTCTTTCGGGCTGCGAACTTGGGACGAGCTATTTCCTTCCGCGTCTCGTTGGCATGTCGCTTGCGACCGAGTTGATGATGACGGGCGATTTCATTCATGCCGATCGTGCGCTTGCTGCCGGCCTTGTTTCAAGCGTCGTCGAAGACGAGGAACTCGAAGATGCAGGACGGGAGATGGCCGACCGTCTTCTTGGCGCGTCGCCGGCGGGTCTTCGCAAGACCAAGGAAGTGCTGACGAAAGCCTCGGAGATCGAGGATCTGGCGGCGGTTATAGCGCTCGAAGAACGGACGCAGATGATTTGCATGGAGGCCGGTTCCTTTGCACCGAGACTCGCCGGGAAGGACGCTTCCTGACCTCGTGAACGCTCGCCTCCGGCAATCCGGGGGATGGCTGGGGGTGCGAATGGCACAAGCTTTCCTGGTCGGACCCGGGTGGCCATCTCACGGCGTGGTGCGTGCTATGCGTTCGTCACGAAGCTGCGATCGCCGGGCCTTGCCCGCGTCATCGCGCAAGTTCTGCGTGGTGAATTCGAACGTTCGCGGGATCTTGTATCGGACAAGTCTCGTTGCGAGGAACGAGCGAAGTGCCTCGTCATCAGTCCGCGGCCGTGCCTCGTTTGCGACCTGGACGATGGCGTGGGTCCGCTGCCCAAGGTCGGGATCGGGAAGGCCTATGACGATGGATGACTGCACATCGGCGTGTTCGTCCAGCGCGGCTTCCACCTCGGCGGGAAAGATGTTGGCGCCGCCCGAGACAATCATGTCGGTGCGGCGGTCGGCGATGTAGAGATAGCCCTCTTCGTCGACATGGCCGAGATCGCCGTAAGTCTGCCAGCCATCGACCGATTTTGCGTCGGCGCCAATATATTCATAGGTCGTGTTCGATCCACGATCGGGGAGGAAGTAGATTTCTCCCACCTCTCCGGCGGGACATTCCTTTCCCTCTTCATCGAGAATTCGCATGCGGAAACCCGGCTGGACGCGGCCGACCGATCCCTTATGCGCAAGCCATTCGTCCCCGGTGATCGTCGTGCCGCCGAGCAATTCGGTGCCGCCATAGATTTCGAGAATGCGGTGCGGCCCCAACCAGTCGATCCAGGCCTGCTTCAGCCATTGCGGACAGACCGAAGCCATGTGAACGACCATGCGCAGGCTCGACAGATCATAGCGGTTTCGCTCTTCGGCCGGGAGGCGCCAGATCCGGTTCATCATGGTTGGCACGAAATTGACCCAATTGACCTTGTAGCGGTCGATCAGTTCAAGCGCGCGCAGCGGATCAAATTTGCCCATTTCGACCAGGTGACCGCCAGAAAACAGACACTGGAAGGAAATGACGAAGGGCGCATTGTGGTAGAGAGGTCCGGGATTGAGGACGGTGTCCCCTGCCATTTGGACGCGTGTCTGCTGGGAGAAATCGTGGACGCCTGCTTTCTCGTCCACGATCAGCTTGGGTCGGCCGGTCGAGCCGCCGCTTGTGTGAATTTTCCAGCGCGGCGCAATCTTGGAGGGGAGGGGGGCCGCAGTTACGTCCTTGTCAGGAGGGGTGCCCACGAGCAGGAACGGAAATTCGTCCAGGCGCGCATGCTCCTCGCCAATCACCAGCTTTGATCGGGCGAGCCCAACGATTGCGCGTAGTTCAGCCGCCGGCAGCTTCGATGAGACGATGTTGACGGTTGCACCGAGTTTCCACACGCCGAACGCGGTTTCGAAAAATTCGATGCCATTGGGAATGGCGAGCGTCACCACGTCGCCCTGCGCCACGCCAAGTGATGCCAATTGACGCGCCTTCCGATTGGATTGCGCGTCGAGCTCGGCATAGCTTGTTGTCACGTCCCCGTGCGTGACGGCCGGACGATCCGGATCGCCTTTGGCATGATAGGCGAGCAGTTCGCCGATCGGCATTGCTCCTGTCGCTGCGTGGCTCAACCCGGCTCTCCCTTGAGAATTTCGCGGCTATGCTCGCCCAGCCGTGGCGGCATATGCACCGGCGGGCGCTCGCCATCGAAGAGGATCGGAACGCCCGGCATTCGGATGTTGCCAAGCACGGGATCATGAAGTGTCGCGAAGAAGCCTACCGCGTTCAGGTGGGGATCGTCGATCAACTCGTCGAGCGACAGTACCGGCGAGGCCGGAACGCCAATGCGCTCGCACGCCTCGAGCCAATAGGCGCTGTCCTGGCCCTCGAGCAGTTCAGCCGCGAGCGCGTAAAGTGCGTCGATGTGCGTTGTGCGCATGGAGATCGTGGCAAAGCGAGGATCGGCAGCCGCATCGGGCGCGCCGGCTGCCTCAAAGAAGGCACGCCATTGTGTATCCGTGTAGGGCATCATGCAGATATGGCCGTCACGGGTCCGATAGGGGCGCCGATGGCGGGAAAGCACGCGAGGATATCCTGTGTCGCCCTGGGGCGGGGCGAAATGCCGCCCATAAAGATGTTCGACCAGATTAAAGCCCGCCATGCATTCGAACATCGGGACTTCGACAATCGAACCGCGCCCGCTGGCTGCGCGGCCGGTGAGCGCTGCCAATATGGCCATGGCGGCGATCAATCCGGTCGTCTTGTCGGCTGTAATCGTCGGAAAGTAGAGCGGTTCTCCTGTCTGCCGGCGCATCAGGTCCGCGCAGCCCGACAAGCCCTGGATAATATCGTCATAGGCAGGGCGTCCCCCATAGGGGCCCGCTTCTCCGAAACCGTGGAGGCCCGCATAGATCAGCTGCGGGTTGCGCTTCATCAGCCGCGCGGGCTCGATTCCAAGCTTGGCGAGCTTCTGGGGTCGGACATTGTGCATGAAGACGTCGGCGCCGTCGATCAGCTCCGCCAGCGCGCCGCGGTCCTCTTCGCGCATGAGATCGAGCACGACGCTCCGTTTGTTGCGATTGGCGCTGAGGAACATCGCAGCCATGCCCGGCTCGATAGACGGGCCAGTGCCGCGCGTTGAATCCCCGCCCGGCGCCTCGATCTTGATGACGTCGGCGCCGAAATCGCCCAGCCACTGGCTGGCCAGCGGTCCCATTGCGACCGTTGTGAGGTCGATGACTCTAATACCCTTAAGGGGAAGCGTCACGCCGGCATCCCCGATTCCGGGCGTCCGGCGATCATCCGCTTCGAGGTGTAGCGCTGCACCTGCTCGCCTTTCTGGTTGAAGATCGTGATCGCCGAATCGACAATCGCGCGGTTGCCCGTGGATGTCGGGCGAACACCCGTGAATTCGACGATCGCATGGATGGTGTCCCCCACATGAACCGGCGCGATCGCCTCGACCGCATAGCTCAGCATCGCAAGTCCGGTACCGCGGATGAGGGACTGGATCAGAAATCCTTCGATAATCGAGAGCGTCAGGGCCCCGGGAACCGGGCGTCCGCCCATCGGACCTATGATTGTCGCATCGAGAAAGCTGCTGTCGCCCATGCCAGTGAGCGTGACAAATGCCACAAGATCAGCCTCGGTGACCGTCCGGGTATAGGTGCGGAACGAGGCGCCGATCTGCATGTCCTGCCAATATAGACCGCGACCGAGCTGAACTGGCTCGCGCGCGTCGTGGTCAATGCTCATCTCTCACCCCTGCCTGGCTCCCGCCGCAACGAGCCGCGCTGTTCCTGGACTTCACTCGCGGCGCTCTCAGCGAAGCGCGTCAAAGTTAAGGTCAACGCTAGGGGCAATCCAATATTGATTGGGTNACAAGCGATTTGCCGTACGTATCGATAGACGACGACCAAAATGATTTACNGCGCAAATCGTGATGTCGCGAATTAATATTGGATTTGAGCGGCACGGCGCACTTAGCTCTCCCCATAACGAGAGCCGGCGCGAGCCGGGACCGCNGACCGGTGTCCGCGGTGCCAGGAGGGGATGTGCGATATGGCNACATCCATGAATTCGGATCGTGCTGCGGCCAGCCAGGAGGCGCGCNGCTGCCTCNTAGAAGGCTATGCGCATGATCGCTTTGCCGACGTACGCCGCATTTTCGAGGAGAATATTCGCGACGGCGTTGATGTTGGCGCCTCGCTGTCGGTGGCGGTAGCGGGCGAATTGGTCGTGGACCTCTGGGGCGGCTGGAGCGATGCAGGGCGAACCCGGCCCTGGCAACAAGATACGCTGGTCAATGTCTATTCCGTCTCAAAGACGATGGCGGCGATGACCATCTTGCTTCTTGCCGACAAGGCGGTCCTTGATCCCGATGCAACGGTGGCCTTCTACTGGCCCGAATTCGCGCAGAGCGGCAAGAAAGAGGTCAGGCTTCGCCATCTTTTGGCGCATTCTGCAGGCCTGTCGGGCTGGAAAGAGCCCATGGCGACGACGGACCTTTTCGACTGGGAAAAGGCGACGACGCTTCTTGCTCGCCAGCAGCCCTATTGGGAGCCGGGAAGCGCGCCCGGCTATCATGGCATAACGCAGGGTTTTCTGCTCGGAGAAGTCGTCCGCAGGGCAACAGGAGAAATGCTCGGCGATATCTTCCAGCGGGAGATTGCCGAGCCCTTGGGCGCCGACTTCCATCTCGGACTCGACCCCGTTCACCACGCCCGTGTTGCACCGATGATCGCCGAGCGTACCCACGACGGGCCGCCGCGCGGCACCCCGACNGAGNTGATGATCAACGCCGTCACCAACCCNCTGCTTTATCCATTCATGACAGAGGCGACGGGNACGGCGGAGTGGACCGCGGCGCATATTTATGCNGCGAACGGTCAAGGCAATGCGCGGTCGATAGCCAAGGCGCATGCGCTGCTTGCCAATGGCGGAGAGGTCGGCGGGCGGCGGCTGTTGTCGGAAGCGTGGTGCCGGCGCGCGCTGAAGCTTGAGATCGAGGGTTTGGACCTGGTGCTCGGCATGCCGGCGCGGTTCGGCCTGGGGTTCGGCCTACCTGGGGACTGGCTGGAAGCGCCCCACTCCGATTGCATTTTCTGGCCTGGTTCGGGCGGAGCGATGAGCCTTGTCGATCTGCGGGCTCGGATGAGCTTCGGCTACGCGATGAACCAGCGGGGCGGGAGCGGCACTCTTGTCGATCCCCGCCCGATGAAATTGCTCCGCGCCGTCTGGGCGGCGTTGTCAGACTTCTAGAAGGGTTGGTTCGATGGCATTTCCGCACGATGTGCAAGATCTGGGCTTCGATGTCGATGAGGTCCGCGAGCGCTATGCTTATGAACGCGAGCGACGGTTACGCGCCGATGGCCCGGCGCAGTTCGTTGGCGCGGCAAGAGGGCTCGCCGAATTTGCCGATCGGGATCCTTTTGCGAACGGGGATGATGAGCGCGCGGCGATATCGGACGACGTCGAGGTGCTGGTCATCGGCGGGGGGTTTGCCGGCCTGATGGCCGCGGCCAAGCTGAGGGGGGAAGGCATAGAGGGCGTCCGGATCGTCGAGGCAGCGTCCGACTTTGGCGGCACATGGTATTGGAACCGCTATCCGGGCGCGCAGTGCGACATCGAATCCTATATCTATCTCCCGCTGCTCGAGGAGACAGGCTATATTCCCAAAGAGAAATATGCCTATCAGCCCGAGATTTATGCCCATGTGCACCGCATAGCCGGGCATTTCGGTCTTCGAGACATAGCGATCTTCCGTACCCGCATCGTGGAGATGCTATGGGACGAGCAGATTCACCGCTGGCGCGTGAAGACAAATCGAGGGGACGAATTCCGCGCGCGGTTCGTGATCGGTGCAACAGGTCCTGCCGTGGGCGCAAGGCTGCCCCGCCTCCCGGGTATCGACGCATTCGCGGGAAAAATGTTTCATACCTCGCGCTGGGACTATGCCTATACAGGCGGCGACACGACCGGGGGGCTTCACAAGCTCGGTGACAAACGCGTCGCCATCATCGGCACGGGCGCCACCGCGATCCAGGTGGTTCCACATGTCGGCAAGTCGGCGAAACATCTTTACGTCTTCCAGCGCACACCCTCATCGGTTGATGTCCGAAACAATCGCCCGACTGACGCGCACTGGGCCCGCAATCTCCGGCCCGGCTGGCAACGCGAACGGCAGGAGAATTTCAACGCGATCATGGCGGGAGAGCCCGTTGAAGTCGATCTCGTCGAGGACATGTGGACCGATCTCGTCAAATATCGGCGCAATCGGGTCGCCACGAAGCCGGGCGACGAGGAGGCCGCTCTCGAGGCGGAACTTGCCGACATGCGAAAGATGCACGAAATCCGTTGCCGCGTCGATGCGATCGTCAAGGATCGCTCTACCGCCGAGGCTCTGAAAGCCTGGTATCCTCGCCATTGCAAGCGGCCGACATTCCACGACGATTATCTGCCGACGTTCAATCGCCCAAATGTGACCCTGGTTGACACGAGCGAGGCCAAGGGCGTGGAGGCCCTGACTTCTAAGGGTGTTGTAGTCGGCGGAGTGGAATATGAAGTCGACTGCATCATCTGGGCGACGGGATATGAAGTCGCGCGTGGTCTTGAACGCAGGTTGCTGTTTCCGATTACCGGGCACGGCGGCATAACGATCGCGGACCATTGGGCGAAGGATATCAGTACACTTCACGGTCACTCGACCCATGGCTTCCCGAACTGGTTTTTCATGGCAGGCGGCCAAAGCGGGCTCTCGGCCAATTACACGTCGGTACTCGACGGACAGTCCAGCCACATTGCCTATATCATAAGGGAGACAATCGCGCGCGGTGCGACAATGGTCCAGCCGACGCGCGAAGCTGTCGTGGAATGGGTGCAGACAATCCGCACAACAGCAGCCCAGATTGTCCAGGCCTACCAGGCCTGCACTCCCGGCTATTACAATAACGAGGGGCAAATTGCCGAAGGGAAGGGGCGCGGCCTTGGCGAGATCTATGCCCCGGGCCTCAACGCGTTCAATCGGCTGCTCGCGGCTTGGCGGGAGGAGGGAAGCATGCAGGGGATGACGTTCGATGTCGCAGATATCCTCCAGGAACCCGCTGCGGTCTGATTTCGGGGCGGTTGGATTGCTCGGCTTGCCCCTTCATTTCTGCTGGCCTCAGATCAAGAGCGGGCGGGGGTGCGGCCTGCAGCGAGGANTAGAAGTGCAGCCCGCATCGTCGCCAAATTTTCCCGCTTATGCNCCNAAGANGCAATCCGGATGGGGTAGGAGCCGCCTGNAGTGAACTTCGATTATTCAGAGGAGCAGAAGTTTCTAAAGGAAGNGGTGCGGCGCTTTCTTGCCGCCGAGTGCCCAAGAAGCGTGCCTCGCCGGGTAGCGGATGATGAGAGGCTGTCATTCGACGAGGCGCTTTGGTCTTCGGTTGCCGACATGGGCTGGACGGGCGCCGTCATTCCCGAAAAATGGGGAGGGTCAGGGCTGGGTTACGTCGAACTTTGCGCGATCGCGGAGGAGCTTGGCCGGGTGATTGCACCTATTCCCTTTGCCTCCACTGTCTATATATTTGCCGAGACCGTTCTTGCCCTTGGCAGCGAAGCGCAGCAGGACGCCCTCCTTCCCGCAATTGCGAGCGGCAAGGTCATCGGTTGCCTTGCGGACAGCGAAGGACCGGGCGCAGGCGGCGCGGCGCAGGTGCAAACCCGCGCCGCGCAAGGAAGGCTTTCGGGTGTCAAGATACCTGTCGCCTATGGCGACGTTGCGACGCACGCCATCGTTACCGCGCTCGAGGATGACAAGCCCGGGTTGTTCCTCGTCGATCTTTGCGCAACGGCAACCGCGCGCAAACTCCTGCCGACGCTCGATCCCACGCGCGGCGCCGCGCGGCTGGAATTCAGCGGCGCGCCCTGCGAAAGGCTAGGGCCAGCGGGCGACAGCGAAGCATCGCTCGACAAGATCCTCGATCGTGCGGCGGTCCTGATGTCCTTCGAGCAAGTCGGCGGGGCTGATCGCTGTCTCGAAGTCGCGAAGATTTATGCGCTCGAGCGCCACGCCTTTGGGCGCGCGATCGGGAGTTATCAGGCGATCAAGCACAAGCTTGCGGACATGTTCGTCAAAAACGAGCTCGCACGCTCGAGCGCCTATTACGGGGCATGGGCTCTCAATGACAGCGACGAGGACCTTGCTGTGGCCGCAGCGGCTGCGCGGATCGCAGGGACGTCGGCCTATGACTTCGCCGCGAAAGAGAACCTCCACGTTCATGGTGGTATCGGCTTCACCTGGGAGATGGACTGTCACCTCCATCTTCGCCGCGCGCGGCAGCTGGCGCTGGCCCTGGGCGGACCTCCCTTCTGGCGCGAGCGACTGGTTCGAGCGCTTGAACGTCGCAGCATGAACTGACCGGAGCCTGGACGATGGATTTCAGCGACACCCCCGAAGAGGCGGCCTATCGCGAAGAGGTGCGTGCCTGGCTACGCAGCAATGCCCCCACCTCAAGCATGCGGGTGGCTCATGGTTACGAGAATGAGCAGAGCATTGCATCCGACAAGGCCTGGCAGGCGCGGAAGGCCGGCGCCGGCTACGCTTGCATCACCTGGCCGGTTGAATGGGGGGGCGGTGGCGGCACGCCTGTCCAGGAAATCATTTTTAGGGAAGAAGAATCCAAGCTCGGGATTGGGAGTGCAATTTTTGGTCTGGGGCTTGGCATGTGCATCCCCACGATCCTCACCGCCGGCAGCGATGCGGACAAGGCGCGCTTCGTTCGGCCCGCCATGCGCGGCGAGGAAATCTGGTGCCAGCTCTTTTCCGAACCATCTTCGGGTTCCGACGTCGCCGCATCGCGAACGCGAGCCGTTCGGGCCGGGGACGGCTCGGGCGACTGGATCATCGATGGGCAGAAGGTCTGGACGTCCGGAGCCCATTTTTCCGATTTCGGACTCCTGCTTGCCCGGACAGATCCCGACGTACCCAAGCACAAGGGGCTCACGATGTTCTGGGTCGACATGAAGGCGCCCGGCATCGATATCAGGCCGATCCATCAGGCCGATGGCGGTTACGGCTTCAACGAGGTTTATTTCTCGGGGGTCCGGCTGAAGGACGGTCAGCGGGTCGGCGATGTGGGGCGCGGATGGAATGTGGCGCTCGTCACGTTGATGAACGAGCGGCTCTCCGTCGGCGGAGCAAGCGGGCCGGACTGGCGGGCACTCATGGGACTGGCTGCCGAAATACCCGGGTTCGAAGGCAGGGGGTCGGTGCTGGGCGATGGTGGATTTCGACAGCGGCTCGCCGACTATTATGTCGCGGACGAGGCATTGAGACTGACCCGCCTGCGCAGCCTCACGGCGCTCAGCCGCGGCGAAACGCCGGGCCCAGAAGCCTCGATCGGCAAACTGGTGGCGGCGCGGCAAATGCAGGATCTCGCGTTCGAGGCACTCGACCGCCTTGACCGCTACGGTATCATCGCAAATGAGAATGCAGCCGGCGCGATCGGCGGCTTCCAGCGCAACTTCTTCTGGGGTTCGGCGATGCGGATCGCCGGCGGGACCGACGAGATACTGAAGAACATCATCGCCGAACGCGTTCTTGGGATGCCGGCTGAGATCCGGGTCGATCGCGACGTCGCGTTCAAGGACATCTCGGGCAGCGCCTGATGTCCGGGTAGGCAGACACGCATCAACGCGCAGGAAGAATGGCCGGCGACATGGTGGGATCCTCCTTTATCATTCGGGCGACGGCTTCGCGCAAGGCCGCCTTGAAGGCCTCCTGAGCGGGCCGGGTTTCCCCTTTCCGCGTGGCCAGCGCAAGGCCGATCAAGATAGGCGCCTTCTGGACCGTGAGGCGCGCATAGCTGACGCGGTTCGCTCCGGGGATTCGCGATGTTGCTGGGGCGAGGGCGATGCCGATTCCGCTTTCTACAAGGGCGATCATTGTCTGGACATACGCTGCCTCTTCGACAATGCGCGGCTGGAAACCAGCAGCCTCACAGGCGGCGAGCGTCAGCGCGTGATAACTTGGCAGGCGCGACCGGTCATAGCCGATGAAGGTCTCATCCGGGATCTCTTCGAGCCGGATTGTCTTGCGGTCCCGCAGCGGGTGATCGGGCGGAAGCACGACGATCATCTCTTCCCGGTACAGCGGCTCAAGATCCATCTCGCCAATATTATAGACTGGTGTTCGCAGGACGCCGATATCGAGCTCTCCCGACTCCAGGTCTTTAAGAATGGCCAGGCTTGTATCTTCGCGCAGACGCAGCTCCACCAGCGGGCGTTCCGCGCGGAAAAGCGACACAACTTTGGGAAGCAGGCCATGAACGGCGGAACCAACGAAGCCGACACCGAGGCGTCCCCGCATTCCGTTGACCGTCGCGCTCGCAGCGTCGCGCATCAACTCGACGTCGCGCAATATCTTGCGTGCATGGGGTAGCGCAGCGAGCCCGGCGTCGGTCAAGGCCACGCCTCGCGTGAGGCGATCGAACAGCCTGACCTCCAGTTCCTGCTCGAGCTTCTGCATCGATATCGACAAGGGAGGTTGGCTCATGTTGAGACGCTTGGCGGCGCGATGGAAGTTGAGCGTGTCGGCGAGCGCAACAAACTGGCGAATTTGGCGGAGTTCCATGATTTAACCTATAAATCGTTGTGCAGCCTATCAATATTTGAATGCATGAATTGGGGTCAACCTGTTTCTCCTCCGCGGGGTGTCGTCGGTCCGCCGGCGGACCAGCGGATCCACACGGTATGAGCCACGTCGCAAGGCAAAGGCTTTGGGCCGAGCCCCGGCTCAGCGGCGACATTTGGGTCGATCAACACGATACACAGTAAGTATCGAATGGCCTCCATTGAATATTGGATCAATGATATCCGTCCGAATATCTGGATAGGGGTCAAGCGCGTTGGGTCGCCCCGGTGACACAGCCGCCGACACGGGCGCGATATGAGGGGACCGATGAAAAGCCAATTGCAGCACTGCGCCGCCGCGCGGGTGCCGGAGCCCTGGACAACCGACGTAAAGTTGCAGGGAGAGCGAGCGTGACCTACGACTATATCGTCATTGGCGGCGGGTCGGCTGGCTGCGTCGTTGCAGCTCGGCTCTCCGAACATCCCGAATACAGGATCCTGCTGCTCGAATCGGGCGGACCGGACACGAATATCCTGCTCAAGATGCCTTTTGCCTTCACGGTATTGCGCGATACCCCGATGGACTGGGGCTACAGCACTGATCCTGAACCTTTCGCGGACGATCGCATTGTGCCGACGGCGCGGGGGAAGGTTCTTGGCGGATCGTCATCGGTCAATGGAATGATGTATTCGCGCGGTCATCCGCGCGATTACGACCAATGGCGGCAATTGGGGGCCAAAGGCTGGTCCTACGGAGACGTTTTGCCTTACTTCAAGAAATCGGAAAGCAGTTGGCGCGGAGCGGGACCCGTGCATGGCGGAAGCGGTCCGCTCAGGGTGACGCCCTATCACAGCGATGAACCGGTGTCGCGCGCAATAAGGGAAACTGCGAGGGCAACCGGTCACCGCGTGCTCGACGATTTCGAGGCTGGCGATCCGGAGGGCTTCGCGCTTCCGGACAGCACGATCTACAAGGGGAGGCGGGAGAGTGCGTCGATAGCTTTCCTCGAGCCGGCGCGAAAAAGACCCAATCTAAATATCCTCAGCGGCGCGCATGTACTGCGCATCATCCTCGAAAAGGGTCGCGCGGTCGGTGTTGAGTATCTGAAAGCAGGGACGAGGCATCAAGTGCGCGCCGAGCGCGAAGTCATACTATCGGGTGGTGCTTATGCGTCACCGCAAATCCTGATGCTGTCCGGAATCGGGCCGGCGGCTCATCTTCAAACTCATGGTATCCCGGTCCATTGCGATCTCGCAGGAGTAGGGTCCGGCCTCCAAGAGCACCCGCTGGTTCCGATGAGTTTCACGCTGAAAAAGCCGCTCCGCTTCACCAAGCGGCTCCGCGCCGACCGGTTGGCCTTAGGCGGCTTGAGCTGGTTGCTCACCGGGCGCGGCTTGCCTTCGGTTCCCCTAAGCTGCATCGCCTATCATAAATCGAATCCTGAACTGGAGCGCCCGGATCTTGAGACAATCTTCATGGCGACCAACATGCTTGCGCGCCCATGGTTTCCGGGATGGAAAAGGCCTCAGCCCGACGCTCTGACCACGATGAGCGTCGTGCTAAGGCCTGGGAGTCGGGGCTGGGTACGGCTTCGGTCGGCGAATCCGCTCGACAAGCCGCGCATCCAGCTCAATCTCCTGCAAGACGCCGAGGATCTCCGCCTCCTCCGTCACGTGACGCGGTGGACCCGCGATTTCGTGCGGAGCGCACCGCTTAGCGAATTTGTCGATGAGGAAATTCTGCCCGGCAGCTCGTTTAGTCGAGACGCGCAAATCGATGCGTTCATCCGACAGACGGTGACGATCGGTCAGCACCCGACGAGCAGCTGTCGCATGGGTATCGATGAAGAAGCCGTCGTCGATCCCGAGCTTCGGGTTCGCGGTATCGACGGCCTGCGCATCGCCGACGCGTCGGTCATGCCGACGCTCATCGGCGGCCATACCAATGCGCCCGCGATGATGATCGGTGAAAAGGCAGCGGACCTCCTGCTCGCAAGCTAGCAACATCGCTCAGCGGGCCGAACGGAGTCTCATGGACCGAGGAGGGTGATATTGCTGCGAGCGCTGGCGCGTGGGCAAACCAGCAAGCCAGGCAGCACCTGCCCAATCGCACGAGGCAAACCTTATCGCGGCGTCAGAGCGCGGTGATGACCGTTTTCAGTTCGGTGAAGCTCTCAATGCCCTCCGCCCCATTCTCGCGTCCCCAGCCCGATTGCTTGAAACCCCCGAATGGAATATTTGGGCCGGCGACGGAGCCGCTATTGACCGTGATCGTGCCAGCGCGAATCTTCTTCGCGAGGCGGTATGCGGCAGAGATGTCACGAGTCCAGATGCTTGCCGAGAGACCGTAGATGCTGTCATTGGCAAGGGCCGCCAACTCGTCGAGGTCATCAACGGCCGCTGCGACCAGGACCGGCCCGAAAATCTCTTCCTGAACGACGCGCATCTGCTGGTTGACACCATAAATTATCGTCGGTTCGACGAAATAGCCCTTGTCGCCGGGGGCGGCGGCGCTCGCCCAGATGTTCGCACCGCCGGCCTGGGCGTCCTCGATATAGCTTCGGACGCGCTCCCGCTGCTTGTCCGAAACGAGGGGGCCCATGGTCGTCGCGGGGTCGAGGCCGTTCCCCATGCGGAACCGTGACGCTGCATTCGAGATGCCCTCAAGGACCTCGTCAAATCGGCTTTTCGCGACATAGAGTCGGGAACCCGCGACGCAGATCTGCCCACTGTTCAAGAAAATCGAGTTGGCAGCTCCCGCGATCGCCTTGTCAAGATCAGCGTCCGGCAAAATTATCGTGGGAGATTTTCCCCCAAGCTCAAGCGTCAGGCGCTTTAGATTCCCCCGCGCCGCTCCGATCAGCGACTTGCCCACCGCCGTCGAACCGGTGAAGGAAATCTTGTCCACCCCGTCATGTTCGGCGAGTGCGGCGCCGACGACGGCGCCAATGCCGGTGACAATATTGATGACGCCCGCGGGTATGCCGGCCTCGACCATAATTTCACCAAGACGGATCGCGGTGAGCGAAGTCTGTTCGGCGGGTTTCAGGACCACCGTGCAGCCCGCTGCGAGCGCGGGACCCAGCTTCGACACCGCGGACATCAAGGGGAAATTCCATGGCGTAATCAAGCCCACAACGCCGACCGGTTCGCGAAGCGTCATGGCGAGGTATTCCCCCGGCATGTCGACCGCGCGCGTCTCGCCCGTGATTTTCGTGCACCATCCCGACCAGTAGCGAAGGGTCGCGACTGACGCCGGGACATCGACCCATTTCGACATGGTAACGGGCTTGCCGTTGTCGAGTGTTTCGAGCTCAGCGAACTCGTCCTTACGCGCCTCAAGAAGGTCGGCAATTCGCCAGAGTAGCCGCGCGCGTTCCCCCGGAGGCATTCGCGTCCATGACCCCTCGTCGAACGCCTTTCGTGCTTCCCTGACCGCGCGGTCGACATCTTCGGCTGTTCCAGCGGGAACTCTCGCAATTACATCTTCGTCAGCAGGGTTCACGACATCGAGGGTGCCGCCGTCCGATGCATCGACCCAGACTCCTCCGATCAATTGCTGGAATGGACGGCCAAGGGACGCGCGCGTGTGATCGCCAACGAGTGCGTGATAGGCTTGCAAACATTGCTCGGACTGCACGTCCATCTCCCTGTGAATCCTGCCGTCGTACCGACGTGCCAGTCGCGATCCGCGGCATTCTCGATGCTGCCGGAGGGCCTATTCCGGCTGTCCGGACCATTCCAATACCAAGTGGAGAGCAAATGATATCGGCAGCATATCAATGTGTCCGCTCTTTTCTCGGATATGGCTCACGACCTTGAATTCACGCTGGTTCTGTCTTGGCAGCATGGGTCTTTCGGGGGGCGGGCCGCCGTGCCAACCGAGCGATATCGGCGCGCTAATCTGATACATATCATATATTGATCTTCGAAGAATTAATATTGGATTCCGCTGAGGCGCGCTAATAGATTTTTTTCCACGAACGCGCCTTGAGGCGGTGGTCGGCAAGGATGCGGCGCGAGCAAGACCTCATCCAGAAAGATTGGTGGAGAGGGTGCAGCGGCGCTGACACCCAAAATGTTCAAGCGGGGTTTCCCGTGAGCGGCGATGTCCAGGCTGTCTTTCAGTCTGGGCTGCTGCCGTGCGGGCTAGGGGATGAAGAGGGCTTTTCAATGAGCGGATCGTGGAAGCTGGTAGCATCGGTATGGGCGCTAGCATGCTGCAGCGCAGCTCAGGCTGAGGAGATTGAGTTCGACGAGGGGGCGTCGAGCGGCGACGCCGACATCGTCGTAACGGCTCAGCGCCGCTCGGAGCGGCTTGTCGATGTCCCGATTTCGATCACGACGGCCACGCCGGCGGATCTGGAACGCGCGGGTGGGACGTCGATAGACAATCTGACCAAGCTGACGCCGGGCGTCTATTTGCAGCGGTCGACTTACGGACTGTCGCCGACGATCCGCGGCATTGGCTCCACGCTGGTCACGTCGAGCGGCGAACAGAATGTCGCGCTCTATGTCGACAATGTCTACTATCCGGCACCGACCGGTAACGTATTTGATCTGGCAAGCGTGGCGGGTGTCGAAGTGCTTAAGGGGCCACAGGGGACCTTGTTCGGCCGCAATGCAACGGGCGGCGCCATCCTCGTGCGGACCCGCGATCCCGGCGCGGACTTCGAAGGCCGATTCAACCTGTCCTACGAGCGGTTCGATCAGGTGCGTTCTAGCGCCTATGTCAACGTACCGCTGACTGATCATGTCGCCGTCAACGGGTCGGTCGCATACCGCTATTCGGGCGGCTATATTCGTGACCTGCGCAGCAACGAGATCGTCAACGAGGGATATAATTTCACGGCGAGAGGCAAGATCTTGCTTCGTCCGGCCGAAGACCTGTCGATCGTCCTCACAGCGGCGCATGCTGAACTCGACGACCCGACCGGCACCATGTCGCAGTCGCTTGAGCCAGCCCCGGTTCTGGTCCTGGGAAATTATGGTCCGATCGCGAAAGATCGTTTCCACACGTCCAAGTTCCAGGCAGAATCGACGCGTACTTCGACAGATGAATATAGTGCGCGGGTGAAGCTCGAAACGGGCGCCGGGACCTTGTCGTCTTACACAGCGGTCCTGAAGAACAGCCTCGAGACCGTCAATGATCTCGCCGCCGCCTATTTCCCAAGCCAGGTAAGAACGGCAGTCTATACTGACACATTTTCGCAGGAAGTGAATTTCGCGTCGTCCCCTGGCGGGCCGCTGAGCTATGTGGTTGGTGCCTATTATTTCAGAAACAAAACCGACGCGCCGGGAACGACAACCAACGGAAATCCCGTTGCAAGTTCCTCAGGCAGAGTTGAATCGATAGCGGGCTATCTCGATGGGTCGTACAGTTTCGGTGACCTGACAGTTCTTGCCGGTATGCGGTACAGCCATGAAAAGCGAAATGTTGCGAGTGCACCCGGTGCGATTCAGCCTGCGCCTTACACGAGGTTTCAGGAAGCGTCCGAGAGCCAGTGGACCCCTCGCTTTGGACTAAAATACGCCCTCGGCGCCCGCTCAAACATCTATGCGACCTACAGCAAGGGATTCAAGAGCGGGATCTTCGATGCGCAGAGCGCCGCGGGCGTAGGCGTGAGGCCCGAGACGGTCGATGCCTTCGAGGCAGGTTTCAAGACCGCGTCATCCAATCTGACCTTCAATGCGGCGGGCTTCTACTACGACTATAAGGACACGCAGGTGACGGCCGTAATATCGGGGCAGAATGGCACTGTCTTCAGTGCGCTGTTCAACGTTCCCAAGGCACGAATTTATGGCGCTGAGGCGGATGCCACTGTCCGGTTGAACGAAAATTTCGATATTCGCCTTGCTGCGGCTTACACGAACTCGCGCTATGTGGAGTTCAACAACGCGCCTGGGTGGGTACTGCTCCCCGGCGCTTTGACCTTCGCGAACGTGATTGTGGACGCCAGCGGAAAGTCGATGGTTCGCGCGCCCAAATATACCGTGAGCTCGACGCTGAACTATCGCAGCCCGATCGGGTCAGGCAAAGAAATCGACATCGCGATCAGCCCCTATTTCAGCAGCCGCGTATATCACACGTTCGACAACGCCCTTAGTCAGAAATCCTACTTGACGCTGGATGCCACGGCAACGTTGACACTCAACGAGCGCGTCAAGCTCTCGCTCTTCGGGCGCAATCTTACCGACAGCGATCATGTGATCAGGATGGCGCAGAATACTTTGACTTTGAATGCCGTGGTCTATGCACCTCCTCGCAGCTATGGCGTTTCCGTCGGATATGCTTTTTGATGGAAGAGGTTGGTCGACTGCCTGCGAACGGCGCACAGCGCTTCACCGATGCGCCGGCCTACATACTGTCTCTCCTGACGATCGTCAGCTTTTTCAATTATCTTGATCGGTGGGTGATTGCGATCCTGCTTGAACCCATCAAGCAGGATCTCGATCTATCGGACTCGCAGATGGGACTTATCGCGGGCTTTGCTTTCGCTTTGCTCTACGCGACGGTCGGGCTCCCGCTTGCGCGAATAGCAGATCGACGTTCGCGCATTGCCTTGTTGTCGGCCTGCCTTGCTGTCTGGAGCGCCATGACGGCGCTGACTGGCGTTGTAAGAAATTTCGTCGAATTATTCTTTGTACGGATGGGCGTCGGTATCGGCGAAGCTGGCTGCGGACCCGCAGCCCACTCGGTCATTGGCGACATTTTTCCTCGAGAACGAAGGCCGCTCGCAATCAGCATATTCCAGGCTGGCGGTATCGTCGGCCAAAGTGCTGGATTGGCAATAGCTGGGATCATTGCACAAATATGGGGATGGCGGATTGCCCTCATGGCGCTCGGAAGCCTCGGTATCCCACTCGCGCTCCTGATCTATCTTACCGTCCGCGAGCCCGCACGGAAATTTCCCGATGAGGACCTGCCCAGCGAGTCCATTCTGACGACGTTCAAGATCTTGTTCGCTCGTCCGCCCCTGCGACATCTCGTCATTGGCGTGTCCGTTGCGGCCTTCGGCAGCTATGGCATGATCCAATGGGTTCCGTCCTTCTTTATCCGGATTCACGGACTGAGCCTGGCGGAAGTCGGAGGATTTCTCGGGGCGGCAAAGGGGATTGCGGGTGTGCTGGGCACCGTACTGGGCGGGATCGCACTGACGCGCCTTGCGCCCCGCGATGTGCGCTGGGAACTCTGGTGGCCGATGGCCATGTTCGGCTTTGGGCCAGCTTTCTATCTCGCCTCGTTCCTGATTGCGGACTGGCAAATGGCGCTAGCCTTGCAGATGATCGGTGGCTTCTTCAGCGCCACGGCCGGCGGCGTCGCGCTCGCCGCTGTACAATCCTATGCCGAGCCATTCCGGCGCGCAACGGCGCTCGCTGTGCTCGGGCTTACGTCCTCCTTGCTTGGGCTTGGGCTGGGACCCGTTGTCGTGGGCGTGACAAGCGATGTCCTTGTACCTGTCTTTGGCAACGAGAGCCTTCGATACGCGCTCATTCTAAGCGGGTGTATCCCCTTCTGGGGTGCTTTCCATCTCTGGTTGGCGTCCAGGTCTGCAAAGCAGTTTGTCGTCGGCTGAGCAGTCGGCTCAACCGCTGAGCTCAATGATATGGTGTCGGCGAAATTTTCGCGCCGCATCGCGGTTCCTGCGGGAAAAGCTCCATGAATATAACGGCGGTTGTTGGCTGTTATGGCTGCGGAGCTAAGCGATCGGCGGTAGCCACTCCAGTTTCATCGAGGGCACCGAGGTGGGCGTGAACGAGGCGACGGACATTATGTTCAACAACGTCATCCCGCGCGATCGCTCGAAGATGCGCACAACGTGTTGGAGACGTGGCAGATCGCTTTCGATGCTGCAAAAGTGGCGGGGACGCCGCGCGATCCACAAATGCTGCAGGCGCTCCTGCGCAGCCGCCATGCGGTGCTGGTGGCGCGGGGGCCGACAGGCAGCTGGGGCGTTTCAAGCGCGACGCCACCCGCGCCGGATCGACCCTGTTTGTCGCGCCTGATCCCGATCGGGAAGAAATCCCATTGGGATCCTATCGTTCATATGCGTTCTTCCCCTTCGGTAAGATTAGTATCATAGAAAAGGCAACTCAGTTCGGCCCCTTTGATGCCTCAGCCTGCAAGGCCTTGCCTTATGCCGCGGGAACTGGCGCGACATCGAGGATTGCAACGTTGCATTCACGGCCATAACGGCCCGCACCTTCGCTAGCTGTTTGAATCACCATAATGAGCGTTTGCATTCGAAATGGATAATGCCCCCCAATAAGACGGGCCTCTAAGACAATCAGCCACTTACCCGGCCGCAAGTCTCTACGAATGGGCCGTCACATCAGAGAGTATCCTTCCCGATCGGGAAGGAGTGCACTTGAAGTACTTTCGGCACCTTGCTTTTGTGAAAACAAAAGGTACTAACGATCTGTATCGAGTCGTGGAGTGGGTATGTCCCGAAATTCTCTAATGGTCGATGCGGTCAAGCGCGGAAAATATTCCAAACTCTATGAGCATCTTATCGAGCAGAAGGGCAGCGAGTGGGTCACCAGCTTTCACGAACTGGAGGCTATTCTAGGCTTCAGGTTACCGGATAGTGCGAGAATTTATCGGCCTTGGTGGGCCAATGACAATCGAAATGGACACAGCCAGTCGATGGCTTGGTCAATGGCTGGTTGGAAAACCACTGCGGTCGACCTCGATAACGAAAGACTGGCGTTTCGTAAGACAAGCGGCATGGACGTTATCACAAACACCAAGCCCGTTTCAGGATCGTGCAGCCGGTCGGCTGCGCCGACGATGGACGATTTTCGTGAAGAACTGAAAGCCCACTTCAAGTGGGCGAAGTTGCAGGGGATGAACGCGATTGTAATTAAGGCGGGAGATTTGCACCGGTCCGTCGGTGGGTACCCAACACCCTTCAATCGTATGACGACGTGCTGCAATGCCATGTACCAAGAGCAGCGAGCCGGCGACCGGGTCATTTCGCGCCCTGGCAAAGGTTATGGCGCGACGCTCGCCATCGAGTATCAGGTCCCTCGCAGATAGATTTTGCGATAAGAATGCGTTCCCGAAGGATAGAATAGGTGTCGAGCCATATGGTCCCGCTTGAGGATCGCTTCTGTAAAATTCGTTCCCTCGTAGGGGTGTCGGGTCCGCGACGGACACCTACTTCTTTTGGAGTTTTTTGCGGAAGCCGCAAGGCAGCTAGCGGCTACCCAAACCCAAAAGTAAAGGGGGGTGCTGATGTCCAACTGGCTAGATACCGGCGTTTTGCTTTGGCCAACGAGGCCGGTCTGCTAGTTTTGACGACTTATCCTGCTGAAGAGGGGCGGCAGCGTCATGACCAAAGGAATCTTCGTACATCGGATGGACTCAATCTATCATGACAGCCCCGCCGAGCAGTATCAGTTTCCCCGGCAATATCTGACCCGCGTCAGCGCCTGCATCGGCGATTGGATTATCTACTACGAACCTCGCAAGGTTCGCGACACTCGCGGATATTATGCGGTCGCAAAAGTTGAGGGTGTCGTTCCGGACCCGACCGCGAGCGACATGTATCTTGCCCTGATCGAACCCGGTACCTACCTGGACTTCCCCAATCCCGTCCCGTTCAACGGTCCGCTGGGGCTCGCCGAACGCGGAGTTCTCAATGAGATGGGGAAGATATCGGGGCGTGCCCAATCCGCAGTCAGGCCTCTGTCGATCGAGGACTTCAACCGAATCATCGACCTTGGCGTTGCAGAAGATGCGGGCTTTCTGCCGAGGGTCGGCGAGGCGCCCGAAAATAGGCTTCGCGAGGAAGAGTTCCCATCCGAGATTCAGCGCGACCGCGTCGCCAGTCTCGCTTCACGACTGGTGCGTGACCGCCTGTTCCGCCGCCGAGTGGTCGAGGCTTATGATGCCCGCTGTTCGGTAACCGGACTAAAGCTGATCAACGGCGGCGGCCGAGCAGAAGTTGAGGCAGCCCATATTCGGCCTGTCGAGCGGGGAGGACCCGATATCGTTACCAACGGCATCGCCCTCTCAGGCACCGTACACTGGATGTTCGATCGAGGTCTGATCGGATTGAGTGACGATCTTGAAATCCTCGTCAGCCGCCAGGCCAACGATCCCGACAGCATCCGCTCGCTGATCAACAGCACTGGCTTCGCCATCCCCCCGAAGAGGCCACTCGAACGTCCGCATCCGGTGTTCTTGTCCTGGCACCGAGAGCATTGCTTCAAACACTGATCGCCCCTCATCTGGCGATCAAGGGGCGCTTCCACAAGCTCGTGTTTCGATGCCTCGGCGTCGCTTGCGTGGACATGGCTGGCCTAAAGCTATGGTGGTCCGGATCGCCGAGGATGACTGACGCGCGTCCTCGTGTTGAGCGATGTTGATGAAGCGAAGCAGGATTGTGCAGCGTGCAGCCCCGAGAGGGTCGTGATCTAATACTGCGCTTGGCTGGGCGAACTAAGGGCCTGCCCGGCCGAACGCCGTAAGTTCGAGCGGTAGCGCCGGCCCCTCGAACGTCGCACGGGGACCGAGGCCCGTAAACAAGTTACACATGGTAGCGCCAGGCTCCAGTTTCGTGCAGACTTTTTTCATCGAAGGCCGAGGAACAAATTGGGATGACTGGTCGCGATGATCTCGTCAGGCGGGCCCTAGAGCGGATCGCAAAAAGCAACGACCCTTCCGAACTCAGGAAGGTCGCGGAAAACGCCAAAAGAGCCGATAATGCCGCGGTCCAGGAAGCCGCTTTGCGAAGGCTCTATGAAGTTAGCCCTGCAGCGCAGGCGGGCACATTGGAGCACGCCGTTTGGCGGAGCATTTATGCGCTTGAAGACGCCCTTACTGAAGAGCGCGGCAAGACGACGAGGTTGGCAAGAACCCGTCAGAAGATCGCGCGTGAGGGCGAAGCAAAGACGGTTGCCGATCTCGTGACAAAGTCTGCGTCGGATGGCTATCGCATGTTGATGGAAAGGGGTTGGCCTGGCCTGGCGCAGCTCGCCGAAGTGGGCTTCTTCCGCGAAGTGCGCGTAAAGGGCTTTGACAGTATGCAAACGCGAACGCTGATCGCCGCGCGCATGCGACTGCTCAGGATCACGACCGAACTCTCCAACCAGATCCGCGGGCTGATGAAGACCTTCGGTCTCGTTGTCCCAGCCGGCAAGGGCAGCCGGTTCGAGAGACATGTCCAGGAGCGTCTCATCGATCAACAGGAGGTAGCGTCGATCGTGCGGCCGCTGCTCGAGGTCTGGCGTGCGGCCCGCCAGCGCGCAGCAGAGCTGGGCGAGCAGCTCGTCACGGCCGCGCGCAAGAGCGAGGCGTGCCAGATCCTGATGTCGATTCCAGGGGTGGGCGCC